>Ga0075431_100004784_pt1 | contig 13313 bp, 10 predicted proteins | sample RhiMetdeltSRZDD5_FD_75297 | JGI IMG/M metagenome (GOLD analysis project Ga0075431, IMG submission 75297) | Populus rhizosphere microbial communities from Tennessee, USA - Rhizosphere MetaG P. deltoides SRZDD5 | ecosystem: Host-associated > Plants > Roots > Rhizosphere > Soil | place: USA... | reverse complement strand
AAGGCCAACTCTACGAGCCGGTCGATCGTGAGACTCTGCTCTATTATCATGAGGCGAAAGACGGCCAGATTCTCGAAGAAGGAATCACCGAAGCCGGCGCGATGTCGTCCTTCATAGCGGCGGGCACGGCCTACGCCAATCTCGGTCTCAACCTGATTCCGTTCTATTTCTATTATTCCATGTTCGGCTTCCAGCGCATCGGCGATCTGATTTGGGCCGCCGCCGACAGCAAGGCGAAAGGATTTTTACTGGGCGCGACTGCGGGACGGACGACGCTCAACGGCGAAGGCCTGCAGCATCAGGATGGGCATAGCCATCTATTGGCGAGCACGGTTCCCACCCTGCTCACCTACGACGCCGCCTACGCCTATGAAATTGCCGTCATCATCAAAGACGGCCTGCGCCGTTTGTACAGCGAAGGTGAAGAATATTTTTACTACCTCACGCTTTATAACGAGAACTACCCGATGCCGGAAATGCCGCAAGGCGTCGAGGAAGGCATTCTCAAAGGCTTATACAAGCTCAAAACCGCCGACAAAGGACGAAAGTTCAAGGCGCATATTTTTGGCAGCGGCCCCTTATTGCGCGAGGCTTTGCGCGCGCAGCAGATTCTCGCCGAACAGTTTGACGTTGCGGCGGACGTTTGGAGCGCGACCAGCTATAAGCTGCTGCGCGGCGATGCGCTCCGCACCAAACGATGGAACATGCTCCATCCGACGGCGCCGCCGAAGAAATCCTATCTCGAGTCGGTGCTGCAAGAAGAAGAAGGTCCGTTTGTCGCGGTTTCCGATTACATGAAAATGGTTCCCGATCAGATTGCGCCCTGGATCCCCGGCGGTCTCATGAGCCTTGGCACGGACGGCTTCGGTCGCAGCGATACCCGCGCCAACCTGCGGCGATTCTTCGAAGTTGACGCCGAAATCACCGTGCTCGCGACGCTCTATGCGCTCTATCAAAAAGGCTCATTACCGGCGCAAACCGTCGAAGAAGCCATTAAACAGCTCGCCATCGATCCGGAAAAAGCATTTCCCCACTACCTCTAAACTACACGCAGGACAGCAGCGAATCTCTTCATGGACGTTAAACTTCCCCAGCTGGCTGAAGGTGTAGAAGGCGGCACGGTCGTAAGTATCCTGGTTGCAGAGGGCCAGGAGGTCAAGAAAGACCAAGCCATCATGGAGCTGGAGACACAGAAGGCGGTTGGCTCCATTCCGTCGCCGAGCACCGGCGTCGTCACGAAAATTCATGTGAAGCAAGGGATGGAAGTCAGCGTCGGGCAATTGCTGATTTCCATCGAGGGTGGCGGCCCGCAGAGTGCCGCCAGCGTAAAACCAACTCAAGCTCCGGCAAGTTCCGCCGCGCCGGCAGCCGACGCTTCAGCACCCCGCGCTGCCACGCCGACCGCCGCGGCCAAGAGCGCCGAAGATTATCGCTATGAATCCAAAAGTGGCGCGCCGCCTCCCGCGCCGCCGTCGATCCGCAAGATCGCTCGCGAGATCGGTCTCGACTTGACAAGAGTGAGAGGCAGCGAGGCCGGCGGCCGAATTAATTTGGCCGACGTGCGCGCCTACATCCAGCGGCTGCAAGATATTTCCGGCCAGGGGTCATCTCAAAGCGGCGGAGCTCAGTCCACAACCGCGCCAATGACAACCCCAGGCGAGTCGGTGGATTTTAGCAAATGGGGACCCGTGCGGCGCGAGAAGTTGTCGCCGCTTCGGCGCACCGTGAGCCGGCGCATGGTGGAGTCCTGGACGTCGATTCCGAAAATTAATCAGTTCTGGGAAGCCGACATCACTTCTCTGCTCGCGCTGCGCAAAAAGCACGCGGGCGCTTACGAAAAAAAAGGCGCGCATCTGACACTTACTTCGTTTTTACTCTTTGTCCTCGCGCGCGCTCTAAAAAAACACCCGCGCGCGAATTCGAGCTTGGACGAATCCTCGCAGGAAATCATCTACAAAGATTACATTCATATCGGCGTCGCCGTGGACACCGAAGGCGGCGTGATCGTGCCCATTTTGCGGAACGTCGATCAGAAAAGTCTCCTGCAGCTTTCCGAAGAGCTGCACACGCTCACCGAGAAAACCCGTCAAAGAAAGATATCGATCGAAGAACTGCAAGGCGGCACATTTACAATTTCGAACCAAGGCAGTATCGGCGGCAGTCACTTCACTCCGATCATCTATGCGCCTCAGGTCGCCATCCTTGGCGTGGGCCAGGGTCAGTCGAAGCCGGTGGCAGTCGATGGGAAAATCGCCATTCGAACGATCTTGCCGGTCTGCCTCGCCTACGATCATCGCGCATTGGATGGCGCCGACGCCGTGCGGTTCTTAAAGGACGTGGTGGCGGGCGTGGAAACCTTCGATGAAGCGGGTTTGAAACTCAAGTAAAATTTTCTATGGAACCGATCAGCACCGAAATCGTCGTTCTTGGCGCCGGACCCGGCGGCTACGCCGCGGCGTTTTATGCCGCCGACAAGGGCAAGAAAGTCATGTTGGTGGAGCAGAACCCGCGACTCGGCGGCATCTGTTTGAACGTCGGCTGCATCCCGTCGAAGGCGTTGCTGCATGCAGCTGAGGTTTTGCGCGAAGCGAAAGACTCGGCGCACCGGGGAATTGAATTTGGCCATCCGAAGATCGACCTCGACAAGCTGCGAACCTGGAAAGAATCGATCTTGGATAAACTCGGTCAAGGCATCGCCGGATTGGCGAAACAGCGCGGCGTGCAAGTCGTGCACGGCCGCGGTCATTTTGAGGATTCGCAGACGCTGCGCGTGGAGACCAGCGACGGACAGAAATTCATTCGCTACGAAAAGGCGGTCATCGCGGTCGGCTCCAAGCCCGCCATGCCAAACGCCTTCGATCTCGGCAACAAGCGCGTCATGACCTCCACTGAGGCATTGGAGCTACCCGATATTCCCCAGGATCTGCTCGTGGTGGGGGGTGGCTATATCGGCATGGAACTGGGAACCGTGTACGCCGCTCTCGGCAGTAACGTCGTCGTGTTGGAAGCGTTGCCTTCGATCCTCACCGGCGTCGATCCCGATCTGGTTCGCCCCGTCGCTCGAGCCGCGCAAAAAGCATTCAAAGAAATTCGCGTCAACACGAAAGTGCAAAAGATGGCGACTGCCGGTAAACAGATCAAAGTAACCCTGGAAATCGACAAGCAGCCGCGCGAAGAGCTTTACGATCGCGTTCTCGTGAGCGTCGGTCGGGCGCCGAATCTGGCCGATCTGGGGCTTGAAAACACAAAGGTCACAAAAGACGACAAGGGTTTCATTCAATGCAATGACCGCCAACAGACTGAAGACCCCAATATTTACGCCATCGGTGACGTGAACGGCGGTGTCCTGCTCGCGCATCGCGCCGCCAAGGAAGCGCGTATCGCCGTCGAAGCCATGCTCGGCGAAGCGAGTACGTTCGACAATGTCGTGATTCCGGCCGTCGTGTACACGGATCCTGAAGTCGCCTGGTGCGGCCTCACGGAAACCGAAGCCAAAGCTAAAAACATCGAAGTCAAAGTCGCCAAATTTCTTTGGGCCGCCTCCGGCCGCGCGCTTACACTCGACCGGACCGACGGTTTGACCAAGCTCATCATTGAACCTGAAACGGAAAGAATCCTCGGCGTCGGCATTGCCGGCGCCCACGCCGGCGACCTGATCAGCGAAGGCGTGCTTGCCGTCGAGATGGGCGCGACCGCGCGCGATCTGGCGGAAACGGTGCATCCGCATCCAACGCTATCGGAAACTCTCATGGAGGCGGCGGAATCTTTCTACGGCACGGCCACTCATACTTTCTCCCGGCGCACGCCGTAGCATGGCCGCAGACCGGATTCACCGAAAACTCATCCGTGACTGCTCTCACAGTTCACCGGCAAGTTTTTCTGCTCCTGAAAGGTTCAATCTTTTGTGAACTCGAGCGATCGCGATCGACCCTGTTTCCGAACTCGCGGACGCTGAACGTTGTACGCGCGGGTAAATAAACCTGTGGTTGCTGAGCGGCCTCGCCTGTTTTTGATCGACGGCAGCTCCTACATTTTTCGCGCGTTTTACGCCATCCCGGCCTTGAACAATTCAATTGGACTGCCGACCAACGCGGTTTTTGGCTTCACCAATCTTCTCCTCAAGTTCTTAAAGCAGTATAGGCCTGAGTACGTTGTCGTCGCTCTGGACGCCGGACGCGAGACGTTTCGGAAGCAAATCTTTGACGGCTATAAAGGAAATCGGCCTGAACCACCCGCTGCATTGCTAGCGCAATTCCCTTACTTCCGGCGCGTGCTTGCAGGCCTCAATCTACGCCTCCTGGAGTTGCCTGGGTATGAAGCCGACGACATTATCGCTACTCTCTGCGCTACCCTGTGCGTTGAAGACTGCACCCTGGTCGTTGTGTCCAGTGACAAGGATCTCATGCAGCTGGTGACCGACGGCATTCGACTCTTGGACAGTACCAGGGATCGCTGGATGGGGGTAGCCGAGGTTGAAAGCAAATTCGGTGTGGGACCGGATAAAGTAATTCAAGTGCTGGGGCTGATGGGCGATGCGGTCGATAATATTCCGGGGGTTAAAGGTATCGGCGCGAAAACCGCGATTGCCTTGATCCGGGAATTCGACACTCTGGAGAACCTGTTTAACCGGCTCGACGAGGTGGAAACATTGACGTTGCGTGGCGCCGCCCGCGTAAGAAAAAATCTCGAAGAAGGCAAAGAAATCGCCTTTCTGAGCCGAGAGCTAGCCACGGTGAAGCGTGATGTGCCGCTGGCGGTCGGACTGGAAGAGCTGAGATTCACCGGTTTTAATCGGGAAACACTGCGCGGCCTGTTTGCCGAATTGGAGTTCACCAACCTCATCGCCCTGCTCGATAACGACCGGCTGTAACGGGATCCCTTTAGCCCTTTTTAACGCGATTTTTGGCTCATATTTCGCCGTGGATTTAGCCCCGGAACTGTGGCAGATTGTGCCCGAGTCAAACGGCCGCTAGGTACCCCGTTTGATATTCGAAGCCTTGGTAAGAACTGTGAGGTCAGTGCTTTGATCAATCACGAGCGGCTCGACAGTCTCCTCATCGAGCTTATTAAAATCGACAGCCTGTCACGCCGCGAGCGCGACGTTGCCATGCGCCTCAAAGGCGAGATGGAAGAGCTCGGCGCCACGGTTTTCATCGACGACGCCGGCGAAAAAGTCGGTGGCAACGTCGGCAATCTTGTCGCTCATTTCACCGGCAACGTTCCTAATGCGACGCCGCTCTTGCTCTCCGCGCACATGGATACCGTCGTGCCGGGCGAAGGTATCAAGCCGATTCGCGACGGCGATATCTTGCGCACCGACGGCCGCACCGTGCTCGGCGGCGACGATAAAAGCGGCGTCGCCATCATCTGCGAAGCGATGCGTGTAATCCAAGAAAATCGCCTGCCGTGCGCCGACGTTGATGTGGTATTTACCATTTGCGAGGAATCCGGTTTGATCGGCGCCAAGTGCCTTGACGTAAGCCGTCTGCGCGCCCGCACCGGCTTGGTGCTTGACAGTGATTCCGTGGGTTTTCTCTTCACCAAAGCGCCCGCGGCCAATCGTATGGAATTCCGGGTGCACGGGCTCGAAGCCCACGCCGGCGTATGCCCGGAAAAAGGCATCAACGCCATCCAAGTGGCCGCGGAAGGTATCGCGCAGATGCGCCTGGGGCGCATCGATCATGAAACCACGGCCAACATCGGCGTGGTCGAAGGCGGTATGGCTGTGAATATCGTGCCGAACCAGGTCGTCCTCCGCGGTGAAGCGCGCAGCCACAACCAGGAGAAGCTCGATCGCCAAACCGCGCACATGAAGCATTGCCTGGAAGAGGCCGCGGCGCGCCATGTTCTTGAATTCGACGGCAAGCGGCACACCTCCAGAGTCGAGGCGAAAATCGACCGCGATTACGACCGCATGGACGTGCCCGACAGCGCGCCGATCGTCAAGCTCGTCCACGCCGCCGCAAAGAGCCTGAGCCTCGAAGTAAAGACCCTCGCCACCGGCGGCGGCTGCGACGCCAACGTGCTCAATCAAAAAGGGCTGGTGGTGGCGAATTTATCCACCGGTATGCGCGAAATTCACACGGTCAACGAATGGCTGGATCTAAACGACCTCCATCTTTCGGCCAAGATCGTGCTCGAAATCTTAAAATTGAACGCGTCCAGTGAGTGAAGAAATCACCAAGCATACGGAGTCTTCTGCTGTTGCCGATTAACCCGTCCGTCGCCGCCTGTTCACGCAAAACCTACGGCGGCAAAAATTTTCTTCTCAAAGCCCGCAGCGGCGATATATAATTCTCTCCAAACCATGCAAGCGGAAGAAATCGGACTCCTGCTCAAACAAGAGCGCGGTCAATTTTTGGAATTCATCAGCGCCTACGAGTATCGTCGCGGGCCTGGCCAGAAAAAACGCGAGGAAGACCTGGCGCGGGAAATCGTCCGGGTGCTTTCGGCGATGGTCAACGCCGACGGCGGTACTGTACTCGTCGGCGTCGAACCCGATAAGAGCGTCACGGGAATTCCTCATGAAGCTGACGAGCTGCACGCGCTGATCCAGGCGCCGCAGAATCTGCTGCGGCCGCAGCTGAGTCCCTCGTGCGAAAAAGTGCGCCTGGGAAATCTACAACTGCTCAAGTTCGAAGCGGCCTGCGGTTTGGAAATTCATAGAATCGCCGGCGGCCGGTCTTTTTACCGCGTCGCGACTGAAACGATTCCGCTACCCGCCGACCAGATCCACGCGCTCAAAGAATCGAAGAAAAATGTCTTCTACGAGCGCCAGCAGGCGCTTAACGCAACTTGGTTCGATCTTGACGCAGACCTTGTAAAGTTGTTTGTCGAAAAAACCCAGCCCGGCAAAGATCCGCAAGCCGTTCTCACCCAAACCTATCACTTGCTCGATCATTCGCGCGGCTTACCCTGTCCCAATATGGCCGCGCTCCTGCTCTTTGCGAAAGACGTGACCCGCTGGCACCCGCGCGCCGGCATCGACTTCGTCAAATATGAAGGGCCGGAGCGGCAGCATGGGAGCTCGCTCAACGTGGTCAAACGCATCCGCTTCGAAGCGCCGTTGGTTCGGCTGATCGACGAGGCCGTCGGCCGGATCAAAGAACACATTCGCGAGCGCACGATCCTGCATGATCTGTTCTTTCGCGAACGCCTCGAATACCCTACTTTTGCCTGGCAAGAGGCTTTGGTCAACGCCGTTGCGCACCGCGATTACGACCTAAGCGGCGCATCCATCGAGGTCTGGATGTTTGACGATCACATCAGCGTGCGCAGCCCCGGCGCGCTCCCGGCGCCGGTCACACTCGAGCAGCTTCGAAGGCAGAAAAGCCTGCATTTTTCGCGCAATCCATTGATCGTGAGAGCCCTCGCGGATCTCGGCTACCTGCGTGAGATGGGCGAAGGAGTGCCGCGTATGTTTCAGGAAATGGAAACCTACGGACTGCACCCTCCCGAATTGTCGCTCGACGGATTCGTCTTCACCGTCACGTTGCGCAATGCTCCGGTCTATGATGAAGCAACCCTAAGATGGCTCAATCAATTCGGCGCGGCGCAGATCAACATGCGGCAACGCCGCTTGCTTGCCTATGCCTACTGTCACGGCAAAACTTTCTCCACCGCGGAATACGAAAGAATCGCCGAAGTGGATCGGGACACAGCGTACCGGGATATTCGACTTATGGTAAAGAGCGGCGTCGTAACGCCGCTCAAGCCGAAGAGCCGAACATACCGCATTGTCGAGAAACTATAGCCGCAAGCGCTGCAACCGTCATTTCGGCCGGCGGAAACACTTTTCTTCAGCGTCTTACCCCAACGGAGTGCCATGAGTCCGCAAATGACCTTCTCTCATCTGATGGGCCTGGCGAGCGGCCATGCCGAAGCGCGGATCCTACAAACCGCTGTATCGCTCGGAATCTTCGAAGCATTGGCAAGCGCTCCGCATGATGCCCATGCAATCGCCAACAAACTACAACTCGAACCCAAGGCGACCGAGCTGCTGCTCAATGCCTTGGTTGCGCTCAACATCCTCAACAAAACGGCCCAACAGTTTTCGCTGAGCGAAGCCGCGCGACAATATCTTCTACGCGGCTCACCGCAGTATGTCGGCGGCATGATCAAGTTCGAAGACTTATCGTGGCAAAGCTGGGCGAAACTGCCGGAAGCCATTCGCACCGGAAGGCCGGCGCGCCCCGCGAACATGTACCAGGAAGACCCGAACGAAACCGAGATCTTCATCAACGCCATGGATTCCCTCGTCAAAGCGCGCGGGGATGTCGAAGCCGTTAACAACGTCTTCGACTGGCAGAATGTTGGAGATCTTCTCGACGTTGGCTCCGGACCCGCTACCTATCCGATCGCCCTCTGCAGAAGATTTTCCAAGATACGCGCCGCCATTTTTGATCTGCCCGGAACTTTGAAGATCACCGAGCGCTATGTCCGCGCCGCGGGAATGACCGACCGCATCACCCTGATCGCGGGCGACTATCGTAAAGATCCGATCCCCGGACATTATGACTCAATATTTCTATCGAACATCATCCATGGTGAAGATTTCGAGCAAAATCAGGATCTCATAAATAAACTTTCACGGAACTTGAAGGCGGGGGGCAGCATCGTCATCAAGGATCATATCCTCGATAAGAGCCGAGCCAGTCCTGCGGTCGGCGCGGTCTTCAGCTTGCTGATGTTACTCACAACCGAAAGCGGGCGTTGCTACAGTTTCGACGAGATCAAAAGCTGGCTGGAACGAGCCGGTTTAGCTCAAATCAAGCAGATCGATCTGCCGCCGCCGCTAACTTCATCCTTGGTGGTCGGCAGCGCTGATTAGTTTTGCCTAAGATTGTGCTATAGTGACCGGGAATTCATAGCAAAGTGTAGGTGTTCGCCATCGACGAACTAGAACAAAAAGCGCGAGAACAGGCGGTCATCGAAAATCTTAAACCCGCCTGCCTTTGTAATAAGATCCGCAAAGGCACCGTAGTCAAAGCTATTCAGGCCGGCGCTAAGACGTTCGAACAAGTGAGCAAACGTACCGGTGTCGGCACCGGTCCCTGCGGTGGTCGACGTTGCGGTTCATTAGTTCGCGGCATGTTGGGAGAACCGGTGATCAGTTGCCTAGAATGCGGCTGGCCCGTGTTGGCCAACCCTTCGCCGCAGGTGTGCCCGCGCTGCGAGTATGCGAAACAAGGACTCTAATTTTTTGATGCCTTTCTTTTCGCTCACTCTGCGCAACTAGGGCGCGAAGAGGCTTCTTCACTTTCTCAAGCCACTATGGTTATTCATATTGCATCCGCTGTCCTAAGTGCGGCGGGATTACTCGCGCTGATCTCGGGCGGCCTATTTTGGATGGGCGTCGCGTTGAATCTTATCACGCTGCACATGCTGCTCGGTTTCCTCGCGGTCGCGGCACTCTGGACGATAGGCATTGCCCAAGCCGTCGCGAATGGCGGCAGTCGGGTTGTGGCCGCGTGCGCTCTCCTGGTCGGCGCCCTCACCATCGCCCTGGGTCTCTATCAGTCGTCGCTTCTGATCGGTCCACTGCACTGGATCGTCGCGATCACCCACCTGATTCTCGGAATCCTGACAATCGGCCTGGGTCACATGGGCGCGGCGCGCTACCGTAAAGCTAACACGGCTTAACTTCGGGTTTTGTCGGGCAGTTCTCCCTCGATTCGCAACTCGAACGGAGCATGGAAGATCGAGAATCGCGATCCAACGTGATGGCGCGCCGATCTCCCCTTCGCGCTATACCGGCCAACTCTCCAGCCGGTAAGCTTGTTCCCAAAACATAAATTCGTAGCGGCTGCTAAGGACAAAATTTCCAGCCATTACTTTTTTTTCGCGGCTACTGGTGGAGGCTCCAAGTCTGTCCATGAGTTGAATCTGCTCTCGCACCGGCCGCCAGAATGCTTCGCCGGCATAGGTCTCGATCCAGTCGCGATAGATTTTGGGCTTTCGCGGCCGGCCCTTGTACAGCCGGCGGCCGACTTCGCCGTAGATCCAATAACAAGGAAGAACCGCCGCGACGAGCTCGCCGAGGCTTCCGCTCCGCGCCACGGATTGCAGATGGCTGATGTAGGCTTGCGTGATCGGCCCCTTGGGCACCGCGTCCAACTCTTTTCGCGAAAGTCCCAGAGTCTTTCCAAAGCTCGCGTGGAAGCTGCGCTCCACTTCGACCGCGCCTAGTGCGTGACGGGCAAACAACTCGAGCGTTTCGAGATCCGGCGACTTGGCGCCGCCCTGGCAAAGCACTTGAGCGAAGTCGAGCAAGTACACGTAATCTTGCAAGATAAAGTAAGTAAAGCGGTTCATCGGCAAGCTGCCGGCGTGAAGCTCGCGGAGAAATGCGTGGTTTTCGATCGCTCGCCAGATGCGCTCGCTGCCGGCTCGTAATTGCGCGCTGAATTTTTTGGCCATGGCCTAGCCTTAGCGAAATTCCACAACCAAGTGAAGAGGCAGGTTCTCTGCCCATTTTCTTAGTAATGCATATCGGCGTTAACACCGCCGGATACGGATATGGCTTCTCCGGTTATGCTGATCGCCAACGGCGAACAGAGAAATGCGACGACCTGAGCCACATCCTCGGCAGTGACGAGGTGGCGGATAACGCTTCGCTGCCGCAGTTCTTCCAAATAAACATCGAGCGTTTTACCCTGCCCTTTTGCCTGCTGCTCGTAGCGCTCCAAGACCGCCTCGGTGATGGTCGTGCCGGGATAGATAGCGTTAACATTGATGCCGAAGGGACCGAGTGTATTCGCGAGCGACTTGGTCAGGGCCACCGATGCGATATTTCGCGCCGGTGTGCTGATCGCGGTGCCGGGCGTACGACCCGCTCCTCCGCTCAAGTTGATGATCCGCCCCCATCCCGCCTGCCTCATGTAGGGCGCAGCCTCGCGGGCGCACCGGTAATAGCCCAAGAATTTTTCCTCGAAATCCTTGATGATCTGCTCATCGGTAATCGCATCCATATTGTCCGGAATGGTCCCGCCCACCCGCGCCGCGCAGTTAGCCAAAATTTGGACTCCGCCGAGCGCGTCGGCAGCGTTGCGAACGAATCCCTTGATCGATACCGCGTCGAGCGTGTCGACAACGAGTGGAACGATCGTGCGGCCGGTCTCCTGACAAATCTCACTCGCCGCCTCGTGCAAAGGTCCTTCCGACCTAGCACCGATGGCAACATCGCAACCCTCGCGAGCCAACTGCCGCGCGATCGTCTTACCCATGCCGCGGCTGCCGCCTGTGACAATGGCCTTTTTACCTCGAAGCTGAAGATCCATGCATCCCTCCTCGATAAGCGGATCAAGGTACGCTCCAATCGATCGTTAATTGGCGGGCGACTAAGCGCAATGCCGGCACACGATCGCGGGTCCCGCTGGGGGCGACGGCATTCCGGGAGCGGCTTCGACTTTGACCAGGCAAATTACGTGCGGCTTCATCACCAGGACCAGCAGGTTTCTGGGTCTTGCAGCTCCAGGATCTCGCCCGGACCAAGACTCACTCGGCACGCGGAACTTTGCCTTGTGAAACGTCCATGATCATGCGCGCGAGCAGATAGAGCCGCGGCTCAATAGACTCGATCAACACGTATTCTGCCTCGGCGGAGTGCGCGCCATACCCCTGCAGACCGAAGCGCTCGATGACCGGGGCTTTGGTAGCGAGGGCGGCAAAAGCCGCGTCGGTTCCGCCGCCTTCCGGGACATCGTCAACGACCAGCGTCCTGCCGAGCTCCCGGTAGATCGCTTGCGCGTGCTTTGCGAGTGCGCGCGACGCCGGAGTGGCTTCCAGCGGCGGGCGCCGGCGCTCAAAGCTCATCTCGACCTTTGCTTCAGGCAGGAGTTGATTTTTGATCGTCTCACGCATTTTCTTTTCTATATCGTCATAATCGGCGACGCGCAGCACGCGCACGTCGGCGACCGCTTGCGCGCCGGGAGGGATCATATTGCGCGTCGTCCCTGCGTTCGCCAGCGTCCAGTTCATTTTCAATCCGACAGCGGGATTGGAAAACTCGCGGGTCTGCAACACTTGATGAGCGAGCTCGTAGAGAGCATTGATGCCTTTTTCCGGCGCCTGGCCCGAGTGCGATGCGCGGCCTTTGATGGTCAGTGTTACGGAAGCGATGCCGCTGGTTGCCAGCGAGAGCTTATCGGACTCGGCGCGCGAAGATTCGAGGGAAAAGATCGCGTCATGTTGGGCGCCCAGTTTAGCTATCACGCTGCGCGAAGCCGGCGAGCTTATTTCCTCGTCGGCGTTGATAAGAACCGTGACGATGCCGTATTCCCGGTAATTCATCGCTTTGAGGATCGTCAGTGTGTGCAAAATCACCGCAATTCCTTGCTTGTCGTCGGCGATTCCCAAACCGTAGGCGCGGTCACCTTCGATGCGGAAGGGTTGCTTGGCGAGCATGCCGCGCGGATAAACCGTATCCATATGCGCGAGCAAAAGAACTTTTTTGCTTCCCTTGCCGGTGAACGTGGCCCGCACCATCTGGCCGACCTGCTCCGGCGTATCTTCCATCCTGTAAACGTCGCGGGATTCGACTAACTCTGCTTTGCCGCCAAGCTCATTGAACCGACCGGCGATAAGGCCGGCCAATCGGTCGAGACCCTCAGTGTCCCGGCTACCGGTCTCGATTGAAACTAGCGCCTTTAGCGTTTCGAGCAGCGCGGGTTTCTCTTTTTTCGCCAAGGAGAAAACGGGCTCGGCAGGCTGAGCGAATGCCTTTACTGCGATGAAAACCAGCAGCGCGCCGAGAGCCGCCCGGAAACAACCGAGTTGCGGTAGGGATCTCATAAGACCATCATTCTCCGTTGAGTTATAACGGCTAAACTAACATTGGCAGCGAAAACAGCTTTACAATCCGAATTCGGTCGCCATTGAATAAAACCCAGTTAGCTCATTTGGGGCAAGATAATGCGGAAACCCGCTGCGAGATACGGCGAACCGGGCACATCCTTGTCTCCGGCGTAACTGATGAGCCGGAGCACACTGTCAGCGGCGTCCGACGGCGAAAGGCCGCGGCCCAGAACCATATCGAGGTAGTGAAATTCGATCAGCGCGCTAGCGGCCCAATCGACACTGCGATCATATCCTGAAATCGGAAAGCGCACGGCCTCTTGTAGCGCACGCGCCAGCTCGCCGGCCTTGCCGTCTTGCATCATGAGACAGGAGGAAAAATGTAACAGCATGACGTTGTCGGCATATCGCAAGCTTTCGACCAAAGCCCCGGTGTTGAACGGCTTGCCGTGCACCGTGAGGCCCTCTGCCGTGCCGTGACTCGCAAACACGACCGCAACGGGCTCGGGCAGATACAT
>Ga0075431_100004783_pt1 | contig 13314 bp, 8 predicted proteins | sample RhiMetdeltSRZDD5_FD_75297 | JGI IMG/M metagenome (GOLD analysis project Ga0075431, IMG submission 75297) | Populus rhizosphere microbial communities from Tennessee, USA - Rhizosphere MetaG P. deltoides SRZDD5 | ecosystem: Host-associated > Plants > Roots > Rhizosphere > Soil | place: USA... | reverse complement strand
GTTCCGCATGTATCTTGGCATGTTGCACGAAGGCGGTTTGAGTCAGGGCGAAGTCAATCAGGTCGCCTCGATCAACCCGGCGCGGCTCATGGGGCTGACTTAGAAAGACCCCGGATTCCGGTACGCGCCATCTGGGATACAAACCCAAAAAGAGTTTCAGATTATTCCACCACTCTGCGCCTGCAATCCCGGATTAATCTAGCGATGTAGGTGCACTCCACTTCGCCCCTGCCCGCCATTTTGTCCGGTACGCCTTGCACCTCGGCGGGCGGAGTGAAATAATCCGCCAGTCATAAAACCACCGAGACTGCGCGACCTCCATCGGACTCGGACAGTCACTGGTTTTGGTTGCTTTGCCACGAGCCCGACTGGATATAACAGCCGGGCTTTTTCATGGACGAAAAATCATCATAGGGACGATGAGCTGATCGCTGTCAGGTGGCTGCCAAAAGCTGAATCTATGCTTCGATTGTTTTTTTCCGGACTGCGCGGCCGCCTCCTTGCCCTGATTCTCCTTACAACTCTGCCCACATTCGGCATCGTCCTTTACACCTGGACAGAAGCCAAAAAGGACGAAGCTGACCGCACAACGCGCGATGCTGAGGCCCTCATCGGCCTCATCAGCAGGGAACACGATCGTATCATCAACCGCGCCCGCATCGTGCTTGGCAGGTTATCGGAATTACCTGATGCAAGAAGCGGTGACGCGGTCGCGTGTGGAAGCGCATTAGCCGCGCGACTGCGCGAGTATCCGCGCTTTGTCAACTTTGGAGTGGCACGGCCCGATGGCAGGATTCTTTGCAGCGCGCTGCCCATGAAGGCGCCGGTCACGGCCGCCGACCGGCCGTGGTTTCAACGTTCGATCGATACTCGCCGATTTTCCACTGGCGAGTATCAGCTCGGTCGCATCAGCGCCAAGCCCGTCCTGGTCTTTGGTTATCCCCTATTCGATCAAGCGGGAAAAACTCAGTCGGTCTTCTTTGGAGCGGTGGATCTTGCGTGGATGAGTGAATACGCGACGGATATGAATTTGCTGCCGGGCTCGATATTGCTAGTCATCGAACGGGGTGGTCTCATTCTGGGCCGCTATCCGAACCCGGAAAAATGGGCCGGCCGGCTTCGCAATGAAGCTGAAATTGTAAATCGCGCGCGGGCTCAAGGCAGCGCAGGGGCTTCAGAGGCCACCGGCACGGACGGAATAAAACGACTCTATGTCTTCCGCCGGCTCGGCAGCGAAGCATCGCTTGGCGAGGCCTACGTGGCGCTCGGCGTGCCGCTGGCGACCGTCTATGCGGCGTCGAATACCCTATTGTTCCATAGTTTGTTAGTGCTGGCCGCGATCTGCGCGCTTGCGCTCACCGCGGCATGGTATGGCGGATATGCGCTGATCCTTCGGCCGCTAAACTCGTTGATCGCTGCGACGCGACGTTTGAGAGCTGGCGACCTGAGCGCGCGCAGCAGAGAATCGTCGAGCATACGCGAGGTGAGTGATCTCGACGCGGCGTTCAATGAAATGGCCGAGAGCCTGGAAACCAGCTATGTGGATTTGAAATACGCTCATGAAGCATTACGGCGCAGCGAACAGCGACTGCGCAACGTCATCGACGGGCTCGGGCCGCAGATCTTCGTCGGGTTGATGACATCCGAAGGCAAGTTGATCGAAGCCAACAAATCGGCCTTAGAGGCGACCGGGTTCAAGCCTGAAGATGTTCTGGGCAGGCCCTTCGCAGAACTCTCTCCGTGGTGCTACTCCGAAGAGGTTCAGCGCCAACTGCGCGACGCGCTCGCGCTCGCGGCGCGCGGCGAACCCTCGCGCTACGACGTGAAACTCCGCGTGGGCGAAAACCACTTCATCGACATCGATTTTTCTCTGCAACCGCTGCGGGACGAATCCGGCAAAGTCGTCTTCCTAGTGCCGTCCGCCAATATCATCACCGAGCGCAAGCAGGCGGAGGAAGCGCTGCGCCGAAGCGAGCAGCGTCTGCGCGCGATTATTGAGACCGCGCCGGAATGCGTAAAGGTTCTTGCCCCTGACGGCACGCTGCTGGAAATGAATGCCGCCGGGCTACGCATGCTCGACGCCGATGCGCCGGAGCAGGTCATAGGTCAAAACGTTGAATCGCTAATCGGCATCGAGCACCGGCAGAATTTTGCAGCCCTCAATCGGCGCGTATTCTCGGGTGAGACGGGCACACTGGAATTTGAAGTGATCGGCCTCAAAGGCACGCGCCGCTGGCTCGAGACTCACGCAACGCCGTTACGCGATGAAAACAACCGGATCACAGGTTTACTCGGCGTAACGCGGGACGTCACCAAACGCAAGCGGGCGCGGCAGGCCCTGCGCGATGGCGAGGAGCGCTTGCGCCTGGCGCTCGAAGCCGCCCAGATGGGCACGTTTGACTGGGAAATCCCGGACAACCGGATCACCTGGTCGCCCGGCCACGAAAAGCTTTGGGGCTTTGCGCCCGGCGAATTTGCCGGCACCTACGAGTCATTCTCGGAACGAGTCCATCGCGATGATCTTCCGGGGATCAACGCGGCGGTGTCCCGCTGCATTGCCGAGCGCTTGCCCTGGGTGCGCGAGTTTCGCGTCGTCTGGCTTGATGGCAGCGTCCACTGGATACTGGGACGGGGTGAATTCGACTTTGCCGCTGACGGCCGCCCGGTTCGTATGCGCGGCGTGGTGCTGGAAATCACCGCCGCCAAAGAGGCGGAAATGGCGCTCAAGGAAAATCAGCGGCGGCTCGCCACGCTGATCGAAAATCTGCCGGGCGTGGTTTATCGCGGCCGCAATGACAAAGACCGGACAGCCGAATTTATCAGCGAGGGAGTCTTGCGTCTCACCGGTTATCCATCTTCAGACTTCAGCGAGCCTTTTCGTCACTTCGGCCGGTTGATTCACCCGGACGATCAAGGCCGCGTTTGGGACCAGGTCCAAGCTGCTTTGGACGAACGGAGTCCGTATGAGATCACCTATCGCATCGCTACCGCCACCGGGGCGGAAAAGTGGGTTTGGGAGCAGGGTTGCGGAGTGTTCGACGCGCACGGGAGGCTGCTGGCGCTGGAAGGATTTGTCAGCGACATAACCGAGCGCAAGCGCACGGAGCAATCTCTTGATGCGCGCTACCGGGAGCTTCAACGGCTTCATGAAATCAGCCAAGCGATATTGCTGTCCGACGATCTTCAGACGATGGCCGCGGCCATTCTCGACAAAGCCGTCGCGATAAGCGGCTGCGACATCGGCTTGCTGCGCCTCGCCGATCGTGTCACGGGACGGCTCGAACCGGTCGCCAGCTACGGCTACCGGAATGCCGAAAATGTACGGCGACATCACGCATCCATGATCAATAAAATCTCGCAAAGGCTGATGCGAACCTTCATTCTCAAACGTGCAGTCATCGTGCAACGGGTCCAGGAGGACGCCGGGCTGCGCACCTTCAAGAGCGAGGGAGTCCAAGCCCTCATCGGGGTTCCCGTGCTCGTCCACGACGAGGTGTTCGGAGTTTTGCAACTCGGCAGCCGCACGAAGCGGACCTTCGACCCCGGCCTGGTCCGATTTCTCGAGACGGTTGGCAGCAATTTGGGGATTGCCGTGCAAAAGAGCAGGCTCCTGGAGGAAACGCTCACTGTCCAGGCTCGGCTCCGCGGTCTATCGCACAAACTTGTTGAGAACCAGGAAACCGAGCGCCGCTACATCGCGCGGGAATTGCACGACGAGATTGGCTCGCTATTGACCGGCCTCAAGCTCACCCTCGGCGTAAACGGCGGCCAGGGAATCGAGCAGGCGCAGGCGATCATTGACGAGGTGCTCGCAAAGGTCCGTTCTCTCTCCCAAGGGCTGAGGCCTCCGATGCTTGACGATCTCGGGCTACTTCCCACGCTTTCCTGGCACATCAAGGAATTCACCGCTCGGTCTCATGTCCATGTCGAATTCCAGAATAGCGGCTTGGAGCGACGCTTTCCCCAGGACATTGAGATCGCAGCCTACCGCATCGTGCAAGAAGCGCTGACCAACATCGCACGCTACGCGCGCGCGCACACGGCGACGATAAAGCTGTGGGCAGACTCGCGCACTCTGGGCATAGAGGTGGTCGATCAAGGCATTGGATTCGATCAGGAGAAGATCCTCGCGCAAGCTTCCGGCGGCGGTCTCACCGGCATGCGCGAGCGCGTCACCGAATTTAACGGCGCGATAATAATAGCGTCAGAGCCGGGCGCCGGCACGCGGATCATGGTCGAGTTGCCGTTGGCGCAAGCAGAGGAATCAGGGGGGCCGGAGATCCAATAAGCAACGGATGGCAAGGCTATGCTGGGCGCAAAGATCAAACCGCGCTACGATTAGTGGCACAATATGACTGAAAGCGCTGCTCCGATAACCATTGTGCTCGCCGACGATCATCCGGTCGTGCGCCATGGACTACGCTTGTTACTCGAAGCACAGCCCGAGTTTCAGGTCATCGGCGAGACCGGCGATGGGTTGGAAGCGGTCCGATTGGTGCAGCGGCTCAATCCTAAGATTCTCATCGTCGATGTCAGCATGCCCGGCCTCAACGGGCTCGACGTGGCGCGACAGGTCAAACAAATCTCGCTTGACACCCATGTGATCATCCTCTCGATGCATGCCACCGAGAGTTTTGTATTGGAGGCACTGAAATCAGGGGTGACCGGTTATATTCTCAAGGACTCCGCGCTAACGGACCTGGTGCCGGCGATGCGCGACGTCGCCGCCGGCAAACGCTTTCTAAGCTCCAAAGTTTCCGAGCAGGCCATCGATCTTTTCATCGCGGTAAGCAATCAAGAGCACGCAACCGGCCACGATACTCTCACCGACCGCGAGCGCGAGGTCTTTCAGCTCGTCGTTGAAGGGCTCACCAACGCCCGGATCGGCAAGCGGCTATTTATCAGCCCTCGAACCGTGGAGAGCCACAGGCGAACTATGATGCATAAACTCGGCTTGAATAACCGGATGGAGTTGCTCGCCTACGCAGTCAAGCGCGGTATTATTTCCGTCGAGCAGCCCCCGGCAGAGGATCTGAAGGAGCCTGGGCCAGCCGGCGGGCATAAAAAATAGTCCATTTCATTCGAGCGGCGCTGGTTTGCACCGGAAACAGGCAGGCCGGCGGCTTGCAGGCCCCGAGTAGCGCTGCCAACTCATCGACAATCCGTAGAAACCCTAATCGACAAGCTTCCGAACCTCGTCTACCCTCTCCGGCGTGGAGAAGATTTCAGTCCTGCTGGTAGACGATCATCCGACCTTTCTCCAACTCGCCGCTTCTTACCTGGCGAAGCAAGAAGGCCTTGTCGTTGTCGGCACGATCGACAAAGGTGCAGCGGCGCTCAAGCAAACCGGAGAGTTAAAACCAGATCTTGTCCTGGTCGACCTGACTCTGCCGGACGTCTCCGGCCTAAAACTACTCTCTGAACTACGCGCAGCCTTTCCATCGCTGGCAATCATCGCTTTGACCATGCACAGCGAAATCAGCTACCGCGAAGCCGCGCTGGCGGCCGGAGCCGACCGCTTTATTACCAAGTCGAACATGATCACCCGGCTGTTACCGGCGATCCGCGAGCTCCAAGCGGCCGCAGCCCCGCTGAGCGCCGGATGGAAACAACGCCTAATCGACGAATGACTACCGACGCGAAAAACATGCTGATTGCCTACCTTAATAGTCTCGCGCGGACCGGCGGACTGCTTGTCAGCCTCATCGGCGCGCTGGTGCTCGTCGGCTGGTTCTTAGATATCGCCGCCCTAAAGAGCGTCATTCCCGGCCTTGCAGCGATGAAGCCGAATACGGCGCTAGGCTTCCTATTGACCGGATTGTCGCTCTGGCGACAGCAGCCTGGGGGTTGGATTGCAAAACCCTGCGCCCTGCTTGCGGCGGTTCTAGGTCTGCTTACGATCGGCGAGTATTTGCTCGGTTCGGACTTTGGCATCGATCAAATACTTTTTAAGGACAATCTAAAAGCCGCGGGCACCTCATTCCCGGCTCGCATGGCCCCCAATACCGCCCTCAGTTTTCTTTTTATCGGCGGCGCGCTGCTGTTTCTGAATTACGAAAGCCGGACCGGCCATCGTCCTTCCCAGTTGCTCGCTCTGGCGCCAGCATTGATCGGCCTGTTGGCAATTGCTGGTTATGCCTATCGCATCACGTCCTACGGCTTTCCCGACTATACGGAAATGGCGTTCCACACAGCAGCTGCATTCGTCATCTTGTCCGTCGGTGCTCTACTGACCAGCCCCGACCGCGGCATTATGAAACAAATCACCGGCGACAATTTTGGCGGCATGACGGCGCGCCGTCTCTTGCCCGCGGCATTTGGCATTCCGTTGGTTTTGGGCTGGTTCTGCCTGGAAGGTCAAAGGGCCGGGTTCTTCGGCATGGAATTCGGTCTATCTCTCCTTGTCGTTGCGAGCATCGCCATGTTCACGATCGTGATCTGGATAAACGCCAGAATTCTCAATCAGCTAGGTGACAATCGCAAACAAGCGGAGCTGGCCTCAGAAGTGCGGTACCTGGAGTTTCAATGGCTGTACGAAATCGGCCGGGAGATTATCAATTCCGTCGATATTAAAATCATCATGGATGGAATCCTGGAGAAGACCTACGTGGTTCGCGACTTTGACATCGCGGTTATCCGTCTGCTCAATGCAGAAAATAGCATGCTCGAAGTCGCGACCAGCCGCGGCTATCGAAACCCGGAAAACATCAGACCGTTGAGCACGAGCGCCGGCGATGCGACCTTCAGCCGAACGCAAACGGAAGTGTTCACCGGCACCGGCGCCTACGTTGCCGAAAACATCGCCGCCACGCGCGGCTTTCGAACATTCAAACGAGAAGGCGTTGTGTCCATGATCGTCGTGCCGATCCGCGCCGGGGATGAAATATTAGGAACCCTGCAACTCGGCAGCCGCGTTCGGAAAGAGTTCCAGCCGGCGCAGATACGCCTGCTCGAGGCGATCGGCAATCACCTGGGCATTGCGGTACAAAATTCCCGCCTCCATCAGGCGACGCTACAGAGCCTTGAGCGCATCCGGGCGCTGCATGAAATCGACAAGGCGATTATCTCGAGCCTCGATTTGCATGCGGTGTTAACCCTCTTGCTGGAAAAAATCGATTTATTTCTCCCCTACGCGGTGACTACTGTCAGGCTGGTCAATCGGGAAACCGGCGCACTGGAGCCGGTCGCCTGCCGCAATCTCGACGCAGAGGAATGGCGGGCGGCGACTCCGGCCGGCGATCTCGACGGCTCGGGAACGCTGCCCGACGACAATTCCCCATTGTTCACCCGCAACGTGCAAACTGATCCTGGTTCTTTGACTTTTGAATTTCTCAGAAAGCATGGCTTGGTTTCCTCGTTGCGGGTTCCGTTCCTGGTGAAGGGCCAGCTGCTGGGTGTCATTACCTTTTTTACCAGGGAAGAGCACGAATTTAACGCTGAGGAAATCTCTCTGCTCAGCACGGTGGCCGGCCAAGCGGCGATCGCGATCCACAACTCGCAGCTCTATGAAGCGGCGCAAAGGCGAGAAGCCGAGATCCAGGACGCGCATCGACAGCTCCAGGCGCTTTATGCGATCACTGCGGCGACCAGCCAATCCCTGCAGATCGGCAACGTTTTGAGCGAGGTGCTCCGAAAAATCACCGAGATTTTTGATTTTAACGCGACGCGCATTTTTTTCTTTGACTCGTCGAGAGAAAATTTTAATCTGGCGGCAAGCTATGAGACCTCGCCGGACTTGTTCGAAGCGGTTCCCACTTTTCGCCGGGGACAAGGCCTTATCGGCCGCGCGGTGGAAACCGAGGAGCCGATTATTTTCGAAGACATTCAGAGCGATCCCAAATACCGCGAAATGAGCTATTCCAAGCACTCCGAGAAGATACGACAGCGTTTCCTGGCGGTATTTCCGATCAGCAGCAAGCGGCGGGCTTTCGGCGCCATGCTGATCAGCCGCACTCACCCCCGATCCCTTACGGCCGAGGAGGTGGACCTGCTCACCACCATGGCGCAACAGATCGGCATCGCCGTGGAGAATGCCCGCCTGTTCGAAGAAACCAGCCGCCGGGCAGACGAGTTGACGCTGAAAACCCTGGAGCTCGAGGAAGCGAATAAAGTCAAGGATGAATTTTTGAGCGTGATATCGCACGAGTTGAGAACGCCGCTCAACGTGCTGATGGGCTATACCACGCTTATGCTGCAGGGAACGTTCGGCGCGCTCACCGGGGAACAACAAGTGGTTCTCGAGAAAGTGATGAGCCAGTCCAAAGATCTTTTGATCCTGGTTACAGATATCTTACAGGCTGCACAGATCGGCAACCGCACCGCTAAAGTAGAATTTTTGGAATCGGATATATCTCAGTTACTCAACGATTTGAAAATCGCCCACGACGCGCCCCCTGGCAAGGACGTGCGGATCCGCTGGAACTATCCGGCGACTCTACCCGCGGTGAAAACCGACCTAAACAAGCTTCGGCATATCCTGAGCAACCTGATTAAAAACGCCATCAAATTCACCGCGCAGGGATTCGTAACGGTATCGGTCCGCATAACGGAGTCAGAACAGTTGGAGTTTGAAATCAGCGATACGGGAATCGGCATTTCGCAAGAACAGGCGTCGGCCATCTTCGATATGTTTCGCCAGGCGGATAGCTCCGAGATCAGACCGCACGGCGGTTTGGGAATCGGACTTTACATCGTGAGAAACTATACCGAGTTGATCGGCGCCAAGCTCCAGATGACTAGTGAACTGGGCGTCGGATCGAGCTTCACTGTAGCGATCCCATTAGTTAGGAACTAAAAGACGGCGAAGCAAAATGGCATCAAGAACCCTCTTACAATTGCCGGCATACACGCGCCATCGCTCGCCGCTCAGTCCCGCAACATATCCACGTGCTGCTTGCCACGCAGATATCCCTCAAAGAAGTATCGCTCAACGCCCAGCGAGCCGCATCCTGGGCAAGCTCATAAGTTTTCATCGTCCGGAACGATGTCCGTCACCAGATCCCTGATCAGCGGCCGCTTGGGCAGCGGTTCTACCGTGACGACGCCCGGGAGCAATCTGGCGATACAGGTGTACTCGACTTCGCCGTTGACCAGCGCCAGGCAGGTCTTACAGGCATTCGCATTGATGCAGCTGTAACGAATGGCGAGACTGCTATCGCGGTAAGTGCGAATCCAACGCAGCGCGTCGAGCACCGACAGGCCTTCTTCATATGGCACCTCGAAGTCGTCGTAGTGTCCGACTTCGCCGGCTGCGCCGCGCCGGACGTGAAGTAAAGCCGTTTTGCGCGACGGTTCAGCCATGCGGCGAATCGCTTTCTTTCAAGCGAACCGGATCGTGCCACGTTGTCGCTAATTGTTCATCTTTCAACCGCAAAACTTGGTTTTTGAGCAACGCATTGTCCGACGCCGGGAAATCCTCGCGCTGATGCGCGCCGCGGCTTTCGGTCCGCGCCAACGCGGACTTCACAACAGCTTCAGCGGTCGCGAGCATCGCGCGCAGCTCGAACCAATCCTGCAAGTCCAGATTGAATCGCTGTTCAACGCCGATGTTAAGTCCGGACAATTCCCGCTGCATCTGCATGATGCGTTCGAGCGCGGCCCTGAGCTTCCCGCCAGTACGAAACGGGCCGGCCCCTTCCCACATGAGTTTTTGCAGCTCAGCCTGGCTTGCGATCGGCCTTGTCGTGCCAGCCGAATGAACGTTACGCGAATGACCAAACTGTTCGATCGATTCGCGCGCCGCCCCCTCGTGCCAAATCGATTCCAACCGCTTCATCTTTTCCGCGGCACACGCACCCGCGCGTTCGCCGAAAACAAACGCTTCCGTGATCGCGTTGCCGGACAGCCGATTGGCGCCGTTGGCGCCGCCCACCGCTTCGCCGGCCGCGTAAAGTCCCTTTATACGAGTTTCCATATTTACATCGACCCGAATGCCGCCCATGTGATAGTGTGCCATTGGGCCGACTTCGACCGGTGTTTTCGTCAAATCGATGCCGTTGGCGAGCAGACGATCGATCACCGGCCCGAACGCGCCTCGAAGTTGTGCTTCAGAGATGTGCCGAAAGTCGAGATACGCGCCGCCGTGCGGCGTGCCCCGGCCCGCTTCGACCTCCTTCAAGATCGCGTATGCGGCGATGTCGCGCGTCGCGTTGTACTTGCCGAAATCCGTGCTGCCGTAGCGATCGATGAACTCTTCTAATTTCCCGTTGAGCATTTTGCCGCCGAGCTTGTAGCGAAACGGATCCCACATGATCGGGTCCATGCCGACGAGGCGCGGCGCCAGATGGCCGATCGGAAAAAACTGCACGAACTCCATGTCGATCAGTTCGGCGCCCGCCCATAGTGCCAGCGCATAGGCTTCCCCGCCCATGTTCGCAGCAGCGCTGTTGCGCTCGTAAAGCTTCGTCAGCCCGCCGGCGGCGAGAATGACAGCCTTGGCTTGGATCGTAACTAGCTCGCCGCCAGTAAGATTGAGCGCGATGGCGCCGTGCGCTTGTCCTTCACTTACGAGTATGTCGACCGCGGCGAGATTACTCACCCGGCGAATCGCCGGCATCTCGCTCACCTTGCGCCGCAGCGTGGCCGCGACTGCCGGGCCGGTGTTGAGGAAGTCGACGTAACAGCAGCGCTTGACGCTGTGCCCCGGCGCCATCTCTTGCTTGATGTGGCCGTTCTCGCGCGCCCAGCGCGTGCCCCACTGTCCCATCTCGCGGATGCGCTTGGGTCCGTTTTCGCACAAAAGCGCTGAAAGTTTTTCGTTGCACAGGCCCCGCCCGGCCTTCAGCGTGTCTTCCAAGTGCAATGCGATGGAATCCGGCTCCTGCTCGCCCAACGCCACCGCCACGGTCATCTGCGCCATGATCGTCGCGCCGCCGCGGCCAACCTGGCCTTTGTCGACGAGCAGCACCGAAACGCCTAGTTGCGCGGCGGCAATTGCCGCATACATGCCGGCGCCGCCGGCGCCGATAACGAGTACGTCTGTGGAGAGATGGGGCATTATCGTTGCGTTACCCCGGTCGTGATCAGAAGAAGATCAGTCTATCTCAGGTTGCGCGCCGCTCTTTTGCAGCTCTTGCAGAGCTTGCTTTGCCGCTTCCTGTTCGGATTGTTTCTTGCTGCGTCCCTCCCCTTTGCCGAGCACATTACCGCCGACGGTGATTTCCGTGACGAAATACTTTTCGTGGTCCGGCCCGGTTTCCGAAACGACGCGATAAGCAGGCGGAGCCCGGAAAAGCATCTGGCTGATTTCCTGAAGCCGTGTCTTGTAGTCGTGCTGGCCGAGCCTCTTGGCCGTGACATCCGCGCCGAAGTAGCGCTCGACGACTCGGTGCACCGGCTCATAACCGCCATCACGGTAAATGGCCCCGAGCACGGCTTCAAAGGCGCCGGCGAGAATCGACGGCTTGCCGCGGCCGCCGCTCAACTCCTCACCCTTGCCGATGCGCAGCAAGGAACCAAGATTTATGTGGGCGGCTTTTTCCGCAAGCACGGTTGAATTCACCAGCGCCGCGCGCATTTTTGACAGAACGCCTTCGGACTTTTGCGGATTTCTTTGGATCAAGAGATCGCTCACCGCAAGATCGAGCACGGCGTCGCCGAGAAACTCGAGAACTTCGTTGTGCCCCTCGCTCTTTTGCCGCTCGTAGGAAACGTGCGTCAGGCCGCGCAAGAGCAGAGCAGGATCTTTGAAAAAGTATCCCAGCTCATCTTGCAATTTTTTGAGGTTGGCCTCTTTTTTCAATTCGGTCCTATCGCGAGGATGACATGACCGCGATCGAGTCTTGATTCGCGACCGCGTTCAACCAGCCGCTGCCATAGCGATCGATGCGCACGTCGAGCTCGCGGTTGAGGAACCCGTCCGCGCCGGCAACCGCCACCGGCAAATAGTTTCGGCTGAAACCGCGCCGCCGCCCGGTTTGCTTTTCGAGCTTTTCTTCGATCAACACGGAAACGCGTCGTCCGATGAAACTCGCGCAAAACTCACTTTTCTTGCGCGCGCCCAGTTCCCGCATGCGCCGCGCCCGTTCTTTTTTCACCTGCGCCGGCACGTGATCTGCAAAAGACGACGCCATCGTGCCGCGCCGCGACGAGTAAGGGAAGACGTGAAAATAGGTGAGCGGCAAAGAAGCGAAATATTCCAACGACCTTTCGAACCGCGCGTCGTTCTCGCCGGGAAAAGCGACGATGATATCGCTACCCAAACCAGCCTCCGGCAAGCGCTCGCGCACGCGCTGAAGCAAATCGCGGTAGTAAGCCGTATCATAGTTGCGCCGCATCTGTTTGAGAATCTCATCGTCGCCGGCTTGCGCGCAGATGTGCAAATGCGGACAGACGATCCTTGAAAGAGCAATCAAATCGAGCAATCGATCGGGCACCTCGCGGGGATCGAGAGAGCTCAGGCGCAAACGCGCGATCAATCCGCTGGTCGCGATCACTTCCACCAACGCCGCCAGATCGATCTTTGGAATTAAATCATGACCATAACCGCCGAGGTGAATGCCGGTAAGAACAATTTCTTTGTAGCCGGCTTCGGCCAACCGGCGCACCTGTTCGAGAACTTCGCGCGGTGGAACGCTGCGGCTGAGGCCGCGCGCGCTCGGGATAATGCAGTAGGTGCACGAATAATTGCAGCCTTCTTGAATCTTCAGAAAAGCGCGGGTGTGTCCCGGCAATGCTCGCGTGCCCAGCACCGGCACGCCGCGTTCGCGTTGCACGTCGCTCACGGCAAGCTGCGGCGATGATTGTGCAGGCTCTTCGACATAGCGCAGCAAATCGTCGAGCCGGTTGAGCCCGACGACGAAATCGACGCCGGGAACTTCCGCGACCTCCGCCGGACTCACCTGCGCGTAACAACCTGTGACGAGCACCTTCGCCGCGGGATTCCGCCGCTTGGCCCGGCGCACGAGCTGGCGCGCTTCCCAATCGGCGCGGTCGGTCACCGTGCAGGTGTTGATGACGTAGCAATCGGCTTCGTTCTCGAACGGAACAAACGAATGCTTTTCTTCCAGGCGGCTTTGAATCACCGCCGAATCGTATTGGTTGATCTTGCATCCGAGTGTAGTAATTGCGATGCGCATTTGAGGATTCAAATGGAAAGTTAAAAATGAAAAATCAGGAAAAACGCCATCCGGCTTTTTAACTTTGAATTTTTAATTTTTAATTCCTCTCTCGATCCAGCCGCCGCCAAGGAGCTGCTCGCCGCGATAGAAAACCGCCGCTTGCCCGGGCGTCACCGCGGCAATGGGTGCTTTGAATATAACTTCACAACGCTGATCATGCGGTCGAATCACGCAGGCGATTGCCGGGGCGCGGTAC
>Ga0075431_100004782_pt1 | contig 13314 bp, 12 predicted proteins | sample RhiMetdeltSRZDD5_FD_75297 | JGI IMG/M metagenome (GOLD analysis project Ga0075431, IMG submission 75297) | Populus rhizosphere microbial communities from Tennessee, USA - Rhizosphere MetaG P. deltoides SRZDD5 | ecosystem: Host-associated > Plants > Roots > Rhizosphere > Soil | place: USA... | reverse complement strand
AGGCCGATGCGATTGAACGTCTGCCCGAGACTGGCGCGATCGCTCGCGATCCGAATGTCACAGGCGAGCGCAAGGTTGGCACCACCGCCGGCCGCGACCCCATTGACGCTCGCGATGACCGGCTTGCGCGACTGCCGAATCGTGGTGACGACGTGACGTCCGGCATCCACGAGCGCGGCCATGGCTTCGACGTCTCGTCGCTCGACGAGCTCAGCCATGTAATCGACGTCACCGCCGGCGCAGAAGCCGCGTCCCGCGCCGGTGATCACGATGACGCGGACGGAGTCGTCCTTCTCGAGGCGATCGAGCGCCTCCGCGATCTCCTGCCGCATGCGTCCCGCGAACGCGTTCAGCTTCTCGGGACGGTTCAACGTGAGTGTCCCAATGCCCTCGGCGCGCTCGACCAGCACCTGTTCGAACGTCACGGGACCCTCTCGAGGATGGTGGCGATGCCCTGGCCGACCCCGATGCACATCGTCGCCAGCCCGTAGCGCTTGCCGCGACGCCGAAGCTCGTGCGCGAGCGTCGCGACGATGCGCGCACCGGAGGCGCCTAACGGGTGTCCCAGCGCGATGGCGCCCCCATTCACGTTCACCCGCTCGGGATCGGCCCCGAGCTGTCGAATGCAGGCGATTGCCTGGGCCGCGAAGGCCTCGTTGAGCTCGATGAGGTCAATGTCATCGATCGTCAGCCCGGCGCGCTCGAGCACCTTGCGCGTCGCCGGCACGGGCCCGATCCCCATGATGTTCGGCGCGACTCCCGCCACGGCGGTCGCGACGATGCGGGCGAGCGGCGTCGTCCCGAGCCCTTTCGCGGCATCGGCTGACATCACGAGCGATGCGCTCGCCCCGTCATTGATGCCGCTCGACGAGCCGGCCGTCACGGTGCCGTTCTCCTTCACGAAGGCCGGGCGCAGCCCGCGCAAGGACTCGAGCGTCGTCTCCGGACGCGGATGCTCATCGCGCGCGACCACGACCGGCGCGCCGCCTTTCGCCGGGATCTCGACGGGAACGAGCTCGTCGCGAAACCGATCCTCGTCCAGGGCACGCCTGGTTCGCTGCTGGCTCTCGTGCGCGAACGCGTCCTGCTCGTCGCGCGTGATCCCGTAGCATCGCGCGACTTCCTCGGCGGTCTCTCCGAGCGAGATCGTCCACTCGCGCGGCATGCGCGGATTGATGAACCGCCACCCGATGGTCGTGTCCGCCATCGGTGGAAGGGTGCGCGGGAATCCATCTTCCGGCTTGAGCATCACCCACGGTGCACGCGACATGCTCTCGACCCCACCGGCGATGAAGACGTCCCCCTCGCCGGCGCGAACCGCTTGCGCGGCGCTCGCCACCGCCTGGAGTCCGGAACCGCAGAGGCGATTCACAGTTTGCCCGGGCACTTCGACCGGCAGGCCCGCCAGCAGCAGCGCCATGCGTGCCACGTTGCGCGTGTCTTCCCCGGCCTGATTCGCGCACCCGAGGATCACATCATCGATGCTCGACGGCTCGATCCCGGTGCGCCTCACGAGCGCCGAGATCGCCGTCGCCGCGAGGTCGTCGGGCCGCACGCGCGCCAGCGCCCCACCGTGACGACCGATGGGCGTTCTGACTGCATCCACGAGATAGACGTCGTCGCGCATTCTGTCAGAATGCGGAATGCGGAATCCGGATTGCGAATGAAAACCCGTTGTGCGCCTGAGGGTTCATATGCAATCCGAATTCCGCATTCCGCATTCGCCTCACGAGAGATCCACCCACACCGACTTGACCTGCGTATACCCCTCGAGCGCGTGCACACCGAGGTCACGGCCGAAGCCTGATTGCTTGAAGCCCCCGAAGGGGGAGGCGGCGTCGTACATGTTGTAGGTGTTCACCCAGACGGTGCCCGCGCGAATCTCGCGGGCGGTGCGGAGCGCCTTCTTGATGTCGCGCGTCCAGATGCCGGCGGCCAGCCCGTAGATCGTCGCGTTGGCGAGCTCGGCGGCGCCATCCATGCCGTCGCTGAAGGTCATCATCGCCAACACCGGCCCGAAGATTTCCTCGCGCGCAATCGTCATGTCGCGCTGCACGCCGTCGAAGATCGTGGGCTGGACGAAGTATCCCTTTCCGTTGACGGGAGTGCGCTCCCCGCCGGCGAGGAGCTTCGCGCCCTCTTTCTTGCCGCTCTCGATGTATCCGAGGACGCGCTCCATTTGCGCCTTCGAGACGAGCGCGCCCAGGCGCGTCTTGGGATCGAGCGGATCGCCGGCGACCATCTTCTTCGCCCGCTCGAGGATTCGCGTTCTCACATCGTCGGCTGCGCTCTCCTCGACCAGCAGCCGCGAGCCCGCCGCGCAGACCTCGCCCTTCCCATAGAAGATCCCGGTGAGCGCGCCGCGTGCGGCCGCGTCGAGATCGGCATCGGCGTAGATGATGTTGGGCGATTTGCCGCCGAGCTCGAGCGAGACTTTTTTCACCGTCCCGGCGGCCTCGCGCATGATCTGCTTGCCGACCTCGGTACTCCCGGTGAAGGCGATCTTGTCGACCTCCGAGTGCCTGACGAGTGCGCTCCCCGCTACCGACCCGGCGCCGGGAATGCAGTTGAAGGCCCCCGGCGGCAAGCCGGCCTCGATAGCCAGCTCCGCCATCCGAATCGCGGTGAACGGCGTGAGCTCCGCCGGCTTGAGAACGACGGTGTTCCCGCAGGCGAGTGCGGGTGCAACCTTCCAGGCCGCGAGCGAGATCGGGAAGTTCCAGGGAACGATCGCGCCGACGACGCCGAGCGGCTCGCGCAGCGTGTAGTTGAAGAACGGTCCGTCCACGGGGATGGTCTCGCCGTGGATTTTGTCCGCCCAGCCGCCGTAGTACTTGTACGTCGCGGCGGCCAGGCGAATGTCGATCATCGACTCGAAGACCGGCTTGCCGTTGTTCAGCGTCTCGAGGCGGGCGAGCTCCTCCTTGTTCTTCAGGATCAGGTCGCCGAGCCGCCAGACCGCCTCGCCGCGCTGTCGCGCGCTCATCTTGCGCCACTTGTCCGACTCGAACGTCTCGCGCGCGGCGCGCACGGCACGATCGACGTCGGCCTCGCCGGCGGCCGCGACGGAGGCGATGACCTCCTCCGTCGCCGGATTGATCACATCGTGCGTGCGCCCGTCGGTGGCGTCGCGCTGTTCACCGTTGATGAACAGCCGCGTTGGCAGCGTCTCGGTCGCCACGCCGGCGGCCATCGTCAGCGCCCCGTGAAGCGCGGCTGCCGCTTCTCGACGTACGCGCCAATGCCTTCCTTCGCGTCGCCGCTCTTGAACAGCTGGCTCTGCAACTCGCGCTCGAGCGCGAGGCCGTACTCGAACGCCATCTCGAGCCCCGATTGGACCGAACGCTTGATGTGCCCGACCGCCATCGCCGCCTTGTTCGGCAGCGTGAACTGCTGCGCGTAGAGCAGCACGTTGTCCCACCAATCCTCCTTGGGCAGGACGGCGTTGACGAGCCCCATCTGCTGCGCCTCCTCGAAGGAGAAGGTCCGTCCGGTGACCATCAGCTCCATTGCGCGCGACTTGCCGATGAGTCGAGCGAGGCGCTGCGTGCCGCCGGTGCCGGGAAGCACGCCGAGATTCACCTCCGGGAGCCCGATCTTGCCGGCGTCCTGGCGGGCGATGCGGATGTCGGCCGCCATCGCGATCTCGAGGCCGCCGCCGACGCAGTGTCCGTTGAGCGCGGCAATGACGAGCTTCGGCGTCTGCTCGAGGCGGCTCAGCGTCTCGTTGGCGTGGAGGCAGAAGTAGTACTTCCACGTCGGATCCGCCTCGTTGAGCATCTTGATGTTGGCGCCGGCGCTGAAGAACTTCTCCCCCGCGCCGCGAATCACGATCACCTGGATGTCGGGATCGAAGCGCGCCCGCACGATGCAATCGTCGAGCTGTCGCATCATCTCGTGCGTATACGTGTTGGCGGGCGGATCATCGAGCTCGAAGACCACGAGGTGTCCTTCCTTGCGATAGCGGACGAGGGTGGTCGTTTCGCGCTCGGTCATTGTAGCGGTAGCCATGGGATTCCTCTGGTGAAATGCGTCGCCGTGCTCGGACCCTGAGTGGGTCTCAGCCGGCCGTTAGGTGCGGCAGGACCGCGTCCGACACCGGCAGCCCGACGTATCCGCCGAGGAACAGCCGGCACATGCTTTGGCTCAACACCTCGACGCTGAGGTCGCCGAGGGGATCGTACCAGTTGTAGATCCAGTTCATCATCCCGAAGAGCGTGTACGTCGCGATCCGGCGATTGATGTGCGCCGGCCCCTGCACGCGCTCGACCTCGGCGAGGATGTCCATCAACGTGCGCGTGTATTCCTGCTTCTTCGCGTTCACGCGTGCGAGGAAGTCGCCGGACAGGGCCAGTGCCTCGTGCGACAGCACCTTCATCTCCGCCATGTGGGAGGCGAAGTAGTCGAGGTGGTTGTCGATGAATCGCGCGAGTCGCTCCACGGGATGCTCGACCCCGTCGAGCGCCTCGTGCATGCCGGCGAGAACGGCCGCGAAGCTGCGGTCCTGGATGAGGAAGAGCAGCTCGTCCTTGCTCTTGACGTAATAGTAGAGGCCGGACAAGGAGACGCCGGACTCACGAGCGAGGTCGCGCATGCTCGTCTCGTGGTACCCGCGCTTGGCGAACACGCGGGCCGCGGCCGCCAGAAGTGCGTCCAGCTTCTCGTCATGCGCCGGCTGGTGGGCCACTCACGCCCCCTGGAAGCGGGTGTCGAACGATCGTTCTGCCGCAACGTACCCACGCCTTGGGGGGCAGGTCAAGGACGTTTGGAGGCCTCTTAACGCCGGCGCCGCGGGGGCGTCCAACCTGGTGCCAGGATGACCGATTCGGAGACGCGGGGCGGGGAACCGACGGATACCGCGCTTATCGCGCGGTGGCGCGGCGGGGACGAGCGGGCGGCGACCATCCTGGTCGAGCGGCACGCTCCCGCCGTCGCGCGCTTCGTCGCGAGTATGGGGGAGCGCGGCGAGCTCGAGGAAGTGGTGCAGGACACGTTCGTCCGGGCGTTCGGGTCGCTCGATCGATTTCGTGAGGAAAGCTCGCTGCGCACCTGGCTGTTCTCGATCGCCCGCAATCTCTGCCGGGATCGCGCTCGATCGAACCGCCGGGCGCAGCCGATGGTGTCGATCGAGGAGGATCACGCGCTCACCGCGTACGACCCGTTGAGCGCAGCAGTGGCGACGGAGACCGCCTCGCGGTTGCACGCGGCGATGGATCGGCTGACGGAAATGCAGCGCGCGGTATTCACGCTGCGCGTGACCGAGGGATTGAGCTACCGCGAGATCGCGGATGCGGTGGAGACGACCGAAGGAGCGGCACGCGTGCACTACCACAATGCCGTGCGATCGGTGAAGGAGTATCTCGATGACTGAATGCACGAATCTCGAAATGCGCGACCTGCTTCCCGACTACGCCCGTGGCGCGCTCGTCGGTGCCGCGGTCGCGGCCGTGGAGCGGCACCTCGCGGACTGCGCCTCGTGCCGCGCCGAGTTGGCGGTCGTGCGCAATGCCCAGCTCGTGCTCGGCGTGACGCCGCGAGTCGACACGTCGCGCATCGCTGCCGCCGTCGTTCGGTCGGCGGCGGTGCGGCGCGACGCGACGAGATCCGTCGCCCAGGCTCGTCGCCGGCGCATGTGGACGGCACCTTCGTCGCGCCGCATGTGGCTGGCGGCTGCCTCGCTCGTGGCGGTGGCTGGCGCCGCGGCGCTCGCCACCCGAAGCGATGAGCCTAAGGCCGTGGCGGACTCGTCGCCGCGCATCACCGTCCAGGTCGACTCGCCGGCCAGCCCGGCGCCGAGCGGGACCGCTCCGAGCGTTCCAGCACAGCCGGCGGTGCAGCCGACGCGAAACAATGAGCTGAGTGTTGGGGGCGGCCTGACCGATCTGGCCGATGCGCAGCTGGAATCGTTGCTGAGGGAGCTCGACCGTCTCGACGCGCAGTTCGAGGTCGAGCCGGCGAATCTGCTTCCCGTGCTCGAAGGAGACGTCTAATGCGGTTTTCACGAGGGCTTTCGCTACTCGCGCTCTCACTCGCGGTGACGGCGCCTGCGCTCGCGCAGCGCCCCGCACCCGACTCGTCACCAGCGCGTCGTCAGGCGCTCGAACAACGGGTGCGCCAACGCATGGCGGTGGTGGTGAAACAGCGGGTCGGCCTGAGCGACGAGCAGATGCGTCGGCTCGGTGAGGTGAATCGTGAGATCGAGACGCAGCGACGTCTCCTGCACGAGCAGGAGCGTGACGTGCGTATTGGGCTCCGTGGTGAGGTGATGCGCGGCGACAGCGCGAACCAGGACCGCGTCTCTCGCTACCTCGACCAGCTGATCGATCTGCAGCGTCGTCGGATCGAGCTGATCTCTCGCGAGCAGCGCGAGCTGGCGGGGTTCATGACGCCGGTACAGCGCGCCAAGTATCTCGCGATGCAGGACCAAATGCGGCGGCGGGTCGAGGAGATGCGCCGGCCAGGCGGTCGGGCGGGGCAGCGCCGCGGCCCGCCGATGCCACCGCGGTGACGGGAGTGTTCTCCGTCCGCCGTCGGCGCTAGATTTCGCTCAGCGCCCGGGTGGCGGAATTTGGTAGACGCAGGGGACTCAAAATCCCCCGAGCTTTGGCTCTTGCGGGTTCGAGTCCCGCCCCGGGTATTGTGGCATAACGAGTGAGATGGCTGGTTGGCATAACGGGTGAAGCGGCGCCTCCACGGCGCCGCTTCTCGTTTTGCCTCAGCGCCGCCCGAGAAAGCCGCGCGCCTCGGAGAGCTCCCTCTCGCGCCCGCCGCCCGTGGCCACGCGGATCAGCTGCTCGTACATCGCGCGCGCGAGCGTGTCGTTCCCCATCTGCCGCGCCGCACGCGCCGCGCCAAGCAGGCCGTTGAACCGGCGCGGGTAGCCCGACGCCGAGCGCCGGTAGGCGGCCAGCGCGTCTGCCGGCTTGCCTTGCTCGAGGAGCATGTCGCCGAACAGCTCGGCGGCCGGCAGTGTTGGCGCGGGCGTGACCGCGTGCTTCGGCGTCGACGCCTCCAGCTCGACCGCCTCGCGCATGAGCGCCACGGCGGAATCGCGCTTCCCCGACACCTGGGCGATCCACGCATCCACTTCGAGACGAAGCACGCGGATATGCCGCGCGAAGAGCGCCTCTCCGCTTGCGCCCGTCGACCGCTCGAGCTCGGCCAGGCGTGCGGCCGCGGCGTGTGCACCTCCAAGGTCGCCTTCGTGCGCGGCGCCGAGCCCGCGCGCGAACCAGGTCACCGCCTCCGGCCATTTGAAGCGGTCCCAGTCCAGGGCGCCCTCGCGAACGGGGAGCGACATCGCCTCGCTCCACGCGCGCCGCTCGAGTGCGTAGCGCGCCCGAGTGGATGCGAGATGGAACGCGGTCTTGAACGTCGGCTCGAGGCGCGCGGTCCGATGCAGGCGCGTCAGCTGGGTCCGCGCGAGATCGTCGGCGCCCTGCTGGAGGTACGCATACACGAGATACTCGATCGCGTGCGGGAACTCGTCCCACACGTACTGTCCAGAATCTCCAGACGGATGTGCCAGCGCCGCGTCGGCGGCGCGGAGGTTCCCGCGCACCACGGCGTCCCACTCACCCAGGCGCGTGTAGATGTGCGTCGGCATGTGGAGGGCGTGCGGATTCGCCGGCGCCGACGCCTCGTACTTGAGAACGACGTCCGGGGATTCACGCTCGCGACCCGCCGCGTCGTTCGCATGGATGAGGTAGTGCATCGCGCCCGGGTGGTCTGGGTTCCTTTCGTAGACGGGAGCGAGGATCTCGGCGGCGCGGTCCGAGTACATTCTCGCGCTGTCGTTCGATGGGGCGATCGCCAAATGCGCCAGCGCATAGAAGGCACGCACCTCGGGGTCCGACGGGAGCGCGGCGAACAGCTTCGCCATGCTTTGCTCCCACCCTCGAACGCGTTGCCAGTACGCCAGGGAGTCCTGCTCGAAGAAGGCAGCGACGGACGCGACGAACATCCGCTCCCGGTCCGTCGGGGGATTCAGCCGTGACGCGGCGCGAGCGGCATCGCGCCCGAGCTTCAGCTCTCTCGCTCCAGGTCGCGTCGGCCACAGCGGCTGGAACATCGTCATCGCGATGCCCCAGTGCGCCATCGCGCACTGCGGATCGACCTCGGCCACGCGGCGGAACGTCTCGCGCGCCCGCGGATAGGTCATGTGGTGCAGCAGGGTGACCGCGCGGTTGAACTCTACCTGCGCCGCCGCGGAGCAGGAGATGGGGAAATCCACCGATGCCGTCCCGTGATCACCCCGGCGTCCCGCCTGCGCGGCCGCCTCCATCGCGGTGCACGCGAGCAGTGTCGCCGCGAGCACTGTCGTAACGCGCCGGCAGACGTCAGTAACCAGTCTCATGCGGTGGTGTCCCCCTCGCGTGTCGAACTGCCAGCCGGCATCGGCTGGTGTAGGCCACAATAAAGCCGGTCCAGGCACGGCGTTCAACTTGCAGCGTATTTCCCGCGCCGGTAACTTTTGCTGGTTCAGTGCGCTCATCCACGCATCACGCTGAGTCATAGATGGCAACTTCGGCAACCATGAAGGCGGCCGCGGCCGGTCTCGAAGATGTGGTCACGGGCCCTTCCGAGATCACCGACGTCAACGGCAAGACTGGTCAGCTCATCTACCGTGGGTACGACATCCACGACCTCGTCCAAAACACGACGTTCGAGGAAGTCGTCTACCTCCTGTGGTACGCCCGGCTGCCTACTCGTGCGCAGCTCGATGAATTCTCGGCCGCGATCCGGTCCTGCTATCATCTCCCGCAGCAGGTCATCGAGTCGCTGAAGCGCTACCCGCGGGACGCCGATCCCATGGACGTCCTTCGGACCAGCGTCTCGGAGCTCTCGTTCTACGACCCGGACAAACAGTCACCGGTCGATGAGCGCGAGGCGAACCTCCGGCGCGCGACGCGACTCCAGGGACAGATCGCCGCGCTCGTCGGTGCGTGGGCGCAAATCCGCCAGGGGAAGGAGCCGGTCAAAGCCGATCCGTCGCTCTCGTTCGCCGGCAACGTCTTCTACCGGCTGCTCGGCAAACGCCCGGAGAAGCTCGAGGAGCGCGCGATGGATGCCGCGCTCATTCTCCATGCCGACCACGAGCTGAACGCGTCCACGTTCGCGGCGCGCGTCACCGCGGCCACGCTCGCCGACATGTACGCGGCGATCGTCTCGGCCATCGGGACGCTCTCCGGACCGCTGCACGGCGGCGCGAACACCGCCGTCATGGAGATGCTCCTCGAGATGCAGAAGGAAGGGCAGGAGCCGACGGCCTTCATCCGGCAGGCGCTGGCGAGCAAGCGCAAGATCATGGGCTTCGGGCATCGCGTGTACAAGACGGAAGACCCGCGCGCCACGCACCTCCGCCGCATGTCGGAGGAGCTCGGGCGAAAGCACAACGCGCCGCAGTGGTTCGAGATGTCCCGCCGCATCGAGGAGACGATGAAGGCGGAGAAGAACCTCCTGCCCAACGTCGACTTCTATTCGGCGTCCACGTACTACGTCATGGGTATCCCGACCGATCTCTATACGCCGCTCTTCGCCGTCAGCCGGACCTCGGGGTGGGCAGCGCACCTGCTGGAGCAGTACGCACACAACCGGCTGATCCGGCCGCGCGCCGAATACGTCGGTCCGCGTGATCTGCGCGTGACATCGATCGACCAGCGTCGGTAGTCCGCGGTTCCGCGTGGCGCGCGGGCGCGGTGTCGACCGCGCCCGCGCGACATCTCTCCCTGATCGAGTCATGACCAGCTACCGGTTCGCGAAGGTACCGAAGGACGGCGAGCGCATCGGCTTCTCCGAGGGAACCCTTCAGGTTCCGAACACGCCGATCATTCCGTTCATCGAAGGCGATGGCACGGGCCCGGACATCTGGCGCGCCTCGAAGCGCGTGTTCGATGCCGCCGTCGAGCGCGCCTTTGGCAGCGAGCGCCGCATCGCCTGGATGGAAGTGTTCGCCGGCGAGAAGGCCTATCAGAACCATAACGATTGGCTGCCGCAGGAAACGCTGGACGCGCTGCAGGAATTCCGCGTCTCGATCAAGGGACCGCTCACGACGCCGGTAGGCGGCGGCATCCGCTCGCTCAATGTCACCCTTCGCCAGGTGCTCGACCTGTACGCCTGCATTCGCCCGGTCCGCTATTTCGAAGGGGTGGGCGCGCCGGTGAAGGAGCCAACCAAGCTCGACGTCGTCATCTTCCGCGAGAATACCGAGGACGTGTACGCCGGAATCGAGTGGAAGGCGGGAACGCCGGAGGCGGAGCGGGTTCGCACGTTTCTGGTCGAGGAGATGGGACAGGAGATTCGCGAGCATTCCGCCATCGGGATCAAGCCGATCTCCGAGTTCGGCTCCAAGCGACTCGTCGAGATGGCGATCCGGTACGCCCTGAGGACAGGGCGCGAGTCGGTGACGCTCGTGCACAAGGGCAACATCATGAAGTTCACCGAGGGGGCGTTTCGCGACTGGGGGTACGAGGTCGCCCGCGAACGCTTCGGCGAGCACGTCATCACCGAGAGCGACTTCTCGAAGGTCGGCGGCGCGGCCAAGACGGATTGCCTCGTCATCAAGGACCGGATCGCCGACGCGATGTTTCAGCAGTTGCTGCTGCGACCCGCGGAGTACTCGGTCCTCGCGACGCCGAACCTGAATGGTGACTATCTGAGCGACGCGGCGGCCGCGCAGGTCGGGGGGCTGGGAATGGCTCCGGGAGGCAACGTGGGCGACGGCGTCGCGTGCTTCGAGGCCACGCACGGCACAGCGCCGAAGTACGCGGGGCAGGACAAGGTGAACCCGTGCAGCGTCATTCTCTCCGGTGTGATGATGTTCGAGCACCTCGAGTGGAAGGAGGCCGGGCGGCTCATCGTTCGCGGGATCGAGGCCGCCATCAAGTCACGCCGCGTCACGTACGATCTGGCGCGTCAGATGCCCGGATCGACCGAGGTGAGCACCTCGGCGTTCGCCGATGGCATCATCGCGGGAATGAAGTAGGCGCATGCGCTTCTCGGTTCGTGACGCCGCGCTTCGCTCGCTCGACGTTCCGCTGCTCGCGATTGCCCTCGCGAAGGGCGCCGAGCTGGACGAGCGCCTGACCGCGCTCGACGAGACGGTTGGAGGTGCCATCTCGCGAGTGATCGACCGGCGTGACTTCCGAGCGGGCCGTGATGAGACGATGCACATGGTCGGCGCCACGAAGGGCCCGCAGCGCATACTGCTCGTGGGCATGGGAGCGGTCACGGAGCGGCCCGCCGCCGTCAAACGCGCCGCCATGATCGCGGCCCGGTTCGCTCGACGCACCGGTGCGCACGAGATCGGATGGTATCACGGCGATGGCGATGAAACCGTCGAGAACGCGGTGGTCGGACTCTCGGTGGGCGCCGGAGCATAAAAAAAGACAAAGACACCACCGCCGGAGGACGAGCGTCGCGCGACGCCTGACGAGGCGGTCATCGTCGTCGGGGAAGAGCGGCGCGCGAAGCCGGAGCTGGAGAGCGGAATCGCGATCGCCGAGGGCACGGCGCTCGCCCGACGTCTGGCGATGATGCCCGGGAATCTCTGCACTCCTGAGTACCTGGCCGACACCGGACGTGACATCGCCAGGCGATATGGGATGAAAGTCACCGTGCTCGGCCGAAAGGAAATGGAATCCGAGGGAATGGGATCCTTCCTTGGCGTCGCGCAGGGAACGCCGCAGGATCCGAAGCTGATCGCGCTCGAGCATCGAAAGGGTTCGGGCCGTCCCCTCGTGCTCGTCGGTAAGGGCCTGTGCTTCGACTCGGGCGGCATCTCGATCAAGCCGGCACAGAGCATGGAGCTCATGAAGTTCGACATGTGCGGCGCGGCCGCGGTGCTCGGCGCCATGGAAGCGATCGGCCGCCTTGACCTGAAGATCAATGTGGTGGGTCTCATCGGCAGCACCACCAACATGCCGAGCGGGACCGCGTTCAAGCCCGGCGACGTGCTCAAGAGCCACCTGGGCAAGTTCATCGAGATCGTGAACACCGACGCCGAGGGACGGCTCGTGCTCTGCGACGTGCTGTCCTGGGCGCGACGGTACGAGCCGGCGGCCGTCATCGATGCGGCGACGCTCACCGGGGCGTGCGTCATCGCGCTTGGCCACACCGCGTCCGGTGTCTTCGGCAACGATGAGGCTCTGGTGCAGGAAGTCCTGCGCGCCGGTAAACGCGCGAGTGAGCCGGGGTGGCAGCTGCCGATGTGGGAGGACTTCAAGGAGCTCATCAAGTCGGACGTCGCCGACATCAAGAACTCGGGTGGACGCGCGGCCGGTGCGATTTCCGCGGCGATGTTCCTGAAGGAGTTCACGGAGAGCTATTCGTGGGTACACCTCGACATCGCGGGGACGGCGTACGCGGAGAACGACCTCGTCTCCCTGCCGAAGGGACCGACCGGCGTTCCCGTCGGAACCTTCGTCGAGTTCGTGCGCGGGCGGGTGAGCTGAGCGCGCGGCCCTGGATTCGTCGTATCGGCCTCGGCCTCGTGGTCGGGGCCGTTTTTCACTCCGTCGGCACGAGCCAGCAGCCGCCGTCGCGCGACACGCTCGCAGTTCCGCAGGACACGGCCCCGCCGGCGGTCGATACGATACGGACCCAGCCGGACACCGTGGTCCGCCGTGACACGGTGCAGCCGCCACTCACGCACGCCGAAATGCCGATCACGCTCGACGCCTCCGGCCGGTATCACTGGAACCGCGAGGAGCTGTTCGCCGGTGGCGGCCTGACGCTGCTCGAGCTGCTGGAGCGGATACCTGGGGTGACGGGGTTTCGGTCCGGATGGGTCGCCTCTCCCGCTCACACGACCTGGTTAGGCGGGGGCGGGCGGGTCCGCGTGTTCTACGACGGGATCGAGCTGGAGCCGTTCGATGTCCGGAGCGGGGGACTCCTCGACCTCAGCGAGATCCAGCTGTGGACGCTGGAGGAAGTGCTCGTCGAGCGCGGTGGTGACGAGCTCCGCGTGTACCTGCGCTCCTGGCGCGTGGAGCGAACGACCACCGCCTCGCGAACGGACGTCTTCACCGGCGACGAAGATACGAATTACTATCGCGGGTACATCGGGCGGCGTTTCTCACACGGGGAAGCGGCGCAGGCGGGTTTTCAACAGTACGGAACGAGCGGACCGTCGTCCGGAGGTGGGGACGAGTTGGCGCTCATCGCCCGGCTCGGGTGGGCAGGGCGGGTTGCGAGCATTGATGCCTTCGGCATTCGCGGCCGCCGCCAGCGCAACACGCAGACGAGCGACGACGGATACACCATTCCTCGGGTCAATTCCATTCGTCGCGATACCTACGTGCGTGTGGGACTCGG
>Ga0075431_100004774_pt1 | contig 13321 bp, 8 predicted proteins | sample RhiMetdeltSRZDD5_FD_75297 | JGI IMG/M metagenome (GOLD analysis project Ga0075431, IMG submission 75297) | Populus rhizosphere microbial communities from Tennessee, USA - Rhizosphere MetaG P. deltoides SRZDD5 | ecosystem: Host-associated > Plants > Roots > Rhizosphere > Soil | place: USA... | reverse complement strand
ACATCGCGCGAGTATTCAGTCGACGCACTTCGGTACTACTGATCGGCGAAGTCCTCAGCGTGGTGGTCCTTGCTCTCATCGGCTTCGTGCCGAACTTCTGGGTCGCCGTCACGCTGCTGGTTCTGTGGGGTTTGATGTTCTCGGCGGTCACGCCAGTCCGGCAGGGTTACCTGAATGCGTTAATACCTTCTGAACAACGTGCGACAGTGTTGTCGTTCGATTCGTTGTTCGGGTCGACCGGAGGCGTGGTGACTCAACCGTTACTCGGGAAGGCCGCAGACGTGTGGGGTTATCCAGTCTCCTACATCTTGAGTGCGGCGTTTCAGGTAATTGCCGTTCCATTCACCTGGCTGGCGAATCGCGAACGAGCCGACGCCGACGTGATCTGAGTCACCCCATATGTTCGCTGGATCACATTACCGTAAAAATACGGAGTGACACATCTCTGGTGGTACGATAACGTACACTTTAACCCATTGAATCAACAGGGAAAAAGAATGGTATAGGCAGTTTGGGCCTGTCGGGCCATTCCATTACGCGCTACTGCTTCCCCCCGGTAGGTTCTAGAACGAGGCTTTATGGGCCCCCGCTCTCCTCGACCAGTCTATTTTTTTCTCGCGCTCGTTGTGTCTGTGTTCGCATGGACCAATACGCAGGCGCAGTTCTCCACCTCAATCGAAGGACAAGTAGTCGATCCGTTGGGCGCTGTCGTTCCGCGCGTCGAAGTACGAGCCATCAATAAGGCCATCGGCGTCGATCGCGTGACGGAAACGGACGACGAGGGCCGATATGAGATACCGGCGCTGCCGGTCGGCGAGTATCGTCTGCAGGTTCAAGCCGAAGGCTTCAACACTCAAGTGCTGGAAGCGATCCGTGTCGAGGTTGGACGCAAGATCACCCAGGACTTCCAACTCACGATCGGACACATCTCGCAGCAGATAACCGTCAGCTCGAGCGGTGAAATGATCGAGCGCGCGACCACGTCGGTTGGTGAGGTTATCGGCCCGAAGATGGTGCAGGAGCTGCCACTCGACGGCCGTCACTTTCTCGAGCTCGGTCTTCTTGTCCCAGGTTCAGTAACGCCGCCGCAAGGCGCTTTCTCCGCCTCGCCGCTACGAGGCGTGGGAGCGCTCGCAATCAACACCGCCGGTAATCGAGAAGAGACAGTCAATTATGTCGTCAACGGCATAACGCTGAACAACCTCACGTTCAGCTCGATCAGCTTTCAACCTTCCATCGCCACTGTTCAAGAGTTCAAGCTCGACAACTCAACGTTCAGCGCTGAATACGGACAGAACTCGGGCGCGATCGTCAACATCGCCACGAGATCGGGATCGAATGAGTTTCACGGCGAGGTGTTTGAGTTTCTCAGAAACGATCGGCTCGACGCGCGCAACTTTTTCACGCTCACTTCCAGCGAGCCTCCGCCGTTCAAGCGCAACCAGTTCGGCGGCCAGCTAAGCGGGCCGATTATCAAAGACCGCGTCTTCTTCTTCACTTCGTACGAGGGGTTGCGGCAACGGCAGAGTCTCGACCTGAACAGCCTCGCGTTGAGCGATGCGCAGCGAGCGTCGGCGACTGATCCGGTTATAACGAGGCTGCTATCGCTGATTCCGCGCGCCAACCTCGTCGACGCGTCAGGCACGCCGCGCTTTGTCGGTTCGGCTGACGCTCCGGTAAACAGCGATCAATGGACCCTGGATATCAACTACAACCTCGGCAAGAACGATCGGTGGCACGCTTATTACGGCTTTTACCACACCGATAGCATCGAGCCGAGAACCGGCAGCACTGTCCCGGGCTTCGGCAACGTCACTGACGTTCGTCGCCAGATCTTCACATTGAGCGAGACGCATGTCTTTGGCCCAACACTCGTCAACGAGTTTCGCTTTGGCTTCAATCGCTGGCATTCGTCGAACAAACCGAACACACAGGTCAATCCGGCGGAGTTTGGCATCAACAACGGAATCACTGAAGCGATCGGCTTGCCGCAAATCAGCGTCGCCGGCGGCGGTCTGTCTTTTGGCGGGCCCGCCGCACAGCCGTCAGGACGCGGCGACACGACGTTCGTTGTCGCGGACACCGCAAACTATCTGAACGGCGCGCATTCGTTCAAATTCGGCGGCGAGTTCCGGCAGTTCTTTAACAACAATTTCCGACAGGGAACCGGAACGTTCAACTTTCCGAACGTTGCGAGTTTCCTCGCCGGCACAGCGAACTCCTTCAGCGTCACGCTGGGCACCCAATCAAGCAGCATCAGCCAGCGCGCGGTCGGATTTTTCGCGCAGGATAACTACAGATTGACCTCAAATCTGATGCTCGAACTGGGGGTGCGTTACGACTGGAACGTCACTCCGACGGAACGCTTCAACCGGTTCATCGTTTTCGACCCGCTCAGCGCGTCGCTGCTGCGCGTCGGCGCCGGCATCGACGAGGTCTATCAGCAGAACAATCACAACATTCAACCGCGCGTCGGGTTTGCGTGGGATCCGATGAAAGACGGAAAGACGTCGGTGCGCGGCGCTTACGCGATTCTGACGGATCAGCCGATGACCAGCATCGTCATACCGGCCGCGGCGAACCCGCCGATCGCGATCCCGCTCACTGTCACCGGCGCCATCAGGCTCGACAACGCTTTCAATCTGGCGATACCGGCGGGTTTGGCGCTGCAAACGATCAATCACGATTTCACTAACGCCTACGTGCAGTCGTGGAACTTGAACGTGCAACGGGAGTTGTTCCGCGACATGGCGTTGACGATCGGTTACTTCGGATCGAAGGGAACGAACCTGATCGTACGGCGCAACATCAATCAACCGATTAACGGAGTGCGTCCGTTTCCCACGTTGTCGTCATCGAGCCCGATACTTCCGGGCGCGGCGCTGGGGAACATCACGCAAGTCGAGAGTGCGGGAAACTCGAGTTACAACGCGCTGTGGGTATCGGCGACGAGGCGGGTTGCTCGAGGGCTTCAGTTCAATGCTGCTTACACGTGGTCGAAATCCATCGACTACAACTCTTTCAGCACCGGCGGGATTATCAGTCAGGACAACTACAACCTCCGCGGCGACCGCGGGCTTTCGGATTTCGACGTCAGACACCGCTTTGTCTTTAGTGGAATCTACGATCTGCCATTCAAAGGCAATCAACTGAAAGAAGGATGGCAACTCGCGGCGATCGTTCAGTCGCAGAGCGGCGGCCCAATCAACATCGTCGTCAGCAACAACACCACGGTGAACGGCGTCGCCAACACACTGCGGCCTGACGTCAACGGGCCGGTTGAGATTATCGGCCGTCCGGAACGTTGGTTCGACACGTCCGCGTTTATTCCGGTTCCGCGCTTCGGCAGCCTGGGCCGCAACGTCGTGATCGGTCCCGCGTTTCACAACACGGACGTCTCGATCATCAAGAACCTCACGTTTGGAGAGCAGATCCGGCTACAACTTCGCGCGGAAATCTTCGACGTCTTCAATCACGCGAACTTCGGATCGCCGGGTAACGTGGTTGGCACTCCGGCGTTTGGCGTGATTACGTCCACGCGATTCCCGACGGGCGAGACTGGTTCGTCGCGACAGATCCAGTTTGCGGTGAAGCTGAGTATCTAAGCGATGAAAGTAGCCCAACACATCAGCCGCCGGAAGTTGCTGCTCGCCTGTAGCGCGGTGTTGTTGTTTGTCCCCATCGCGGCCGCTCAAAAGGCGCCTGAGCCCAAGCGAGTGCTGGCGATTTACTGGGACAACAAGGACTTTCGCGGAAACGTTATTTTCGACGAACAGTTTCAAAAGGTCTTGAAATCGGCGCCGTTCCCGAATCTCGAGTACTACCCTGAATACCTCGAGTCCAGCCGGTTTCCCGGCGACGATCACGTCGAAGCGTTTTACGAATATCTGAAGCGGAAATATGACGACCGTCACATCGACGTGATCTTGGCGATCCCGGACACACCGCTGAATTTTGTGCTCAAGTATCGCAAAGACCTTTTTCCGGATACTCCGATCGTGTTTAATGCGACAAAACCTCCGGGCGAGGCCGAGTACGCAGTGACGCGCGACATGACGGGCATCGTCGTGCAAACCACGCACAGAGAAACGCTGGATCTTGCTTTGAAGCTACACCCCGATACGCAGCAGCTTTTTGTGATTAGCGGATCGCTCGAGCACGACCATCGCTACGAAGCCACTGCGCGGCAGGAGCTTGCACCTTACGAAAACAGAGTTCACATCACCTATCTCACCGATCTGCCATTGAACGAACTGATTACCACCACGCAAAAGCTGCCGCCACGATCGATCGGTCTTTATGTTTGGCAGAAAACAAGGGACGACCAGGGAAGAATCTTGGAGACGTTCGAGGTCTTACAGCGGTTCGCGCCGACAGCCTCCGTCCCGCTGTACGGGTTGGGGAGTGGAAACGTTGGTATGGGGCTGGTAGGTGGATACGTTCAGGGCCCTGACGGCAATGGCAAAAGAGTCGGGGAAATGGTGGTCCGCATCTTGAACGGAGAAAGAGCGCAAGACATCGCCATTGAGCCTGCGCCGAACGGGCCGATGTTCGATTGGCGGCAATTGCAACGTTGGGCAATCGACGAAAGTCGCTTGCCGGCCGGCAGCGTAGTTCGCTTCCGAGAGTTCTCGTTCTGGGAACTTTACAAGTGGCGCATCGTCGGAGTCATCGCGCTGTTTGCACTGCAGACGATGTTCATCGGCGTGCTCTTAGTCGAACGCAGGCGTCGCAAACGCGCGAGAGAATTGCTGGCACAGCTCAACGCCGAACTCGAAGAACGGATTGCCGCACGCACCGCGGCACTCGATGCAAAGACCCGCGAGCTCGAAGCGTTCGCGTATTCGGTTGCGCACGACTTGAAAGCTCCTCTTCGCGGCATCGACGGTTACAGCCGGCTGTTGCTGGAAGATCATAAAGACCAGCTCGACGACGAGGGCCGTTCGTTCCTGAATACGATCCAGGCTTCGGCCGACGAGATGAGCCAGTTGATACAAGACCTGCTCGACTACTCTCGACTCGAGCGCCGCGAGTTGAACCCGCACCGGCTCGAGTTGCAGCCGCTCGTCAAGGCCGTCGTGGAGCAGAAGCAACATGAGATCGTCGATCGGGACATCGATTTCCGCGTCAACGTCAATGGCGGCTACGTCATGGCCGACGCGAATGGACTCAGTCAAGCACTCAAAAACTACATAGACAACGCGGTGAAGTTTACGCGCGATGTTTCTGCGCCGCTTGTCGAAGTCGGTTCGCGCGAAACACCGGGCGGTTGTCTGCTCTGGGTGCGTGATAACGGCATCGGCTTCGACATGAAGTATCACGATCGCATCTTCAATATCTTTCAACGACTGAATCATTCGGAGGACTATCCCGGAACGGGCATCGGTTTGGCGATAGTGCGCAAAGCGATGGAACGACTGGGCGGTCGTGCGTGGGCCGAGAGCGAACCAGGAAGAGGCGCGACGTTTTATTTGGAGATCCCGCAGGGTACCGTAGCCAAGTGATCATGACGACCACGTTCAGTCCGATTCTGATTGTTGAAGATCGAGCGGTTGATCTTGACCTCACGAAACGCGCGTTTGCACGTCGCAGGCTGCTGAACCCGATCGAAGTGGCGCGTGACGGCGAGGAGGCGCTCGCTTACATCGAGCGTTGGGAGGCCGGCGAACCCACACCGGTCTTCATCATGCTGGATTTACGCTTACCTAAAGTGGACGGCCTCGAAGTTTTACGCCGTCTCAAGAATCATCCGACTTATTCGTCTATACCAGTGATCGTCCTTACGACGTCCGCCGAGGATACGGACATTAACGAAGCGTATCGGCTCGGATGCAACTCCTACATCATCAAGCCGGTAGACTTCAACAAGTTCATGGAAGTGGCGTTGCAGGTCGAGGTTTATTGGGGAGCGCTAAATCGAGTCTTAACATAAGTAATGCGAATTCTGTACGTCGAGGACGATCCGCGTGATGCTGACCTGACCGTGCGGCGGTTGCAAAAAACGGCGCCGCAATTCCAGGTTGAGACAGTCTCGACTATCGAAGAAGGATTAATGCGCCTCGAGCGCATCAATTCGGAGCCGCTCGATCTCGTGCTCGCCGACGTTCACCTCAGCGACGGCGACGGACTCTCTCTGCTAAATCACATTCGTGAAAACAGGATGCCCCTGGCCGTCGTGATGGTGACCGGCATGGGTGACGAAGAGACGGCAGTCGCCGCGCTTAAGGCGCGTGCTGACGACTACGTCGTTAAAGGCAAAGACTATCTCGATCGCCTTCCCATCACTCTTGAAAGCGCCCTGAATCATTACCGCGCTGACGCGGCGCGGCGAGCCTACCCGCTGAAAGTGCTTTACATCGAGGGCGAGAGAACCGACGTCGAGAGCACGCGCCGCCACTTTGCGGTCCACGCCGACCACATCCAGGTCGATTACCTGCCAAGCACGAGAGAGGCGCTGCTAACTTTGCACGAGTCGGCGCGCACGCTACGTTACGACGTTATCCTGCTCGATTTTCATCAACCGGAGCTGGATGCTCTCGAGCTGCTCAAAGAATTGAAACTCGCGTGCGAGCAGCTTTCGCCGGTCGTGCTCGTTTGTTCGCATGGAGATGAAGACCTCGCGAACCAGGGGCTTCGACTCGGTGCTTCGCGTTACGTCGTTAAGAGCCCCGGCTACCTTTATCGACTGTCGTGGGAACTGGACGACGTTCGCTCGCGCTCCGAGTTGTTGCAACGCGAAGCCGCGTTAAGAGTGAGCGAAGAGTCGCTCAGGCAGGCGCTGAACGAACTCCGGCAATTGAAAGACAAGCTTGAAGAAGAGAACGTTTATCTCCAGGAAGAGATACGGCTGGTTGCCAATGCCGGCGAGATAATCGGACAGAGTGAAGCGCTGCGACGCGTGCTGCAGATGGTGGATCAGGTTGGTCCGCTCGACACCACGGTTTTGATTCTGGGTGAAACAGGCACGGGGAAAGAGTTGTTGGCCCAGGCCATTCATAACGCGAGCCCCCGTCGATCTCACACGCTCGTGAAGGTAAACTGCGCGACTCTGCCGGGAGAGCTAATCGAGAGCGAACTGTTCGGGCACGAAAAAGGAGCGTTCACTGGTGCGACGGCTCGCCGGACGGGACGTTTTGAAATCGCCAACGGCGGCACGATCTTCCTGGATGAAGTCGGCGAAATGCCGCTCGAGTTGCAAGCGAAACTGTTGCGGGTGTTGCAGGAGGGTGAGTTTGAGCCGGTAGGCAGCAGCCGCACCGTTCGTGTAGACGTGCGCGTCATCGCAGCCACTAATCGCGACCTCGAGGAAGAAGTGCGTAAAGGTACGTTTCGCTCGGACTTGTATTACCGGCTGAGTATTTTTCCGATTACCGTTCCGCCTTTGCGCGAGCGAAGCAGCGACATTCCGATATTGGTGCGGCATTACGTGAAGGAGTTCAGCGCGAAGTTTGGCAAGGAGATCGAGGCGATCCCGCAGGAGACTATGACGGCGTTGAAGAATTATCCGTGGCCGGGAAATATTCGCGAGTTGAGAAACGTGATCGAGCGAGCGGTGATCGTAACCCAGGGCCCAAAACTGCACTTGCTCGACAGTCTGCAATCAACGCGATTGGATGCGCCGCCTCAGGCTGCTCCTGGAACCGGTGCGGCTACGGAGGGAGACGCGTCGAACTGGGGCGAAACGTTGGAACAGAGCCAGTACAATTTGATCTTGCAAACGCTGAAGAAAACTTACTGGAGGATTGAAGGTCCTTACGGAGCGGCCGTCGCGCTGAACATCCATCCCAGCAAACTCCGCTCACTCATGCGGAGACTCGGCATCAGCCGTCCAAAAACAAAAACCCAGGGCAGCAGTTCGGATTAGTGTTGAATCCGAGCGATTCTAAATCCGTGTAACAAAATTTAGCGGGCCGCGAGATAGTTTTCGCGGCCCGCTGAGATGTGCGCCCCTCGGTGCTGTCCTCCTGCGTCGGTTCGCACCATACGCACATCTGACTCAGCGCCAGTAAGCCAAAGCGGCGTTGCTCATTCCAGCAAAGCGGGTAAGCAGTACATCGCGCTCTCTGTTACTCTCCGGCCACTTTGCCCGCTATCCCCTTGTTAACCATCAACCTGATTTCCACACGACGGTTCTTGGCACGACCCTCGGACGTCTTGTTCTCGGCCACTGGTTCGAGTTGCCCGTAACCGAACGGTTGAACGAGACGGTGCAGCGGCATCTTGTACTTCGAAATGATGTAGTAGATGACCGCATTCGCGCGTCGTTCACTCAGATCGATGTTTCGCTGTGTGCTGCCCGTCGTATCGGCGTAACCGATAACGGCCATCACCCAACCCTTCGTGTCCTGCGTCTTCACCCAGGCGGCGGCGTTGTCGATCTCGGCCTTTGCTTTCGGACCGAGTTTTGCGCTTCCGGTGGCGAAGTTAACAGTGATTGTTTTGATTGCATCGAATTCGTCGAGGCCGTTGATGCGGTTGTTTGCATGATCGGCAGTCGCCTGCGCCTTTGCGGCATCATCTTTCGCCGATTGAGCTATCGCTTCAGTTTCCGCGATCTGATTGGCTAGCCGCTCCTGCTCCGCTTGCTGCTGTTTCAGCTTCTCGCGCATTTCAGTTTCAAGCGGATCGACCGTCGCTTTTAGTGACTGGGCCGCTCGCAGATCCTGCTCGTCGAAACGGATCTTATCGGCGACGACCTGGCCTTGCGCGTTACCCACGCCGTCAACCTCGAGACGAAGACCGCGTAGGACGTAGCTTGCGCCGTACTCTTTCGAACCGCGGAAGGCGCCTCGTTTGTGGCTCTTTACTTCAGTGTTTTCTGTCATCAAAACGACAGTTTGGGAGCCGCCCATCGTGTCGCTCATGGTGAACCAATCAGCATCGCGTTTGACTACGATGCCTTTGAATTTTTTGACTTGCTCGCCCTCAGGAACTGACCGCAACTGCGGATCCTGACTCCTCGCACTGGTTTGCATAGCCAACACGCTTATGACGGCTGCCAGGACGAAAAGTAAGACTGATTTGGGTGAACTCGATGCTTTGTCTGCGCTGATTCTCATAATTAGGCTCCTTGTGTGGTGGAATCGAGCTTAGATTAGGGGGTGGTGGGATCCATTGATACTCGCAATTTTGCCAGTATCGGTCAGATATGATTACTCGCCGAAACGCGCCAGCACGACCGTGACGTTATCGAGCCCGCCCGCGGAAAGCGCCAACTCAATCAAATCATGGCATGCACGAACTGCCGAGTTTGCCTGAGTGGCTGCTCGAAGGATCGTGGCGTCGTCGACCATTTTGGTGAGACCGTCGCTGCAAAGCAGAAGCTGATCGCCCGCGGACAGACGATGTCGATTCAACTCCGGTTCGATCTCGGCGTCGAGTGCGCCTAGCGCCGCGGTCAGCAGGTGTTGCAGTGATGATGAAACGGGATCGTCCGGGCTCACGCCCGCATCGATCAGCGCCTGGGCGACGGTGTGGTCTTTCGTCAACTGCGTGATCTTGTCGTCACGCAAGAGATAAGCGCGTGAATCGCCGACGTGACCGACCAAAAGTTCGCTGCCGAGCGTGCCGGCGACGGTGAGCGTCGTTCCCATGCCGCGGCGCGTTGTATCTCGGCGCGCCTCTTCCTTGATCGACTGGTCTACTCGCAGAAAACGTTGAGTCATTCTTTGCAGGACAGTTTTGAGATCCTGTTCCTTCTCGAGTGAAAGGATCCAATCAGGCGTGTCGACGATCAGTTCTATCAACTTCGTGACGGCCATGCGGCTGGCGACGTCGCCCGCGGCCATGCCGCCCATTCCATCAGCCACAAACATGGCATGACCGAGCAACTTATAATCCCGCTTCAAGACGCCGTCAGGCAGGTTTGACATCAGGTTTTCCAGCGAGCGTCCGAAACGGAAGACAAGGTAGTGGTCCTCGTTGATCTCTCTGACGTGGCCTTTGTGCGACGCGCCCGCGATGTCTGTGACTGACACTTCCTTTTGCAACTGTTTTTCCATGTGTATCGGTCAAGCGTAGGCATTCGTAACGGGCGTCACTACTAGCAAAATTAACAGGTTGGGGAGATGTGCCACACCCCTGTAGGAATTGACAGTAGATGACGATCGAAGAAGCCCTTAACTTCTGCGTACAAATGAGTAACAGCAGTGTGCTCCAAAAACTCGGCGGGCTGGTATTGATCCTGGTTTGGGTGGTCTCCGCTTGCGCTGCGCGTGACGACGACGTCGTCATTCTGAAAAACGGCGATCGGCTGACCGGCGAAATCAAAAGCCTCCAGCGCGGTGAGCTGAGGTTCAAAGCGAGTTACATGGCGGAAGCCGTGAGGCTTGATTGGACCAAGGTGCAGCGCTTGGAAAGCAAGTCGCAGTTTCTGATCTACCTGACCAACGGCCAGCGCTTCACGGGCTCGCTGCAAGTCGCCTCGCCGACGGAGCTCGGAAACGAGAACTTCGTTATCGGTATCGACAAAGACAGACTGCGAGTAAACCAGATCGACGTTCTGCGGATCGCGCCCGTCGAGGCAATGTTCTGGCGTCAACTCGAAGGCTCGATAGATTTCGGCTTCAGTTTCACGAGCGGCAACGATCAGTACCAGGCGCAACTTCTGGCCACCACGACTTACAGGCGCGGCCGTCACACGATGACCGCGAGCGTCGATTCTGTTTTCAGCGGTCAGCCGAAAGGAACGAGCACCGCTCGCAAGCAGTTTACGTTCGATTACACAAGGCAGCTTAGTCGTAAGTACTACGCCGGAGGGCTGCTGGATTTTCTCAGCAGCGATCAGCAGAGTCTCGATTTGCGAACGACAGCGGGCGGGTTGCTCGGAAGAAATATCTTACAGACCGAACGCACGCGCTTCTCAGCCTTTGCCGGCGCGGTGGGAACTCGCGAAAAGTACTCGGCAAGTTTGAATCAAGCCGAAGCGACGAATGCGGACGCGCTTACGGGATTCGATTTCCAGACGTTTCGCTTCAATGCCGCTGACATTCGCTCGCGCTTCATCCTGTTTCCCAGTGTGTCGAATCCCGGCCGCGTGAGAATGCAAGCCACTTCCGATCTGCGCATCAAGATCGCGAAGGATCTCTGGTGGGGTTTCCACTTCTACGAAAACTTCGACAGCAAACCGCCGATCAACGCCAACAAGAACGATCTCGGAATCAGCACGTCCGTTGGTTGGAAGTTCTAAATGACGGCTCCTGTAAAAAGTGCGAGTAACACCGCTCCGGAAACGTCGCTAGGATCCACAACAAACGCGCGGACTCTAAAAAAGGAACGGTGACGATGATGAAAAGATCGGCAAAAGCACTCCAGGTCGCGGCGGTTGGCGTCGTGCTTCTCTTTTGTTGTAGCTGGGCCGCCGCCCAGGACATTCGCTACAACTTTATGCCAGGAACTGATTTCTCGAAGTACAAAACTTACCGGTGGGTCAGAGTAGCGAAGGCCCAATATCCGAACGACATCCTCGACAAACAGATCACGGATGCGATCGACAGGCAGTTAGCCCTGAAAGGGTTGAGCAAGACTGATTCGGAAAATGCCGATCTCATCGTCGCCTATCAGGTGGCTGTCAACCAGGAGAAACAGTGGAACTCCTACAGCACCGGCGGCGACATGTGGGGTTACGGACGTTGGGGCGGATGGGGTGGTTATGGAGGTGGTATGTCGACCACCACGACCACCAGCTCAACCATCAACATAGGAACCCTGAACCTCGACATGTACGACGCAGCGAAAAAGGAACAGGTCTGGCGCGGCGCGGCGTCGAAGACTCTCGGCTCCGGCAAGGATCCGAAGAAGGTCCAGAAGAACATCGATAAGGCAATGGCGAAGTTGTTGAAGAAGTATCCGCCGCCGCCGCCGAAATAGACAACTGATCACTACGTGCAGCTCCCGTCAAAACGGTCCCTTGGAGATCGTCCTGGCGGGAGCTTTTCGCTGTCATCACCGCTGTTGGACCAGCAGCAGTTTTTCGCGCCTCCAGTCCCTAGTACTTTTGCGAGTTACGCCCCTCCTAACTCGTGAGTAGGATGCGGTTACAGGTGAAAACCTCCTGCGAATCGATCGCGATCAGTGGAGGAAATGAAAATGAAGATTGCTTGTCGTGTGAATCGGAAAAACGTTAGATGCGCGACGCTTGCCTTGACGGCCCTGCTTGCGTTTGAAGCGCGTGCAAGCGTCGCGCAAACTCAGGAACCTCAAGCGGTCACACCCGAGGTTCAACAACTCAAAGACCGACTGCAACAGCTCGAACAAACGGTCAAGGATCTGAAGGCGCAAATCGGCGCGATCGAGACAAGGAAGAACACGGCCCCGGCAATCATCCAGGCTGACTACCCCACTGCTCCCGTTCCTGCGCCTGAGCCTGTCAACGTGCCTGAAACTCCCGCTAAGCCGCAAGACAATGCCAAGGGAGAGAGCACGTTCACGATCTACGGTTTCGCGATGCTCGACGCCGGCTATCAATTCAAACAAAACGATCCCGCCTGGTTCGACGTGATTCGTCCCGTGAAGTTACCGGCGTTCGAAGATCAATTTGCTCCCGATGGAAAGACGTACTTCGGCGTGCGGCAAAGCCGGTTGGGCGTGAAGTCGACGACGCCGACGAAATACGGCGAGCTGAAGACGCAGTTTGAGTTCGAGCTCTTCGGCACCGGCGTTGATGCGGGCCAAACGACGTTTCGATTACGTCACGCTTACGGCGAGTTGGGCCAGTTTGGCGCCGGTCAAACGTGGAGCCCGTTCATGGACATCGACGTCTTTCCGAACTCGCTCGAGTATTGGGGACCAAACGGCATGGTCTTCTTCCGCAACATCCACTTTCGCTGGATGCCTTTGAAGGGACGCAACTCAGTAACGATTGGTATCGAACGTCCCGGCGCCAGCGCCGATCAAGGCCAGTTTGCGGACCGCATCGAGTTGCAGGGGATCAGGACCAAGTTTGACTTGCCGGATCTGTCGGGCAACGTCCGCTTCACGCGCGACTGGGGCTACTTCCAGGCTGCCGGAATGCTGAGACGAATCAAGTGGGTCGACACGATTGACGACCAGTTCGATCTGGACGGAACGGAAATCGGCGCCGGTGTGAACCTGACTTCCAATCTGAAGTTCACGGAAAACGACACCGGCAGGTTTGCGTTCGTGTTTGGTCAGGGCATTCAGAACTACATGAACGACGCACCGGTCGACATCGGTATCGAACTGACGCCCGGTGGCGATCCGCGACGGCCCATCACGGGCGTGGCGCTGCCGATGTGGAGCATGGTTGCTTTCCTGGACCACAACTGGAACAAGAAATTCAGCACCGCGGTTGGCTACTCGT
>Ga0075431_100004773_pt1 | contig 13323 bp, 15 predicted proteins | sample RhiMetdeltSRZDD5_FD_75297 | JGI IMG/M metagenome (GOLD analysis project Ga0075431, IMG submission 75297) | Populus rhizosphere microbial communities from Tennessee, USA - Rhizosphere MetaG P. deltoides SRZDD5 | ecosystem: Host-associated > Plants > Roots > Rhizosphere > Soil | place: USA... | reverse complement strand
TCGTGCCATGCCATCGCGTGGTTGCCGCGAACGGCAAGCTCGGTGGCTTCTCGGCGCCAGGCGGGACGCGGACCAAGCTGCGCCTGCTCGAGATCGAGCGCCGCGCGCACGGGTCGGCTCCGGCACTGTTCGAGGGCGACGGGCTGGCCGCCTAGGTCCGGCGTCGGGTTATTAGCTGAGCTGATCGGAGGGCTCAGGCAACGGAATTGCGCCGGTGCGCCGAAGCGGGCACCTTCGATGGATGCCGCTCGATCCGGATCTGTTCCTCGCCTTCCTGGTCAGCGCGCTGCTGATCAGCCTCGTCCCCGGGCCCGACATGGTCTTCGTCGTCGCGAACGGTTTTCGCCACGGTCCCAGGGGCGGCGCCGCGGCGGCCGTCGGCGTCTCGGGCGGGATGCTGATCCACACGGCGGCGGCGGTGGCCGGCCTCTCTGCGCTGATCCACTCGTCGGCACCCGCCTTCGATGCGATCCGCTGGGTCGGCGTCGGCTATCTGCTCTGGCTGGCGCTCTCGGCGCTGCGCGGTTCCGGCAATGATCGGATCGAGGACCGAGCGCCCTCGGGCGGGCAGGATCGCTCGTTGCTGCGGGTGGGCCGCCAGGGCGCGGTGACGAATCTGCTGAACCCCAAGGTGATCCTCTTCTTCCTCGCCTTCCTGCCCCAGTTCGTCGACCGCGATCAGGGGAGCGTCGGATTCCAGCTGCTTGCGCTCGGAATCGCCTTCGCCGCCGTCGGCCTCGTCGTCGACACCGCGGTCGGGATCGCGAGCGGACGGCTAGGGCGCAGGCTCGCCGCCTCCGCACGTTTCTCGCGCGCCCTCGACCGGCTGGCCGCCGTCGTCTTCGTCGGCCTCGCGGTCCGCCTGGTCACGGATCGCTAGCTGCCAGCTCGTCGAGCGCCTCGGCGGGCACCAGCGCGACCTCGAGCGCGACCCGCGCGCCGCGGAACGGAACGCCCTCGGCCTCGAGCAGGCGCCGCTGGCGGCCGCCCTTCGCCAGCGATCCGTCGGCTCGCACCGCCCGCTGCCAGGGGACCGACGGATCGTCGCAGCTCGAGAGGACCCGGCCGGCGTTTCGCGGCGCGCCGGGGCTCAGGGCGCCGTAGGTGGTGACGAAGCCCGGCGGGACCGCGCGCAGCCGTCGCAGGATCTCGGCCGAGCGGTCGTTCAACCCGTTGGTCCGAAGCGCTCGGTGCGGATCCGCTCCGGCTCAATGCCGGCATCGAGCGCGAGCCGGCTGGCGCTCTCGACGAACCCGTTCGAGCCACAGATGAATGCCGTGGCACCGGCGCTCGGACCGCCGTCGGCGAGCATCGCCGAATCGATCCTCCCGGTGTGGCCGGTCCAGCCCTCCGGCGGCTCGCGGGTGTACGTGATGACGGCGTCGTCGCCGAGCTCGTCGGCGAAGATCACGTCCTCCGCGGTTCGCACCGAGTAGACGAGCCTCATCGGCGAGTCCGGCTCGGCTCGCCGCCGGTGGCGGAGCATCGCCATCAACGGCACGACCCCGGAGCCGCCACCAATCAGGAGCGCCGGCCGCTCGCCGCGCCAGACGAAGTAGGACGTGAACGGCCCGCGGACCTCCACCTGGTCGCCCTCGACGACGACGTCGTGGAAATAGGGCGAGACCTCGCCGTCGGCGAGCCGGTCGATCGTCAGCTCGATCACGCCGCGGTCGAGCGGCGATGAGGCCACCGAGTAGGAGCGCTGCGCGCGATAGCCGTCGGGCGCCGTGAGCCGGACGTCGTAGTGCTGGCCCGGGCAGTGGGCCATCCACATCGGCAGCTCGAGCCAGAACGACTTCACCATCGGCGTCTCGCGCTTGATCTCGGACACGGTCGCGATCTGCCAGTGCCCTGGAGCCTTCTGCTCAACGGCGGTCAGTCGGTCCAATAGCGCTCCTCGTTCCAGGGATCGCCGCGGTTGTGGTAGCCGTTGGCCTCCCAGAACCCGGGCTCGTCGTGGTCCATCACCCGCAGGCCGGCGACCCACTTGGCGCTCTTCCAGAAGTACAGGTGCGGTACGAGCAGCCGCGCGGGCCCGCCGTGCTCGCGCGGCAGCGGCTCCCCCTCGTGCTCGGTCACGACCCAGGCCTTGCCGTCCGTGAGGTCCTCGATCGCGAGGTTGGTCGTGTAGCCGCCGTAGGAATAGATCATGGCGTAGGCCTCGAACGGCTCGACCTCGTCGAGCAGGGTGTCCATCGACACGCCGCGGAAGCTGGTGCCGAGCTTCGACCACTTGGTGACGCAGTGGATGTCGCAGGGGACGTCCTCGAACGCGAGGCTATGGAACTCCTCCCAGGTCCACTCGCGCTCCTCGGCGACCATGCCGTCGACCCGCAGACTCCACGCTTCGGTGCTGACGTCGGGGGTCGGCCCCGCCGTGAGCACCGGAAAGCCGGACTCCGCGTACTGGCCCGGGGGCAGTCGGTCGGCGAGGTCGCCGGGGGTCCGGCGACGACCTGTGAAGCCGCGGGAGACGAACTCGCTCATCGCTCCTGCCCACCCCCGGCGACCGGTCCGGTGAGGTCCTCGCGCGTGATCTCGGCGCGAGAGCGCGCGTCGTCGGCCTCGACCCGCCGCGCCTCGGCGAGCACCTCGTCGAGCTGCCCCGGTGGGACCACGACCGCGCCCGCGGAGTCGGCGTAGACGTACTGACCGGGGAACACTCCCACTCCCGCGACGACGACCGGGACATTGGCCTGAAGGGGCGTCACCTCGCCGCCACCCCAGCGCGTCGCCTCGCCGGAGCAGTAGGAGGCGAAGTCGTAGCCGGCGAGCTCGTCGAAGTCCCGCAGCCGTCCGTCGGTCAGCACGCCCGCGCAGCCGTGGTCCTGCAGCCGCGAGAGCTTCGTTCCGCCCCCCATTGAGACGTCGGTGTAGCCGTTGCTCGCCAGGACGACCACCTTGCCCTCCGGCTCGTCGCCGACTGCGTCGTAGAAGAGGTTGGCGAGGTTGTAGCGCTCGGGGTCGAACCCGGCGGCGCAGCTCGGGAAGTAGGAGATGGTGACTGCCGGGCCGAACAGGACGCGACCGGGCGTCGGGCTGACGAGATCGAGGATGTGGCAGCGATGTCGATGCAGGCGGCCGATCGCATCGACCAAGTCGGCGCACTTGAGGCCCTCGATCGCAGCCGCTCCTCGACCCTCCGCCACTCGCTCAGACTACGGCGCCGGGTCGCGGCGTGCCATCCTCGGCGCAGGGCGGGCGCGCCACCGGATGCTCATCCTCGATCATCGCCAGCGTCGCATGCATCTCGTTCGGCTGGATGCTGGCGGCGCGATCTTCGACTCGTTCGAGTGCGCGATCCACGCCCTGGCGCCCCACTGTCCGCACTGCGACTGCCGGATCATCGGGCACGGCGTCGAGGCCGGCGGCTCGATCTTCTGCTGTGCCCACTGCGCCGCGCGGGAGGGCGAGACCGGGCTCACCGACCGCGCCTGAGCTACGCCGGGGCCTGAACCTCGATCGGCCGCAGGTAGCTCAGCGTCATCGCGAAGATGCGCTGCGGCTGGCCGTTGAGGCCGGTCACCCTGAGCTTGCGCCGCTCGGCGTCCAGCGACCGCGCCGAGTTGGCCAGGACCCTGATGCCCCGCGCGTCGATGAACGAGCAGGCGCTCAGGTCGACGGTGATGTCCGCGCGCGACTCGAGCGCCCGCGCCAGCGCCCGCTCGAGGGCGGGGGCCGTGGCCAGGTCGAGCTCGCCTTCGAGCGCGATGTGATGATGGCCGGCGATCTGGTTCTCGGTGACGCCCATGGGTGCTGCGCGCGTCCGCGCAATATACGACCAGGGCTCGGGGGCGGGTGCACTGGTCCGCGAGGGGTTCAGCGCCCGCGCAGCCACCAGGGGACCAGGAACGACCAGGAGCGCTTGCCACACCGTGGGCAACGGCTCCACGGGTGCCGGAGGACAGCGTGGCAGTGGCGACACTCGGGCTTCGGCTCTACGACCTGGGCCATCGCCGCCTTCTTAGCAGGATTGCCGCCGAATACCCGGGTGCCAGACTGACCGGGTGACGGATGAGCGCGCCAAACGACCGACCTCCGGGCGTGTTGCGCGCACGGCACGACTCGGCCGGGTGGCCGCCGGCGGGGCCGTGCGTTGGGCGGGCGACCGGCTCGACGCTCGCGGCAGCGAAGCCGAGCAGCAGCGGCGCCGGGGCGACCGCGTGGTGGCGACGATCGACTCGCTGGTCGACCAGCTCGCGGTAATGCGCGGTGCGGCGATGAAGGCCGGCCAGGTGCTGTCCACCGTCGAGTTCCCCGGCCTCGATCCCGACCAGTCCGAGCACCTTCAGCGCCGGCTCGCGTCGCTACGCGACAACGTGCCGGCCGTGGGCTGGCAGGACATGCGGGAGGTGCTTGCCTCCGAGTGGGGCCGCCCACCCGAGGACGTGCTCGAGCGAATCGAGACGGAGCCCGCAGCGGCGGCCAGCATCGGGCAGGTCTATCGAGCGCGGCTGGACGGCCGCGACGTCGCGATCAAGGTGCAGTACCCGGGGATCGCCGAGGCTGTGGTGTCCGACATGCGGAACCTGCGGATGCTCTCGCCGCTGCTGCGCCGTCTGATGCCCGGGCTGGAGGTGAAGGACGTGCTCGCCGAGCTCGCCGAGCGAGTGACCGAGGAGTGCGACTACGAACTCGAGGCCGCCAACCACCGCCGGCTGGCAAGGTTCTGGCGCCGCCATCCGTTCATCCGCGTGCCGGGCGTGGACACCGCGCTCAGCCGGCGCCGCGTGCTGGTGACCGACTGGGTGGACGGGATGAGCTTCGAGCAGGTCGCCGAGCAGCCCGACCCGGTCCGCGACCGGTTCGCCGAGGTCGTCTATCGGTTCTTCTACGTCACCGCGGCCGAGCTCCAGGTCGCGCTCGGCGACCCGCATCCGGGCAACTACCTGCTCTGCGAGGACGGGCGGGTGGCCTTCTTCGACTTCGGCATGGTCCGCGAGCTGCCGCCGGAGTACTTGCGGCGCGAGGCGCGGGTGTTCGCCGCGATCCGCGAGAACGACTCGCAGGCGCTGCTCGCCGGACTGCGCGAGCTCGGCTATCTGCCCGGTCTGTCGGCCGAGTGGGACGGCGCGTTGCTGCTGGAGCAGATGCGCGCCGCAGCGTGGTGGTTCGCGGGTGACCAGCCACTGCGGCTCGCTCCCGAGGACGTCTGGCGCGGGTCGGAGTCGCTTCGCGACGGCTCCGGGGATCAGATGATGGAGCAGATGCGCCGGATGACCCTGCCCCCGGAGGCGCTGCTGCTGCGCCGGATGGAGGGTCTGCTGTTCCAGATCGCCGCCACCCTCCGCGCGGAGGCGCCGTGGGGACCCCTGCTGCAGGAGCTGATCGAGGGTGGGCCGCCCGTCGGCGAGCTCGGGCGCGAGCAGGAAGAATGGCTCGGCTCGGGCTCACAGCGCGGCCGCCGCTGACCCGGCCCGGCTTCGTACCGTACGCGGCGTGAGCGACAGCGGCAGGGCACCGGCGATCACGCTCGTCCTCGGGTCGATCGTCTCGGTACAGGTCGGCAACGCAGTGGCCAAGACCCTGTTCGACGAGGCCGGCCCGGTCGGCATCGTGCTCCTGCGGGTCGTGTTCGCAGCGATCGTCCTCGTCGCGATCTGGCGGCCCGCGATTCGTGATCTGCGCGGCATGCCGGCCCGCGAGGTCGTCCTGTTCGGCGTCGCCCTGGCCGGGATGAACGCGAGCATCTACCTGGCACTCGATCGGATCCCGCTCGGTATCGCTGTCACGCTCGAGTTCGTGGGCCCGCTCGGGGTCGCGTTCGTTGCCTCGCGGCACCGCCTCGACGTGCTTTGGGCGGCGCTCGCGGCGATCGGGATCGTGCTCCTCTCCCCCGTGCCCGGCAGCGACCTCGACGTGCTCGGCTGTGCGCTCGCCCTCCTGGCGGGCGCCTTCTGGGCCGCCTACATCGTGCTCTCGGCGAGGGTGGGGCGATCGTTCGCTGGAGGCCAGGGCCTGGCGATGGCGATGGTGGTCGCAGGCGCGCTGCTGCTCGGCCCAGGGATCGCGGACGGCGGCGCGGACCTGCTCGACCCGGCGCTGCTCGCAATTGCGTTCGCGGTCGCGATGCTGAGCTCGGCGATCCCCTACTCGCTCGAGCTCGAAGCGCTGCGCAGGCTCCCGCAGGGCACGTTCGGGGTGTTGATGAGCCTCGAGCCCGCCGTCGCCGCGGTGATCGGCTACCTGATCCTCGACCAGGGCCTGGCGGCCCGGGAGGTCGCGGCGATCGCGTTCGTGGTGGTCGCAAGCGCCGGCGCGCTGCGAACGGCCCCGCCGCCCGCCGAGGCGTGAGCGACCCGGTCGGGTGGGGCGCCCACCGCTACGCGCTCACCCCGGCGGCCTTGAGAGCCTCGTCGCGGTCGAGGAAGACGCGGTCGCGCGCGATCAGGCCGTCACGGATGTGGTGGACGCCCGTTAGGTCGCGAACGACCTCGATGCCGCTCGCGCGGCCCGTGCTGACCGATCGGTAGAAGCTCACCACGACCCCATCGCCTTCGAAGATGCGCTCGACCTCCCAGCTGACCTCGGCCCAGGTCTCGCGCATCTCCCGAATCCAGCGTCCGAGCGGGTCATCGCCCTCGAAGGTCCTGCCGAACTCCGTGATCGGGGTCTCGATCACGGCGTCCTCGGTGTAGCAGCGGCGGATGGCCGGGACATCCCCCTCGTTCCAGGCCTCGAACGAGCGCCGCACGATCTCGACGTCCCGCGACATCTACGGCAGGTCCAGGAACTCGAGCGAGCGCGAGTAGGCCAGGCCCGGCTGCGGCCCGCCCTCGACCGCGTAGATGCGCCCCTTGCGGGCGACGCCCCCGAGGCCGTGGCGCGGCGTGATCATGTCGGGCAACGCGCTCCACCCGCTTCCGGGCCGATAGAGCTCGACCTGCTCGATCGTCGTTCCCCCGCCGAGCTCCTCGCCGCCGAAGACGACGAGCTTCCCGCCGGAGGCCACGGCGGCGTGGCCGCTGCGCGCGGTCGCGAACGACGGCAGCGATGCCCAGCGCCTGCGCTGCGGGTCGTAGCTCTCGACCGTGGTCTGTCCGCCGTTCACGTCTCCCGGTCGCCCGCCCGTGACGACCATCTCGCCGTCGAGCACGGCGGCGCCGACGTGGTTGCGGCCGGTCGGCATCTTCGGGCCGCGGCGCCAGCGGTCGCGCTCGACGTCGTAGATCTCCAGCGCACGGACCTCGAAGTTGGTCTCCGTGTACCCGCCGGCGGCGTACAGCCGGTCGCCGATGCCCACGAGTCCCATCGCGGCGCGTTCGGTCGGAGCGTCCGCGAGCCTCGTCCACCGGTCGCGACGCGGGTCGTAGCGGTAGAGGCGGTCGGACTTGCGCTCGCGGCCCATCGCCTGGGGCAGGTTGCCGCCGTAGACGTACACCTGGCCCTTGAGCGCCGTAACCCCCGGGTGGTTGACCGCGATCGGGAGCGAGCGCACCTCCTTCCAGGCGTCGTCGGAGATGTCGTAGCGCGCCATGCGCCCGGTGGTGCCCCCGCTGGAGATGAACCCGCCGACGACGTACATCCGGTCGCCGACCCGGGCGGCGCCGACCTCGGTGCGCTCGAGGACGCTCGGCTCCAGCGCGCTCCAGGACGTCGTGCTGCGCTGGGCCGCGCCGCCGGCGTCCTTGCCGTCGCGGGTCGCGGCGTAAACGATCGCGGCGGCACATGCGAGGCCAACCGCGGCCGCGAGCCCCGCGCGACCGACGAGCCTCACGGGCCCCTTCGCTCGCCGCGGCGCTCGTAGCCGGGACACTCGCGCACGGGCAGACGGGGATAGCGGGGGTAGGCCGGGTCCGAGCGCGACCGCTCGCAGAGCGAGAACACGGAGCCGCGCGTGTTGCGGACGACGCGCTGGTGGGCGCAGGTGTCGCACAGTCCCGCTGCCGGCCCGGCCATGCGATCAGTATGGCGGGCTCGCTACTTCACTTTGTATAGTGAAACGATGCCCACCTTCCGGCGCCTGCTCGGCTTTCTCGCTCCTTATCGCCGGGAGGTGATCCTCTCGCTGGTGTTCGCGTGGGCCGCGATGGTGATGACGGTCGCGATCCCGCTCCTGGTCGGCGGCGCCGTCGACGCGATCAACGACCAGCGCCGCGACGACCTGCTCCCGCTGGCGCTCGCGATCGGCGCCGCCGCGCTGCTGCGGCTGGGGCTGACCGTGATCCGGCGGCTGATCGCCGGGCGGGTGTCAGTCGCGGTCGAGTTCGACCTGCGCGAGGGGGTCTACGGCCACCTGCAGGCGCTCGAGCTCGGCTACTTCGACGCCCACCAGACGGGCCAGCTGATGTCGCGGGCGACGGTCGACCTGTCGGCGATCCGCTTCTTCCTCGGCTACGGCCTGATCTTCCTGACCCAGAACGCGCTGACGATCACGCTCGCGAGCATCGCCATGTTCGTGATCAGCCCCTGGCTGGCGGCCCTGGCGCTGCTGCCGGTGCCGTTCGTGGTCGTCGGTGCGATGCGCTTCAACCGCCTCTCGCGGCCGGCCGTGCAGGAGATCCAGCAACGGATCGCCGAGCTCACCGCGGAGGCCGAGGAGAGCATCTCGGGGATCCGGATCGTGAAGGCGTTCGCGCGCGAGCAGCACATGCTCGGCCGCTTCCGGCACTCGGTCGAGCGGGTCTTCGACCAAAACGTGTACTCGACCCGCCTGCGCGCCTTCTACTCGCCGATGCTCGGCTTCATCCCCAGCCTCGGGCTCGCCGTGGTCCTGTTCGCTGGGGGGCGCGCCGTGATCTCCGGCGACCTCAGCCTGGGCGCCTTCACCACCTTCTACCTCTTCCTGCTGATGCTCATGGGTCCGATGCGGATGCTGGGACTCGCGCTCGGGATGGCCCAGCGCGCGGTCGCCTCCGGCAACCGCCTCTTCGAGATCCTCGACCGCGCGCCGCGCATCGCGAGCCCGCCTGACGCGCCGCCGCTGCCCGAGGGACCGGGCCGGGTCGAGTTCCGCGACGTCACGCTGCGCTACGACGGCGCCGAGCCGTCGCTCACCGACGTCAGCCTCGACGTCCCTGCCGGGCGCACGGTGGCGCTCGTCGGCCCGACCGGGTCCGGGAAGACCAGCCTCGTCGGCCTGATCGCCCGTCTCTATGACCCGAGCGAGGGCATGGTGGCCGTCGACGGCGCCGACCTGCGCACGGTCGACATCTCGTCGCTGCGCGACTCGGTCGCGTTCGTCGCCGACGACAGCTTCCTGTTCTCGGCGACGGTGGCCGAGAACATCGCCTACGCGCGTCCCGACGCGACCCACGACGAGATCGAGACCGCGGCCCGCAGGGCGCAGGCGCACGACTTCATCAGCGATCTGCCCGACGGCTACGACACCATGGTGGGCGAGCGTGGCCTGACCCTGTCGGGCGGCCAGCGCCAGCGGGTGGCCATCGCGCGGGCGTTGATCGCCGACCCGCGGATCCTGATCCTCGACGACGCGACCTCCTCGGTCGACGCGCGTACAGAGGCGGCGATCAAGCGAGGGCTGCGCGAGGTGATGGAGGGCCGCACGACGTTCGTGGTCGCCCACCGGCTGTCGACGATCTCGCTCGCGGACGAGATCGTCGTGATGGACGCGGGACGCGTGATCGACCGCGGTCGCCACGCCGAGCTCCTCAAGCGCTGTCCTCTGTATGCGGAGATCGCCGAGTTCGGCTGCGAGGACGTGCTCTTCCTGCAGCGCGATCTCGAGGAGCGAGAGGCGGTGGGGCTATGAGTCGGCAGTCCGCAGTCGGCAGTCCGCAGGATCCTCGACGCAACCGCGAGGTCGACCCGGTTACGCAGCAGGATCCCGAGACGCAGGACTCCGACGTCGCCGAGGAGACCGAGGACCAGTCGAACCAGCCGGGACGGCTGGCGGGTACGGTGCTGATGTTCCGAGACCTGTGGCGGCTGCTTCGCGGCGAGGACCAGCGGGCCCGCAAGGTCCGGTGGCTGCTCAGCCTGCTGCGCCCCTACCGGACGCAGGTGATCCTCATGGTGGTCGCGCTGCTGATCGCCACCGCGGCGGCACTCGCCCCGCCCTACCTCGCGGGCCGGGCGATCGACGACGGGATCCAGGCGGGCGACGAAGGGGCGCTGACGGTCATCGTCGCCGTGTTCGTGGCCTCGGTCGCGATCTACTGGGGCGCCTCGTACGCGCAGACATACCTGGTCGGCTGGGTCGGACAGCGCGCGCTCCAAGACCTGCGCGAGCGCATCTATCGCCATCTGCAGGCGATGTCGATCGGGTTCTTCACCCGTCGCAAGCCCGGGGTGCTGATCTCGCGGCTGACCAACGACGTGCAGGCGCTCGACAGCCTGGTCACCGACGGCGTGATCACCCTGTTCTCGAGCGTGCTGACCCTTGGCGGCGTGGTCGCGATCCTCATCGCGCTCGACCTCGAGCTCGCGCTGATCACGTTTCTCACCTTCCCGGTGCTGGCGATCGCGAGCGTCGTCTTCCGGATCATCTCCGCCGACGCCTACCGGCTGACGCGAGAGAAGATCGCCAACATCACCGCCTACCTGCAGGAGACGCTGTCGGGCGTCCGAGTCGTGCGCACCTTCGGACGCGAGCGCCAGCACATCGACCGGATGACGGTCCTAAACGAGGAGAACCGAGTGGCGAACATGCGCACGGTCTACCTCAACGCGTCCTACTTTCCGGCGGTCGAGCTGCTGTCCGCGATCGGGACCGTGGCGATCATCCTCTACGGCGGCTACCAGGCGATCGACGGAAAGGTCGAGCTCGGCGTCGTGGTCGCGTTCATCGGCTACCTCCAGCTGTTCTTCGACCCGATCCAGCAGATCTCACAGCTCTACACCACCTACCAGCAGGGGATGGCGGCGCTCGACAAGATCTTCGACCTGCTCGACACCAGCCCCGACATGACCGACAAGCCGGACGCGATCGATCCGGGCCGGCTGCGCGGCGAGATCGAGCTCGACGACGTGTGGTTCTCCTACGCGCGCGGCGGCGACGCAAGCGCCGCGGAACTCGAGGAGATGACCTCGGAGACCGAGGACGAGGATCACGAGCCGGCGGTCGGGTGGGCGCTCGCGGGCATCGACCTGCACGTGCCCGCGGGGCAGACCGTGGCGCTGGTCGGTGAAACCGGGGCCGGCAAGTCGACGCTGGCGAAGCTGGTGGCCCGCTTCTACGACCCCCAGCGCGGGCGGGTGCTGGTCGATGGCCACGACCTGCGCGATCTGCGCTCCTCGGCGCTTCGCGGGCAGCTCGGGATCGTGCCGCAGGAGGGGTTCCTGTTCTCGGGAACGATCCGCGACAACATCGCCTTCGGCCGACCCGACGCGAGCGAGGAGGAGATCCTCGCCGCGGCGCGGGCGGTCGGCGCCGAAGCGTTCGTCGACCGCCTTCCGGCCGGCTTCGACACCGAGGTCGGCGAGCGCGGGGTCGCGCTCTCGGCCGGCCAGCGCCAGATCGTGTCCTTCGCCCGCGCGCTGCTGGCCGAGCCGCGGATCCTGATCCTCGACGAGGCGACGTCGAACGTCGACGTGCGGACGGAGCGCGTGATCGAGGAGGGGCTCGAGCGGCTGCTGCACGGCCGCACCGCGATCGTCATCGCCCACCGGCTGTCGACGATCAGGCGCGCGGGGAGGATCGTGGTCCTGGAGCACGGGGTGATCGCCGAGTCCGGGACCCACGACGAGCTGATCGCTGCCGGGGGGCGGTACGCGCAGCTCTATGGGGCCTGGGCGCAGTCGGCCGCGTAGGCCCGCGGCGAGCGCCTCAGGGCGAGACGCCGCCGGACCCCGTGCCGCCACCGCCGTCGGTCGGCGCGGCGGGTGCGGGCTCGGGCGACGCGCCGCCGCCCTCGACCGGGGGTGCCGGCGCAGGCGCGGGCTCGGGGGCGGGCACTGGGGTGGTGGGTGCCGGAGCGACGGGCTCGGCCGGCGCTACCGGAGTGGTTTCGGTGGGCACCTCGGTGGGCGCAGCCTCCTCCGTGGACTCCGTGCCGGTCTCCTCGCCGCCGGTCGATTCGCCGACCTCGTCGAGGTCGCCGCACACCTCGAACCCGAAGCGCCTGGCGGCCCGGCGTGCCTCCTGGGCCGCATCGTCGATCTCCTGCTCGAGCTCCGCAGCGGCGGTGTCGTCGCCGCGCTCGAGCGCAGTGATGTACCGGTCATACGCGGCGACCTGGTCCTGGAGGGCCGCGAGGAAGTTCTCGATCTTGTTCTCGCCGTCGGTCGGCGGCGGCAGCGTCTGCAGCGCGTCGAGCTCGCCGGCGAGGATCTGGCCCCTCTCGGTCGCGGCGACCTCCGGGTCGGGGTCGTCTACGGCGGCGAGCGCGGAGTTCGTCTCCAGGCACGCGGCATCGCCCTGATCGATGAAGTCGTTCTGCGAGAGAGTGGTCGGGCCGCCCACGCCGGTCGCCCCGGTGGCGCCGGAGGTCGGGGTCACCGCCGTCTCATCGTCGCCGCAGCTGCGAATCAGCAGGACGACGACGACGAAGATGCCCGCCAGGATGCTCAGCGCGACCAGGCGCCTGCGCTGATAGACGTCCATTAGCTGCCCCAAACTAACAAGGCATCCGGGCGACCCGCCGCCTCGAACGCGCGTTGCGAGCGCCCGTTCACCCCGCAACGAGCGGGGTTTTCAATCCCCCGGCTTCGCTGATGGATCTGGTACCCCCTGGGGTACCAGATGCTGCAACCACGCTCGTGCGCGGGCAAATCGACTGCGCCCCAGGGATTCGAACCCCAACTACCTCGTCCAGAGCGAGGCGTGCTGCCGTTACACCAGGGCGCACCGCAGGCCGTTTCGCAGCCCGACACAAAAATAGCGGGGCCGGGGCGCTACTGCCCGATCGCTTCGAGGTCCGAATCGACGTCGGCGAGCGCCTGCTTGTGCTCCGAGACGTCCGCGCCGGTCTCGACCAGCGTCCGCGCGTGGACGAGGTCGCCCGACCGCTCGACCGAGAGCGCGCCGGCGACCCGTCCGTCCTTCACGTACCAGGCGCTGAACTCGCCCGCGTCGCGATCGCCGCGGAAGATCACCTCGTCCCACTCGTAGGCGGGGCCGACGTACTCGAGGCTCGTCCAGTCGGCGAGATCGCTGAAGAAGTACGGCACGACGCGGTACGGCTCCTGCTCGCCGAGCATCGCCTGCGCCGCGTAGCGACCCTGGTTCAGGGCGACGTCCCAATGCTCGACGCGGAGCCGCCGGCCGTGGATGACGCTGTCGTACGAGCAGACGTCGCCGGCCGCGTAGATCCCCGAGGCCGACGTCTCCAGGCGCGCGTCGCAGACGATCCCGTCGTCGACCTCGAGCCCGGCGCGCTGGGCGAGCATCGCATCCGGTCGCACCCCCACCCCGACGAC
>Ga0075431_100004771_pt1 | contig 13327 bp, 10 predicted proteins | sample RhiMetdeltSRZDD5_FD_75297 | JGI IMG/M metagenome (GOLD analysis project Ga0075431, IMG submission 75297) | Populus rhizosphere microbial communities from Tennessee, USA - Rhizosphere MetaG P. deltoides SRZDD5 | ecosystem: Host-associated > Plants > Roots > Rhizosphere > Soil | place: USA... | reverse complement strand
GCGGCGCCCGAGAGCGCGACGCCCGACAGCGCGCGGACGTCGGTCACGATGACGGCGACCGACCGCGACGACACCGAGGGACCGCTCGACATCCGCCGGGTCAAGCATCGGGTCGCGGCCCACGACGACTGGACCCGGCTGGCGTACACCGTCCGCACCCAGGGGCGGTTCGACGGCGGCGACCTGTCCTGGCGGCATCGGCACTTCGTCATCGAGCTCGACACCGACGGCGAGCCCGGCGCCGAGCGCAACGTGACGATCTTCGGCCGCGACGGCAGGCTGCGTGCCGACTTGATCTCCAACGCGACCCGTGAGGTGATCGCACACCTGGCCGTCGCCCGGCTCGATCGGCGGACCGTGAGCGTCGTGGGTTCCCGAGGGCAGATCGGTGCCCGCAGGCTGTTCTGGACCAGCAACTTCCACCGCAGCGGCGTGCCCGCCTGCGGATGGGCCGGCGGCTACCCGATCACCTGCGAGGACAGCGTGCCGGATCGGGGCTGGCTCCGGCTCGACCGGATGGCCTGGCCTAAGGCACCGGCGGCGTGACCTAGTCGGCGCCGGCTGTCAGGCCCGCCCGCCACAATGGCCTGGTGACGAACGACCGGGCCGAGGGCGGGCGGGCCCGGCTCGGCGACCTTGTGGACACATCGGCCGCGGTCGGCGCCACACGATCGCGGCTGGCCAAGCGATCGGCGATCGCCACGCTGCTGCGTGACAGTGATCCCGACGACGTCGCGATCGTGGTGACCTACCTGTCCGGTGCGCTCCGGCAGCGTCGCACCGGCGTCGGCTGGGCGCAGCTCCAAGAGCTTCCGCCGGGCGCCGAGTCGAGCAGCTTGACCGTGGTCGAGGTGGATGCCGCGTTCGAGGCGATGAGCGGCTTGGCCGGAGCCGGCAGCCAGGAGCAGCGTCGGCAGTCGCTGGCCGAGCTGTTCGGGCGGGCGACGCCGACCGAGCAGGAGTTTCTCCGGCGCCTGGTCAGCGGCGAGTTACGCCAGGGAGCCCTGGACGGCGTGATGATGGATGCCGTCGCGGAGTCGTTCGAGATCGCTCCGGCAGCAGTTCGGCGCGCGTCGATGCTGCTCGGGTCGACCGCAGCCGCCGCCAGCATCGCCGCGACCGAGGGCGAGACGGGTCTGGCCGAGGTGGGTCTGGTGGTCGGCCAGCCGATCCGCCCGATGCTCGCCGCCACCAGCACCGACGTGACCGCCGCGTTGGAGAAGGTCGCCGCCGACGCGATCGTCGACCGCAAGCTCGACGGGATCCGGATCCAGGTGCACCGCCGCGACGACGACATCGCGGTCTACACCCGGAGCCTCGACGACATCACCGCCCGGATGCCCGAGACGGTCGAGGTCGTCCGCGCCCTGCCGGCCACCCGGCTCATCCTGGACGGCGAGGCGCTGGTGCTCAACTCGGCCGGTCGGCCGCGCCCGTTCCAGATGACCGCCGCCCGTACTGCCAGCCGGGTCGACATGGACGCCTTGGTCGCCAGTGCACCGGTCTCGACGTACTTCTTCGACCTGCTGCATCGCGACGGTGAGGACTTCCTCGATCGACCGCTCGCGGATCGGCTGGCCGTGCTTGAGGCGGTTGTTCCGGAGACGCATCGGGTTGCCGGGCTGCGTACGACTGACGCAACCAAGGCCGAGGAGTTCCTGGCCGACTCGCTGGCCGCCGGCCATGAGGGCGTGGTGATCAAGTCGCTGGTTGCGCCCTACGACGCCGGCCGCCGCGGGTCGAGCTGGGTCAAGGTCAAACCGCGTCACACGCTCGACCTCGTCGTGCTGGCCGCCGAGTGGGGTCACGGGCGCCGGCAGGGTTGGCTGTCCAACCTGCACCTGGGCGCCCGCGGGCCCGGCGACGAGTTCGTGATGCTCGGCAAGACGTTCAAGGGCCTGACCGACGAGTTGCTCACCTGGCAGACCGAGCAGTTCCTCGCCCGCGAGGTCCGACGAACCCGCGGCACCGTGTTCGTCCGCCCCGAGTTGGTTGTCGAGATCGCCTTCGACGGCATCCAGATGTCGACCCGCTACCCCGGTGGTGTCACGCTGCGGTTCGCCCGGGTCCTTCGCTATCGCGACGACAAGACCGCTGCCGAGGCCGACACCCTCGACTCCGTCCGGGCCATCGGTGGACTCGACGTTTCAGCTCCCACCTAACATGGCGGGATGCCAGCCGAGGACAGCTCGTCAGGTTCGGTGCCACCCACTCGCTCCGGCGCGGCCGACCGGCGCCGGGAACGCTCCGCGGAGATCATCGCCGCGACCCGCGCGTTGTTCGACGCCCGCGGCGTGCGCGACGGCCGCATCGAGGACATCGCCAAGGCCGTCGGGATCAACCGGGCGATCATCTACCGCCACTTCTCCGGCAAGGAGGAGCTGTTCGCTCTGACCCTCGTCGGCTACCTCGACGAGCTGGTCTCCGAGCTGCGGGCGGCCGATGATCCCGACCGGTCCGCGACCGAGCGGCTGCGCTGGATCAGCGCGGCGTTCCTCGACTTCGGGGAGCGCTACCCCGCCTTCGTCGACTGCGCCCTGACCCTGTTGCGCCGGCCCGGCGACGAGCTCCTCCACGAGGTCAACGAGGGATCGATGGTCCAGCTCGGCCGCAGCCTGGCCCGCTGCCTTCGGGTCCTGGTGGACGTCATCGAGGCCGGCGTCGAGAGTGGCGAGTTCTCGGTCGCCAATCCCGACCTGCTGGCCAATGTCCTCTACACCCAGGCGCTCGGCGGCCTCCAGCTGGCCCGGCTGCGCCTGCTCGTACGCGAGGCGAACCCCGACGTGCCCGACGTGGCGCCGGTCTCGCCCGACGAGGTCAAGCACTACCTGATCGAGGCGGGCGTCGCGATCGCCCGGGGCTAGCGCTCCAGGATCGCCGTCACACCCTGACCGCCGGCGGCGCAGATCGAGATCACGCCGCGGCCGATCCCCCGCTCGGCAAGCAGCTTCGCCAGCGTCGCCACGATGCGACCGCCGGTGGCGGCGAACGGATGGCCGGCCGCGAGCGACGACCCGGCGACGTTGAGCCGCTCCCGGTCGATGGTGCCGAGCGGCGCGTCGAGACCGAGACGCTGCTTGCAGAAGATCGGGTCCTCCCAGGCCTTCAGCGTCGCCAGCACCTGCGAGGCGAACGCCTCGTGCATCTCGACCAGGTCGAAGTCGCCTAGCTTCAGGCCGGCCCGGTCGAGCATCCGCGGCATCGCGTACGCCGGCGCCATCAGCAGCCCCTCGCTGCCGTTGACGTAGTCGACCGCCGCGGTCTCGTAGTCGGTGAGGAAGGCCAGCGGCTCCCAGCCCTTCGCCGCTGCGTAGTCCTCCGACGCCAGCAGCACCGACGAGGCTCCGTCGGTCAGCGGTGTCGAGTTTCCGGCCGTCATCGTGGCGGTCTCGCCCCGGCCGAAGACCGGCTTGAGAGTCGCGAGCTTCTCGACCGAGCTGTCCGGCCGCAGGTTCTGGTCCCGCTCGAGCCCGAGGTACGGCGAGACGAGGTCGTCGAAGAAGCCACGGTCGTACGCCTCGGCGAGATGGTGATGCGATGCGGCCGCGAGCTCGTCCTGCGCCGCCCGGTCGATCTCCCATTCGAGCGCGGTCAGCGCGGCGGACTCCCCCATCGACAGGCCGGTGCGCGGCTCGGCGTTGCGCGGCATCGACGGCACGACATGACCCGGACGGAGCTTCGTGAGGGCACCCAGTCGACCCTTCAAGGATCGCGCCCGGTTGACCTCGAGCAGGACCTTGCGCAGCCCCTCGTTCACCGCGATCGGGGCATCCGACGTCGTGTCGCTTCCGGCGGCGATGCCGACCTCGATCCGGCCGAGCGCGATCTTGTCGGCCACCGCGATCGTCGCCTGCAGCCCGGTGTCACAGGCCTGCTGGATGTCGTACGCGGGCGTCGTCGGCGCCAGCGTCGAGCCGAGCACCGACTCCCGGGCGAGGTTGTAGTCGCGGGAGTGCTTCAGCACGGCACCGGCGACCACCTCGCCCAGCCGCTCGCCGGCCAGGTCGTACCGGGCGGCCAGACCGTCCAGCGCGGCGATCAGCATGTCCTGGTTGGAAGCCGTGGCGTAGGCACCGTTCGACCGCGCGAACGGGATCCGGTTGCCCCCCACGATCGCGACCCGGCGCGGGAATCGCGTCGTGGCCGCGGACTTGCTCCGTGTGGCCATTGCGCTCGCTCTCCTCGTGGACGATGGATGTAACCACAAGTTACTGGCCCGGATGCATCAGTCGACCGTGGCCGCGGACGGCTGTGCGTCGCGGAGCACCCGGGTCGCCGGTATGACCTGTCCGAGACAGGCACGTACCGTTGGCGTTGACTGCAACTACAAGTTACAGTCAACGGACCGCGATCGAATTCGACCGGTATGCGAGAGATGGGACGCAGCTGGACATGAGTGACCGCTACCAGTCCTTGGCGAACACCTCCGTCGGCCGCGTCGTGGTCAAGAACCTCGGTCTGCCCCAGCCGCAGCTCCTCGACCGCCATCGGGAGGATGGGCCGCTGGTCGACGGCCCGGTCCTGCTCGGCTCGGCGCCGGGCGGCACGCTGCGGACCATCGTCACCGAGCAGCTCGCCGCCCGCGGGATCGACATCCGCGAGGAGCCGAGCGACGACGACCGCTTCCGTGGCCTGGTCTTCGACGCCACCGGCATCGACTCGGTCGCGGGCCTGGCGGCGCTCCAGGAGTTCTTCACCCCCGTGCTCCGTTCGCTGCGGACCTGTCCCCGCGCCCTGGTGCTTGCCACGCCACCCGACGCCACCGGCTCTGAGAGTGCGGCCGTCGCCCGTCGTGCACTCGAAGGCTTCACCCGGTCACTCGCGAAGGAGATCGGCCATGGCGGGACGGTCCAGCTGATCTACGTCGCACCGGAGGCCGCCCAGAGCCTGGCGTCGACACTCGCGTTCTTCCTGTCCCCCAAGTCGGCGTACGTCTCGGGCCAAGTGGTCCGGGTCGGCACCGACGGCCTCGCCGGGGGGCCCGACGCTGCCGATCCGACGCGGCCGCTGGCGGGCAAGGTGGCGCTGGTGACCGGCGACTCGCGCGGCATCGGGTCGGCGACTGCCAAGGTCCTGCATCGCGACGGTGCGTCGATCGTCGGACTCGACATGGCGACCGCCGCCGACCCGTTGCACACCCCTGATGGAGGAGCTCGACGGCGCATCGGTGCTCATCGACGTCACCGCACCCGACGCGCCGCAACGGATCGGCGCCAAGCTCACCGACCTGAACGGCGGCGTCGACGTCGTCGTCCACAACGCCGGCATCATCCGAGACCGCAAGCTCGCCAACATGGATGCGGAGCGCTGGTCGTCGGTGCTCGAGGTCAATCTGGCCGCGCCGCAGCGGATCACCGACGAGCTGCTCGACCAGGGCGTCCTTCGCGACGCGGGCCGGGTGATCGGCGTGGCCTCGATCGCCGGTATCGCCGGCAACCTGGGCCAGACCAACTACGCGACCTCCAAGGCCGGTGTGATCGGCCTGGTCCAGGCGATCGCGCCACGGGCGGCGGCCCGTGGGATCACCGCCAACGCGGTGGCGCCGGGCCTGATCGACACCGAGATGATGGCGAAGATCCCACTGCCGAACCGGGAGGTCGCCCGGCGGATGAGCTCGCTCAGCCAGGCCGGCCTGCCGGTGGACGTCGCCGAGACGATCGCCTGGCTCGCCGACCCGGGCTCGGGCGCGGTCACCGGCAACGTCGTACGCGTGTGCGGCCAGAGTCTGATCGGAGCATGACCATGATCTCGGACGAGCCCCGCCACCGAAGGGTCTACGACTCGGCACCGTGGACGGCACCCCTGCTGGCCAAGGCCGCGCTCCCCGCCGTGCCCGTACTCAACCGGCTGCCCAGGCTGCGTCGCAGTGCCGCGGAGACGCCGGAGCTCGCGCTCGAGCGGCACGGCGTGGAGATCGACCTGGACCAGCTCGCGGCGTACGCGGAGGTGTGTCAGTTCACGCTGTCCGACGTGCTGCCGATGACCTACCTGCATCTGCCGGCGTTCCCACTGCAGCTCGCGCTGATGACGGACCAGAGCTTTCCGTTCCCGGCGATCGGCATGGTCCACGTGGCCAACACGATCACGCAGCATCGACCGGTCCACGTGGACGAGTCCTTCAGTCTCGCGGTCCACGCCACCGAGCTCCGTCCGCATCCGAATGGGCAGCTGGTCGACATCGTCACGACGGCGACGGTCGGCGACGAGCTGGTGTGGCAGGAGATCACGACGGTGCTCCGACGCGGTGGCGGCGACCGCGACATGACCGATCCGCTCCCCCTGCGCGACATCGACCCGCCGATCGGGCCGACCCGCTGGCTGCTGCCGGCCGGTCTGGGCCGGCGCTACGCGGCCGTGTCGGGCGATCGCAATCCGATCCACCTCTACGCCGCGACGGCGAAGGCGTTCGGCTTCCGGCGCCAGATCGTGCACGGCATGTGGGCCAAGGCCCGGTGCCTCGCGGCCCTCCAGGGCCGGCTGCCGGGCGCCTGCACCGTCGAGGTCGCCTTCCGCCGCCCGATCACGCTGCCCGGGTCGGTGCGCTTCGGGAGCGTCGACGACGACGGCCGGCTCACCTTCGGCGTCACGCGAGTCCGCGACGCGTCTCCGCACCTGGTCGGTGTCGTCACCGGCTAGGTTTCAGGGCATGCGCATCCTGATCATCGGCGGGACCCGGTTCGTCGGCCGGCACATCAGCGAGGCCGCGTTGGCGGCCGGACACGAGCTGACCCTCCTGCATCGCAGCCGGCCAGCTCCCGACTTGCTCCCCGACGCGGAGCACCTGACCGCCGACCGGGACGTCGACCTGTCGGTCCTCGATGGGAGGTCGTTCGACGTCACCGTCGACACCTGCGCCTTCTGGCCCCGTCAGGTGCGGTCGCTGGCCGAGGCGATCGGCGACCGCGGCGGCCATCACGTGTACATCTCGTCGGTCTCCGCATACGCCGAAACCGACCAGACCGGCGGCGACGAGTCCCTGCCGCTCGCCACGCTCGAGCCCGGAGTCGATCCGGACACCGCGCCGATGACCGACCAGAACTACGGGCCGCTGAAGGCGCTGAGCGAGCAGGCGGCCATCGACGCGTACGGCGCCGATGCGGTGACGATCGTGCGGCCAACGTACGTCGTCGGTCCCTACGACCCGAGCGCGCGCTTCACCTGGTGGGTCGACCGGATCGGCCGCGGCGGACGGGTGCTGTGCCCGGGTCCGGCCGAGGCCGCCATGCAGGTGATCGACGCCCGCGACCAGGGTGCGTGGGTCGTCGGGCTCGCCGAGTCGCGCGCCGCAGGCGCGTTCCATCCGTGTACGCCGCCGCCACCGTGGAGCTTCGCCGACATGGTGGAGGCGATCGCCAAGGCACTGGACGCCGACATCGAGCCGGTCTGGATCGATGCCGAGGCATTGCTCACCGAGGGCCTCGACGGCGCCATCGTGCCGCTGTGGTCGGAGGGCGTCAGCGAGGGTCTCATGGCGCTCGACGGATCGGCGGCGCAACGGACCGGCCTGACGCCACGGCCGGTGCCCGACACGATCCGCGACACCCGCGACTGGATGGCGACTGCCGACTGGCAGCGCGAGGGCTCCGGGCTCGATCCGGAGCGCGAGGCCGAACTGCTGGACCGGCTCGGCGGTTAGTCCGCTCCGTCCGCGGCGGCCTTCACCGGCCGGATCAGCCCCTCCTGTGCCGCGGTCGCGACCAATCTGCCGTCGGCGCTGAAGATCCGGGCGGTCGCAAGACCCCGAGCGCCCTGAGCCGACGGCGACTGCTGGTCGTAGAGCAGCCATTCGTCCGCCCGGGCCGGCCGGTGGAACCACATCACGTGGTCGAGCGAGGCGGCCCGGATCGTCGGCGACCCGATGATGACGCCGTGCGGGATCAGCGTGGAGCCGAGCAGGGTCAGGTCACTCGCGTACGCCAGGACGCAGCTGTTGAGGACCGGGTCGTCGGGCAGCTCGCCGTCGGTCCGGAACCACAGCCGCGCCTGGGCCGGATGCTCGCCGACCGGGATCGCGCCGCCGGGGCGGGTGTCGCCGATGTAGCGCACGTCGAGGGCCGACCACTCGCGCCGCCACGAGTCGGCTGCCCGGGGGCTGATCCGGCCGAGCAGTTCGGCGAGGTCGGCGGAGTCCTCCGGCGCGGGTACGTCGGGCATCGGGTCCTGGTGGTCGAAGCCCTGTTCGTCGACGTGGAACGACGCGGTGAGGTAGAAGATCACCCGCCCGTGCTGCCGGGCCTCGACCCGCCGGGTGCTGAACGAGCCGCCGTCCCGGATCCGCTGGACGTCGTAGACGATCGGGATCGACGTGTCGCCGCCGAGCAGGAAGTACGCGTGGAGCGAGTGCACGTGCCGGGCCGGATCGACCGTACGGCTGGCCGCCATCAGCGCCTGGGCGGCCACCTGCCCGCCGAAGACCCGCTGCATCGTCGACCCGGACGGCTGCGCGCCGCGGAACAGGTCGACCTCGATGGTTTCCAGGTTCAGGATGTCGACGAGCTCGGCGACTGACGTGGGCACGGACCGATCCTGTCAGATCGGCAGCCCGGGCTCAGTCCTCGTCGTGCGGGTCGTCGAGTCCGGCCAGGAACTGCTCGACCTGCTGACCGAGCTCGTCGGCGGTCGGCAACGGTCCCTCGGTGGCGAGCAGCGACTCCGACGCTCCGCGGGCGAACGCGTCGTACTGCTCCTCGAGTCCGGTGAGCACCGACTCGCCGTCCTGCTCGGACACCTGCTCGTCGATCTCCTCCAGCGCCGACTCGGCGGACTCCTCCAGCGCGGTCATGTCCAGCCGGAGGCCGGTGCGCTCGGCGACGGCGTCCAGCAGCGCGATCGCGGCGGTGGGGTACTCGACCTGGCTCAGGTAGTGCGGTACGTGCGCGACGTAACCCATCGCGTCGTGGCCGCCTTCGCCGAGCCGGAGCTCCAGCAGCGACTGGGCACTGGTCGGCACCAGCATCTGGGCCCGCCACAGGTTCGGGCGGTCGATCAGGTCGGACCGGGTGGCATGCGTCGTGATCATGACCGGACGCGTGTGGGGCACGCCCATCGGGACCGCGCCGATCCCGACCACCAGACTGACGTCGAAGCGCTCGACCAGGGCTCGGACCGCGGCCGCGAACCCCTCCCAGCGGTAGTCGGGCTCCGGCCCGGACAGCAGCAGGTAAGAGGTGCCGTCGGCGTCCTTGAGCAGCCGGACCAGCAACCGCGGAGCGTCGTAGTTCACGTAGTGATCGCGGTCGAAGACCAGACCCGGCCGGCGGGCTCGGTAGTCGTACATCTGGTCGAGATTGAAACTCGCCACCACGCGGCCGCCGCTGCTGCCGACCAGGTGCCGGGCGGCGAGCTGGGCGGCCTGTCCGGCGGACAGGAAGCCGTCGAGGGCGTGGACCAGAATCGGCCGCTCACCACCGGCGAGCTCCGGGATCTCGTCCACGACATGGACGAGTGGGTGCACGACTGGTCGCTGGGCCGGCGTCGATGCGGACTCGGGCGGGCCGTCGGATTCGCGGGAGCGGCGTTTCCATCTCATGACCATCACTCCAACGCCAGAGGGTGGGGTGGTCATTCCATTGTCCTACGCTGACGCCATGCGGGACCGGGACCGGGTGGCCGAACTGCTGGCCGGGATCGATGCCGAGGCGGATCCGGTCGCCGCCGAGCAGCTGGCCGGCTACTTCCAGGTGCGGCCCGGCGGCTATGCCGAGGGCGATCGATTCATCGGGGTCAAAGTGTCCCGGTTGCGGGTATTGGTCCGGCCGTATGTCCGGGAGCCGGTGTCAGCCGGCGCGCTCTCCCCCGGGCTCACCAGCCCGATCCACGAGCACCGGCTGGCCTGCCTCGTGATCCTCGCTGAGTACGCCGACCGCGCCCTCCGCAGTGGCGACGCGATCCGGGCGACCGAGGTGTACGAGACCTACGTTGAGCACCTGGACCGGGTCGACAACTGGGATCTGGTCGACTGCAGCGCGCCGAAGGTGGTCGGCGGCTACCTGCTCGACCGGGATCGGGCGCCGCTCTACGTCTGGATCCGCTCCGAGTCGGTGTGGCCGCGCCGGATCGCCCTGGTGGCAACACAGCGCCTGATCCAGGCCGGGCAGACCGCCGCCACGTACGCACTCGCGACCGAGGTCCTCGACGACCGGCACGACCTGATCCACAAGGCGGCCGGCTGGATGCTCCGCGAGGCCGGCAAGCGAGTGGACGAGGAAGAGCTGCGACGCTACCTCGACGCGTACGCGCCGCGGATGCCTCGCACCATGCTGCGCTACGCCATCGAGCGGATGCCCGACGACGTCCGCCGCCGCTACCGGGCGATGAAGACGCCGATCGCGTCTCCATCGCCCGGCGACGGCTAAGCCCTAGGCCTTCGGCTCGATGTTCTGGTTGACCCGGAAGAAGTTCTCCGGGTCATAGGTCGCCTTGATCCGGGCCAGCCGGTCGTAGTTGTCGCCGTAGCTGGCGCGGACCCGCTCCTGGCCCTCGTCCATCATCATGTTGACGTAGGCGCCGCCGGCCGAGTACGGGTGCAGTGCCTCGAAGTAGTCGACGGTCCAGTCCTTGATCCTGCCGGCGTTCGCCGGGTCGGAGTCGACACCGACGAAGACCGAGCCCCAGTTGGCGTCCCGGTAGCGCCAGGCGGTCTCATCCGGCGCGACGTCCTGGGCTGCACCGTCGATCGGGTACATGTGCATCGACGACTTCCAGGTCGGCAGGTTCGAGCCGAACTGCGCGTGCTCGGCCACCGCCGCGTCCGGGATCGACTTGACGAAGTCGGCCCGCCAGTACCACTGGTCACCGGGCGGGTAGATCCCGTCGAAGGCACCCTGCAGGTCCGGGTGCGGCATCGCCTGGACGCCGTGCAGCAGTGGCTCCGGCAGGCTGTCCAGCAGCGGAGCCATCGCCTTCGCGGCGTCCTCCTCGCTGCCGTTGTAGCACCAGACCACACCGCAGACCGGACGCAGGTGGAGCTCCTCCGGGAACGGCGGCCCAGGCGGGACCTGAGCGTAGGCGAAGAAGCCACCGAGCTCGCGCGGCGCACCCAGGATGAAGTCGCGGTAGGCCGACATCACCTCGGGGCTCTGGTCGACCGCCCAGAAGGTCGGACCCGCAGCGACGACGCCAACATCATGCAGCCGGAACAGGAAGGAGGTCACGACGCCGAAGTTGCCGCCGCCACCGCGGATCGCCCAGTAGAGATCGGGGTTCTCGTCCGCATTCGCGCGGACCTGCTGACCGTCGGCCAGCACCATCTCCGCCTCGAGCAGGTTGTCGATCGCCAGTCCGCAACTGCGGGTCAGGTGGCCGAGTCCGCCGCCGAGGGTGAGTCCGCCGACGCCGGTGGTCGAGATGATGCCGCTCGGGGTCGCGAGGCCGTGCGGGTTGGTCGCACGGTCGACCTCGCCCCAGGTGGCGCCACCGCCGACGCGTACCGTCCGCGCGACCGGGTCGACGCTGACGTCGCGCATCGGCGAGAGGTCGAGCACCACGCCGTCGTCGACGGTGCCGAGCCCGGCGCCGTTGTGACCGCCGCCGCGGACGGCCAGCCGCAGCCCGCGCTCGCGGGCGTAGTTGACGACGCGAGTGACCTCGTCCGGAGTCGCAGCGCGTGCGATCAGGGCGGGCCGCCGGTCGATCATTGCGTTGTAGACCGCGCGGGCTTCTTCGTAGCGCGAGTCGTTCGGACCGATCGGTTGCTCTCGAAGTCCGGCCAGCTCCTCGCCGCCGGCGGGAGCGGTGTCGATCGTCGGGTCCATGTCTGTCCTCCAGAGGTCAAGCCAGTGTTATATGACGAACACCCCGCGCGGCTTGCCCGCACCCGCTGGGTCCACTCCACGCGAAACGATGGCCTACGGGGGCGAAGTTTCAGTCTCGATGGCGGCTATCGCGGAGAACACTGACAACCGCCTGACGTCACCCTGACGTTGTCCCCTGTCCGGCCGGTACCTCGGCGTCCCGGCTCGCGAGGCGACTGTGGCGCCTCCCGTACGCGAAGTAGATGACGAAGCCGATGAGGAGCCAGAGGACGAACCGTACCCAGGTCTCGCCGATCAGGTTCAGCATCAGGTAGACGCAGGACAGCACGGCCAGCACCGCGACGACCGGGGCCGCCGGGGTACGGAAGCCACGCGGCAGGTCCGGCCGGGTTCGCCGGAGCACGAGCACCCCGGCGCTGACCAGTACGAACGCGAACAGGGTGCCGATGCTGACCAGGTCGGCCAGCGTGCTGAGCTCGACGAAGCCCGAGATGGCCGCAACGGCGACACCGGTGATCATCGTGATCCGGGTCGGCGTGCCGAACGTCGGGTGGACCTTGGCCAGCCCCTTCGGCAGGAGTCCGTCGCGCGCCATCGCGAAGCCGACCCGGGTCTGGCCGAGCATCAGGATCATGACGACCACCGTCAGGCCGATGCAGGCGCCGACCGAGATGACGTCGCTCATCCAGTGCAGACCGACCGACTCGAACGCGGTGGCGACCGGTGCAGCGTCGTTCGGATCGATGTCCTGGTAGTTCTGCATGCCGGTGATGACCAGGCTGACCGCCATGTAGAGCACGGTGACGATCGCCAGCGACCCGAGGATGCCGATCGGGACGTCGCGTTGCGGGCGGCGCGCCTCCTCGGCGGTCGTCGCGACGATGTCGAACCCGATGAAGGCGAAGAAGACGACTGCGGCCGCGCTGAAGACGCCGGCCCAGCCGAAGACCGAGGGCTCGATGCCCAACAAGGTCTGGATCAGCGGCACCTTGAGCCAGCCGCCGGCAGCGCCTGCCGAACCCTCCGACGGCGGGACGAACGGCGAGAAGTTGTCCGGCGTGACGTAGCCGATGCCCCCGACGATGACGATCCCGATCACGGTCATCTTGATCGCCACCACAAGCTGGTTGAACCAGCTGGACAGCTTGATGCCGCCGATCAGGATGCCCATGACGACCAGCGACACCACGATCGCGGACAGGTCGACGACACCGTCCGGGTTGGCGCTCGTCGACACCGACTGCAGTGCAGCCGGCAGCTCGAACGGCGTACCGTCCAGCAGGCTGTTGAGGTAGCCGGAGAACCCCACCGCGAGCGCGGCCGCCGCCACAGTGAACTCGAGGATGAGGTCCCATCCGATGATCCAGGCGATCAGCTCGCCGAAGGTCGCGTACGAGAAGGTGTACGCGCTGCCGGCGACCGGCACGGTCGAGGCGAACTCGGCGTAGCACAGGGCCGCCAGCGCACAGGCGAAGCCGGCGATGAGGAACGAGATGGCCACCGCCGGACCGGCACTGGCCCCGGCCTGCTGCCCGGTGAGGACGAAGATGCCGGCGCCGATCATGACGCCCACG
>Ga0075431_100004767_pt1 | contig 13336 bp, 11 predicted proteins | sample RhiMetdeltSRZDD5_FD_75297 | JGI IMG/M metagenome (GOLD analysis project Ga0075431, IMG submission 75297) | Populus rhizosphere microbial communities from Tennessee, USA - Rhizosphere MetaG P. deltoides SRZDD5 | ecosystem: Host-associated > Plants > Roots > Rhizosphere > Soil | place: USA... | reverse complement strand
GTATTGCACGGAGTTCACGAAAAGGCGCGCCGTCTCGGCGCTGGTGTAGGCGACGCGGTAGTTATCGAGCGTGAACTCGGCGATCTTCGCTGCCGTCCGCGGTGTAAAGAAGCTTTGCCAGAGCAGGAACCCCAGCGGGACGATCGCAAGATAGGCGGTCAGCGCGACGGATGGCGCGATCGTCGCCCATTTGAAATCGCTCCGTGCCTGCATCGTGCGATGCGCCTCCTCGGACGCTATTGAGCTGTTATGGGGTCCCCGCGTCACGGACTCATTATTCCATTCGTAAACGCCTTCTGTCTAAAATACATGAACATTTCCAACTTTTTTTACAATGAAGCCCAGCGCCTTCGTCTACCACGCGCCGCGAACTGTCGAGGAGGCTGTCGCCACGCTCGCGTCGGTAGCTTCTCAGGATGGCCGGGTCATCGCCGGCGGACAAAGCCTCGTGCCCGCCATGGCGCTGCGGCTGGCACAGCCCGCGCACCTCGTCGACATCAACGGGATTGCAGATCTTGGCCGGCTCGAAGTCCGTGATGGCACGCTGCGTATCGGGGCTTGCGTGCGTCACGCCGCTTTTGACCGCCCGGTCGTCGATGGACCCTTAGGCCGCTTACTCTCGCGGATTGCCAGGCATGTCGCCCATTACCCCATCCGCACCCGGGGCACGTTCTGCGGCAGCATCGCCAATGCGGATCCGGCTTCGGAGTGGTGCCTCGTTGCGGCGACGCTCGGCGCGACGATGATCGCGCACAGCGCCCGCGGCGTGCGCACGGTCGCTGAGCCGGGGTACTTCAAAGGGATCATGACCACCGCGCTCCGGCCCGACGAACTGTTGACCGAAGTGCGTCTCCAGCTGCCTGCAGCTGATACGCATTGGGGCTTCAATGAATTCAATCGCCGCGCGGGCGATTTCGCGATTGCGATGGCCCTGGCCACGTATCGCATCGAAGGCGGCGTGATCGTCGAGCCGCGCGTCGGGGTCGGCGCCGTCGAAAGTCAGCCGCAGCGGATCAGAGAAGCCGAAGCCGTGCTGCAAGGCCAACCGCCCGATGCGCAGACGTTTGCATACGCCGCCGCGCGTGCGAGCGAGGCCGTACAGCCGATCGAGGAACAGCCCGAGGCGGCGGCGTATAAACGCGACGTGGTGCGCGCAGTCGTCAGGCGCGCGCTCGAAGCCGCGGAGAAACAGGCATGAGCAACGAAACGGACATCATTCTCACGGTGAACGGCGCGCAATACGCCGTGCGCGTCGAGCCGCGGCGCACACTCGCCGATACGCTGCGCGACCAATGCGGCCTCACTGGCACCAACTCCGGCTGCGAGCACGGTATCTGCGGATCTTGCACGGTGTTGGTCGACGACGAGCCCGTGCGGGCATGCCTCATGTTTGCCGTCCAGGCCCAAGGGCGGAACATTCGCACGGTCGAAGGCCTGGCGAACGGCGAAGAGCTCCATCCGCTCCAGCGCGCGTTCATCGAGCATCACGCGCTTCAGTGCGGTTTCTGCACGCCGGGTTTTCTCATGCTCGGGGTGAGCATACTCGAACGGGAACCGGACATCGCGGACGACGCGCTACGCGAAGCCCTCTCGGCGAACCTCTGCCGCTGCACCGGCTATAAGAACATCGTGAAAGCGGTGCGCGCGGCGGCATCCGAAATGCGCGCGCGTTCCGCGACGCGGTAAACCATGGACGCTTCGGGTTTCGGATCGCCGCCAAAGAAGACATGGGTCGGGCGTTCGGTCCCGCGCCTCGAAGACCTGCCGCTCGTCACGGGTCGCGGACGCTACGCCGCAAGCGTGTCCTTCCCGCACCAGCTCTACATGCGGGTCGTACGGTCGAGCCATGCCCACGGGAAGATCCTTTCGATCGATAGCAGCGCCGCCCGCGCCCATCCGGCGTGTGTTGCGGTCTGGACTGCAGCCGATGTCGCACACATTCCGCCGATCGAGTTTCGGCCCACGAAAATCCAGGGGTTGGAGCCGTATCGGCAGCGCGTGCTCGCGACCGAGCGCGTGCGTTATGTCGGCGAGCCCGTCGCCGTGGTATTCGCGCGCGATCCTTACATCGCAGAAGACCTCGCGGAGCTCGTCGCCGTCGAGGTCGAGCCGCTGCCGGTGATCACGTCCGCGACCCAGCGTCCGGGCCAATTCGAGCCCGACCGCGATACGGAGCCGGTGGTCATACGCAAGGAGTTCGGGGACGTCAAAGGCGCCTTCCGCGCCGCGCACGCGGTGATCGAGCTCGACCTCGCGATCGGACGCCACTCGGGCGTGCCGTTGGAAACGCGCGGAGCGATCGCGCGCTACGACGCGCAGCGCGATGTGCTCGAGCTCCACGGCGCGACGAAGCGCCCGCACCCGAACCGCGACATGCTTGCGCGGATGCTCGGCCGCAGTCCCACGACGGTTCATCTCTACGAATGCCATATCGGCGGTGGTTTCGGCGTGCGCGGCGAGATCTATCCCGAGGACGTGCTCGTGTGCGCGGCGGCGCTCAAGCTCGGACGGCCGGTCAAATGGATCGAAGACCGTCGCGAGAACCTGATGGCGTGCAACCATTCGCGCGAGCAGCGCCATCGCGTTCGTGCTGCGGTCGACGCCGAAGGACGCGTGCTCGCGCTGGACGACGAATTCTTTCACGACCAGGGGGCGTACGTGCGCACGCACGGCGCACGGGTCGCCGACGGCACCGCGAGCATGCTGCCGGGACCCTATCACGTGCCGGCCTTCAGGGTGGCGGGACACTATCGGCTCACCAACAAAACGCCGGCCGCGACGTATCGCTCGCCGGGGCGCTTCGAATCGACCTTCGTCCACGAGCGGCTGATGGACGCGATCGCGCAGAAGCTTGGGCTGGACCCCCTCGAGGTGCGGCGACGCAATCTGATCGCGGGCGCGCAGATGCCGTACGAACGCCCGCTTACGGTGCAGGGCGAGCCCGTGAAGCTCGATTCGGGCGATTACCCGGCACATCTCGAGAAAGTGCTCGCGCGCGTGCGCTGGGACGAGCTCAAACAGGAGATCGCGCGGCGCAAAACGGCTGGCGAAGCCGTCGGTGTCGGCATCGCGTATTTCCTCGAGAAAAGCGGTCAGGGCCCGCTCGAAGGCGTCCGCGTGACTGTCGACACGACCGGCACCGTTGAGCTCGTAACGGGCGCGGCGTCCGTCGGGCAGGGCATGGAGACGGTGCTCGCGCAGATCTGCGGTGATGCTCTTGGCGTGGACTATCGTCGTGTCCGCGTCGTTCATGGCCGCACCGACGTGATCGATTACGGTTTCGGCGCGAACGCGGCGCGGGTGACAATCATGGCAGGTTCGGCGACGCATATCGCGGCGACGAAGCTCAAAGCGAAAGCGATCGAAGTCGCGGCCTCCCATATGCTGGAAGCGACGCCGGAGATGCTCGATATCGTCGATGGTCGTATCGTGCGGAAAGACCGGCCCGACGGACCTTCGGTGACGCTCGCGCAAGTCGCCAAAGAACTCCTGCCAGCGGCGGCGCTCGCAAAGGGCCGCACGCCCGGCCTCACCGCCGACGGCATTTTCGAGTGCAAGCACGAGGCGTTTCCGTTCGGCGCGCACGTTGCGGTCGTGAAAGTGGACCGCGAAACGGGCGGCGTCAAGGTGGAACGCTATCTCGCTTCCTACGATATCGGCGTCGCAGTGAATCCGATGCTCGTCGAAGGGCAGATCGTCGGCAGTGTAGCGCAAGGACTCGGCGGTGCACTGTATGAAGAGTTCGTGTACGACGACAATGGCACGCCGCTCTCCGTCACATTTGCCGACTACATGCTGCCGACGGCGCACGAAGTGCCGGACGTCGATGTGCTGCTCACGCAGGATGCGCCGAGTCCGCTGAATCCGCTCGGCTTGAAAGGCGGTGGCGAGAGCGGTATCACGGCCGTCGGTGCAGTGATCGCTTCGGCGATCGAAGATGCGCTCGACGCGCCGGGCATGGTGACGCAGCTTCCGATCACGCCGCAGCGGCTGGAACGCTTGTTGCGTGAGCGTCGCGCATAACGGTAAGGGGGCTGAGTTGCGCGCATCCAACTTCGTATGTGCACTCGCGTTGTGCATGGCGTGCACTCACATCGTTTATGCACAATCGTATCCGACCAAGCCGATCCGCATGATCGTGCCCTTCGCGCCCGGTGGTGGATCCGACGTCACCGGACGTATCGTGAGCGCGAAGCTGAGCGAACGTCTGAAGCAACAGGTGGTCGTCGAAAACCGCACTGGGGCGGGCGGCGCCATCGGCACCGAATTCGCCGCGAGAGCTGCGCCCGACGGCTACACTCTGCTGCTGGGCTCGATGTCGGAGCTTGCCCTTTATCCCGCGGTGGCACCGAAAGTGCCGTACGACACCGTGCGCGACTTCACGCCGATCGCGCTTGCAGGCGACGTTCCGTTTCTGCTCGTGACAAATCCTGCATTGCCGGTGCGCACTACGAAAGAGCTGATCGCGCTCGCCAAGGCACGTCCGGGTGAAATCAATTATGGGTCAGCCGGCGCAGGCTCGACGTCGCACATGACCATGGCGCTTTTCGGCTCTCTTACGGGCACCAGGCTCGTCCACATTCCCTATAAAGGAAGCGCGCCGGCGACAACCGATCTTGTCGCAGGTCACCTGCAGGCGATGATGGGCACGCTGCCCGCTGCACTGCCGTTTGCGAAAAGCGGACGGCTCCGCGCGCTTGCCGTCTCCAGTGCGAAAAGATGGCCAAGCATTCCCGAGTATCCGACCGTCGCGGAATCGGGCGTGCCTGGTTACGAAGTCATACTCTGGACTGGCGTGCTGGCGCCGGCCGGAACGGCGCGCGAGATCATCACCCAGCTACAGCGCGAGATCGCGAGCCTGCTCACGCTATCCGACGTAAAAGAGAGCTTTGCGAAGCAGGGCGCCGAAATCAACTCGGCGGGTCCGGAGCAGTTCGCAGCGATTATCCGAAGGGATCTCGCGAAATGGGCCAAAGTCGCACGCGAAGCGAACGTACGTATCGAATAAGAGAGGAGCGCAGCATGAAGCCGTGTTCACGAGCGACCGTCCTGCTCGCGCTGCTCGTTGCCGTGACGATTCCGGCGCACGCACAGACTGCTTTTCCGACCAGGCCGGTGCGTATCGTCGTGCCGCTTGCGCCCGGTGGATCGACCGACGTGCTCGCGCGGCTGGTGGCATCGAAGCTTTCGGAAGTGTGGGGTCAGCAGGTGATCGTCGACAACCGCGGCGGCGGAGGTACGATGATCGGGACCGAGGTCGTGGCACGTGCGCCGGCCGACGGTTACACGCTGCTCATGGTGACCTCGGCTTTCGCGGTCAACTTCAGCCTTTACGAGAAGTTGCCCTACAGATTTTCCGACTTCGTTGCTTTGTCCAACGTGGGACAGACGCCGAACGTGCTTGCGGTACATCCAAGCGTCCCTGCAAAAAACGTGAAAGAGCTGATTGCGTTGCTTCGAGCACGCCCGGGGCAGATGACCTACAGCTCGGGTGGTGTGGGCGGCTCCACGCACCTTGCGGGCGAGCTCTTCAAGCTTCTGGCGAATGTCGACATGGTGCACGTCCCATACAAAGGCGGCGGACCCGCAGTCGCGGATCTGGTGAGCGGGCAGGTGATGATGACGTTCGGCAATCTCACGACGGTCCTGCCATTCGCGAAAGCAGGCCGCGTACGCTCGCTCGCGGTGACGTCGGCCAGGCGCTCGCCGGTGCTGCCGGATCTGCCCACGATGGCGGAAGCCGGCGTCCCTGGATTCGAGGCCGCGACGTGGAATGGCCTCATCGCGCCCGCTGCGACACCTAAAGACATCGTGGCGAAGCTGAACGCCGATATCGTGAAGGTGTTGAACATGCCCGACACGCGTGCGAAGCTCGCCTCGAACGGCCTCGAGCCGATCGGCGATACACCGGCCGCTTTCTCCGCGCACATCGCAAGCGAGATCGCGCGCTGGTCCAAAGTCGTGAAAGCAGCGGGCATCAAAGCGGAATAGCCTCGACATCAAGGAGCACGGCATGCTTACCGGATTTCCATCCTTTGCGCGTGTGTCGGGCCTCGTGCTCGCGGGCCTGGCCGCAATCGGCTCCAGCACCGCGGCGGCTCAAACGTATCCGGCGAAGCCGGCCAGGCTGATCGTCGGATTTCCGCCGGGCGGCGGCTCGGACGCGCTCGCTCGGATCGTGGCTGCCGGTCTTACGGAAAGGTTCGGGCAGCAGGTGCTCGTCGACAACAAGGCCGGTGCGAATACGATCGTCGCGACGCAGTACGTGCAGAGCCAGCCCGCGGACGGATACACGCTGCTTTTCGTCTCCGCCTCGTTCGCGATCAATCCCAGCATTTACAAGCTCACCTACAACATCGAAAAGGATTTCACGCCGGTCTCGATCGTCGCCATCGTGCCGCTGCTCCTGATTACGCCGCCGAACCTGCCGGTCAACTCGGTGAAGGACCTCATTGCCATGGCGAAATCACAGCCGGGAAAGCTCACGTTCGCATCTTTCGGCGCGGGGAGCGCCGGTCATCTCGCCGGCGAGATGCTCGTCGCGATGACGGGCACCGACATGATCCACGTGCCGTACAAAGGCAGTGCACCCGCCGTCGCTGATGTGATGGGCGGACGCGTGACCATGATGCTCCCCGGCATCGGCTCGGCGATCAATCTTGCGCGTGAAGGCAAGCTCAAGGCGCTCGCTGTGTCGACCGCGAAGCGCGTTACCGCCGCGCCGGACATTCCGACTGTCGCGGAATCCGGCGTGCCCGGTTACGACGTCGCCACGTGGGAATCGATCCAGGCACCGGCGGGAACGCCTGCGGATGTCGTGGCGAAGCTGAATGCCGCGATTCGCGACGTCGTCGCTGCGAAGGACGTGCGCCAGAAAATGATCAATCTGGGGTTCGAGCCGGACGCGACGAGGTCGCCCGCGGAAGCTCAGCAATTCGTGCGCAGCGAAATGAACAAATGGGGCAGAGTCGTCCGCGAACGCAACATCAAAGTGGACTAGGCTAGGTTCCTTAGTGAGCACCGGGCACGTCACGATCGTCGGCGCCGGCATTGTCGGTGTCAGCTGCGCGCTGTGGCTGCAGAGAGCGGGCTTTCAGGTCACGATCGTCGAAGCGGGCGCGGTGGGCGAAGGCGCATCGTTCGGTAACGCCGGCAACATCAGCCCCGGCGCGGTCGTGCCTTACATGATTCCAGGTGTGCTGAAGGAAGCGCCGGGATGGCTCTTCAAGCCTGGCGGACCGCTTGCGGTGCGGCCCGGGTATTTCTTCAAGGTACTGCCGTGGCTGCGCGCTGCAGCGAAAGCAAGCACGCGCGATGCGGCGCTGAAGACTTCGCGCGCCATGCACGCGCTCCACCGGGGCACATTCGAAGCTTATGAAGAACTCACGCGTGGCACCGATGCGGCCACGCTCATCGAGCGCTGCGGTCAGCTGTATGTTTCGGAGCACCCGCAGGGCGCGCTCGGCTCGCCGATCGCGCAGACAATGCGCGAAGCGGCCGGTGTGCGCTCCATCGTGCTGAGTGAGAACGATATTCGCGATGCGGAGCCGGCGCTCGCGCCGACGTTCAAAAGCGGGGTGCTGCTGCCCGACAACGGCCGTTGCAAGAACCCGCACCAGCTCGTGCGCGGTCTTGCATTCGAGGCGGAGCGCAATGGCGCCAGGATACTGCGCGGCAAAGTGACAGGTTTCGCAACCGACGGCACGCACGTACAAGGGATTGCGATCGACGGCAGCGTGCAGCCCGTCGAGCGTGTCGTCATCGCAGCCGGCGCGGCGTCAGGCGCTCTCGCTGCCGCGCTCGGCACGCGGGTACCGCTCGAAGCGGAGCGGGGCTATCACATCACGATCGAAAATCCCGGCGTGACGCCGCGCATACCGGTCACGAACAGCGATGCGAAATTCGTGGCTGCGCCGATGAACATGGGCCTCAGACTCGCGGGAACCGCCGAATTCGCCGGACTCGACGCGCCACCGAACTGGCGCCGCGCAAAGCTCCTCGAAGACCAGGCGCGCCGCATGTTTCCGGGTGTGACGATGGACACGGTGACACGGTGGATGGGTAATCGCCCGAGCCTGCCCGATGGTCTGCCGGTGCTCGGCGTTGCGCCGAAGCACGCGAACGCGTTCTTCGCTTTCGGCAACTCGCATTTCGGCATGACGGCGGGCCCCGTGATGGGCAAGCTCGTCGCCGAGATCGTTGCCGGGGCCAAGCCGTCCGTTGACATCGCGCCGTTCAGCCCGACGCGGTTTGGCAAAACAGCCTCGTGGTGAAGCCAGCGGGAGCTGGCCGATTACTTTTCGCCTTACGGCATAGCGCGCGCTGCCGTGCGCTCCAGTAACCGAACGTGCGCCCATTCACGATAGGGCGGCAGCTCCCCAAGGCCACTGTCCAGCTTCTCGCCCGCCACACGGTTGACCATGGCCGTCATGCCGCGCAGGTGCGGGTACTGTGCCCATTCACGATAGTGCGGCAGCTCGCCGAGTCCGGTGTCAAGCTGCTCACCTTGTATGCGCACGGAGGCGGGGTTCGCGGCTGACGCGATAGCTGACGCGAAAACCATTGTCGCTGCGACGAAAACGATTTTTCTGGCATTCATGTACATGCTCCTCTTGTTGTCGCAAACCTTGTTTTGAACGGCCGCGTGCTTGCAATGGTCCGAGAGAAGGCCGACGATCCCTGCGGCGAAACTGCGGAGACTCTTAGGCGCGGCTCGCGATCAGCCGGGACACGTTAGTCGCCCGATTCGACTCGCGCCGGTCGATGCGCTCTGGCTCGGTTTTCGGCTCCACCGGCGCCGGCACTGCGACCGCTTCCGCAACTTGCTCCGACTGCGCCAACTTGAACACCGACACCGTCTCGCCAAGGCTGTACGCCTGCTCGCGCATCGACTCTGCGGCAGCAGCGGCCTCTTCCACGAGCGCTGCGTTCTGCTGCGTCATGTGATCTATCTGGGTCACCGCCTGGTTCACCTGCTCGATGCCGGAGCTCTGCTCCTGCGTCGCCGCCGCGATCTCTGCCATGATGTTGCTCACCCGCTTTACGGAGGAGACGATCTCATCCATCGTCTTGCCCGCCTGATCCACCAACCGGGTGCCTTCTCCTACCTTGTGCACTGAATCAGAGATGAGTCCCTTGATCTCCTTGGCCGCCGCAGCGGAGCGCTGCGCCAGCGTGCGCACTTCGGTGGCGACTACGGCAAAACCGCGGCCCTGCTCACCTGCACGGGCCGCTTCGACGGCCGCGTTCAATGCGAGGATGTTCGTCTGGAAGGCGATGCCGTCGATGACCCCGATGATGTCGGCAATTTGTTTGGAGGCTTGGTTGATGGACGACATGGTCTGCACCACTTCGCCCACCACCTCGCCGCCTTTGACTGCCACCCCCGAAGCCGCCGCGGCGAGCTGGTTCGCCTGCTTCACGTTTTCGGCGTTCTGCTTCACGACGGAGGCGAGCTCTTCCATCGACGACGCCGCCTCCTCGAGTGATGAAGCTTGCTGTTCCGTGCGCTGGGAGAGGTCCGCGTTGCCCGAGGCGATCTCTTTCGCTGCTGTCGAGATCGTGCCGGTGCCGTCGCGCACTTCGGAGACGATCTTCCTCAAGCTGTCGTTCATTTCCTTCAGCGCCTGCAGCAGCTCAGCCGTCTCGTCGCGTCCCTTGGCAACGACTTCACCTGTAAGATCACCTCCTGCGATGCCCTGTGCCGTAGCGATAGCGAGCCTCAGGCGTCTGACGATCATCCGGCTCGTGAGCAGCGCAACGCCCGTTGAGATGCACAGTGCGACCACGACAATCGCAAGCAGTGCGATGGCCACCTTGCTGAACGCACTCTCGGCACTCTCGTAGCTTTGCTGCGCTTGCTCCTTTTCAATGCGGACCAGCTCCTTCAGCTCCTTGATCACGATCTGGAAGCTGCCATCGGCCGTCTGCATGGCGCTCATGCCGGTGTTCACGTCTACCGTGCTCAAGTCGATCGCCATATCGACCTCGTTCTTGTACTTGTCGAGCTTTTTTACGAGCGCCTCGGCGATCGTACGCTCGCCTGGCTCCAGGCCGGGACGCGCGGCGAATTCCGCGATGGCCTTGCTGGCGGAGTCGATCTTCGACTTCTGCTCCTTAGTGATCTGCTGGATGCGGTCTTCTTTGAGGTTCCCGAGCCACGTGAACAGCCGATAGACGTTCGAGTGCACCTCCCCGATCTCCTGCGCGGCGTTTGTCGCAAGTTGGTAGTTCGCGAAGCGGTTGTTGAACAGGTCAGCGAGTGTGGAGTGCTGATGCGTGAGCACGCCGTACGACGCGGCGCCGAGGCCCCCGAGAAAGATTACGGCAACCCCTGGAGCCACCAAGACTTTCTGCCAAATTTTCATGACGCCGCTCCTGTACCTGTACAGCGAAGACGGCGCGAACTACCGTTCGCGCCGCTTAGCTGCCGGGGTCGTCAATTCTTGTAAACGCCGCCGCAGACGACGGTGTCGTCGAGGCGTTCGCAATACATCTGCTTCGGCTCGACTTTCTTGCTGACCGGATTCGTAAATTTGTAGTCTTGCCAGAAGGAAGCCTTGGCTTTGCCGAGTTCGGTACGCTCGCGGACGAACTCTTTGCCGTCGACGTCTTTCAGGTCGATCAGGTTCCGGCCGACCATTTTGTCGTTGGCGCCGTGCGCCCACACTTTGCCGTCGAGGCCATAGACGACGAGATACAGGTCACGGTCCTTGAACGAGCTTTGTTTGCTGGTAATCTCGGCATAGCCCTTGTCTTTGCCGTTTGCCTTGATGAAGCTGACGCCCTTTTTCACCATGGCTTCGGCTTCCTTGGCCGTGGCGTTGTCCGCTGACCATGCTGCAGTGCACGCAAACGCCATAACGATGCCCGTGACTACTGCCACTCGTGTTTTCGTATTCATGTTTCCTCCTTTGTCCAGTTCCGGGAACTAAGCGGGATTTACGGCACTCGCTCGCGTACCTGTAGGCCAAAGGAAAGGGGCGGGGACGGGCGACATCCCGCGAAGCACGTAGCGTGCTTCAGGGACGCACCAAAACGGACCGACGAGAATCACTGCGCTTTGAGGCCCAGCGTCCGAACGACTTTTCCCCAGCGCTCGTAATCCCGCCGAATTTTTTCGCCGACCTGTTCGGGCGTAAGTACCGCCGGGTCGACCGAGGAGGCGACGAGCTTCGCGCGGACGTCGGGTGAATTCACGACCTGCACCGACTCGCGGTTGAGCCTGTCGATGATCGTGCGCGGTGTGCCGGCACGGGTGAACACCGCATACCAGGAATTCGCTTCGTAGCCGGGCACTACTTCAGCGATTGCCGGCACATCGGGCAGGGCGGCAATGCGCGCGGGCGCGGTCACGCCGAGCGCGCGCACCTGACCCGATTTTATGAAAGGCAGCGCTGACGAGAGTGCCGACACGAGCATCTGGATTTCGCCGCTCGCGACGGCAACGAGAGCGGGCGCGGCCCCTTTGTACGGCACGTGTGTCAGGGTGACGCCCGCCATCATCCGAAAAAGCTCGGCGGAGAGCTGGCCCGTCGAACCCTGTCCCGATGAGCCGAAGTTGATCGCGCCCGGCCTGGCTTTGGCAAACACGATGAGCTCCTTCAGCGATGTCGCCGGGAGTTTGGGATTCACCATCAGCGCGAGCGGGCTCTCGCCGATCAGTGCCACGGGCGCGAAGTGCGTGGTGACGTTGTAGGTGACCTTGATGAAATGCGGCGCTACGGCCGCCGTGCCGTTCGCCATTGTGCAAAGCGTATAGCCGTCCGCAGGCGCACTGGCGATGATTTCGCCGGCGATCGTGCCGCCTGCGCCGACTCGGTTGTCGACGACGATCTGCTGCCCGAGAAGCTCGGAGAGCTTCGTCGCGTAAATCCTCGCGACGATGTCCGTGGGTCCGCCCGGCGCCTGCGCGACGATCATGCGGATGGGTTTCGTTGGATAGTTCTGCCCGAGCGCGACCACGGGCGCGATCGCAACGGCCAGCAGCAGCGCTATCCGGAGTCCCATCACAGGCCCAGCGCGTAACACGGGCGCCGCGGATCCGCGCCGCCGTGAAGCATGCCCGTATCGTGATCGACGCGGATCGCGCACACGGCACCGGCGCGCCATTCGACCTCCGACCAGAGCGCGGTCTTGTGTCCCATCCGGCCGAGCGCCTCGACAGTCGATCCCTCGATGCGCCTTTCGACGCTGAGCCGGCCGGCGTGATAGGCATGCGGCTCCGAAGACGACGGGAAACTATAGGTCGCGAAGCGCGGTGCTTCGACTGCAGTCTGCGGATCCATGCCCCAGACCACGATGTTCAGGAACACCTGCAGCATGGCCTGCGGCTGAATGTCGTTTCCGGGCGACCCGAACGGCATGTAGAGCTTGCCGTCTTTGAGCGCCAGCGCAGGATTAGGCGTGAGGCGCGGCCGTTTGCCCGGTGCAAGTGCCGCCGGATGCTCGGGGTCAGTCCACGACTGCGAGCCGCGCGAAGACGGGCAGAGGCCCGTACCCGGAATGATCGGCATCGCGCTCGAACCGTCGCTCGGCGTCGTGGAGAACGCATTGCCTTCGCGGTCGACGACGCACGCATACGATGTGTCTGCAAGTGGCGCGGGTTCTCCGGAGACAGACGCCGGCAGAGGAGTTGCTCGCGGGAAGTCCTTCACGTTTCCCGCGGGCGGCATCTCGGGCCACGCCTGGTCCGCGCGAATAAGGCGCCGACGCGCGGCGGCGTAGTCGGACGACAGAAGCACATCGAGCGGCACGGAAACGAATTTCGGATCGCCGTAATACCGATGACGGTCCGCGAACGAGAGCTTGAGCGCCTCGGTAAGGTGGTGGATGTACGCGACGGAGTTGTGGCCCATCGCTTTGAGATCGAAGCCCGCGAGCACATTCAGCGTCTGCGGCAGTACCGGCCCTTGTGACCACGGACCGCACGCGTGCAGCTCGATCTCGTGAAAGCGTGTCGTGACGGTCGGCTCGAACCGTACTTCGTATGCCGCGAGGTCGTCGAGCGTGACCCAGCCGCCGTTCTCGCGATGGTATGACGCGATCTTCTGCGCGATGTCGCCGCGATAAAACGCGTCACGGGCCGCCTTGAGCCCGGCTGCACGTCCTTTGCCGCTCGCCGCTTTTTCCTGGTCCGCCATGTACTGGAGGCTCGCTGCCAGCTCTTTCTGGACGAAAATCTCTCCGCTTTTCGGTGGTCGTCCGTGCGGGAGGAACACGGCGGCGCTCGCAGGCCACCGACGATAATCGTCTTCGTGATCGCGCAGATACTCGGCCATGAATTCATGCATGACGAATCCGTCGCGCGCGAGCGCGATCGCCGCTTTCGCGACAT
>Ga0075431_100004754_pt1 | contig 13352 bp, 15 predicted proteins | sample RhiMetdeltSRZDD5_FD_75297 | JGI IMG/M metagenome (GOLD analysis project Ga0075431, IMG submission 75297) | Populus rhizosphere microbial communities from Tennessee, USA - Rhizosphere MetaG P. deltoides SRZDD5 | ecosystem: Host-associated > Plants > Roots > Rhizosphere > Soil | place: USA... | reverse complement strand
GGGAGGCGGAACGCGACGGGGGGCGGGCGGGCGCGGCCGCCGCGGCGGGGGCCGCTGCGGCGGGGGCTGGGGCCGGCCGATCGAGGCGGCGCGTCGGGGCGGTGGGCGGCTCCTCGAGCCCGCGGCGCAGCTCCGAGGCGAGTTCGCCGGCCGATCGCGGCCGGTCTCCCTGCTCGCGCGCCAGGGCGCGACGCAACACCTCGGCCGCCTCCGGTGGCGCCGAAGCCCAGTCCTTGCGCAGGTCGGGCGGGGGCTCGGTGGCCACGGCGTGCGCGAGCTCAAGCGGGGTCCGCCCGCTGCGCGGACGCTGGCCGCAGAGGGCCTCGTAGCAGACGGCCGCCAGCGCGTAGACGTCCGCGGGCGGCCCCGCCTCCTTGCCCTCGAGCTGCTCCGGAGCCATATACGCGGCCGTGCCGAGCACCGTGCCGCTGCGCGTGATGCGGGTGTCGTCCGCCGCGGTGGCGATCCCCAGGTCCACGAGCTTCGTCACGCCGTCCACGCGAAGCAGCACGTTCCCGGGCTTCACGTCGCGGTGAACCACGCCGTGCGCATGGGCGTGGTCGAGCGCCGCTCCGAGCTCCGTGGCCATCCTGGCCACCCGGTCGGGGGTCAGCGGCCCGCGGCGCAGCTCGCGCGAGAGCGGCTCGCCCTCCACGTACTCCATCACGATCAGCACGCCCTCGTCGTCGGTCGCGGTGTCGAAGACCGAGACGAGGTTCGGATGGTTCAGCGAGGCCCCGAGCTTGGCCTCGCGCGCGAAGCGCCTCTCGGTGTCCGAGGGGCTGTCGGCGTGGAGCCGCTTGACCGCCACCTGGCGGGAGAGCCGCTCGTCCTCACAGAGGAGGACCGAGGCCATCCCCCCCGATCCGAGGTGCCTGACCACCCGGTAGCGGCCATCGAGGAGCATTCCCTGTGTGGAAGCGGGCACTCTCTCGGGGTACCCGCGCGGGGCCTCAGATAACCCGTTGCTACACGCGCTGGATCAGCGTGCCCGTACCGAGCCCGCCGCCGCAGCACATCGTCACGAGCCCGACCTCCTTGTCGGAGCGCTCGAGCTCGTGCAGCAGGGTCGTGAGCAGGCGCGCGCCCGTGGAGCCGAGGGGGTGCCCCAGCGCGATCGCGCCGCCGTTCACGTTCACCCGCTCCATGTCCGGATCGAGCTCGCGCCGCCACGCCGCCAGCACGGACGCGAAGGCCTCGTTGATCTCCACGAGGTCGATGTCGTCCATCGTCATCCCGTTGCGCTGAAGCAGCTTCCTGGTGGCGGGGATCGGGCCGGTGAGCATGATCACGGGGTCAACGCCGACGGTGGTCTGGTCGAGCACCCGGGCCCGCGGCCTCAGGCCGAGCGCGTCCGCCTTCTCGCGCGACATCAGGAGCAGCGCGGCCGCGCCGTCCGAGATCTGGGACGCGTTGCCGGCCGTGACCTTTCCGTCCTCCTTGAAGGCCGGCTTCAGCTCCGAGAGCGCCTCGAGGCTCGTGTCCGGCCGGATGCCCTGGTCGGTCACGTGGGTGCTGCCGTTCACCCGGAAGGGCACGATCTCGCGCTCGAAGCGGCCCTCCTCGGTGGCCCGGTGCGCGTTCTGGTGCGAGCGCAGGCCGATCTCGTCGAGCTCGGAGCGCGGGATCTCCCACTTGTCGGCGATCATCTCGGCGGAGATCCCCTGCGGCACCAGGTTGTACCTGGCGAGCATCTCCGGCGGCCAGGGAGAACCCACGTCGTCGGTCCACTTGAAGCCGATCCCCATCGGGATGTGGCCCATGTGCTCAACGCCCGAGCCGATCGCGGCGTCGTGCACCCCCGCGGCGATCAGCGCGGCCGCGAAGTTCACCGCCTGCTGCGCCGAGCCGCACTGGCGATCGACCGTCGTGGCGGGCGTCTCGATCGGCAGGCCCGCCTGCAGCCAGGCGTTGCGGCCGACGTTGAACATCTGCTCGCCGAACTGCTGCACGCAGCCAGCCACCACGTCCTCGACTTCGGAGGCATCGATCCCGGCGCGCTCGATCAGCTCCGTGTAGGTCTTGCCGAGCAGCTCGTTCGGATGGGTGTCCTTGTAGTAGCCCTTCTCCGGGTGGCCGCGCCCGATAGGCGTGCGAACCGCCTCGACGATGACCACCTCGCGCCCGTTTCCGTTCTGCATCGGGTGACTTCCTCCGGGATCGATTTGCGATTAGCCTACTTGATTGACTGACCAGTCAACCAATGTCCCGGGGAACGCTCAGCGAATGAAGAATCGGCTTGGAATCGTGGGCAGCGGCGCGATCGCGTGCGGCCTTGCGCGCGCCGCCGGCGAGTCTCACGAGGTGGTGCTGTGGGCGCGCAGCCTTGACTCGGCCGACCGCGCCTGCGCCAAGGTCGAGGACGCCGCCACCGTGGTCACCGAGCTGTCCGCGCTGGCTGGATGCGAGGTCGTGGTGGAGGCCGTGACGGAGGAGATCGGGGTCAAGCGAGAGCTTTACCGGCTGCTCGACGAGGTGCTCGACCCCGGCTGCCTGCTCGCCACCACCACGTCGTCGCTGTCGGTGGCGGAGCTCGCCGCGGCCTCGCGCCGGCCCGATCGCTTCGGCGCCCTCCACGTTTTCAACCCGGTGGAGCGCATGGAGCTGGTCGAGCTCTCGTTTCCTGACGAGGCCTCCGAGCACACTCGCCGCAGCCTGAACGACCTCTGCACGCGGCTCGGCAAGACGGCTGTGGAGGTGCCGGACGCCGCCGGCTTCGTCGTCAACCGGCTGCTCTTCCCCTACCTCTTCGACGCGGTGCGGCTGCTCGAGCGCAACGGCATCGCCCCGGAGTCGATCGACACCTGCATGAAGCTCGGCGCCGGGCACCCGATGGGGCCGCTCGCGCTGCTCGACTTCGTGGGGCTCGACGTGGCCGTGGCGATCGGGGAGTCGATCGGCGCGGAGGTGCCGGATCGCCTACGCGAGCTGATCGCGGACGGGAAGCTGGGCCGCAAGGCCGGCGAGGGCTTCTACAGCTACGGCTGACCCGGCCCCGCCAGGTCCCACACCACGTCCGCCTCGTCGATTCCCTGGCGCGTGGCCATCTCCGATACGCGCTCCCAGGGAAGCGTGGCCTCGGGCAGGTCGTCCCAGCGTGCGAGCTCGAGCGCCTCGAGGGCGGCCGTGAGCACGCGCCCGTGCTCGCCCTGCTCGCGGACCAGGGCTCGGAGGGCATCGCGCTGCGAGTCGCTGAGTTTCACGCACCACATTCCGGGCCAGACCTCCTCCACGACAAGCACGCCTGAGCCGAACCTAGTCCCCTCCACGGACGGAACCGGGAGTGCCCTACGGCTCGTCGCGATCCCTGCGGCGCGGCGTGGCCGCGGCCTCCTCGACCGGGCGCGGAAGCAGGGTCGCGCGCGGGCCCTCCTCGCCGCGCGCGTGGTGGTCGCGGATCCTCACGGCCTCGACGCGGTTCTGGCGCACGGCCTCCACGCGCACCGAGTAGCCGTTCACCTGCACCATGTCGCCGCGCTTGGGCAGGCGGCCGAGCTCCCCGAACACGTAGCCACCCACGGAGTTGTAGGCCTCGGAGTCCACCGGGAGGTTGAGGCCGTAGTCGGTGAGGTCGGTGATCGGCACGTGCCCGCGCACCCACCAGTCGCCGTTGGCGAGCCGGCGGATCCCGGCCACGGCCGGGTCGGTCTCGTCGGCGATCTCGCCCACGACCTCCTCGATGATGTCCTCGATCGTGACGATGCCGGCGGTGCGCCCGTACTCGTCGACCACCACCGCCATCGACGCGCGCTCGCGTTGGAGGTCCGCGAGCAGATCGTCGAGCGGCTTGGTCTCCGGAACGATCAGCGCGTCCTTGACGCTGGCCTCGATCGAGGCGTGCGGGCCTTCGGTCATCAGTCGCCGGGCCAGCGAGTTCGAGTGCACCACGCCGCGAATGCGGTCGGTGTTGTCCTCCTCCGTCACCACCAGGCGGGTGTGTCCCGAGTCGACGCAGCGGCGCAGCGCCGCCTCGGCCGTCTCGGACGCGTCGCAGGTGACGACCGCTGGGATCGGCGTCATCACCTGGCGCGCCTGCTGCTCGTGCAGATGAAAGACGCCGGAGAGCATGCCGGCCTCGCCCGGGTCGATCTTGCCGCCATGGGCGCTGCGCGCGATCAGGAGCTTTAAGTCGTCGGAGGAGCTCACCTCCTCGAACTCCGCGCGCGCGTCGACCCCGAGAACCCGGAGGATCGCGTTCGACGCCGTGTTGAGGAGTCCGATGAAGGGCCGGAAGCCGACCCGGAACCAGTGCAGCGGGCGCGCCACCCGGAGGGCGGTCGGCTCCGCGTGCACGATCGCGAAGATCTTCGGCACCTGCTCGCCGAAGGTGATGTGCAGCGCGGTGGTGATCAGCAGGGCGATGCCGATCGAGATCGTGAGCGAGAGCCCGTGCGAGATCGAGTCGCCGAGCACGTCCTCGATCAGGCTCGCGATCGCGGGCTCGCCCATGAATCCGATGCCGAGCGAGGCCATCGTGATGCCGAGCTGGCAGGCGGCGAGGTACTCGTCGATCTTGTCGAGCTGCACGAGCACGAGTCGCGCCGTGCGCTTGCCCTCGTCCCGCATCACCTCGAGGCGCCCCTCACGGGCGCGCACGAGCGCGAACTCGGCCGCGACGAAGAAGCCGTTCAGCGCCACCAGCACGGCGACGCCGAGGAGCAGGAGCAGCTCGGTCATCTCAGACCGGGGGCCAAATCACGGCCCTGTGGCTTGGTACTTCGGGGTCGATCGTCGTCGCTCATCGGCGGACGCCGCGAGCGTAGCAGAGCTTCAGCGGGCGGATTACGCGTCGGCCGAGAGGCGATCGTGCCATCCTCGTTCCCGTGCGCATCGCTTCACTCGTCCCGTCCGCGACGGAGATGCTCTTCGCCCTCGGGGTAGGCGACCGCGTGGTCGCGGTCACCCACGAGTGCGATCACCCGCCGGGGGTGGAGCAGCTCCCCCATCTCACCCGTAGCGTGATCGGCGAGGGGCTTGCGGCGGCTGAGATCGACGCGGCCGTGCGCGAGCGGACCGAGCGGGGCGAGTCGCTCTACGAGCTCGACGGGGACCTGCTCGAGGACCTCGCGGTGGACCTGATCGTGACCCAGGCCGTGTGCGAGGTGTGCGCCGTCTCGTTCGACGACGTGCGCGCGCTGGCCGAGCGCATGCCCACCCACCCGAGCGTGCTCTCGCTCGACCCGTCGACGCTCGGGGAGGTGCTCGCCGACCTCCCGCGGCTGGCGGAGGCGGCGGGCGTCCCCGAGGCCGGCGAGCGGCTCGCCGAGGAGGCCGCCGAGCGCATCGAGGAGGTGGAGCTGGCCGTGTACGACGACCCCCACCCGCGCGTTGCCGCGCTCGAGTGGCTCGACCCCGTGTTCGTGGGCGGTCACTGGGTGCCGCAGATGATCGAGCTGGCCGGCGGCGAGGACATGCTCGGCATGCCCGGCGAGAAGTCCCGGACGGTCGACTGGGCCGAGGTGCGCGCCACGGCTCCCGAGATCGTGATCTCGATGCCGTGCGGCTACTACGCCGAGCAGGCGGCCGCCGAGACGATGCTCCAGCGCGAGCGACTCGCGGAGCTCGGGGCGCGCGTGATCGCGGTCGACGCCGCCGCCTACTTCTCGCGGCCCGGTCCGCGCCTGGTGGACGGGATCGAGCTGCTCGGCCACCTGTTCCACCCCGAAGCGATCCCGGCGCCGCCCGGGCGCCGCTCGATCGAGATCGACCTCGAGCGCGCGCCGGCGCCCTAACCGGCCACCATGATCGAGCCCGCCACGGCGGCGGCGCCGACCGCCGCGCACAGCACCGTCGACGCGGTCTCGGGCAGCCGCACCCGGTCGCCCGCGCCGAACATGATGAGCGCGCAGATCGTGCCGCCGATGAGACCGCCGATGTGGCCGCCGATCGAGATGTTGAAGCCGGGCGCGAAGGTGATCGCCAGGTTGAGCAGGATCCAGATCCCGAGACCGCTCTCCATGATCGGGATGCCGCGGCGGCGCATCACCACGACCGCCGCGCCCATCAGGCCGAAGATCGCGCCCGAGGCGCCGACCGTGAGCGCGTCGGGCTCCACCACGAGGGCCCCGAACGAGCCCGCCAGCAGCGAGACGAAGTAGATCGTGGCGAACCGGAGCCTCCCGATCGCAGGCTCGAGCAGCCCGCCCAGGATGTAGAGCGAGAACATGTTGAAGAACAGGTGCAGGAAGCCGGCGTGCAGGAAGCCAGCGGTCAGGAGCCGGTAGTACTCGCCCTGCTCGATTGTGAACCCGGACAAGCCGCCCTCGGTCACGAGCGTGCTGCCGCCGACCGAGCCGCCCGACGCGCTCGCGCCGCCGAGCACCGCCCCGATCCCCACCAGCACGTTGATCCCGATCAGGAGGTAGGTGAGCGTGGGCTCGTCCGTCCCCGAGCGCACGGTGCGAGCCTTGGTGCGCTGCCGCGCGCACTCGGGACAGCGCATGCCCACCGGCGTGGTGGTCATGCAGTCCGGGCAGATGGGCCGGTCGCAGTTCGAGCAGCGAACGCCCGTCTCGCGATTCGGGTGGCGATAGCACGTCTCCATCGGCGGAGGCCCAGACTAGATGACCCGTTCTGACGCGAGTGCTACAGAGGAACGCTGAGGATCGGCTCCTCGCTCGGCGCGCGAGCGCCGCCCCGCAGCTCGCGTGTGATCAGCACCGCCTGCGCGTCGCTCAGGTCGTCCGGCACGGCGACGGCGCCGCCGCCGTCGTCCGCCACCTCGAACGTGGGCTGGGGCACGATGCTGCCGTTGTCCTCCTGCACCCAGGCCTGGTAGACGCGCCCCGGCCCGAGGGCGGGCATGCCCTGCACGCGCAGGATTGCGCCGTCGGCGCCGCCGCCCTCCACCCGCAACGTGCCACTCGCCTGGGGGATGCGCGACTCGTCGACCGTCGCGACGATGGTGCGTGCGCCGCCGTCATCCTCGCCGCCGAGCTGGGCCACGCCGAAGCCGGCCACGAGGCCCAGCAGCAGCGCCCCCGCCACCAGGGCGGGCCGCACCAGCGACCCGCTCGGCGCGAGTCGCCGCCAGAACGGGACGCGCGGGGGCGCGGTCTCCGGCGCGTGCTCGGGCTCCGGCTCGCGCTCCGACGCCTCGCGTTCCACGACCGCCATGAGCGAGGACCTGAGGCTGGGCGGGGGCGCCACCTGCTCGACCGAGCGCGGCAGCGCGTTCGCCGCCGGCCGCAGGCGCTCCACCTCGTCGCGGCAGACGCCACAGGTGGCCATGTGGCGCTCGAAAGCCTGGTATTCGAGATCGGTCAGCGCGCCGAGCAGGTACGCGCCGATCTCCTGCTGATAGCTCTCGTGATCGCGAGTCGTCATGCGAATCCCCCCGCCGCGTAGCCCTGCGCGAGCTGCCGGCGCATCTTGTCGAGGCCGAGTCGCATCCGGCCCTTGATCGTTCCTACGGGCTCGTCGAGCAATTCGGCTATCTGGCTGTGGCTGAAGCCGCCGAAGTAGGCCAGCTCGATCGTCCTGCGCTGGTCGTCAGGCAGCGTGTCCAGCGCGTTTCGCACCGTCCGCGACTCCTCCCGCCGCGCGGCCTCGACCTCCGTGCGCTCGGGCGCCTCGTAGCGCTCCTCGATCCCTTCCACCGTCTCCCGCCGACGGTCGTGGACGACGTTGCGCCGCAGGGCATCGATCGTCCGGTTGTGGACGATCCCGAGCACCCAGGTTCGCACGCTGCCCCGCGTCTGGTCGTAGCGCATCCGGCTGCGCCAGATCGACAGGAAGGCCTCCTGGGTCACGTCCTCGGCGGTGACCCGGTTGCCCACCATCCGGTAGGCGAGCGAGAACGCCGCGCCGCCATGACGGTCGTAGAGCAGCTCGAAGGCACGGGGGCTCCCGTGCTGGACGAGCTGCATCACCTCCTCGTCGGCGAGGTTCCGGATGTCACCTGCCATATCGTGCTTCCTACGCGGCGGAGGGTTGACCGGATCAGCCGCGAATCCATCATCCACCATGGACGACGAACGCTCTCCCGCTGAGGTCTACGCCTTGGTGATCGGCCTTGCGCTGGTTGCGGCCGGGATCGCGGGCTTCTTCTACAACGCGAGCTTCGACACCGGCGACGGCCTCGAGCGCGATGCCGTGCTCGGAATCCTGGACGTGAACGGCTGGCACAACGTCGTCCACATCCTCACCGGCGCGCTCGGCCTCCTGGTGGCCCGTTCCTACGGCGGAGCGCGCACGTACGCGCTCGGGCTGGGGGTCGTCTACCTGTTGGTCGCGGCGCTCGGCTTCGCGGCGGGCAGCGGCGACGAGATCCTGGGTCTCGTGCCCGTGAACAGCGAGGACAACTGGCTGCACGTGCTGATCGGCATCGCGGGGATCGGCGCCGGGCTGGCCACGCCCGCCTCACCGCCGCCGAGCCTCGCGCGCGAGACGCCGGCCGAGGCTTAGCGACCTAGCGCCGCAGGCGCTTCTCGAGATCGGAGGCCACGTCGCGCATGCCCTTCTCGAGCGCGCGCAGGCCGGTCACGTTCCGCTTGCGCTGCTGCTGACGCGCGCGCACGAGCACGAGCCCGCCGGCCGCCGCGGTGCCGACCACGATTGCCGCGGCCGTGGGTACCCAGTTGCGCGGGTCCCGCATCGCGGCGAGCTCCCAGTCGGCGAGCTCCTCGGCCGCGGCCTCCGTCAGCTCCGAGAAGCTGCGCTCGAGGCGGTCGCTCAAGAGCTCCGGCGGCTCCACCGGCATCAGGGCCGAGCGCAGCAGGCGCTCCACGCGTTCGACGTCACTCATTGGCTCGCTCCTCCAGCCCCTGCTCGAGCTGCTTGATGGCCCTGTGGATCAGCACCTTGGTGGCTCCCTCCGACCGCCCCATAGCGCGCGCGATCTCGCGGTTGTCCATCCCGAGCGCGAAGCGCATGATGAGGGCCTCGCGGCGGTCGTCCGGAAGCTTTGACACCCCCTCGAGCACCTCCTTCACCTCCTCGCGCTCCTCCACCACCTGCTCGGTGGCGATCGGCGCGCTGAGGATCGCGGCGTCCTCGAGGTTCGTCTGCGGCTTGCGTGAGCGGTCCCGGTAGTAGTTCGCGGCGAGGTTGTGGGCGATGCGGATCAGCCACGGTCGCAGCGGGCGCCCGTCCGACTCGCGCTGGGCGCGCTCGAAGTGCCGGTAGGCCTGCAGGAACGTCTGCTCGGTGAGGTCCTCGGCGTCGTGGTGGTTGCCGACCCGGTAGTAGCTGTAGCTGTAGACGTCGCGCAGGTGGGCGCGGTAGAGCTCGCTGAAGTCGCGGTCGAGCCGCTGCTTGTCGACGACCTCTGCCACGCGTCACGGAGCCTACTCCCGGTCAGGCGGCGTGGCTCGCATGACGGCGCACCTCCGGGGCGGAGCGCTCGTCCTCGCGGCGGTGGTCGCTCGCCTCGACGTCGAGGCCGCCCGCCTCGAGCACGTCGCGGAGCTGGCGCCGCAGGTGGGCGTCGGCGGTGGCGATGGCGGCCGGCGCCCCCGGCTCGATCCTCGTCCGGCCGGGCTCGACGAGCGAGGCCACGGCCCGCGCGCGGACGCGTTCCGAGACGTAGCCCTCGGGGGTGCCGCCCAGCGGGGGCACGAGACCGCTCGAGGCCACCAGCACGGCCGAGCGGTCGCCGATCCGCGCACCGATATCCCCCAGCAGCGCGGGCAGTTCCGCCCCGGGCACCGCGAGCACGACGAGGTCCACCCCGGCGAGCTCGATCTCGGGGACCGTCTTGATCTCGATCGCCGGGTCCAGCGCGCGCGCCGACGACCCGTTCTGGGACAGCGACACCGCCTGCGGCGCGCTGCGACAGCCGAGCTGCACCTCGAGGCTCGCGCGCGCGAGAACCGTTGCGAGCGCCTTGCCCGTCGAGCCGGCGCCCAGCACCGCCGCGGTGCGGAGCGGCGGGAGACCGCCGAGCCACTCCCACTGGAGCTGCACGCAGGGCCAGATGCGCTCGGTCACCTCACCGGCGAGGAAGGGCGAGGGGTCGGCCACGTGCGGGAAGGTGAGCGGCGGCCCGCAACGCACGTGCACCTTCACCGGCTTGATCTTCCAGCCGTCGCGAGCGCCTTCACTGCCCGTGACCGCGATCGGGACGACCGGCTTCCCGCTCTCGAGAGCGAGCCGGCCCACCCCGCGCTTGGGCTTGCCGAGCGACCCGTTGCTGATCCTCGTGCCCTCCGGGAAGATCACCACCGCCTCTCCTCGCTCGAGCAGGGCGAGGGCGGTGGCCATCGACTCGTGGTCGGACGCGCCCCGTCTCAGCGGGAAGGCACCCATGCAGTTGAGGAACCAGGCGAGCAGCCGGTTCGTGAAGAGCTCCTGCTTGGCCATGAAGTAGACCGGGCGCCGAAGGCACACTCCGATCGCGAACGGGTCGAGGAAGCTTCGGTGGTTGGCCGCCAGGATCACGCCGCCCGCGGGGATGTGCTCGCGCCCGAGGCGCCGGACCCGGAAGTAGAGGAGCACGGCGTTCTTGATCAGCAGGCGCGCCGGCCAGTAGACGAGCGCGTTGATCCCGCGCCGCCGCGTTCGCTCGTGGTACTCCTCGAGCGGACGCGGGCTCAGCTTGCCTCCCCCGTACATGTCAACAGCTACCCGGGTCCGGTCGTGCCGTTACGCTGCTGCAAGATGGACCTCAGGCGGACACTCAACGGAGCCGTGGCCGGTGCCACCGCTGCCGCCATCTGGGCCGCGCAGCAGCCGCTCGACAAGCGCCTTCTCGGCACGCGCTACGACGACGTCGAGCTGCTCGGAAAGCTGGTCACGCGCGGGCCGGGCTGGCCCGCCGCGGGGCTGGCGATCCACATGGCCAACGGCGCGGCGTTCGGAGCCGCCTACGCCCTCGCTCGCCCTGTGCTGCCGATGCCCCCGCTGGCGGCGGGAGTCACGGCAGCGCTCGCCGAGCACCTCGGCGGCTGGCCGCTCGGTCGCCTTGCCGACCGCTACCACCCCGCTCGCTCCGAGCTCGAGCCGCTGTCGGGCAACGGCCGCGCGTTCGCGGCCGCCAGCTGGCGCCACCTCCTGTTCGGCCTCGTGCTCGCCGAGCTCGAGCGTCGCCTGAACGACGTGGCCGAGTTCGAGCCGCTCGAGCAGGTCCCGGTGGCTTCGAACGGTCACGGCAACATCGAGCGGGCGGCCGTGGGGGCGGGCGAGTCCTAGACTCGCCGGTGCAGCCACGCGCCGGAGTAGCTCAGTTGGCCAGAGCACCGCTCTTGTAAAGCGGGCGTCGCGGGTTCGAATCCCGCCTCCGGCTTCCTCCCGGCTAGTGCAGCACCTGCCGCGACTGCAGGTGTGAGCCCACCTTCCGCTTCACGCGCTGCAGGGCGTTGTCGACCGTCTTCGTGTCGCAGTCGAGCCGCTCTCCGATCGCCTCGTAGCTGTGGCCGTCGAGGTAGAGGGACAGCACCGAGCTCTCGAGGTCGGAGAGCACGCTCGACAGGCAGGCCACCAGGCTGTGCAGCTCCTCGGTCGAGATCACCTGGTTCACCGGGTCGTGCGCAGTAGGGCCCGGGAGGAGCTCGTCGAGGGTCGGATCGCCACCGTCGCCGCCGCTCGCCGCGGGCGTCTGCGAGAAGGACACGTAGTCGTTGAGCGGGCGATGCTTGTTGCGGGTGGAGGTCTTGACCGCGGTGATGATCTGCCGCGTGATGCAGAGCTCGGCGAAGTTGCGGAAGCTCGACTCGCGGTCGGTGCGGTAGTCGCGCACGGCCTTGTAGAGCCCGACGAGGCCCTCCTGGATGAGGTCGTCGGCGTCGCCGCCGATCAGAAAGTACGACGAGGCCTTCAGCCGGACGAAGCCGTAGTAGCGCTTGACGATCCGGTCGTACGCGTCGAGCCGACCCTGTTTCGCGAGCGCGATCAGGTAATGATCGTCAAGCTCGACTTGAGAATTAGCCTTGAACGCCGCCGGGCGCGGTGTCGCGGATGCTGCCATCGAGTGCTCCTCTCGGACCCATCGGCGGTCCTAGGACTCGGTGACGCACTACCTCCCCTGGGCGTCAGGTTTGCCTGAAGACGGGATCTCAACCTCGACTTCAGCCTGATCTGCGCGGGCAGTATGGCCGTGTTATGGAGCCCTGTCAAGGGTCTGGCGAAAATGCAAGATGCCGTACACGAGCGCGGCCGCGGCCGTGGCCAGGTTGAGCGAGCCCACCCGCCCGTGGCGCGGCAGTCGCACCAGCTCGTCGCAGGCGGCGGCCACGCGCGGGCGAAGGCCGCGGCCCTCGGAGCCCACCACCAACACGACTCTCCCCCGGTAGTCCGGCCGCTGGTAGGGCTGGTCGCCGTCGGCGGCCGCCCCGTACACCCAGGCTTCCCGCTCCTTCGCGACCGCGAGCCAGTCGGCGAGGTTGCGCACGCGGGCAACGGCGAGGTGCTCCACCGCCCCCGCCGACGCCTTGCAGACCGCGGGCGTGACCTCGGCCGCGCGCCGCTCGGGGACCACCACGCCACTACAGCCCGCGAACTCCGCCACGCGGCAGACGGCGCCGAGGTTGTGCGGGTCCTGCACCTCGTCGAGCGCGATCACGAGCGCGTCGTCGCGATCGAGGAGCGAGTCGGCGTCGGCGTAGGGGTAGGCCTCCACCTCCGCGCAGATGCCCTGGTGGTCGGGCGAGGCCGCACGCTCCTCCACCTCGTGGGCGTCCACGATCCGCGCCTCCACCTCGCCGAGCCAGACCTCGTGCGACGCCCGCTCGGTGGCGAACACGCGCTGCACGCGGCGCCGGCCGCGCAGCGCCTCCCGGACCGGGTTGCGCCCGTAGACGATCACGCCCGGCTGAGGGTCATGGCAGCGGGACGAGCTGCGCGCCGTGGGGGGTGTCCCGGATCTCCCATCCCTGAGCCGCCAGCTCGTCGCGGATGGCGTCGGCGCGCTCGAAGTCACGCGCCGCGCGGGCGGCGTCGCGCTCCTCGGCGAGGCGCTGGAGCTCGTCCGGAGCGGCGGCGTCCCCCGCCTCGAGTAGCGACTCCAGGCCGAGCAGCCAGAGCATGTCGGCGAACGCCTCCACGCCGAGGGTCTCGCCCGCGTCGATGCGGCGGTTGCCCTCCGCCACCCAGTCGAACAGCACCCCGCGCGCCTGAGCGGTGTTGAAGTCGTCCGCCAGCGCGGCGAGGAAGCGCTCGGCGTGGCCGGCGAGGCCGGGTGCGGGAGCGTCCGGATCGAGCCGGCGGCAGAACTCGCGTACGCGCGCGACGGCGCGGCGGGCGTCCTCCATCGACTCCTCCGTGTACGCGACCGGCTTGCGGTAGTGGGCGCCCACCAGCCACATCAGGAACGCTTCGCGGCCGAACTGCTCGAGTGCGCCGTGCAGCAGCCGGATGTTCCCCACCGACTTGGCCATCTTCTCGGTGCCCAGCTCGACCATGCCGTTGTGCATCCA
>Ga0075431_100004753_pt1 | contig 13353 bp, 9 predicted proteins | sample RhiMetdeltSRZDD5_FD_75297 | JGI IMG/M metagenome (GOLD analysis project Ga0075431, IMG submission 75297) | Populus rhizosphere microbial communities from Tennessee, USA - Rhizosphere MetaG P. deltoides SRZDD5 | ecosystem: Host-associated > Plants > Roots > Rhizosphere > Soil | place: USA... | reverse complement strand
CGGAGCCGGTGAGCACGGGCCAGGCCACGCCTCGCGCGGTCGCCTGCGCCTCCATCAGCTGACTGTGGTTCCACATGCCGGCGATGAGGCGTGCGGGCGAGCCGACGAGCGTCGAGCGCGCGAAGTCGCCGCCGACCTTTCCGCCCTTGCCGGCGATCGCATGGCAGCCGAGACAGCCTTTGCTCTGCATGAGCGCTTCGCCGCGCCGAGCGCTGCCGGGTCGCTCGAAGTAGCGCGTGGTGAAGAGATAGGCGAGGATGTCGGCCATCTGCTGGCCGGTGAGCTGTGGCACCTCGATCTTCCGCTCACGCATCTTCGCGACCATGGCCGGCGCATGGTTCCACATCCGCGCCGCGAACTCGCTGAGGCTGATGTGATGGCCGGCGCGTCCCAGATCAGGCCCCACGCGCGGGCCCTTGCCGCCGACGGCGTGACACGAGGCACATTGCTTTTCTGCGAAGAGCGCGCGACCGCGGTCCGGCGTGCCCGGCACGACCTGTTGCGTGTCACCCGGCGTCGGCTCGGCCGCCGCACCGACGTACGCGATGATGTCGAGAAGCTCGCGGCCGGTCACGGTCGGCCGGTCCTTCTCGATGGCCTTGAAGCCTTCGGCCATGCGCGGAGCGTGGTTCCACATGGCGGCGGCCATGAGGACCGGCGAGTTGGCGCGCTTCCACGGGTCGAGCGCGGGGCCGATCAGCCCGCCGCGGGTGCCGACGCGATGGCACGTCTCGCACGTCTTCGCCGCGAAGAGCGCTTCACCCCGCTTGGAATCGCCGGGCTCGTCGAAGTACCGCGCGGTGTAGATGAAGGCGATCAGGTTGGAGACGTCGGGCGCGGTCAGACGCGGGCGCTCGACGCCGGCCGCCTTCATGCGCTCGCCCATCTTGGGCAGGTGGTTCCACATCGCGGCGCCGACGTCGAAGAACGTCGTCACGCCTTGCATGCGCGCCAGGTCCGGCCCGCCGAGGCCGCCGATCCCGCGCACCGCGTGACAGCGCCCGCAGCCCTTCTCCGCGTAGACGTTCCAACCGGCGAGCATCGCCCAGTCGGGCGCGAACGGCCCCGGGGCTGGCTGCTGACCACTGGCGGATCCGACACCGACGACGAGCCACAGCACCACCCCGGACACGATCGCGCGAGCCCTCACGTGGTCTCCTCTTTTCGCTGACGTCTAGAGCAGGCGGCGCCGCCGGCCCAGCGCGACGGCCTCGAGGCGGCTGTGCACGCCGAGCTTCAGGAGGATATTCTGCACGTGATTGCGAATCGTCGCGCGACTCAGATGGAGTCGGCGCGCCATGGCCGCGGTATTGAGCCCATCGCCCATCAAGCGCAGCACCTCGCACTCGCGGCGGGTGAGCGGGGCCGTTCCGGCCGTCTCCGTCCCGTTCGGAGCGACCGTGAGATGCTCGCGGTGCGACGTGACGTCGCGAAACAGATGGACGACCATCGAGCTTCCGGTGCGACGGTCGAGGACCGTGAGCATGGATACGCTGATCCAGACGCCGACGCCGGCCTTGGCGCGCGCGAACATGTCGAAGCCCGGCGTCGCCTTCGCGCTGGCCGCCGGCGGCGGCGCGGACGCGTGGTGGCCGTTCGACGAGTCGGCATGGAGGACGGCGGGGAGCGGTCGTCCGAGCGCCTCGTCCTCGCTGTAGCCGAGAATGGATCCCGCGGCGACGTTCCACAACACGATGCGGCCGGCCACGTCGGTCACGAATGCGCCGGCGGAAGAGTTGCGCAGTGCCTCGACGAGGGCCTCGCCGAGCACCTGGCTCAGTGTGTTGACGCCGCACGTCCGGACATCTCGCTCGCGCTGTCGCACAATGCGCCTCCTGCCGTCGCCACGTACGGCATTGCAGTACAATGCGGGCACTGTGCCAGGCGCGATCGCAGGTAATTCGCGTGCTTCGACCCGCCTCTTCGGTGCGCGATGGGGCACTCGCGCCCCAGTGAACGTCAGCCAGCCAAAGGAGATGCGCGAGGAAGATCGTCCTTGTGATGGTTGCCGGCCGCATGGCGACCGGCACCGTCATGGGGCCACCGGCACCGATAGCGCCATGGGAACGGGGGGCAGCATCGCCACCGGGACCGGTCATGGCGCGGGCGTCGGCTACGTCACGGGGCCGGACCAGGATCTCGGGTCCACCGGCTATCGCTTCTCGCCGACCGCGAGCCCGACGAATCCGCTCCCGGTGGAGAGCGCCACGCCGAAGCCGTAAGCGCGCCCTCGGGCGGCGATGTCGCGGACGGGGAAGCGGCGCCCCGGCGCGCGCCGCTGGCGTGTGCGCCAAGCTCGCGAGTTCGTTGACGTCGCGGCTGGCATCCGACGTGCCTCGAAAAACGCGGGCCAATACTGGCGCGCGAGGAGGCCGTCATGATGCTCAGCTTGAAGTCGGCGCCGCTGACGCTCGACGAGATTCGCCGCCGGCTCGTCAGCGACACCACAGACCGGCACTTCTATCTGTTCAGCGAGGTGGACTCCACCAACGATTCGCTGCGCGAACTGGCCGGTCGCGGTGCGCGCGAAGGCACCGTCGTCGTCGCCGAAGCGCAGCGACGCGGACGCGGCCGCCTCGGCCGGCCCTGGTTCTCGCCCTCGGGGTTCAACATCTACGCGTCCGTTCTGTTCCGTCCGCCCATCGTCCCCGACGATGCGCCGGCGTTCTCGTTCATCGCCTCGCTCGCGCTCGTCGACGCCCTCGAGTCGCTCGGCGTCTCGGCGGAGATCAAGTGGCCGAACGACGTGCTCGTGGACGGCAAGAAGGTCGCCGGCGCCCTCGCCGACTGCGGCATGCGGGGCGCGGCCGTGGATTACGTGATCCTCGGCATCGGCGTGAACGTGAACATCGGCGCGGCCGCGCTGCGCGACGCGCTCGGCCCCGCCGCGCGCTTCGCGACCTCGGTCGCCGACGTGCTCGGCCACGAGGTCGATCGGAATGCGCTTCTCGCCGCGTGGCTCGACGCCGTGGCGGCGTGGCATCGGCGCTGGAAGGAGGAGGGTCCGGCGGTGCTGCGGAAGGCCTGGGCCGATCGCGACATCCTCTCGGGACGCCGCGTGGAGGTCCGGGGTGATGGTGAGAGCTTCGTGGGCCGCGTGCGCGGCCTCGCGCCGACGGGCGCGCTCGTCGTCGTCGACACGCTGGGACGGGCGCACCACGTCACCAGCGACGAGGTGCGCCTCTACGACTGACGGGCAGGCGGCGGCGGCCCGGGCCGCCGCCGCGATAGGGTTACTTGTCCTTGGGCGTCATCATCATCGTCCCGTGCTTCATCATCACCTCGCCCATGGCCTTCATCATCTCGCCGCGCATCTGAAGCATGGCCGCCATCGCCTTGGGCTCCATCTTCTGATCGGCGGCCATCGGCCCCATCATGTGGCGGCACATTTCCATCATCGGCATGCCGCCGTCCATACCGCCACCCGGCATCGGGGCCGCCGACGGCCGATGCATGTCAGCGGGCGACTGCGCCAGCGCCGCGGGTGCGCCGAAGGCAACGACGGCGGCGATCATCGTGCTCACGAGCTTTGCCTGGATTGGGATCATTTTCTCCTCCTTGCTCGCGCACGCTGCGCGTCTCATGGCCGCGCGCCGAGCGGTACGAGGTCCCGTCGCGCCGGGCCGCCGTAGAGCTGGCGCGGGCGGGCAATCTTCTGCTCCGGATCGCCGAGCATCTCCTGCCACTGGGCCAGCCAGCCGGCCGTCCGCGGAATGGCGAACAGCACGGGAAACATCTCGACGGGGAAGCCCATCGCCTCGTAGATGAGCCCCGTGTAGAAGTCCACGTTCGGGTAGAGGCGCCGCGTCACGAAGTAGTCGTCCTGCAGCGCGATGCGCTCCAGCTCCAGCGCGAGCGGCAGGAGCGCACTCGGCCGCGTCGCCGCGAACACCTCGTCGGCCACCCGCTTGATGATCCGGGCGCGCGGATCGTAGTTCTTGTAGACGCGGTGGCCGAAGCCCATGAGCTTGGCTTCGCCCTTCTTCACGCGCCCGATGAAGTCGCCGATGCGCGCGACGCCGCCGATCTCGCGCAGCATGCGAAGCACCGCCTCGTTGGCGCCGCCGTGCAGCGGGCCGTAGAGGGCGGCTGCCGCCGCCGCCACCGCCGAATACGGGTCGACGCCGGACGATCCCACGCTGCGCATGGCGTTGGTGGAGCAGTTCTGCTCGTGGTCCGCGTGGAGCACGAACAGGACGTCGAGGGCGTGCTCCAGCGCGGGCTCGGGCTTGTACCTCAGCTCCGTCATCTTCCACACCATGCTCAGGAAGTTGCCGGCGTAGGTGAGGTCGTTGTCCGGATAGACGTAGGGCCGCCCGAGCGCGTGGCGGAACGCAAACGCGGCCAGCGTCGGGACTTTCGCGATCAGCCGGTAGATCTGCAGCATGCGGTGGCCGGGGTCGCGATAGAGCTTCGCGTCCGGATAGAACGTGCTCAGCGCCGCCACCGACGAGATCAGCATGCTCATCGGGTGCGCATCCGGATGAAAGCCGTCCATGAACTTCTTGACGTTCTCGTGCACCCACGTGTGATGCGTGATCTGCCATGTCCACGCTTCCAGCTCCCGCGGCGTCGGCAGCTCCCCGTGCACGAGGAGGTAGGCAACTTCGAGGAACGACGCGCGCTCGGCGAGCTGTTCGATCGGGTAACCGCGATACCACAGCTCGCCCTTGTCGCCGTCGATGAACGTGATCGCGCTGCGCGTCGAGGCCGTGTTCATGAAGGCGGGATCGTAGGACGCGAGCCCGAGCGGCTGCAGCTCGGTGGCTCGCACGGCGCCGTCCACGATCGGCCACTCGCACGTGCGCCCCGTCCGATTGTCGGTCACCGTGAGACTCTGCTTCACCATGGCTTGCCCTCCGCTCACATGTAGATACCGCCGTTCACGTTGATCTGCTGTCCCGTGATGTAGTCGCCGTCGGCGGCGATGAACACGACGACCTTCGCGATGTCGTCGGGCTCGGCGAAACGTCCCATCGGGATGCGGGCCTTGATCTGCTCCTGGATCTCGGGGGCCACCTTCGCCAGCATGTCGGTGCGCGTGAAGCCGGGCGCGATGGCGTTGACGGTGACGTTGAACTTCGCCAGCTCGATGGCCGCCGTCTTCGTGAAGGCGATGATTCCGCCCTTGCTGGCGGCGTAGTTCGCCTGGCCGAAGTTGCCGGCCTGGCCCACGTACGAGCTGATGTTGACGATGCGGCCGTATCGTTGCTCGATCATGGTGGGCATGGCCGCCGTCGTGCAGAGATACACGCTGTGCAGGTTGTTCTCGATGACGGCCAACCAGTCCCCGTCGGTGAGCTTGCGCAGCGAGCGATCGCGTGTGATGCCGGCGTTGTTGACCAGGATGTCGAGCCGCCCCCACACGTCGAGCACCCGCCGCACGAGGCCGCGCGAGGCCGCGACGTCGCACACGTCGGCCTGAACGGCGAACGCCTCGCCACCGGCGGCGGCGATCTGCTCGACGACCTCCTTGGCCGCCTGCTCGCTCGTCTTGTAATTCACCGCCACGCGGGCGCCCTCGGCGGCCAGCCGGAGCGCGATGGCGCGGCCGATGCCGCGCGCGGCCCCCGTCACGATCGCGGTCCGTCCGTCCAGTCGGTTCATTGCGACTCCTCGCTTTCGTGTCCGGACGTTGGGCCGGCGGGTACGTAGCGCGCGTCCCAGCGGGCCGCGGCGACGGCCGGCGCGATGGCGGCGTCCTCGAGCGACCGGCCGACACCCTCGTCGCGCGCGGCGCGGACGACGGCCTCGGCGACGCGGCCCGCCACGTGGCGCAGGTCGCGAACCGGCATGTAGAGGCTGCCGGCTGCGAGATCGGCGTCGGAGACGAGGTCGGCCAGGCAGCGCGCCGCCGCCAGACACATCCCGTCGGTCACCTCGCGGGCCTCGGCGACCAGCGCGCCCAGGCCGATTCCGGGAAAGATGAACGCGTTGTTGCTCTGTCCGATCCGCATCGCGCGGCCGCCGCGGAGAACGGGCGGGAAGGGGCTGCCGGTCGCCACGAGGGCGCGCCCGGCGGTCCAGGCGAGCACGTCGGCCGGCATCACCTCGCACTGCGCCGTCGGGTTCGACAGCGGCAGCACCAGCGGTCGTTCGACGCCGTCCGCCAGCGTGCGCACGAGCGACGGCGAGAACGCGCCGCCCTGGCCGCACACGCCGATCAGCGCCGTTGGCCGATGCGCGCGGACGATCGCCTCGAGGCCGTCGCCAGGCTTCACGCCGGCGGCCGCCGCGAGCTCCGCGGGCCAGGCGAAGGGCCGCTGGAAGGCGTCGAGCGGCTGCCCGTCGTCCGCGAGCAGGCCGGCGACGTCGACGACGGCGACCGCGCGCAGGAGCGCATCGCCGGCGACGCCCGCGCGCGCGAGGGCGTCGCGGAGCGTGCGTGCGATGCCGATGCCGGCGGCGCCGGCGCCGACGATCAGCGCGCGCTGCTGCGCGAGCGGGCGTCCGGTGGCGCGCCCGGCGGCCAGCACGCCGGCCAGCACGCACGCCCCCGTGCCCTGGATGTCGTCGTTGAACGACGGCAGGACGTGACGGTACCGATCCAGCAGATCGAACGCGTTCTGCTTCTTGAGGTCTTCCCACTGCAGCAGCGCATGCGGGAAGCGCCGCCGCACTGCGGTCACGAACTCTTCGATGATGTCGGCGTAGGCGCTGCCGCGCAGCCGCGGGTGACGCCAGCCGAGGTAAAGGTCATCGGCGAGCAGCGCCTGATTGTCGGTCCCGACGTCGAGGCTCACCGGCAGCGTGGCCGCGGGATGGATGCCGGCGGCCGCGGTGTACAGCGTGCACTTGCCGACCGGGATCCCCATGCCGCCGGCGCCTTGATCGCCGAGCCCGAGGATGCGTTCGTTGTCGGTCACCACGATCAACCGGATGTCCTCGAACGCTGCATTGCCGAGGACGGCGTCGATGCGGCCGCGGTGCTCCGGTGTGATCCAGAGGCCGCGCGCGCGGCGGAAGATATGGCTGAACTCCTGGCACGCGCGCCCGACGGTCGGAGTGTAGACGATGGGCAGGAATTCCTCGAGGTGGTCGCAGAGCACGCGATAGAAGAGGTACTCGTTGCGGTCCTGGAGCGCGGCGAGTCCGATGTACGTCTCGAGCGGATCGCGCTTGCGTGCGAGGTTTTCGAGCACGCGCGTCGCCTGCTGTTCGATCGTGCTCACGCCCGCGGGCAACAGCCCCTCGAGCCCGAGCGCGCGGCGCTCGTCGCGAGTGAACGCGCTGCCCTTGTTGAACATCGGCTCGCTCAGCAGATGCGAGCCTCGGTGGCGCACCGTGCCTGCGTCCGCGGGCGTCATCGCGGCCCCCTCAGCGCATACGAGCTGAGTACCTTCATGTAGTTCGCGCGCTCGAACGCGGCGGGCTCGGCCACGGCACGATAGCTCATGCTGCCCTGCATCTCGGCGATCGAGGTGTACTCGTGCGTCTCCATCCAGTCCAGGACGTCGGCCCGCACGTGCGCGAGGTGCCCGATGCCGTGCTGTAAGAGCGCCGACGTCATCATCGCCACGCGAGCGCCGGCCATCATCGCCTTCAGCACCTGGGCCGAGCCGTGCACGCCGCCGGTGATCGCGAGATCCGCCTTGACGTGGCCGAACAGGATGGCGACCCAGTGCAGCCGGACCAGCACTTCGTGCGGCGCCGAGAGTGTCAGTCGCGGCACGACCTCGAGCCGCTCGATGTCGAAGTCCGGCAGATAGAAGCGGTTGAAGAGCACGAGGGCATCGGCGCCCACCACGTCGAGATGGCGAGCGACGTTGGCCAGCGCCGTGAAGGCGTGGCCCAGCTTCACCGCCACCGGGATCGTCACGCTGGCTTTGACGTCGCGCACGAGGTCGCCGTACATGCGCTCGACCTGCACGCTACTGAGCGTGGGATCGGTCGGCACGTAGTAGACGTTCAGCTCGAGCGCGTCGGCCCCGGCCTCTTCGATCTTCTTCGCGAAGTCGATCCAGCCGCCGGTCGAGACGCCGTTGAGGCTGCCGATGATCGGAATGTCCACCGCCTCCTTGGCGCGGCGCACGTGCTCGAGGTACGCATCGGGGCCGAGCTGATAACGACCGAGATCGGGAAAATAATCGAGCGCCTCGGCATGACTCTCGGCACTGTGCGTGAGGTAGCGGTCGAGCTGGATGCTTTCGACGTCGATCTGCTCCTCGAACAGCGAGTGCAGCACGACGGCCGCGGCGCCGGCATCTTCCATGGCCCGGATGTTGTCGACGCTCTCGCAGAGCGGCGACGCCGAGGCGACGAGGGGATTCGCCAGCGAGAGACCCAGATAGCGCGTGCTCAGGTCAATCACGGCCCACCTCCACCGCGGCGCCCGGCATGGCGGCCAGGTATTCGTAGTAGCGCCACCGCGCCGCGACATCGTCCCGCGCGAGGTCGAGCAGGCGGCGGGCGGCGTCCGGGTCGCTGTGCGCCAGCATCGTGTAGCGCGTCTCGTTGTAGGCATAGCGCTCCAGCGGAAGCGTGGGCGCCTTCGAGTCGAGCTGCAGCGGGTTCTTCCCCTCGCGCGCCAGCCGCGGATCGAAGCGCAGCAGCGGCCAGTGGCCGGAGAGCACGGCCGCTTTCTGCTGATCGAGCCCGTGACGCAGGTCGTAGCCGTGCGCGATGCAGTGACTGTAGGCGATCACCAGCGACGGGCCGTCGTAGGCCTCCGCCTCGCGCAACACGCGCAGCGTGTGGGCATCGTTGGCGCCCATGGCGACGCGCGCGACGTAGACGTGCCCGTACGTCATCGCCATCAGCGCGAGGTCCTTCTTGGCCGTCGTCTTGCCTCCCGCGGCAAACTTTGCCACCGCGGCGCGGGGCGTCGACTTCGAAGCCTGGCCACCGGTGTTCGAGTACACCTCCGTGTCGAGCACGAGGACGTTGACGTTGCGCCCGGAGGCAAGCACGTGGTCGAGGCCGCCGAAGCCGATGTCGTACGCCCAGCCGTCGCCGCCGACGATCCAGACGCTCGTCGTCACGAGCGTATCGGCGACGCTGGCGAGCTCGCGCGCCGGCGGCGAGTCCATCTCCGCGAGCCGCTGTTTCAGCGCCGCCACGCGCTCGCGCTGAGCGGTGATGCCGGCCTCGGTCGACTGATCGGCCTCCAGCAGGGCCGGCGCGACGTCGGCGAGCGCGTCGCCCAAGCGGCCGAGCAGCTCGCGCGCATAGACGGCCTGCCGGTCGAGCGCGAGCCGCATGCCCAGGCCGAACTCGGCATTGTCCTCGAACAGCGAGTTCGCCCACGCCGGGCCTCGGCCGGCCGCGTTCGTCGCCCACGGCGTCGTGGGCTGGTTGCCGCCATAGATCGAGGAGCAGCCGGTCGCGTTGGCGATGAGCGCGCGATCGCCGAAGAGCTGGCTCACCGCTTTCAGATACGGCGTCTCGCCGCATCCTGCACACGCGCCCGAAAACTCGAACAGCGGCTCGAGCAGCTGCACGTCCTTGACGAGGCCGGCGTTCAGCGGTGCCCGCTCGGGCATGGGCAGCGTCAGGAAGAAATCCCAGCTCGTGGCTTCGGCGTCGTGCCGCGGTCGCGCCGGCACCATGTCGATCGCCTTGTGCTTCGCCTCGCTCTTGCTCTTCGCCGGGCAGATCTCGACGCACAGGCCGCAGCCGGTGCAGTCGTCCGGTGCAACCTGCAGGGTGTAGCGCGCGTCGCCAAGCTCTCGCCACTTCGCCGGCGCCGACTTGAACCCCGTGGGCGCGCCGGCGAGCGCATCCGGCGCATAGACCTTGGCGCGAATCACGGCGTGCGGGCAGACGAGGACGCACTTGCCGCACTGAATGCAGAGCGCCGCGTCCCACTCGGGAATCTCCAGCGCGATGTTGCGCTTCTCCCAGCGACTCGTGCCGCTCGGGTAGGTGCCGTCGACGGGCAGCGCGCTCACGGGCAGACCGTCGCCAGCGCCGGCGATCATCGCTGCCGTGACGTCCCGCACGAACGCTGGCGCGCCTGCCGGCACCACCGGCCGCGTCTCGATTGCCGACGTCGCGGTGGGCGGGACCTTCACCTCGTAGAGCTGCGCGAGGGCGGCGTCGACGGCCGCGAAGTTCTTCCGCACGGCGGCCTCGCCGCGGCGACCGTAGGTCTTGGCGATGGCGTGCTTGATGGCGGCCACCGCCTGTGCGACCGGCAGCACACCGCTGATCGCGAAGAAGGCCGTCTGCATGACGGTGTTCACGCGACCGGCCATGCCGGCCTCGCGAGCCACGCGCGAGCCATCGATCACGAAGAAGCGGAGGTGCTTGGCGATGACCTGCTCCTGCACCGAGCGCGGGAGCCGATGCCAGACCTCGTCGGGGCCGTACGGACTGTTCAGCAGGAATGTGGCGCCGGCCTCGGCGGCTGCGAGCACGTCGAAGCGCTCGAGGAACGCGAACTGATGACAGGCCACGAACGTCGCCCGCGTGATGAGGTACGGCGCGGCGATGGCGCGCGGCCCGAACCGCAGGTGCGAGACGGTGACGGAGCCCGCCTTCTTGCTGTCGTACACGAAGTAGCCCTGCGCGAAGCCGGCCGTTTCCTCGCCGATGATCTTGATGGAGTTCTTGTTGGCGCCGACGGTGCCGTCGGCCCCGAGGCCATAGAAGATCGCGCGCACGGTGTCCGAGGACTCCGTCGAGAACTCGGGATCCCAGCCCAGGCTCGTGAAGGTGACATCGTCCTCGATGCCGACGGTGAAGTGATTGCGCGGCCGCGCCGACGCCAGCTCGTCGAAGACGGCCTTGACCATGGCCGGCGTGAATTCCTTGGACGACAGCCCGTAGCGCCCGCCGACGACGCGCGGCATGGCCTCGAGCTCGCCGGTCGCGACCGCTTCGCTCAGCGCCGCCACGACGTCGAGATAGAGCGGCTCGCCGGCGCTGCCCGGCTCCTTCGTCCGGTCGAGGACGGCGAGGGCTCGCGTCGTTCGCGGCAGGGCGGAGAGCAGCGCAGTCACGGGAAACGGCCGGAACAGCCGCACCTTGAGGACACCCACGCGCGCTCCGTCCGCGTTCAGGGCCGCGGCCGTCTGCTGCGCCGTCTCCGCCCCCGAGCCGATCAGCACGACCACCCGGTCGGCGTCCGGGGCGCCGGCGTAGTCGACGAGGTCGTAGGCCCGGCCCGTGAGCCGCGCGAACCGGCGCATCACCATCTGGACGATGCTCGGGCAGCGGAAGTAATACGGATTGCTCGCCTCGCGCGCCTGGAACGCGACGTCGGGATTCTGTGCGGTGCCCCGGACGACGGGATGCTCGGGCGACAGCGCGCGCGCACGGTGGGCGCGCACCGCGCGGTCGTCGACGAGCGCGCGCAGCACGTCGTCGCCGACCTCCTCTACCTTGGCGATCTCGTGCGAGGTGCGGAAACCGTCGAAGAAGTGGACGAACGGCACGCGGGATTCGAGCGCGGCCGCATGCGCGATGGCCGCGAGATCGCCGGCCTCCTGAACGGAGCTCGAGGCGAGCATCGCGAAGCCCGTCGGCCGCGCCGCCATCACGTCGCTGTGGTCGCCGAAGATCGACAGCGCCTGCGTGGCGATCGACCGCGCCGCCACATGAAAGACGGTCGGCGTCAGCTCGCCGGCGATCTTGTACATGTTCGGGATCATCAGGAGCAGGCCCTGCGACGCGGTGAAGGTCGTGCCGAGCGCGCCCGTCTGGAGGGCGCCGTGCAGCGCGCCGGCGGCGCCAGCCTCGCTCTGGAGCTCGACGACCGCGGGCACCGTCGACCAGAGATTCGTGGCGCCCTGCGTCGCCCACTGATCCGCCCATTCGCCCATCGTCGAGGACGGCGTGATCGGATAGATGGCGATCACATCACTGAGCTTGTAGGCGACCCGTGCCACCGCTTCGTTGCCGTCGACCGTGATCCACCTGCGCGTGCCGCTGATGTCGTTCGTCATGTCGTCGGTGATGTCAGCGCAAGGCGTGTGCCAGGGCGGCCGCACGCGCCGGCCGCACGCGCGACGGGATCGTCGCCATGCGTTTCAGGCGTTTGACGCGTTCGCTGAGCGGACGCGCAACGGTGCCCGTACGGCGCGCGCGCGACGAGTGCGGTAAGGTCGCCTCACCTGGGGCGGGGCTGGGCCGCGCTGCTCGCATGCTCTCCGACCGAGGCAGGCGTGTCCCGTCACGGCCGACTGGGGCGGCCATGCCTCGGTCGTCCGGAGCCCGTTCACCGTAACTTCGCGTTTCGGCGGCGCCCGCCTCTGGCACTGCGGTTGCTCTCATCGGGGAGCGTCGTACGAGAGGCAGAACGGGCCTCTCGAGCCAGTCGGCGTCATCGCGTGCGGGCGCACGCGATGGAGATGGCGCATCGCCGGCGGCCGCCGGCGCAGGCCGCGCGAAGACAGCTCGGAGGAGGTGGCGATGACCCCGCCGGAGAAGGCAGGCGCGGCGCCGCGATGACTGCGGCGGTGCCGCGCGCCACATGAACTGAACGGTCCCGGCACGACGCCGGGACGCGCATCGGCCGAGGCCGTGCGCACCTGGGCCCGGATGGCGATCGACATTGCCCCGGGCCCGATCTTTTTCTCCGGCGCGCGGGCGAGCCAGCCACGACGGTTGCGTCCGCGCGCGCGTCTCGCTAGCATCGCTCGCAATGGCAGGCGCGCGGACGGCGGACGTCGTGATCATCGGCGGGGGTGTGACCGGCACGAGCGCCGCGTTCCACCTCACGCAGCGGGGCGTTCGTGACGTGATCGTCGTCGACAAAGGGCCCGTCGCGTCCGGGGGTACGGGCAGGAGCTCGGCCTGCGTCCGTCAGCACTACTCGACGGCCGAGACGTGCCGGATGATTCGGTACTCGCTCGAGTTCTTTCAACACTTCGGCGAGCGGCTCGACGGCGCGTCGTGCGGCTTTCGGCACACCGGCTATCTGCTGGGCGTGGACGAGAAGATGCGCGCGCCGATGGAGGCGTCGGTCGCGCTGCAGCGCTCGATCGGCATCGAGACCCGCCTGGTGTCGCCGGTCGAGATGCGCGAGATCGAGCCGCGTCTCCACGCCGACGATCTGGTCGCCGGCTGCTACGAGCCCGCGTCGGGCTACTGCGATCCCGTGCAAACGGCGCAGGGCTTCGCGCGCGCGGCGCGTGCCGCGGGAGCGCGCATCGTCGAAGACACGCCGGTGCTCGGACTGCTGCTCGAGGGCGACCGCGTTCGCGGTGTCCGCACGAGCGGGGGAGACATCCACGCGCCGGTCGTGCTGAACGCCGCCGGCCTGTGGAGCGCGCGCGTGGCGGCCATGGCGGGCGTCGAGCTGCCCATCCACGTGTGCCGTCACCGCATCAGCATCGTGAGCTGGCCGGAAACGGAGCGGCGGCCACACCCGATGGTCTACGACTTCGTCACCAACATCTATACGCGCCC
>Ga0075431_100004751_pt1 | contig 13356 bp, 14 predicted proteins | sample RhiMetdeltSRZDD5_FD_75297 | JGI IMG/M metagenome (GOLD analysis project Ga0075431, IMG submission 75297) | Populus rhizosphere microbial communities from Tennessee, USA - Rhizosphere MetaG P. deltoides SRZDD5 | ecosystem: Host-associated > Plants > Roots > Rhizosphere > Soil | place: USA... | reverse complement strand
GACAAGCGCGGGACGCGCAAGGTGGCGCAGGCCTATCTTGAATATCTCTACTCGCCGGAAGGGCAGGAGATTGCCGGCAAGCACTACTACCGGCCGTCCGACCCGGGCGCCGCGGCCAAGCTCGCCTCCCGCTTTCCCGCCGTGAAGCTGTTCACCCTCGCCGAGGTCGCCGGCGACTGGCGCACGGCCAACAAGGTTCACTTCGCCGACGGCGGCGTGTTCGATCAAGTCTACCTCAAGTGAGGCAACGACGACCGCGCTCGTCTCTCGAGCAGGTCGGGGACGGAGATCATCTACCTGAGCTTCCGCGGTCGACGCACCTTCACGGGGCTCGGCCGCGGACGCTATCTAACGGAGCCTAGCCATGCCCCGGAAACGGGTCTCGATCGTCGCCATGCCGCCTGCAGTCTGCCTCATCGAGGCGGTCCCGCAGAAGCTCGAGGGCCGCTTTCCTGCCATAAAGACGTTCAGTGTGGAGCAGGCGCTCGGCAGCTGGGCGGAGGTGCAGGCCAAGCTTTTCGCCGACGGCGCCATCTACGATCAGATCGTGGTCAAGCGCTGATGGCCCAGGTACGCGCCCATAGGGTCTTGCCCGGGTTCGGGCTCTCGTTGGGGTTCACCCTGACGTACCTGTCGCTGATCGTGCTCATTCCGCTGGCCGCTGTCTTTCTCAGGACAACCTCCCTCTCGTTCGATGCGTTCTGGCAGGCGGTGAGCGCCCCGCGGGTCGTCGCCTCCTACCGGCTGAGCTTCGGCGCGTCGCTGCTGGCCGCCGTCATCAACACCGTGTTCGGCTTCCTGCTGGCGTGGTCGCTCGTGCGCTACCGCTTTCCGGGCAAGCGCATCGTCGATGCGCTGGTCGACCTGCCGTTCGCCCTGCCGACGGCCGTGGCCGGCATCTCGCTCACCGCGCTCTACGCCAAGAACGGCTGGCTCGGCCAATACCTGGAGGCGGTGGGCATCAAGGTCGCCTTCACGCCGCTGGGCGTGCTGATCGCGCTCGTCTTCATCGGGCTGCCGTTCGTGGTGCGCACGGTGCAGCCGGTGCTGGAGGATCTCGACACCGAGCTGGAGGAGGCGGCGGCGAGCCTGGGCGCCGGGCGATGGCAGACCATGCGCCGCATCGTGCTGCCGACGCTGCTGCCGGCGCTGCTGACCGGCTTCGCGCTGGCGTTCGCGCGTGCCGTCGGCGAGTACGGATCGGTGATCTTCATCGCCGGCAACCTGCCGATGATCTCCGAGATCACGCCGCTCATCATCATCACCAAACTGGAGCAGTACGACTACGCCGGCGCGACCGCGGTGGCGGCGGTGATGCTGGTGGTGTCGTTCGCGTTGCTCCTCCTCATCAACGGCCTGCAAAGCTGGACCGACCGGCGTTCCGCGAAGGTGCGCGGATGACCGCAGCCGTCACAACAGCGCGCGATGCGCGCAGCGGAGCGGCGCGGTTCGAAGCCAACGCGGCCACCCGCGATCCGCCGTGGATCAAGGTCGTCATCCTGGGCGTCTCCCTCGGCTTCTTCGGACTGTTCCTGCTGCTGCCCCTGATCGCCGTGTTCGTCGAGGGGCTGCGCCGGGGCTGGCAGGTGTATCTGGCGGCGCTGGTCGAGCCCGATGCAGTCTCCGCCATCCAGCTCACGCTGCTGATCGCGGCCATCGCCGTGCCGCTCAATCTGGTGTTCGGCATTGCCGCTGCCTGGGCCATCACCAAGTTCGATTTCCGCGGCAAGCAGCTGCTGATCACGCTCATCGACCTGCCGTTCTCGGTCTCGCCGGTGATCGCCGGCCTCGTCTTCGTGCTGGTGTTCGGCGCCCAGGGCTGGCTCGGCCCCTGGTTGAGCGAGCACGGCATCAAGATCATCTTCGCCGTGCCGGGCATGGTGCTGGCCACCATGTTCGTCACCTTCCCCTTCGTCGCCCGCGAGCTGATCCCCCTCATGCAGGCGCAGGGACGCGACGAGGAGGAGGCGGCGCTGGTGCTGGGCGCCTCCGGCTGGGAGATGTTCCGCAAGGTGACTCTGCCCAACATCAAGTGGGCGCTGCTCTACGGCGTGATTTTGTGCAACGCCCGCGCCATGGGCGAGTTCGGTGCCGTCTCCGTGGTCTCCGGCCACATCCGCGGGCTCACCAACACCATGCCGCTGCACGTGGAGATCCTCTACAACGAGTACCAGTTCGCGGCTGCGTTCGCGGTCGCCTCGCTCCTGGCGCTGCTGGCCCTGGTAACTCTGATCGTGAAGACCTACGTGGAATGGAGGTCGGCTGAGGCCTCCGGAGAGGGCGAGACCCCATGAGCATCGAGGTCAACGGCATCCGCAAGACGTTCGGCCGTTTCGTGGCGCTCGACGGCGTGTCCCTCGCGTTCCCCACGGGCGAGCTGGTGGCCCTGCTGGGACCGTCGGGCTGCGGCAAGACCACGCTGCTCCGGATCATCGCGGGGCTGGAATTCGCCGACGGTGGCCGGGTGCTGTTCGACGGCGAGGATGCCGCCCAGAGAGACGTGCGGGAGCGCCAGGTGGGGTTCGTGTTCCAGCACTATGCCCTGTTCCGGCATATGTCGGTGTTCGAGAACGTGGCCTTCGGCCTGCGGGTCAAGTCCCGCAAGCACCGGCCGCCCGAGGCCGTGATCAAGAAGCGGGTGCACGAGCTCTTGGACCTGGTCCAGCTCGGCTGGCTGGCGCACCGCTATCCGGCGCAGCTGTCGGGCGGGCAGCGCCAGCGTATCGCGCTGGCGCGTGCGCTGGCTGTGGAGCCGCGCGTGCTCCTGCTGGACGAGCCGTTCGGCTCGCTCGACGCCAAGGTCCGCAAGGAACTGCGCCGCTGGCTGCGCCGCCTGCACGACGAGCTGCACATCACCTCGATCTTCGTGACGCACGACCAGGACGAGGCCATCGAGGTGGCCGACCGCATCGTGCTCATGAACAAGGGGCGGGTGGAGCAGACGGGCACCACGCACGAGGTGTACGACCGCCCGGCAACGGCTTTCGCCTACAGCTTCCTCGGCGCTATCAACCGGTTCCCGGGCCGCCTCGACGGCCATACGCTGCGCGTGGGCAACGCCACCGTGCCTCTGGCGGAATGCGCGTGCGCACACGGCGAGGAGGTCATCGCCTTCGCCCGTCCGCATGAGCTCGACATCGTCGTGGACGGCGATACCGCGCACGGCCTGCCCGCCCAAGTTCAGCGCGTGCTGCCGAGCGGCGCCACCGCACGCGTGGAGCTGACAGGCTCGGCGCCCGCCAACGGCACCGCCGAGCTGCCGCACTTCGAAGTGGAGATCACCCGCGAGCGGCTGGCGGCGCTCAACCTGCAGCCCGGTCAGTCGGTGCGCTTGACCTCGTCGCGGCTCAGGGTGTTCCCGCTGGAACGCCAGAGCTGAGCCGCCGCGGCGCGGCGCGCGACGCCGTCCGGTTTGGACTCCGGCCGGCCGGCCGCAGCCATCACGGCGGGTCGGACCACGCTCTCTGGCAGCGCCGGCGAGCACAGCTCGATGAAGCGGTAGGCGTAGGTCCGCAAGTAAGCGCCGCGGCGCACGGCGATCAGGGCCGTGTTGGCCTCGAACAGGTGGCTGCCGTCGATCAGCCTCAGCCCCGCGTCCCGCTTCGGATTGAGGGCCATGGCGGCGATGATGCCGACGCCGAGCCCCAGCTCCACGTACGCCTTGAGAACGTCGGTATCCATGGCCGACACCACGATGTCGGGGGTCAGGCCGGCCCGGGCGAACGCGCGGTCGATGCTGCCGCGCCCGGTGAAGCCCTCGTGATAGGTGATGATGGGCCACTCGCCCAGCGCCTCCAGGGCGAGAGGCCCGGCCTTGTCCAGCGGGTGGCCCTTGGGAACCACCACGCCGTGCTGCCAGCTGTAGAATGGGAAGGAGATGAGCGCCGGCACGTCGCGCAGCGCCTCGGTGCAGATGCCGATGTCGGCCTCCCCGCTTGAGAGCATGGAGCCGATCTCAGTCGGGCTGCCCTGGTGCAGCGTGAGATGCACCTTGGGGTAGGCGAGCCGGAAGGCGGCCACGACGTGGGGCAGCACGTAGCGCGCCTGGGTGTGGGTGGTGGCAATCACCAGCTTGCCCTGCTCCCGGTTGGTGAACTGCGCGCCCAGCCGCTTGATGCTGGCGGTGTCGGCGAGCACCCGCTCGACGATCTCGACCATCTCCTTGCCGGGATCGGTCAGCCCCAGGAGGCGCTTGCCGCGGCGCACGAACAGCTCCACGCCCAGCTCGTCCTCCAGATCCTTGATGTGCTTGCTGACGCCCGACTGCGAGGTGAACAGCGAGCTCGCCACCTCCGTCAGGTTGAAGTTTCGGCGCACGGTCTCGCGCACGATCCGAAGCTGTTGAAAGTTCATCGGCGTGATCCTGTCTTCCGGCGCATCGCGGCGCCCACGGTCTGCCGGCAGGGTAATGCAAGAATTTTCGGGGCGAAACGGATGCAGTAAAAAAGAAATGTCGTGTCGCGCGCGTTAAGCCGCGACGAACGAAAAATCTTACCTTTCGGGTCGCCGTGGGACGTTGCTGTCCTCCCAGTCTGTCATATGGACTTCATGGAAGGCGCGCCAACTGCCTCCTGTCTCGAATTTCGCAGGGCTCAGGCGGCTCATGACTCCCTCCCCCAGCGCAGCGCCCCCTTCTCCCCACTCAACGCCTATCTCCCCACGCCCGCCGATGGCGCTCGCAGGGGCCTGGAGCGAGGAGCAGCACTCCTTCTCCGCCGCGCGTTGGGAGAGGGGCGTGGCGACGCGTGTCCTTGGAGGCGCGGCGCTCGTCCTCGCGGGCGCCGTAGGGCTGGCCGTGGGCCACACCATGGCCACGCGGTCGGCGCACCAAGCCGGAGCCTGCGCCGCACTCAACATGGCGGCGGCGCTTGGCTACCTCGACGCCGACCAGCAGCGCCGGGTCAGGCACGCCCTGGCGACGGCCGTCAATCCCGACGTTGACCTGTTCTCAGGCCGCAGGCCGGGGCTGCAGGAAGCGTGCAACGCGCGGGCCGGCGGGTAGACCATCAAGGGAGAAGCAAGAAAGGTTGCCGTCGCAGACCCGGGCCCGCCGCGGCCTTGAGCCGAAGGACGCGAACGGAAGGCTCGCCCGATCGCCTGGAGGATTTTGTCTCAGTTATCCGCTAGACTGCTCGACCCGCGGCTGGGGAGGGCCTTCCGGTGGACCAGGAGAAAGATCGAGCGCCAGCAGAGCTGGTGGCGCGCCGCGAGCGCGACCGCGTGAGCAGTCGCAATGACCGACGTTGAGCATCTGATTGGCCATGTCGGCGAGGCGATCGACCGCGCCGCCATCGACCCTACGCAGTGGCCGTACGTCCTCGAGGCCATCTGCGGCTCGCTCCCGGGCACGAAGGCCACCATCTATGTCGCCGACGCGCGCGACCAAAGCTCGATGGGCGTCATTCAGCACGGTTTCGACGCCGGACTCCTGGCCGGGTACGAGCAGCACTACGCGAAGCTCAATCCCTGGGTGCCGTTCCTTATAAAATCCCCCGCGCTGCGGGCTATCGTCTCCGACGAGCAGCTCCCCGCGTCGAGCTTCCGCGAGTCCGAGTTCTATTGGGACTGGTTGGCTCGCGTCGGTGATATGGACAGCACGGTCGGCATGAAGCTCGTGCACGAGCCGGATAGGATCGGGGTGATCGCGATCCATCACGGGCCAAGCATGGCTGAACGCTACAATCCTCAGGTTGCACGCGTCCTCCAGAGCAGCGCGTCGCGGCTCCGCCGTGCCGTCGATGCTGCCCAGGTCGCCAGCCGACGGGAGGCGCCCGGTCCGGCGCCGATGCCGCTCGGCGCCTTCACTCTGCCCGCCTTCCTGCTCGATGGACGCGGTCGGGTTCTGGACCTCAACGGGCCGGCGAGCCAGCTCATCAGCACGCCGGTGTTGTCCCTTGGTCTCGACCATGTCCTTCGGCTTGGCAACGCGGCGCTGTCGGAGCGCGTCGTAACCGCCGCCGGGCAAATCGCGTCAAGCCGGGGGCCGTGGAGCGATGGCCTCGATTTGCCCCTCACCAGCCCCGATGGGAGGCGGTTCACGCTGTCGCTGCTCGGCGTGCGCCCGCCTGCGATAGCGGGCGTACCGGCCTTCTTCGCGATGCCGCGCCTGAGCCTGCTCCTGCTCCGCCCCGGCGTGGGCGGAGATGCAGCCGGGCACGCTTCGCTCGATCCAAGGTTCGGCCTGACGCCCGCTGAGCGGCGCCTGGCCGTCCAGCTCGCCTGCGGCCTCTCGCTGCGCCAAAGCGCCGATCATCTCGGCATCACCTACCAGACCGCGCGCACACAGCTCAAGGCGGTGTTCGCAAAGACCGGCACGTCGCGGCAGGCGGAGCTGGTGGCGTTGCTGGCGCGGCTGCCGGCAACACGGAAGGAAATTTAGGCCATTTCCCCCAAATGGGGGATGCGCGGCATGGAAGGCCCCCTAGCATCGCGGCGCCGTCTGGTGCGGGAAGGACGGCCCGGGCTCCTGTCGCCGGCTTCGCCGCGCGATGGGGCTCGGCTTGGTCCCAGACTGACGGCCTTGATGAGGAGGCCAAGGGGGCTACAGGGGGCGCGGCATCTCGGCCCGGCCGACGGGCGCCGCGCGAATGGGCAGCACGACCCGGATGGTGCTTGGGCGCTCCGTGGTTCCCACCCAGCGCGCCTCGCCGCCGTGCCGGTGGGCGATCTGGCGGACCAGCGTGAGCCCCAGCCCGGCACCCGAGCCATGGTCGCTGCCCGGGCGGCGGAAGAACGGGGTGAAAACGCGCTCGCGGTCGTCCCGTGGGACACCGGGGCCGCGGTCGCTGACGGTCATGCTCGCCCGCGTGCCGTCGGAGCGGACATCCACCTCAATGGGCGTCGCGCCGTGCCGCTCCGCATTCTCGATGAGGTTGCGCACCATGCGCCGCAGAAGCGAGCGGTCGCCGCACACGGTCACCGGCTCGCCGGTCACCGTGCAGTGCTCGTAGCGCGAGGCTTCCTCTGCGGCCAGCGCCAGCAGATCGATCTCCTCGCGCCGGTCCAGGCCCCGCGCCGCATCGAGGCGGCTCGACAGCAGGATCTCGTCGATCAGGGCGTCGAGCTCGGCAATGTCGCGCTCCAGGTCCGCCTTGCGCTTGGGGTCGGCGGCCCCCTTCAGAAGCTCCACGCCCAGGCGGATGCGCGACAGCGGCGTTCTCAGCTCGTGCGAAGCGTTGGCGAGCAGCAGCTTGTGCTGCCCCACCAGATCCTCGATGCGGGTGGCGGCGCGGTTGAAGCTTTCCGCCAGCATGGCCACCTCGTCTCGGCCTTCCACGCTGACGCGGGCGGCGAGATCGCCGGCGCCCAGCTGCTCCACGCCCGCCTGCAGCCGCTCCAGCCGGCGCGTGAGACGGCGCACCAGCGGGTAGGCGCAGACCGCCACTGCCAGGGCGATGCCGCCCAGGAAGGCGATGAAGCCCAGCAGTGGATGCCAGCGCCGTACGCGGGTACGCGCGACCAGCCAGCGGTCGTCGGGAAGGCGGATTGCCCAGGCTGGCCCGCCGCGGCCAATGATCCAGCCGCCGGTCTCGCGGCGGCTCGGTGTCGGCAGGCGACCTCCCGCGGCGGCGATGAGGCGCCGGTCCTTGTCGAACAGCGCCAGATCGATCTTGAGGCGGTCATGGACGCGGTCGAGCGTCCGCTGCTGGGTAGCGTCATCCGCGTCGGCCGGCGGCAGCGCCGGCGCGATGATCTCGCCCACCAGCTCGAAACCCTGCTGGTCGGGCGAGGGATGCGGCGCAAAGCGCCACATCATGCCGCCGAACAGCACCACCAGCAGCAGGCTGGCGATAATTGTCAGGTAGATCTGCTTGTAGAGGCGATGCATCGCCGCGTCAGTCCTGCGCCTTGGCGAAGACGTAGCCGGCACCGCGCACGGTGATGACGCGGCGCGGCTTCTTGGGGTCGTCCTCTATCGCCGCGCGGATGCGCGAGACGTGCACGTCGATGGAGCGGTCGAAGGCCTCGAGCGGCTCGGCGCGGAGGAGGTCCATCAGCACCTCGCGCGACATGACGCGGCCGGCGTGCTCGGCCAGCGCCAGCAGCAGCTCGAACTGGTAGGACGTGAGCGTCCTCGCCTCACCCTGGAGCCGCACCTCGCGGGCGGCGCGGTCGATCTCCAGCCGGCCGAAGCGGAGCACGTCATCCTTCCTGGGGGCAGCGCCGCGCCGCAGGATCGCCTTGAGGCGCGCCAGCAGCTCGCGCGGCTCGAACGGCTTGGGCAGATAGTCGTCGGCGCCCATCTCCAGGCCGATCACGCGGTCCATGGCGTCGCCGCGCGCGGTCAGCATCAGGATCGGCGTGGCGGCGCGTGCCCGGATCTGGCGGCACACGTCCAGGCCGTCCATGTCGGGCAGCATCAGGTCGAGGACGATGGCATCGAAGGCCTCGCGCGCGTGCATGGCGAGCCCCGAGCTGCCGCTGGCGGCGCGGGCCACGCGGAAGCCGGCATCGCCAAGATAGTCGCGGACCATCTCGGCCAGGCGCGCGTCGTCCTCGATCAGGAGAATGCGGTCGGTCACGGGGCCCACTCTAGCGGGCGGACGTGAAGGCACGAAGCGTCTGCATCAGATCCATCTCCGCGTCCGGCGCCTGTAGGCCTCGTAGTCGGCGCCGAACTTCTGCCGCATCGCCCGCTCCTCGAAGCCGATGTACCAGCGGTCGGCCACGATGGCGAAGATCAGCGGGCCGGCAAACGGCGTCGCGGTGCCGAGAAGGATGGCAATCCCCAGGAGGAGCAGGACGAACCCGAGGTACATCGGGTTGCGGCTCCACCGGAACAGCCCGTCGGTCACGAGCACGCCGGGCTCGTTGAAGGTCCTGATGTTGGTGCCGACGCGGCCGAACAGCCGTGCGCCGGACAGTGTGATGAGGAGCCCCAGCGCCGCCACCACGGCGCCCGCCAGGTTGTATGGGAAGGCCACGACCACGGGACCCGGCTGGACGACGTGCAGCGCAACCATCGTCACGAGCAGGAGCAGGACCAGCCAGGGAGGCAATATGCGCATAGCCGTTCACCTTGATGAATGAGGGGCGGCGCAGGCTGAAGTAGGTTGGGTTAGCCGCGAAGCGGAGTAACCCAACACGGCGGCCTCCGCCATTGTTGGGTTACGGGCCAGCGGCCCTGACCCAACCTACACGCTACCCGCGCTGCCAGCGGTGCCAGAAGCCCCGGCGCCATTGCAGCCATTCGTGGGCCTTCTGGCGCTGCTCGGGCGTCAGTACCTCCGCGGCGTCGCCGACGGCCTGCGCGAAGCGCTTGCTCGCCGCATCGGCCAGAGCCAGCTGCTCGGCGCGGAACGCCTCGATGGCCGAGCGGTCCACCTTGGGCTGCGTCAGCAACCCGGCGGCGCGCTCGCGCGCCTCCCTGGCCTTGTCGCGCATGGGCACCATGTCCCTGACGGCGGCCTTGGCGATGGCGCGCAGCTTCTCCTGCTGCTCGGATGTGGCATCGAGCTCCACGGCAGCGTGCCGGACACCGCGGTCCACGCGGTCCTCGATCTGCGCCGGGGTAAGGGGCCCGCGCATGAAGCCGGGGCCGTGCCAGTGGCCCCAGGGCGGGCCGTACTGGCCGACGGCACTGGTAGCCACCGCGCCCGTGAACGCCGCCCCCAGGGCGATGGCGGCCACCGGCAGCCACCTGCGGCGACGGCGGGCGGGAACGTCAGGATTGGACTGATGGGTCATTTTCGCTCTCCTCGCTGGCGATCTTTCCTGATCGTCAATCTGGGAGGCCCCGGTTTCACGCCCGTCTCCGAGGGGTAAAGTTTTGTAAAGCGGCACCGATCAGCTAAGTGGCAGAGCTTCCAACAAACTTTCCTTTGCCGACTGACATTCCTTAAACCGACGTGCACGGTTGGGCGTTTTGGCCCGTATTCAGGTCTAGCAACTGATGCTCAATCCAGCATGCTTGACCGGGAAGAGGTTGCCAAACGGTTAGGCATCTCGGTTTGGACGCTGGGAAGCCTTTCTTGGGCAATGCGTCTGCGGGGCCGATCTCGGCAGGCAACTTCCGCTGGTCGAGTCGTCATGCGCTTGTTGAGGACCCTGTCTCTCGTCAGCTCCCTGTCGATCACGAAAAAGAGAGCGGCGCGCCGTCATAACCACGATTGCTGAGAGTCCGGGCAGAGACAGCGCGCCGTGCGCCACCACGACTCTCCGCGATTGGTCCGTCACGTTGTCGTAGATCTGCAGTCGTTCATTGTCCGGGTTTGGGCTTTTTGTGGTTGCTTGCGCTGGCTCGGCTGTCTAGCCTTGGCATCGCCGCAGAGGGTTGTGGCTGATACCTCATCTCTCGGGCAGCCATGATTGTCGGCAGGGCTCGCTTGCGGCACGGACGAGCGTGCGCGGCCGTGGACGGGAGGTGCGGATGCTCAAACTGCCCGGGCACGGACGCTACGAATTCGTGCCCATCACGAAACGGGCGGACTACAACTGGCCGGGCAGCAAGCGGCTGGCGTTCTACATAGCCCTCAACATCGAGCATTTCGCTTTCGGCGCCGGCATCGGCATGGACCCGCACAACCGTGGCGGCCCGCAGACTTCGCGCAACTGGGCCTGGCGGGACTACGGCAACCGGGTCGGCAACTGGCGCCTGTTCGATATCCTCGACGAGCTTGGGCTGCCGGCCACCATCCTGCTCAACAGCTCCGTATGCTACACCTATCCCGATCTGGTCGAAAAGGTCCGGCAGCGCGGCGACGATGTCGTCGGCCACGGCCGCACCAATGCCGAGCTCCTGAAGCCCATGTGGCAGGATGACGAGGCGCGCGTCATCAAGGAATGCACCGAGATCATCGAGAAGTATGTCGGGGTCAGGCCGACCGGCTGGATGGGGCCGGGGGCCAACGAATCGAGCGTGACGCCCGATCTCCTCAAGGAGGCCGGCTACACGCATCTCCTGGATTGGCCGGTGGACGACCAGCCGATTTGGATGAAGACCCGGTCGGGCCCGCTGCTCTCCGTTCCCTACCCGATGGAGCTCAACGACGCCGGCACGCTGGCGTTGCGCGACCATTCTGGTCGCGAGTTCGCAGACATGATCGTCGACCAGTTCGAGGAGCTGCTTGAGCAGTCGCAGCGCCAGCCTCTCGTTTTCTCGCTGTCGCTGCACGGCTTCATCGTGGGCCAACCGTTCCGGCTGCGGCCGCTGCGGCAGGCGATCAAGCACTGCGTTGAGCACAAGCACCGGGACCAAATCTGGTTCACCCGTGCCTGCGACATCGCCCAGCACTGCCTCTCTATGGAGCCCGGCATCGTTCCGGGCAGCGTCGAGGCGGCGGCGTGGGGCCAGGCCGAGCGCGAGAGATAGGGCAATGGGCACTGCCGCGAGCCCCGTCGCCGGCGCCGCCCCACGGCAGCACCTGCTCAGATCGACGCCCGAGACGGTCCACTGGGGCTTCTACGATGCCGAGTTGAAGCCGGTCCTGACCATCGATGCCGGCGACCGTGTGACGGTGGAGTGCATTACGGGCAGCGCCGAATGGCTGCCGCCCGCCGGCTCGGGGATGGAGCCGCTCCCGGAGATGCCGGTCATCTACAGCGAGGTGAGGAAGGGTACCGGCAACCACATTCTGACCGGGCCCGTCTATGTGCGCGGGGCCGCAGCAGGCGATGTCCTGGAGGTCAGGATCCTCGACATCGAGCTGCGCCAGAACTGGGGCTGGAACATCTTCCGGGGCTATATGGGCACGCTGCCGGAGGACTTTCCCTACACCCGGCTCACTCATATTCCCCTCGATCATGCGGCCAATGTCGCTACTCTGCCGTCCGGCATCGAGGTGCCCTTGCGGCCCTTCTTCGGCCAGCTCGGCGTGGCGCCGGCACGCACGTTCGGGCGCCAGAACAGCAAGGAGCCGCGCGAGTTCGGCGGTAATCTCGATTGCAAGGAGCTCGTGGCCGGCAGCACCCTCTACCTCCCGGTCTGGAACGAGGGCGCGCTGTTCTCGACCGGCGACGGCCATGCTGCGCAGGGCGACGGCGAAGTCGATGGCACGGCCATTGAGACCTCGCTCAAGGGCACCTTCGAATTCCACGTGCGCAAGGGCCTCGGCTGGACCATGCCGCGCGCCGAGACGGCGACGCATTTCATTGCGTTCGGCCTCGATCCCGATCTCGACGATGCGGCGCGGCAGGCGTTGCGGGAGATGCTCGCCTGGATCGTCGAGATGACCGGCATGCCGAAGGACGAGGCCTACGCCCTGTGCAGCTTCGCCTGCGATCTGCGTGTCACCCAGACGGTCAACAACGTCAAAGGCGTGCATGCCATGATGGCCAAGTCGGTTCTGCGGCCTCGGAGCTCCGCCGGCTCCCGAACGCCCGACACTCGTGGCTAGGAGGCTCAGCGCCGTGCCGGAGGGATCGTTGGCGGTGTCGAAGTTCGTCGAGCTGCAGCGCGTCTGGCTCCGCTACGGCGAGGAGAGCGGCACGCTGGCTCTGCGCAGCACCACGCTGGCGGTCGATCGCGGCGAGTTCGTTGCGGTGGTGGGGCCGTCGGGCTGCGGCAAGTCGAGCCTGATGAAGGTGGTGACGGGACTGTGGCCGGTGTCAGCCGGGACGGTGCAGGTGGACGGCACGACGGTGACGGCGCCGTTGAGCTATGTCGGCATGGCGTTCCAGAACCCGACGCTGCTGCCCTGGCGCACCACCCTCGGCAACGTGATGCTGCCCCTGGAGATCGTGCAGCCGCACAGTTCGCGCCTGCGCCGCAACCGGGCCGCCTACGAGGCCAAGGCGCGCGAGCTGCTGGCCCTGGTGGGGCTCGCCGGCTTCGAGACGATCTTCCCATGGCAGCTCTCGGGCGGCATGCAGCAGAGGGCGCAGCTGTGCCGCGCCCTCATCCACGAGCCGTCGCTTCTGATGCTCGACGAGCCGTTCGGCGCGCTCGACATGTTCACGCGCGAGGAGTTGTGGGTGTCGCTGCAGGACCTGTGGATGGCGCGCCGGCCCACGGTGATGCTGGTCACGCACGACCTGCGCGAGGCGGTGTTCCTGGCCGACCGCGTGCTGGTGATGAGCCCGCGCCCCGGACGCATCGTGGCGGAGCGCCGGATCGAGCTGCCAAGGCCGCGCACGCCGGCGATGGCATTCGCCTCGGAGTTCGCGGCCCTCGTCCACGAGCTGCGCGGTTACATCGGCGCGTCTCGCGCAGCGGCGCCGGCATGACAGGGGAAGCGCCAACATGGCCATGATCGACGCCGCCGAGGAAGAAGAGGCGCTCGCCATCGTCAGGCGGCGAACGCCGCTGCTCGACCGCAAGCCCGTGCGGCGCGCCCTGCCGTGGCTGGTGATCGTCGTCTTCTTCGGCCTCTGGGAGGCCGCCGTCCGCCTGTTCGCCATCCCCGAGTTCATCCTACC
>Ga0075431_100004750_pt1 | contig 13359 bp, 11 predicted proteins | sample RhiMetdeltSRZDD5_FD_75297 | JGI IMG/M metagenome (GOLD analysis project Ga0075431, IMG submission 75297) | Populus rhizosphere microbial communities from Tennessee, USA - Rhizosphere MetaG P. deltoides SRZDD5 | ecosystem: Host-associated > Plants > Roots > Rhizosphere > Soil | place: USA... | reverse complement strand
GAATACGTACACCATCGTGATCGTGACGCACAATATGCAGCAGGCGGCGCGCGTCTCCGATTACACCGCGTTTTTCTGGCTGGGACGTCTGGTCGAGTACGATCGGACCGATAAGATATTCACGAACCCCGGAGAGAAACTGACGGAAGACTACGTGACCGGACGGTTTGGGTAGCACGAAGAACACGATGGCTACGAAGGCCACGAAGACCGCACTCCGATCTTCGTGCCATTCGCAACCGTCGTGAACTTCGTGGTGCAGGAGGGACATGGAACGAGCGGTCAGGCACTTCCAGGAAGAACTCGAGGCGCTGCAGGTGCGGCTGCTCGAAATGGGCGGTCTGGCCGAGGAACGCGTCCGCGCCGCTATCCATGGGCTGGTGACCCGCGATTCGGGCGTGGTCGAGAAGGTGCTGCGGGGCGACGAGCCGATCAACGAGCTTCACATCGAGATCGACAACCGCTGCTTCACCCTGCTCGCGCTCCATCAGCCGATGGCCACCGACCTCCGCGCCATCGTCTCTGCCGTGAAGATCAACACCGATCTGGAGCGCGTGGGCGATCTGGCGGTGAACATCGCCGAAGCTGCCACGCGTTATGCCATGCACCCGCCCGTGAAGCGGTTGATCGACATTCCGCAGATGGGAGACATCGCGCAGGCGATGCTCCACGACGCGCTGGACTCGTTCGTGCGGCGGGATACCCGCCTGGCCCAGCAGGTGCTCGACCAGGACGACTTGCTGGACGGTCTCAAGACGCAGGTATTCCGCGAGCTGCTGACGTACATGCTGCACGACCCTGGGACGGTGGAGCCCGCCCTCGATCTCATTCTGATTTCCCGCCATCTCGAGCGCATCGGCGACCACGCCACCAACATCGCCGAAGACGTGATCTTCATGGTGTCGGCTCGAGACGTGCGCCACCATCCGCCCGCGAGATCGTGACCTTTGATTGGTGATCACTGAATAGTGATTTGTGATTGGGCCGAGGGTTCGAGGCCCAAATCACTAATCACCAATCACCAATCACAAATTGATTAAAATGGATCGGATGGGCGACGCGCGGATGTGCGTCCTGTGCGGGCAGCATCCCGTGAATGAACGGTGGCAGCCGTTCTGCAGCGAGCGCTGCCGGAACGAAGACTTGGCGCGGTGGGCCGAGGGGCGCTACCGCGTGCCCGGCGAGCCTGCACCCGATCCCGACAATAACATTGACGAATTTACGGATTGACGGATTGACGAATTTGGCAACGTCGCGACGATGTGATCGACGCGTGCTGAACCGAAATTCGTAAATACGCAAATTCGTAAATCCGTAAATCTCTTATTTATGGCCGACACTCTCACGATCACTGACAATCGCACGGGCAAGCAGTACGAAATTCCCATTACTGACGGCACGATCCGCGCTACCGATCTTCGCCAGATCAAGGCCGGATCCGACGATGTGGGACTGGCGACCTATGACCCCGCATTCATGAACACGGCGTGTTGCCGCAGCCGGATCACTTTCATCGACGGCGACAAGGGCATCCTCGAATACCGGGGCTATCCTATCGAACAGCTCGCCGAGCACTCCACTTACCTCGAAACGGCGTACCTGATCATCTTCGGCGAACTGCCTTCGGCGAGTCAGCTCGAGGAATGGAAGAGCCAGATCACCGTCCATACGATGCTTCACGAGAACATCAAGAAGCTGATGGAAGGGTTTCAGTACGACGCGCATCCGATGGGCGTCTTCCTGAGCACCGTCGGAGCGTTTTCCACGTTCAATCCCGACAGCAAGCAGATCTTCGACGAAAAGTCGCGAAAGAAACAGATTCACCGTCTCATCGCGAAGGTTCCGACGATCGCGGCGTACGCATACCGGCACAGTATCGGCCGTCCATATAACCAGCCTGACAACGATCTCAGCTTCACGGGCAATTTCCTCAACATGCTGTTCCGGATGACGGAGCTGAAATACAGGGTGAACCCCGTTCTCGAGCGCGCGCTCGATGTCTTGTTCATCCTGCACGCGGATCACGAGCAGAACTGCAGCACCAACGCGATGCGCAGCATCGGTAGCTCGCACGTCGATCCCTATTCGGCGATGGCGGGCGCGGCAGCGGCGCTCTACGGTCCGCTCCACGGCGGCGCCAACGAGGCGGTGCTCCGGATGCTCAACGAGATCGGGCACGTGAGCAACATTCCCGGGTTCATCAAGCGTGTGAAGTCCGGCGAGGGCCGACTGATGGGCTTCGGCCACCGCGTCTACAAGTCCTACGATCCGCGGGCGAAGATCATCAAGCGCACGGCCGATGAGGTGTTCGAAGTCACGGGCAAGAACCCGCTTCTCGACATCGCGATCGAGCTCGAGCGAATCGCGCTGCAGGACGACTACTTTGTGACACGGAAGCTCTATCCCAACGTGGACTTCTACTCGGGGCTCATTTACCAGGCAATGGGTTTTCCGGTCACGATGTTCCCTGTGCTGTTTGCAATCCCGCGGACTTCCGGGTGGATCGCCCAGTGGGAGGAGATGCTCCTCGACCCTGAGCAGAAGATCGCGCGGCCGAAGCAGATCTATATTGGACCGAAGCGGCGCGATTACGTATCGGTGGACAAGCGCAGGTAAGGCACGATGAAGCACGGTGCGATGGTGCGACGGTGCGACGGTGCGACGGTGCGTGCGACGGTGCGAGGGTGCGGCGGCGTGCCTCGCCGAAGCCGCGGAGCGGCGAAGGCGGCGGCGACGGTGCACGCCGTCGTGGGTGCGACGGTGCTGGCGTGCGTGCTGCTCGCCTGCTCGGCTGAGACGGTTGGACCGGTGGCTGTACAAAGCACTCCACTGAAGTTCGACAGCGGCCGCGCGTACGAGGACTTGCGGCGGCAAGTGGGGTTCGGCCCGCGGCCGGCCGGTTCTGCCGCCCTGGCGCAATGTCGGCAGTACATCCTGGCTCAGCTCAAAAATGCGGGCATCGAGGCACGCGAGGATGCCTGGGACGCCGACACGCCGCTGGGACGCGTCCGCATGGTCAACGTGGTAGCCACCATTCCAGGGCGGCGCGCCGATCGCATTGCGCTAGCTACTCACTACGACACCAAGTTGTTCAAGGAATTCCGCTTCGTTGGGGCCAGCGACGCCGCTTCGTCTACCGCGGCTGTGCTGGAGCTGGGGCGGGTGCTCAAGACCCGCCAGAATGACTACACGATCGAATTGCTGTTCTTCGACGGCGAAGAGGCTGTCGTGGATTGGTACCGCAACAACGACAACACGTACGGCAGCCGCCGCTACGTGGAAACGGCGCGCAAGGCGGGCACGCTCGACGGGCTCAAGGCGCTGGTGCTACTCGACATGATTGGCGACCGCAATCTGACGATCCGTCGCGATTCGAACTCTACCCGGTGGCTCACGGACGCGGTGTGGGCGTCGGCAGCGAAACTCGGATATCGGACGTTCTTCCTGCAGGACGAGACGACGATTGACGACGATCACATCCCGTTCGTCAAGGCCGGGATCCCCGCGGTCGACATCATCGACCTCGACTATCCTGCCTGGCACACGGCACAGGACGACCTCGATCGGGTGAGCGCCCGCAGCCTGCAGGTCGTGGGAGACGTAGTCCTCGACGTGCTGCCACAGATCGAAAAGCGGCTCGCATCTGCGAAATAGCAACGACGTCCCGGAGACCTGAAGGTCTCCGGCTACCGCACCGGTAGTCGGAAGCCTTTAGGCTTCCGCGTGCCAGGTTCAGGCATCCAGCCGGGTAGACAGCGGGCGACCCTGCTCGATTTCGGTGCGTATCTCTTCTTCGGTCAGCACGTGCGTGGAGGCTTTCGCGCGGCGAAACACCCGGTCGACCAGGTCTTCGTGCGGCTCGATGCCGTGCTGCTCCAGCCAGAACAACACATTCGACTTTCCCGACATCGGGCCTATCTCGATCTGCTGGCTGCGCCCGACCAGCCGAGCGGGCACACCTGAATACACGCCGTCGGTCAGCTCAGGGTCATGCTTCCGGAACGCTTTGATGACAGCCGCCGCGTGGACGCCGGTCGCCGTCCGAAAGGCATCCCGGCCGAATACCGGGTAGTTGTCGGGAATCGGCTCGCCCGTCGCATTGGACACGAACTGCACGAGCTCGTTCAGACATCCGAGATCGCGCTCAATCCAGCCCATCAGGACAAGGTTGACGAGCAGAAGATCGAGCGGCGTGTTCCCGACGCGCTCGCCGAGCCCCATGACGGTGCCGTGCACGCGTGACGCGCCCGCTTCGAGCGCCGCGAGACTGTTGATCGTCCCCATGTCACGATCGCGGTGGCCGTGCCAGTCGATGCCAATGTCCCCTGCCTGGACTTCCTCGATGACCTGCCGTGCAAACCGGACCACCGCGCGGGCGCCGGCGGGTGTCGAATGTCCCACCGTGTCCGCGATGCATAGGCGAGACGCGCCGGCGCGGATTGCCGTCACAAACAATCGTCTAAGCGTTTCGGGATCCGATCGTGTCGTATCCTCGGTGACGTACATGACCTTGAAGCCCTGCCTGACGGCGAAGCCGATCGCCTCCTCCGTGCAGCGCTGCAGGTAATCCACCGTCCAGTCTTCTGCGTAGCGGCGTATCGGGCTCGATCCGATGAAGCAGCAGCACTCAATGGGAAGGCCCGTGCGCTGTTGAATGTCGGCAATCGGCTGAATGTCGGAAACGACCGTCCGCGCCGCGCACTGAGCGGAGATGTTGAGCTTGGCATTGACGATTTCGCGTGCGAGCCGCTCGGCATCGTGCACCACATGCGGTCCGGCCCCGGGAAGCCCGATATCGGTCGTGTCAATCCCGATTTGGTCGAGGAAGTGCAGGATGCGAATCTTCTGCGCGATCGACGGCGCGCGAACGGAAGGCGACTGCAGCCCGTCGCGAAGGGTCTCGTCACACAGCATGACGCGTAACGGGGCGGGTACAGGCGCAACCTGATTCCAGTCGTAAATCAGCGCGTCGTTCATCTCCGCCTCGTTCCGACGAAGGCCGCAGCCGCAAGGCCCGCTACCAGCACCATCGTCCCCCACGTCAAACCTTGCCGCACGGACCGATCCACGGCGGGCTCCATCACCTGATCGATCGTGACGTCCGAGCCACCCCGCTCGATCGCGTCGCGCTGGCGCGTTACGTACTCTCTGGCGCCCGATGCCGTAACGCGATCCTGCACGTACGCGAAGACGATCGCCGCCGCGACCACCGCCAGCAGCACGATTACGCGAACGCGCGGAGGCACCTTGAGTCGATTATACGGCCGGGCCACGGTCGGCCCGCCGATTGCTAGAGGTCGTCGTTAGTGCTCTCCCGCCACCGCCGCCGTTCAAACGGTTTGTCATTCTCAAATCGGAGGAGCCCATGAATATTCGCGACGTGATGACTCACAATCCCCGCACCGTTTCACCTCAGGACAGCATCCAGAACGCCGCCCGCATCATGCGCGACGAAGACACCGGCGTCGTGCCGGTCGTGGACAATGGGAAGCCCGTCGGCGTCATCACCGACCGTGACATCGTCGTCCGCGCAGTCGCTGAAGGCGGCCAGCTGAACCGTCCGGTGCGCGACATCGTGACAAATGAGCTCGTCGCGGCAACTCCCGATATGTCGGTAAGCGAAGCCACCGAGCTCATGAGCGCGCATCAGATACGGCGACTGCCGGTCGTTGAAAACAACCGTCTCGTCGGCATCGTGTCGATCGGGGACATCGCGGTGAAGGAAGGCAAGGACAGTCGTGTCGGCGACGCGCTGCAGCACATCTCCGAGGGCGTCAAGGAGCACCAGTAGACAACAGCAGGTAGCCGAGAACCAGCAGGGCCAAAAGGACAAGCACGATTGCAATGATCGACGGACGGCGTTTGCGCCGCTGGCGCTGGAAGAGGGAACCTTCTTCCGGCGCCTTGACGCGCGGCGCCGTCGTCGCCTGACCGCATCGATAACAGATCAGCGCCTTGTCGGCGATTTCGGTACCGCAGTTAGTACAGATCATCCTTGTCGTGACATGCCGTTTGGAAGCGGTCGAGGCGCGACCGATTTTAAGATCTCTTCCTGATTTCCTGGGCGATGCGGGCGAGCTCGACGAAGATCCTCTCGAGCTCCGCCAGGTACTGCTCTTCTGACATCGTACCTCGGCGGGACTTCAGATCCTCGAGCTGTTTCTCGAGCGCGAGGCGCTGCCGCTCGAGCGCGGCGCGTTCGGCATCGCCGGTTGTCGGCTGCGGCTCGGCGTTGAAAAAGACGGTACGTGCGAGCGCGCCGTCGTCGCCAGGCGCTTCCGCCTCCTTGCCCATGCCATCCCCGTTGTCATCGAGAAGTGGGCGCTCGGTCGGAAGCTGGCCACGCTGTTCGTAGTGCTGTTTGACGCCCGAACTCGCAAGCGTGAATGCTTCCCAGATTGAAACGCGTCCGTTCTTGTCGAGATCGCTCGAAAGGTCGGCCAGCGATCTGATGAAGTACTCGGCAAAGACGGTCGCATACCGTTGTTGGGCGGAGTCGGTAGCCGTAATTACGACGCGGCCGGTGCGGGACAGCTGCTCGAGAAAGGGAAAGCTGGATTCCGTCGTGTTGACCACCACCAGGCGCGCCGCCAAGGCGTCGAACAGGCTTTTCCATTCGGCCGCGCTCAGATCGGGACCGACCAGATTGAACTTGGCGTCAATGCCATCGTATGTGCCGTGCCCCACGAACATCACGAACACCGTGTCCTCGCGCGTAACGCGTCGCGCGAGATCGCCGAACAGATTCCGCACGTTGTCCGCCGTGGCCTTCGAGCTCCCCTCGCTCGTTTCATCGACGATGACGACGTTCGAGTCCGGAAACGCAAAGTTCGTGGTCAGGAACGCCGCAAGCTCCATCCGCCATTTCTGCTGCTGGGCGGCGTACTTCTCGCCGCCCGACACACCGGAAACGAGAATCGCGTACCTTTGCTGCGCGGCGGCAGCAGCAGGAAGCATCAGGGCGAGCGCGCCGGTCAACACCCAACCCCCAATTCCCAACCCCCAACAGTGCGGTCGTCGCCGTGGGAGTTGGAAGTTGGGAGTTGGGAGTTGACGAACGTTCACCTCAACCCCCATCGGCGCCGCAGCACCCACTCGGCCGCAAGAAGCAGCATCAGCGCTACGAATATCCACACGTTGTGCCAGAGCTCCTCGACCTGAGGGTTCGCGGGCTCAGCGACGGCTGCAGCAATCAAGGACGGCAGATCCCCAACGTCGTCCGCTGGCAGGTAACTCCCTCCGCTCGCGGTCGCAATCCGGCGGAGCACCTCGTCATTGAGTCTGGGGTCCGCCATTTCAAGGTCGGCACCACCCACGAGAATCCAGCGGTTCGCTGCAGCGATCTGCGTCTCACCACGCTGAGCGACGGCGTTGATCCGATACACCCCCGGCTCATCGAAGCGCAGCTCACCCGAATAGCTGCCCGCTTGAGGGGCCGCCAACGCTGCAGCTGCGTCCTCCGACGATCCGTCAGGCCTCGTCACACGCAGACGTACGGTGGCATCACCTACGGGTGCAAATTCCTGATTGCGGACAGCGACGTTTATCCCAGCACGACTACCCGGGACCAGGGACGGCACCGAGCCAAGCGAGACACGGTCGGGGGCCGCAGCGGCAATCCAACGCACGGCCTGCCTCCAAAAAAATTCGTGGGTTCGGTCGGTCGACGGCATTTGCATCCGCCAGCGCCATGAAGCTTCGCCCGCAAACAGTACCGCACGCCCCTGTCCATATCTCTGCACCGCAACCAGCGGGCGTGGGCCGTCCTGGGCAGTCACCACGGCGAGCGCTTCCGCGCCAGGTCGAAGCGCGCCAAGCGCCGCAACTCCGGCCAACGCGGGCATTGCCTGCCAGCGCTTTTCGAGGTCCTGGTCGCTGCCCGTCGTACGCATCACCGGGTGTGTGAGCCCGGCAGCCGTCAACCTGACGGCCAGGCGTGAGTCGGCTCGGTTTGCCGCCGGAACCACTCCGTTGCCCCGATCGGTGAGGCGCAGAGGCAGCACGTCTTCCAGCGGCGTGCCGGCGAATCCCTGCTGGGCAAACGTCTTCCCCCCGAAAACCAACAGGCCCCCGCCGCGCTGATCGACAAAGTCGGTGAGCCATTGAAGCTGCAGGCGCGACAACGTATCCGCCTCGACATTTGCCAGAACCACGGCGTCATATTCGTAGAGCGCAGCGCGCTCCTGCGGAAATCCCGACGCGAGTCGCGGGGCACGGGTCGAAGCTGCCTGCACGAAATAGGTGGCGGCGCCGCGCACATCACGTCCCTTGCGAACGACCGAGTCGATTTCAAACCCCGGATCAGCAGCAAGCGCCCGCTTGATGAACGAATGCTCGAATCCAGGCGCGCCCTCGATCATCAGAATCTGACGACGGCGGCCTGGCGGCTCGACGAGCACGCTGCGGCGATTGTTCTCGAGCACGGCCTCGCCAGCGGCCGACGGAATCTCCACGGTGTAGAGGGTGGCGGTTTCACGTGCAGGGGTCACAGTGAAGACCGCACGAACCGGACTGCCGTCGGCGGCGGGCGTGACCCGTCGCAGGTCGATTGGCCGCCCATTTTCGAGCACACGCAAGTCAAAGGCGCCGTTGCCCCCGCGGCTGACGGCGGAGACGCTGATGTCCACCGACGAATCCGCAAGCGCCGCTTCGCCGGCGGATACATCGAGGACCTCATAATCGGGCGCGATGCGCGGCGCACCGACGCCGATGGCATATACCGGAGCGCTCCCCTGCGCTACTGCACCGGCGGCATCCTCGGCGCCGGTATCGCCCCCATCGGAAATCACCACGATGCCGGCGACGTTCCGCTCGCGGTACCGGTCGCGCACGGCGCGCAGCGCGCCAGACAGATCGCTGCGTCTGGCATCGGCGCTGAATACATCATCGGCCCGCTGCTCGAGAACATCGCCGAACGTCCAGATTTCGGGGCGAAATCGACGGGCGAGCTCAGGCGAAATCTGCGTACGCACAAGCCGGCTTGCGACGTCGACGCGTCGAGCGCCATCGACGTCAGCGAGTCCCATGCTTCGTGATATGTCGACGAGGATAGGGACCACCGTGTCGCTGTTTGTATCGGGCGGCACGACGCGAACCGGCCTGAGCAGACACAGGACGAGCAGGCCCAGCGTGAGCGCCCGTAGCGAGGCCAGGACGAACCGACGGCGAGGTGGAAGCGCGACGATTGCGCCTGCGTACGATGCCCAAGCGACCACCGCGACTGCCGCGGCCATCAGCAGGAGCACCCACCAGGCGTAGGAAGTCGCGAATCTCATTTCCGCTCGTCCGACTCGGACGCGAGTGCGCGGTAGTACTTCTCAACGAGCCGGCGATACGACTCTGGAACCGACTGCGTTGCCCCCGCGCTCAAACGATCGCGCGACTGTTGGCCACGAAGTTGGTCGAGGGTGCTGCGCTCGGCGCGCTCGAGCGCCGCTGCCAACTGCACCTTCAACTCGTCCCATTTCTCGAAATCCTGCTTCCAGGCTTCGGTGCCCGGCGCCGAACGACCGGGATTGAACCCATCGGCTTCAGCCGGGACGATTTCTTCGCCCTGACGCAGCTCGTTGAGCAGCTCGCGCGCTTCCTGCCACGGGCCGTCGCCGCCGAGATCCTGGCCGCGGCCGCCCGGCTGGACACCGCGCCCACTCTGCCGCCCCGCCTGGCTGCCAGCCTGACTGCCAGTCTGACGGCCCGGCTCGTTACCCTGCCCCTGACGGCCCGCCTCGTTACCTTGTCGCCCTCCGGGCTGATTGCCGCTCTCACTGCGAAGCTCGGACAGCTGCCGATCAAGCGACGTCAACTCCTCGCGAAGCCGGCGAATCCGGGAGAGTTCTTCGCTGAGTTGCTGCGACTGTTCACTATCACCGGCAGCGGCACCCAGTCGATCGGCCAGGCGGTCGAGCCCACGCGCAATCGCCTCACCTTCGCGGCCGGTGGCCGACTCCTTTCCGTTCTGAGCCTCACCAGCCTGTCGCTCGGCTCGGGCGGCGCTGCGCATCCGTTCGGACAACCGCTGCGCGTCGATATCCTGCACCGCCTCGCCGAGCGCATTTCGCTGTCGTTCGTCGGTTCCAGGGCCGCCCGCCAGCTGCTTCACACCTTCTTCGACTCGACCAGTGCGATCGGCCAGCCGCTCCTGTTCCGTGGCTCGCTGGCGCGCCCGGTCCGCACGATCACCAGACCGCCCGACCCCGTTCGCGTCGTTCCCGAGACGCCGTTGTGCATCCGCAAGCTGCCGCGCTTCGAGCTGGAGCTCGCCAAGCGCACGACGACGGTCGTCCGGTTGCGATCCGCGCATCTGCTGCTCAACGTCGCGTAGCCGCTCCGCCGCGCGGTTACCGCGTGCACTCGCCTGCCCAGGGTTGTTGCGACGAAGCTCGCTTGCGGCGTTCTGCATGTCCTCGGAGGCCTGCTGCAACTCGCGGCTTGCCTGCTGACGGTCGCGGCCCTGTCCGCCCTGCCCTCCCTGTCCGCTCTGTCCGCTCTGTCCGTTCTGCGCAGACTGCCGTCCCTGACTCTGCCCGCTCTGCCCTTGCTGGTTCTGTGCGCTCTGCCCTTGCTGGCTCGAACTCTGCTGCAGCTCGCGCGCCAGTTCCTCCGCACGTCTCCGTAACTCGCTCTGCTCACGAGTCAGGCGCTCGAGCTCCCGGCGGACCTCTTCCTGGGTCATGGATTCCTGCTTCTGCGCCAACTGCTTCTGGCTTTCATTGAGCGCGTCCTGCCGTCGTGCCAGATCTCGCACCTTGTCGAGCGCCTCATCGCCGGACTTCTGCTGCTCGGCTCCCTCGCGCCCCGGCGGGGTCTCGTAATTCGTCTCCTGCTCACGTGCGAGCTCGCGATCGAACAGCGACGACAGATCCTGCTGGCGACGATTCTGTCCGGCACCGCCCGTCCCGTTTGCCTGTTGCTGCTGTACTTCGCGGCGGCGTACCTCGGCCTGCGCACGCAGGAGCTCGTTGAGCGCTGTCATCTCGTGCGGCAGAGCGGTGCTCGTCTTGAGCGCGTCCAGCTGCTGAGAGGCGCCAGCCATGGCAGTAACCGATCGTCCAATCGCTTCCACCATGGCGTCGCCGGCGGGTGCCGGCGTCCCGCCGCGCCCTCCAGGCAGTCGCCGGCGCCGTTCGCTCGCGCGCTGCATCTCCGCAAGCATCGAGGTCGTGCGATCGTGGACGTCGTGCTGGCCACGTGCAACCGTGCGGATGTCGTCGCGCGACTGACCTCCCGCCTCGCGCCCTCGGCGGTCGAGGTTCCAGGTGGCAGTGATGATGTCTTTCTGCGCCTGGATCAGCTCCTCGAGACCCTGGTTGTTGCCGCCTCCGCCGGTACCCTGACTCTGCGACGCAACGAATTCTTCCTCGAACGGGGTGACCTCCAGAAAGAAGATGTCGCTCCGTGCCTCGTTCGATCGCTTGCCGCGATTGAGATCGCGAGCACGCGCGTAATACGCGACGACGTCGCCGGGCCTTACCTTTAGGTCCTCGAGGTACAAGGTGCGTCGGCCCGTAACGGTTGAACCCGCCTCACTGCGGGTAAACGGAACCGCCTTTTCAGCGCCACCGGCTGTCGCGTACACGAGGTCCAGCGCTGCAACGCCGAAGTCGTCCTCGGCGCGCGCGACGATGGCGACTTCCTCGAGGGGGGTAACCTGACGATCGCTGGCTGGACGAATGATCCGCACGTCGGGCGGCCGGTCCTGGAGGGTGCGGATGAAATATTCCGTATCTCCGGGATTCGTAAGTCCGTCAACGTCGGCGAGAGCGACACGGTAGGAACCGTCTTCGGTGATGGTCAGCTCACCTTGAAGGACGCCGCCGCGATTCGACAAGGCAATCCGCTCGCGACCGGTCAGCGCCAGCGCCGCCTCGCGAACCGGCTTGTCTGTGTGCACCGTTACACGTACGCGCGTGCCGGCAGGGCCATAGATGTCGCCGCCATCCTGTTCCTCGCGCGGTGGCATGCCCAGCGCGGGCGGGAATTCGTAGCCAAGATCAATACGCTCGACGCGAGGTGGCCGCATCACGGTCACGCCGTACTCGCGGGACGACGCGCCTGCCGCGGTCACTGCATATCGAAAGTCCTGCTCGACGCGGTCCACCGTGAAAGTGAACCCCGACGAGGTTTTCTCCATGGGGGTTTCACGCCATTCGCCGTCACGGCCAAGGCGCAGCGTTGGGGTGACGAGGTCGTCGCCGGACAACGTGGCCACGACGCGCACGGACTCGCCTGCACGAACTCTGACATCGCCCGGGACCACCCGCAGATCGAGGGTCTCTGGAAAGAGATGCACCCGAACAACTTTCACGGCTTGCGAAACAGGCGGAGCCGAGAAGATCGTCATGACGGCAAGCGCGGCGGATGCGACGGCTGCGAGCACCGCCGCCCGACGGACCGTGCGACGGCTGATGACCCGGTCCGCGTCCACTTGTCGCGCGCGGCGGACAGCGTCCTCGATCATTGCCGCAGACATCAGCTGCGGTTCGGACGCACCATGAGCTACAGCGGTGACGAGCGAGTCTTCGAGCTCGGGGCACCGCTCCTCAATGAACCGCGCGAGCTGTCCATTTCCGGGGGCCCGTCGCAGCGAAGCCACGGCCCAGAAGATCGCGGCGGCGGCCACGGCGACAGCAACCGTCCATAACGCCACCAGCGCCCCAGCCGCCGGTTGCATGGTCAGGTGCGTCAGTAGCGCCAGCCCGAGCGCCACGACTGCGGCGGTCGCAGCTCGCATCCACACCCGCAGCGCCGTTACCGCGCGCCAGCGGTTCCGGGTACGAGCGATCAGCGCCAGGAGCTCTGCATGCCCTTCGCCCATCATCCAAGCCTCCGTCCCAGCAAACCCTCGGCCGCAAGGCTAAATACCATGAGCAGGAGTCCGTAACGCCACAGCGATTGCTGGTCTTCCTGCTGCCGCGCCTCGGCTGCCGCCTGTTGCTCGGCGCGGGTGTGAAGGTGCGAGATCCCCGATTGAAACGCATCGAGGGTCATTCGACGCGGATCCGCTTCCCGAGTATCGATGTTAATCGCCACTCGTCGTCCCGAGGAGCCAATAGCAACGGCGCCGGGAGTCAAACCTGTCGGCCCGGCGAGCTCGCCTACCACGTACTCGCCGCGACCGTCATGCGGTGACGCGAGATAGCGCACCGCCTCATGGACGAAAGGCAGGAACGCAGGCTGGAGGGGAAAGTCATTCCAACGATGGTTCAGGTCTGACCCAAACACGAGCACCCTGCTCCCGGATTCGCGCTCTTCCACCAGCGCGGGTGTTCCGTCGGTGTAGCGTGCGATCACGTTTGCCGACTGCGATGGCTCGATGAGCGCCGCGCGGGTGAACGTGACGTTTCCGAGCGCGCCGGCGCC
>Ga0075431_100004749_pt1 | contig 13359 bp, 8 predicted proteins | sample RhiMetdeltSRZDD5_FD_75297 | JGI IMG/M metagenome (GOLD analysis project Ga0075431, IMG submission 75297) | Populus rhizosphere microbial communities from Tennessee, USA - Rhizosphere MetaG P. deltoides SRZDD5 | ecosystem: Host-associated > Plants > Roots > Rhizosphere > Soil | place: USA... | reverse complement strand
AGGCCGCAGCCCTTCACCTTGGGATCGCGGAACGTGTTCTCGACGATCCACTCGTAGATGGCCCGCGCCTTGTCGACGTCGGTCTTGGCCGACCGCGTGATTTCGCGTGATGTCTCGTGCACGAGGCCGTCGGTGGGAATGAGCTTCGTCGGCTCCACGTACTTCTTGAGCGAGGCGCTGCTTTCGTGCGCGATACCGGCCGGCGGCGCGGCATTCAGGTCCACGTTGCGGTCCCGCGTGCTGAACTTGCTGACGATCTCGACCATCGGCGCCTTCTGGCTGGCGGGCCACTCGGCGTAGAGGAATTCGGCGCCGTACTTCGAGTCGCGCGTCAGGTTGGCGACACCGGTGTTGCCCGTCCAGGTGTTGCCGAGCGGCTTCTGGTACTCCGTGCTCGCCGTCAGCGGCAAGGGAACCCAGACGCGCGTGACGCCCGAGGGCTCCGCAATTTCGATCCGGCTCGTCACTTCGAATGTTCGCCAGCCGCCCGCCATCTGAGCGTTGGCGACGCGACTCACTCGGGGGCCGAGCACGAGAACCGCAGACGATACGCCGACCGTTTTCAAGAACCTGCGACGTTCCATGACTCCTCCGTGCCGAAGATGGCGGGCAGTCAGATGGTATTTACGATCGCCGCGGAGTCAAATCGGCGATGCCTATGGATGGACGCGAGACATATCGGACGGCAAAGACGAAGTAAAGGCTGCGATCAGGAGCGGGGGGGCGTGTGAGGCGAACGTTGCTCGCGAAGAACGCTGAGCAATCGCTTCTTCAATTCCGTCGGCATCGGTGTTTCGGGCAGGGTGCGCGTGGCGGCGATGGTTCCGCGGTAGGTGTTGACGAACGCGACGCACGGTGGACAGCCATCAATGTGAAATTCCAGGAGCTCGCGCGTGTGGCTCGGCAGCGTTCCGTCGAAGTACTCGCCGAGGAGCTCGGCGATCTGCCGACACTCGAGCTCGGAGGGTGCGCCCTGGCTTCCGCAGTTACCCATCGCCACTATTATATGGAGATGCTCGGGCGCGTGCGGCGGATTCGGGGGCTCCGTGACGCGGGGCGGCATCGGACCCGAACGGCCCGAATGGAGTATCCTGCCAACGATGCCCGTCGCCCTCCTGGCGCCATTCGCCCCTTCCGCGATTCGTGGCAATGCCGTCACCGTCCAGCGGATCGTCTCCGGTCTTCGTGCCCGTCAGGTGGACGTCGCCCTGTGGGATCTCGAGAAAACCGCCGAGCCGGATGTCGTCGCCGGCGTCGAGGCGGCGCGCCCCGCCCTGATCCACGCGTTCCACGCGTGGAGGACCGGCCCGCTGGCGCTGCGCCTGGCGCGGCGGCTGGAGATTCCGCTCGTCGTCACCCTGACCGGGACCGACGCCAACCACGAGCTGCTCGATCCCGAAAACGCTCCGCGCGTTCGCCGCGTGCTCGAGGGCGCCTCGGTGGTGACCGCCTTCGATGCCTCCATCGTCGATCACGTGAGTCATATCCTGCCGGACCTCCGCGCGCGCCTGGTGGTGGTCCCGCAGGCCGTAAGGTTCGATGCGGATGAGCCCTTTGACCTCGCGGGGCGCTGGCCGCTACCGGCCGACCGCGTGCTGTTCGTGCTGCCGGCAGGGATACGGCCCGTGAAGGCGCCCCGAGCCCTGCTCCCGGCCTTCGATCGCGTCGTCTCCGTGGACCCCCGCGTTCGGGTGCTCTATGCGGGCCCTGTTCTCGATCCCGCGGAGGGTGAGGCGCTGACGGCGGCGCTGAGGCAGCGCCCCTGGGCGTGCCACGTGGGGGCCGTTGCGCATAGCCAGATGCCGTCGCTGCTGAGGCAGGCGGACGTCGTTCTCAACTCCTCGCTGTCGGAAGGCGGCATGGCCAACTCCGTGCTCGAGGCCATGGCCCTGGGGCGAGCGGTGCTCGTCGCCGATATCCCAGGCAATCGGACGCTGGTCGAGGACGAGGTGACCGGCCTGCGCTGGAGATCCCAGGACGAGCTCGAGACGGCCGCTCGAAGGCTGGCCGCGGACCCGGGCCTACGCGCGCGACTCGGCGAGCGCGCGCGGGCATACGTCGGGCGCGCCTTCACCTCGTCGCACGAGACCGACGGATATCTCGCCGTTTATCACCGCCTGGTGACGGTCGAGGCAACGGCTTGAGCGGACTTCAAACCTCGGGCATCCTCTGCGGGGAGAGGGATCGTGATCGCTCGTCTCGCGTCGTCGGTGCCGGTCTCACAGGCAGAGAGAGGACGGCCGCTCCATGGCTGGGCACGCCACGCCATGCCGTCCGCCAGCGCTCGCGGTGACGCGCTCGCCTCCGCGCACGGTTGCGATGTTGCGGCGGCGGCGCGCGTTTGGCGCATCGCTTGCAGATCTTCGACGATTCCCGAGGCGGCGGCCCCTATAATGAGAGAGGAGTCCAGATGACTCAGGACGCCAGGGTCCAGGAGTTCGTCGCGGCCTTCGAAGGCCTGCGCGCCGAAGTCGAGAAGGTCATCGTCGGTCACCGCGAGATAATCAACCACGTGCTCGTCGGGATGTTCGCCGGCGGTCACGTCCTCCTCGAAGGCGTGCCGGGCCTCGGCAAGACCCTCCTCGTCAAAACGCTGTCCGAGAGCCTCGAGCTGTCATTCGCGCGCGTGCAGTTCACGCCCGATCTCATGCCGGCCGACATCATCGGCACGAACATCATCGTGGAGGACGCCGAGGGCCGGAAGCACTTCCAGTTCCAGCCCGGCCCCATCTTCGCGCACGTCGTGCTGGCCGACGAGATCAACCGGGCGACGCCCAAGACGCAATCGGCGCTGCTCGAAGGCATGCAGGAGTCGTCGGTCACCGTTGGGGGCATCTCCCGACCGCTGCCCGCGCCGTTCTTCGTCCTCGCCACCCAGAACCCCATCGAGATGGAAGGGACGTATCCGCTGCCGGAAGCGCAGCTCGACCGCTTCCTGCTGAAGCTGCGCGTGCGGTACCCCGCCATCGAAGAGCTGAACGCCATCATCGATCGCACCACCCACGCGCGGCCGGTCAGCGTCGAGCGCGTCATGAGCGGCGCCAAGGCGCTCCAGTTCCGCGAGTTGATCCGCGAGGTGCCGGTGGCCTCGCACATCCGCGACTTCGCGTCCGGCATCGTCATGGCCACGCATCCGCAGTGGGCGGACGCGCCCGAGGTGACGCGACGCTTCGTCCGCTACGGGGCGAGCCCGCGCGGCGCGCAGGCGCTCATCCTCGGCGCCAAGGTCCGCGCGCTGGCGGAGGCGCGCTACAACGTCAGCGCGGACGATCTCAAGGCGCTGGCGGCGCCGGCGCTCCGGCACCGGGTCATCCTGAATTTCGAGGGCGAAGCCGAGGGCATCGACATCGACAACCTCATCGCCCAGATTGTCGAGGGCGTGGAGGCGGCGACCGCGCGGGGCAAGGAACCATTCCTGCGGTAGGCGGGGGAGGCGGCATGGCGCATTCTGAGACGCTCGATCGACTCGTGCGGCGCGTGGCCGCACAGGTGCGCCGCCGGCGCGCCGAGCACCACGCCATCCGTGGCGCCTTCTGGGCGTCGCTTCCCGCGGTGGCGGTCATCGCCCTCAAGGGTCCGATCGGCCCCCGCGCCGTCATCATCGCGATCGCCCTCGTGGTGGCCGGTGTGCTGGTCGGCGCGGCCTGGGGACTGCTGAAGCGAACGCGCCAGTCCGACGCGGCCCGGCTGGCGGATCGCGCCTTCGGACTCGAAGACCGCGTGGCCACCGCGCTCGAGTGGGCCGAGCGCCCGGACAAGACGCCGCTGGTGGCAGCGCTCGTGGACGATGCGACGGCCCGCGTGTCGGCGCTGTCGCCCCGTACCATCGTGGGTCGGATCTGGCCGCGCGAGGCGCGCTTCCTGCCGGTGCCGGTCCTTGCCGTCATCGTGCTGGCGCTGGCGCCGCCGGTGCCCATGCCGTCCGGCCGCCTGCCCGACTTCACGCCCGGCGGCGAGGAAGAAGAAAAGGAGGCGCGCGCCGGCTCCGGTGAGCTCGAGCAGCGCTCCCCGCGCGAGACGCGCGACAAACTCAGGCCGCCGGCCTTCGAGGAGCGCGAGTTCGCCGCCCGCAGCGGGGCCGCCTCCGCGAGCACGGCCGGCGACCTCTCCGCCGTGTTCAAGGACACGTCGCTCTCGTCCCAGCGTCCCGACTTCAACTCGTTCTTGAAGAAGGGCGACGATCGGCTGAAGCTCCTCGAGCAGGTCGACCGCCTGCCCGACCTCGCCTCGGACTTCACCACCAGCCAGTACAAGATGGTCTTCAAGAAGTCGAAGGCGCTGGCGGGCGGCATGCGCCCGAACGACATTTCTCCCAAGAAGCTGAAGGAGCTGCTGGAGGAGATGGAGCGGCTCGGGCGCAAGGGGGGAAACTGGAACAGCGAGGTCGGCGAGGGGATGGATGCGCTCGAGGGTGGCCAGACGGACAAGGCCATGGAAGCGATGCAGAAGGCGCTCGACAAGATGCGCGCCCAGGAAGAAGCGCAGCGCGGCGGCAAGGGGCTCCGCGGCGGCCGTGACAACGAGCGCGGCGGCAGCGGCCGCGAGCGCGGACGCGGTGAAGGCGGCGGCGCCGACGACCAGGACTTCGGTGACGCCGAGGGCCTCTTGCCTGGCAAGGGCAAGAGCAATTCTCCGAAGGGCGAAGCGAGCCGGCGCTTGCAGGCGTCGCCGTACGACGTCGGCGTGGAGGGCGAGTCCCGCCGCGGGCGCAAGGACGGCTACGACACCAACATGACCGGACGCGGGGGGCAGATGGGTTCGCGGCTCCAGTACCTCGGCGTGATCGGGCAGTACCGGAAGATGATGGAGGACGCCATCACGCGGGAATCGGTGCCGCGCGACTATCACTCGCAGATCAAAGACTACTTCCAGGCTCTCGACGAGCGATAGGCCGTGCCCGCCGACACGCGGCACACGTTCTTCCCGCCGGAGTTCCTGGCGCAGCTCGAGCGGCTGTCGCTGCTCTCGCGCCGCGCGTTCCGCGGCAGCGTCAAGGGCGAGCGGCGCAGTCCCCGCCGCGGGCACTCCGTGGAGTTCGCCGACTATCGCGCGTACGGCCACGGCGACGACCTGCGCTACGTCGACTGGAACGTCTACGGCCGCCTCGATCGGCTCCACGTGAAGCTGTTCGTCGACGAGGAGGACCTCTGCCTTCACCTCCTCGTCGACGCCTCGGCCTCGATGCGGTTCGGAGCGCCCAGCAAGCTCCAGTACGCGGTGCGGACGGCGGCCGCCCTCGGCTTCGTCGGCCTCGTCAATCACGAGCGGGTCGGCGTCGGCATCCTGCGCGCGCGCGCCTCCGAGGGCTGGCCTCCCTCGCGCGGCCGCAATCAAGTGGTCGCGCTCCTGGATTTCCTCGCCGCCGTCGATCCGGTGGGCCCGACGCGGCTCAACGAGGCGCTGGCCGACTACGCCGCTCGCGCGCGCGAGCCGGGACTCGCCGTCCTCATCTCGGATCTCCTGGATCCGCACGGCTTCGAGGCCGGCGTGCGGGCGCTGCTGGAGCGGCGTTACGACGTCCACCTGATCCACCTTCTCGATCCCGTGGAGATGAACCCGGACCTTGCCGGTGACCTGCGGCTCGAGGACGCGGAGACGGGTGAGGTGCGCGACATCACGGTGGACGCCGAGACGCTCCGCGGCTATCGCGAGCGCCTGACACAGTTCCTGCAACGCGTCGAGGGTTTCTGCCGCGCCCACGAGGTCGGCTATCACCGGGTGGTGACCGACACCCCGGTGGAGGAATTCGTGGTCGCCCAGCTGAGGGGGAGAGTGGTCGCGTGAACTTCCTGTCACCGCTCGCGTTCGCCGCCCTCGGTCTCGCGTTGCCGCTCGTGCTGCTCTACTTCCTGAAGGTGCGGCGGCGGGCTCGCACGGTGTCGAGCCTCATGCTCTGGGGCGCCGAGCTGCGTGACCGCGAGGCCTCCGCCTTCTTCCAGCGCTTGCAGCGCGACCCTCTGCTGATTCTACAGATCCTGGCCCTGGTCGCGCTCTGCGTGGCGCTGGCGCGTCCCGTGGTGACGGTGATGGGCGAGGGGGCGCGCAAGGTGGTGGTGGTGCTCGACACCTCCGCCTCCATGAAGGCGCGGGACGTCGGCCCGTCGCGCTTCGAGGTGGCCCGCAGCGAGGCGGCCGGAATGGTGCGGCGGCTCGGCGAAGGCGCCGAGGTGATGGTCATCGAGACGGGTGTGCAGCCCAACGTGGTGGCGGCGCTCGGCCGCGACCGGGACCGGGCGCTGGCCGCCATCCGCAACGCCCACGCGCGCGATCTGCCCCACCGCATGCCGGAGGCCATCCGCACCGCGCGCGCCCTCGTGGGCGCCGATCCCCGCGCGGAGATCTATGTCTACACCGACGGCGCCTACGCGCTGGCCTCGACGCCCGAGACGAGCGACCCGCGCATTCGGTGGGTGCCGGTGGGCAAGCGCAGCCGCAACGTCGGCATCACCAACCTTTCCATCCGGCGGGCGTACTCCGGGAGCTTCGAGTACCAGGCGTTCGTCTCCCTGGTGAACCACTCACCGGAGTCGCAGACCTTCGACTTCACGCTGTCGGTGGACGGCCGGCCGCTGGCCACGAAGTCGCTGACGCTCGAGCCGAGCGTGCGCCGCTCCATCGTGCTGCCGTTCACCCACCAGGCGGCGGGCACGGTGATGGCGCGCCTCGACATCAGCGACGACCTCGACACCGACAACACCGCCTATGCGGTGCTGCCGCCGCCGCGGAAGATCGCGGTCGCCCTCGTGAGCCCGGGCAACCTCTTCCTCGAGAAGGTCCTCAAGACTGACCCCAACGTCGCCCTCGAGGTGAAGACGCCCGATCAATACCAGGGCGGCATGGGCGACGCGGACGTTGTCGTCATCGACACGACCACGCCCACCAAGGTCGGGGCGGGCCGCTTCATCTTCGTCAACACGGTGCCGCCCGACGTTCCCCTCGAGGTGCTCGGGCGTGTCGACCATCCGAACATCATGGACTGGGACCGCGCGCATCCGATCATGCGCCACGTCGAGTTCGCGAAGGTGGCCATCGAGGACGCCATGCGCATCCGACCGCTGGCGGCCGGTCGCGCGCTCGTGGAGACGGTGAGCGGCCCGCTGATCTACGCGCTCGAAGAGCCCGACCGCAAGGCCGTTTTCATCGGCTTCGACCTCTTCAAGACGGACTTCCCGCTGCGCGTGGCCTTCCCGCTCATCCTCTCCAACACGCTCCGCTGGCTGCATCCGGCCGCGCTGGACCAGTCGAGCCTGCAGCTTGCGGCGGGGCAGCCGATCCTGCTGCCGGTCGCCCACGGCATCACCTCGGCCACCGTCAACACGCCGAGCGGACGCTCGATCAAGGCGCCGATCACCCGGGGCGCCGTGAGCTTCACGGACACGGAGGAGGTCGGCGTCTACACGCTGTCGACGGCGCGCGGAGAGATGAAGCTGGCCGTCAATCTCGCCGACGCCGACGAGTCGAACCTGGCGCCGCGTCCGCTGCCGGCCGCCAACACGGCCCAGGCGACGGCGCCGGCCCCGGTGCCGATCCAGCGCGAGCTGTGGCCGCTCTTCGTCATCGTCGCCGCCGTGCTGCTGGCGCTGGAGGGCGGCCTCTACTGGCGCCGGCAGACGGCAGGACGCTTCCGGCTGCCGGCGGTGACGGGAGACCAGTGGGCGCTCGCGCTGCGCGGCGCGCTGGTGGTCGTGCTCCTGGTGACGCTGCTGCGTCCGACGCTCCCGCGCTGGGTGGACCGGCTGAACGTCGTCTTCCTGCTCGACCAGTCCGACAGCATCAGCCTGGCCGGGCGCGAGCGCGCGTTCCGCTTCGTCTCCGACGCCGCCCGAGCGCTGAAGAGTGGCGACCGCCACGAGGTCATCGTCTTCGGCGAGGATGCCGTGGTCGACCAGCCACTGGTCAACAAGACCACCGTGGATCGGCCGAAGGCCGCCGTCAGCGGACGCGGCACCAACATCTTCCAGGCCATTCAGCTGGCGCTGGCGACGCTGCCGCCCGGCCACGCCAACCGGATCGTGATGCTGACGGACGGCCGCCAGAACAGCGGCAACGCGCTGGCCGGAGCCCAGGCCGCGAAGGCGGCCGGCGCCGACATCTATTACGTCCCTGCGCCACTCACGTTCACCCAGGAGGTGGTGGCGGAGGCGATGCTGCTGCCGCAGGAGGTGAAGTTCGGCGAGCCCTTCCAGGCCAAGGTGGTGGCCTGGAGCCACAAGGAGACGCAAGGCCGCCTCTCGCTCTTCCGCAACGGCGAGTTCCTGGGCTCACAGATCGTCCGGCTCCAGAGTGGCAAGAACGTCTTCAGCTATCGGCAGTCGCTGGACCAGAGCGGGATCCACGTCTATCAGGCCGCCCTCGAGGTCGATGGCGACACCATCGAGGACAACAACCGCGCCGTCGGCACCGTCGTGGTGCGCGGGCGACCTCAGGTCTTGCTGGCCGACAAGGACCGCGGGCATGCGCAGTCGCTCGTGGCCGCCCTCCGCTCGCAGAACATCGAGGTCACGGTGGTGGAGCCGGCCAACATACCCAAAGACGTGGCAGGGCTCCAGAAGTACGACGGCCTCGTGCTCTCGAACGTATCGTCCCTGAAGCTGAGCAAGCCGCAGATGGCTCAGATCCGTGACTACGTCCGCGATCACGGCGGCGGGCTCATGATGATCGGCGGCGAGGAGTCGTTCGGCCTTGGCGGCTACTACCGCACGCCGATCGAGGAAGCGCTGCCCGTCACCATGGAAGTGAAGCAGAAGGTCGAGATCCCGAGCCTCGCCGTCGTCCTGTCGATCGATCGCTCGGGTTCCATGGCCATGTCGACCGACGAGAAGGTGACGAAGCTGGATCTGGCGAAAGAGGCCGCGCACCTCGTGGTCGACCTGCTCGACGAGCGCAACGAGGTCGGCGTGATGTCCTGGGACACCGAGTTCATCTGGGACTCGACCATGAAGGGCGCGCGCGACAAGGCGGCTATCCATCACGCCATCGCCACCATCAAGGCCGGCGGCGGAACGGACGGATATCCCGCGCTCAAGGAGTCGTACGCGGTCCTCTTCGATCGTCCCGCGCTCCTGAAGCACGTCATCTTCCTGTCGGACGGCCAGATGACGCGCGGAGATTTCGCGGGCCTGCTCCGCCGGATGTCGAAGGACAAGATCACCGTGTCGACGGTGGCCATCGGCAAGGACGCCGACGTGCAGCTCATGGTCGACATCGCGAAATGGGGCAAGGGCCGCTTCTACTACACGGAAGACTCGCAGACGATCCCGCGCATCTTCACGCTGGAAACGCAGCTGGCGTCCAAGGCCTCGCTGGTGGAGCACCCGTTCAAGCCCCAGCTCACGGCGCCGAATCACGAGGCGATGCAGGACATCGACTGGAAGGCGGTGCCGCCGCTCGGCGGCTACGTCGCCACCACCGTGAAGCAGAACGCCGAGCTGGTCCTGATGAGCCACCAGGAGGATCCGGTGCTGGCCACCTGGCGCTACGGTCTGGGTCGGTCGGCCGCGTTCACGTCCGACGCCAAGGCGAAGTGGGGCGTGCTGTGGCTGCGCTGGCGCGACTTCAACAAGTTTTGGGCGCAGCTGACGCGCTGGACGCTCCGCGGCGGCTCGCGCTCTGACACCACGGCCATCGTGCAACGGACGGATCAGACCGGTGAGGTCGTGGTGGACGCCGTGGACGGCAAGGGCGAGTTCATCAACTTCCTCGACTCGCAGGTCGGCGTCGTCGCGCCGAACCGCGAGCGCAGCGTGATCGACCTCGAGCAGATCGGGCCCGGGCGCTATAGGGGACGGTTCCCGGCTCCCCAGGAGGGCGTCTATCTAGTCGGAATGGCTCAGCGAAAGAACGAGCGCGTGGTTGGCTCTCAGCTGGCCGGCCTGGTGGTACCGTATGCTCAGGAGGTCCGAGACCTCGGAGTCGACGAGACGCTGCTGCGGGAGCTGGCGGAGCTCACCGGCGGCACGTCGCTCGAGGATCCCCGGGACGCATTCCTGAAGGCGCGGCGGCGCTCGCGGATCGCGGTCGACATCTGGCCGTGGCTCGTGGGCCTGGTCGCGCTGATGATGGTCCCGGACATCGCCTTGCGGCGCCTCGGGCCGGGGACGTTCTCACGGCTCGGCGGCTGGATGACGCGGAAGGCGCGGCGGGGCGCGACGCCGGCGGCCTCGAAACCGCCGGAGGAGGGCACATGATGGCTCGGCACGGCCTACGGCTCACGATCACGCTCCTGACGGTGTGCGCGCTGCTCTCGGCAGTGCCCGCCGAGAGCGCGGTCAAGGCGCGGACGATCATCATCCTGCCGTTCGACGCCGGCGCGCTCGACCGCGACGAGCAATGGCTTGGCGAGGGGGCGGCGCAGATCGTCGCCCTCGGTCTGGCACAGCACCCGGCATTCGTGCAGATCGACAGCACGCGCGTTCGCGCCGCCGCCGGCCGGCCGGAGCTCTGGGGCGAGCCCGTCGTGCTGCAGGCCGCCCGGGCGCTGAAGGCGGACGCGGCCCTCTACGGGCGCATCACCAAGCAGAACGCCGACTATGTCCTGCAGCCGCGTGTGGTGGATTTGAAGGGCGGCGATCCCATCGCGCTGGAGCCGATCACGGTCGCCCAGGCGGACGTGCTCGCCAGGCTGGCCGGCCTGCCCGTGGTCTACGCCCGCACGCTCAAGGTGCCGCTGACCGACGCGGAGGTACGCCGCATCGAGAAGGCCAGCGCTCCGACCAAGTCGCTCAAGGCCTTCGAGCTCTTCTCTCGCTCCCAGCTCGCGGCGTCCCGCGGTGGCCAGGAAGGGAACGAGACGGCCGTGGATCTCCTGGCCCGCGCCATCGAGGCCGACACCAACTTCGTGGTCGCGCAGTACACGCTCGGGGTGATCCACCAGAACCTCGGAAACCGCTGGAAGGCCGCGGCCCAGTTCCGGGCGTCGACGCAGCTCGACCCCGCGTACCCGGAGCCCTACAAGGCGCTGGGCGACCTCTTCCTGGCGGCGCCGCGCCGCCTGTTCGATCAGGCCGTGGAGGCCTACCAGAAGGCCATCGATCTGCGCCCGTTCTACGCCGACGCCCACGTCGGACTCGGCGACGCCCGCGCCGCCAAGGGCGACATCGACGCCGCCATCGGCTCGTATCAGAAGGCGCTGGCCTTCAACGCGGTGAACCCGCGGGTCTACATGAGCCTCGGGAAGATCTACTACTCGGAGAAGGGCCTTTATTACGAGTCGGTCCAGGCCTACAAGCGCGCCATCGACCTCGACGGCCAGTCGGTCGAGGCGCGCATGGGGCTCGGCGAGGTCTACGAGGACAAGGGCCTCTACAAGGAAGCCGTGGAGGAGTACCGCAAGGTCATCGAGCTCGACGACAAGCACACCGGCGCCATGTACAACCTCGCCATGGTGTACGAGAAGACGGACCCGAAGGAAGCGATGGCCCAGTGGGAGCGCTACATCGCGCTCGCCTCGCAGCTGCCGAGCGAGAAGGACTGGGTCGACGTCGCCCGCCAGCATCTGAGAAAGCTGAAGGGCCAGGTCAAGGAGTAGAGTGGACGAGCTTCGGAAGGACCCGACACGAGGTCAATGGTCGCTGATCCGGCCCAAGGGGCCGGCCCCCGCCGAGTCAGGCTGTCCGTACTGTCCGGGCGCCGAGCGCTTCGGCGGCCGTGAGATCGCCGCCTATCGCAAGGACGGCTCCCTGCCGAACGAGCCGGGCTGGACCGTGCGCGTGGTGCCCGAGCCGGACGCCTACTTTCGGATCGAGCATGAGCTGGTTCGCGAGGGCGTCGGCATGTTCGACATGATCACGCCCCGCGGTGCGAGCGAGCTGATCCTCGAGTCGCCGAACCACGACGACACGCTGGCCACGATGGACGCCGAGCAGATCGAGTCGGTCCTCTGGATGTACCGCGACCGGCTGATCGATCTGAAGCGCGACGGCCAGATTCGCGACATCCTCATCGCCCGTCACCACAAGAAGCCCGGCGTCGGCCGTCATCATCCGTACTCGCGGGTGACGGCCATTCCTATCGTCTTCGACGAGACGCGGCGGGAGCTCCGCGAGGCGCGCGAGTATTACCAGTACAAGCGCCGGTGCCTGTACTGCGACATGCTGCGGCAGGAGATCGCCGCCGAAGAGCGGCTGGTGCGGGTGACGCCGAGCTTCGCCGCGTTGGTGCCGTACGCGGCGCGCGGGCCGCTGGAGACGTGGGTGCTGCCACGCCAGCACGCGTGCTCGTTCGAGGACGCGCTGACCGCGGGCGGCGCCCGCGACCTCGCGGGATTCCTCTCCGCCTACTTCCGCGCGCTTGCTCGCCGGTTCAACGATCCCGGCTATGAGTTCGTGCTCCACACCGCGCCCAATCTGCGCTCTCGCATTCTCCAGGGCGACTGGGCGACCATCCGCGACGACTACCACTGGCACCTGGAGATCCTGGCCGAGCCCTATCACGCCAATCGCGTGGGCGGCATCTACATCAACGAGACGCCCCCGGAATCCACGGCCGCCGAGCTCCGTCGCGCCCTCGAGGGATAGAGGAATCGAGCGAGCGTAACTACGGGTACAAGCCCCGGACCTTGTAGCCCTCGGCCACGCGCTTGATGCCTTCCATCAGCGCGGCCGTCCTGAGATCGGTCCCTTCCTTTGTCCCGAGCGCCCACACGCGGTTGAACGCGCGGGTCATGACCTCCTGCAGCCGGGCGGTGATCTCGCTCTCACGCCAGAAGTAGTACTGCAGCCCCTGCACCCACTCGAAGTAGGAGACGACCACGCCGCCCGCATTCGCCAGGATGTCGGGGATCACGGTCACGCCGCGGTCTCGCAGGATCACGTCGGCCTCGGGCGTGGTGGGACCGTTGGCGCCCTCCGCGATCAGACTCGCCTTGATCTTGTCGGCGTTGCGCTCATGAATCTGACCGCCCACGGCCGCCGGGACGACGATGTCACAGGGCAGTGTCAGGAGATCCTCGTTGCTCACCGGCTGGGTGCCCGGGAAGTCGGCCACCGAGCCGCTCTCGGCAATGTGGGCTTCGAGCTGACGGATGTCGAGGCCGGCGGGATTGTGAATGCCGCCCTTCACGTCGCTGACGCCGACGATCACACAGCCCTCACGCCAGAGCAGGCGTGCCGCCACGCCGCCGACGTTGCCGAAGCCCTGGACCACCACCTTGCGTCCGCGGATCTCGTACCCGAGGTGCCGCGCCGCCTGATAGATCGCATACACGATCCCGCGACCGGTGGCCTCGCGCCGGCCGGCGGAGCCGCCCACGATGAGCGGCTTGCCGGTGACGACCCCCGGGACGCTCTTGCCCTGGGTCATGGAATAGGTGTCCATCATCCAGGCCATGGTCTGCTCGTCGGTCCCGAGGTCGGGGGCGGG
>Ga0075431_100004748_pt1 | contig 13361 bp, 11 predicted proteins | sample RhiMetdeltSRZDD5_FD_75297 | JGI IMG/M metagenome (GOLD analysis project Ga0075431, IMG submission 75297) | Populus rhizosphere microbial communities from Tennessee, USA - Rhizosphere MetaG P. deltoides SRZDD5 | ecosystem: Host-associated > Plants > Roots > Rhizosphere > Soil | place: USA... | reverse complement strand
GAGCTCCGGCATGAATTTCATGCTCACCTTCTTTGCCAACAGCCCGCGCAAGAATCGCTTGTGCTTCTCGAGGTGAGCGGCCGCCTCCTCGGCCTCACCCCCGCCAAGCGGGAGAACATAGACGGTAGCGAGCTTGAGGTCTGGCGACATGCGCACCTCCGGCACCGTGAGCGAGTGCCGGCTCAGTACGTCGTCCACGATTTCGCCGCGATGAAAAATCTCGGCGAGCGCATGCCGGATCATCTCGCCCACCTTGAGCTGGCGCTGGGAGGGGGGCTTGCTCTTGCTGCTCATTCTCAATCCTGTTGGACGTCATGCCCGGACTTGATCCGTACCGTTAGGCCCAAGCGAGCTGAAGCACCAGTGGAATGGATTGCTAGGTCCAGCCCGGCAATGACGAATCGGGGGTTTGACCGTCCTAAAGCGTGCGCTGGACGTGCTCGACCTGGAAGCACTCGATGACGTCGCCGACACGCATGTCCTGATAGTTCTCGAAGGCCATGCCGCATTCCTGGCCAGCAACCACCTCGCGCACTTCGTCCTTGAAACGCTTCAAGGTGGAAAGCTTGCCTTCGTGCACCACGACGTGGTCGCGGATCAGCCGCACCTGGGCGCCGCGCTCGACCTTGCCCTCGGTGACGCGGCAGCCAGCCACCTTGCCCACCTTGGAGATGGTGAACACTTCGAGGATTTCGGCATTGCCGAGGAAATTCTCGCGCACCGTCGGCGCAAGGAGGCCTGACATGGCCTGGCGCATTTCGTCGACGAGGTCGTAGATGACCGCATAGTAGCGGATCTCGACGCCGTCACGCTCGGCGACCTCACGGGCCTGCGCGTTGGCGCGCACATTGAAGCCAAGCACGACCGCACCCGACGTTGCCGCGAGCGAGACATCGGATTCGGTGATGCCGCCAACGCCGGCGTGAATGATGCGGGCTCTTACCTCGTCAGTACCAAGCTTGCCGAGTGCCGTGGTGATGGCCTCGACAGAGCCCTGCACGTCGCCTTTAACGAGGAGCGGGAACTCTTTGACGCCCGCCTCCTTCAACTGATTCATCATTTGCTCGAGGCTGCCCCGGGCGCCCGCCACGGCGAGCCGCTTGCGCCGCTCGCGGGCGCGATAGTCGGTAATCTCCCGTGCACGGGCCTCGTTCTCGACGACGGCGAACTGGTCGCCAGCTTCGGGCGCGGAATCGAAGCCGAGTACCTCGACCGGAACCGAAGGCCCTGCCAGCTTCACGTGATCCCCGACATCGTTGATCAGCGCACGCACCCGGCCCCAGGCTTGCCCCGCGACAATGAGATCGCCGAGCTTGAGAGTGCCACGCTGAATAAGCGCGGTGCCCACAGGCCCGCGTCCGCGCTCGAGCTTGGCCTCGACAATCACGCCATCGGCTGGCCGGTCGGGATTGGCGGTGAGCTCGAGCACCTCGGCCTGCAAGAGGATAGCCTCGAGTAGCTTGTCGAGACCGGTTTTCTTCAGCGCCGAGACCTCGATCTCGAGCGTGTCGCCGCCCAAGCTTTCCACCACGATCTCGTGGCTCAGAAGTTCGGTGCGCACGCGCTGAGGGTCGGCGCCCGGCTTGTCCATTTTGTTGATGGCGACGATCATGGGAACGCCCGCGGCCTTGGCATGATTGATAGCCTCGACCGTCTGCGGCTTCACCCCGTCATCGGCCGCGACCACGAGCACCACGATGTCAGTCACCTTGGCGCCCCGGGCGCGCATGGCGGTGAAAGCTTCGTGGCCCGGCGTGTCGATGAAGGTGATCTTCTGGTCTGACGGCGTCTCCACTTGATAGGCGCCGATATGCTGGGTGATGCCGCCAGCCTCTTGGCTCACAACATTGGTCGCTCGGATGGCATCGAGCAGCGAAGTCTTGCCGTGATCGACGTGGCCCATGATGGTAACCACCGGCGCACGGGGGACGAGATCCTCGGCGTGATCCTCTGCGCCGATGAAGCCTTCCTCGACATCGGCCTCCGACACGCGTCTGACCGTATGTCCGAATTCCTCGGCCACGAGCTGGGCGGTATCGGCGTCGATCACGTCGGTGATCTTGTGCATGGCGCCATCCTTCATCAGGTACTTGATGACATCGACGCCACGCTCGGCCATGCGATTGGCGAGCTCCTGGATTGTGATTACTTCAGGGACGACCACCTCGCGCTGAATCTTCTGTTGCGCCTGCGGTCCGATCGTTTGCTTCTTCTGGCGCTCCTGGCGGCGCTTGAGCGAAGCGAGGCTCCGCTGCCGCTGCTCCTCGTCGAGCGCGTTGGTGATGGTCAGACGGCCGCGGACTCTGCGCTCCTCGCCGCGCCGGGGTGCCACGGGGCTCTTCTTGTGGCGGGCGTCGGGTGTGCGCGTCGGCTCTTCCGCCTCCTCTTTCAAGAGATGCTTGCGCGCGGTCTCCTCGCCCTTCTGGCGCGCTTTGGCCTCGGCCTGATGGCGCTCATCCTCCTTGCGCTTGCGCTCCTCGGCTTCTTGACGCTCTTTCGCACGCTGCTCCTGCGTCACCGCCTGGACGGCGGCAATCTGCTCGGCTCGTGCGCGCTCGGCGGCCTCGCGCTGACGCGCGTCGGCGAGCGCACGCGTGCGCGCGTCCTTCTCCTCCTCGGAGAGTTGCGGCAGCACGACACGGGCACGATTGGCCTGAGCTTCGTCTTGAACGGGCTTGGGAGCAGGCGTCTCTGCCGTGCGCGGTGCGGGCTTTGCCTTGGGCTCCTCGACCGGTTGCGGGGAAGGCCCCGCGCCGAGCGACCGACGCTTCTTCTTCTCGACTAGAACGGACTTCGAGCGTCCATGGCTGAAGCTCTGACGCACATGGCCGGATTCAACGGTACGGCGCACGTTAAGCGTCATCTTGCGCCCACTGCGTGCGGTCTTGCCTTCGGTCTCGTTCGTCTCACTCATTCGTTGTTCGTATCCAATTCATTCGGGTTTCTGAATGCGGCGCTGCCCTTGCGGTAGCGCTCAAGCCGCGAGGCCGCCGCAAGAACCTTTAGAGCCGCTCCACCCTGGATTAGGGCAGCATGTATCACATTTGTCCGGCCCGATGCCAAACCCAATTCATCCACGGTGAAGACGCGGACGGCGGGAAGGCTCGTTCCGCCTTTCTTTCCGCGGAGTTTGGCGTCGAGCTTGCGGCAGCCGTCGTCGGCCGCCTCCCGCGCATGAACAAGGGCGATAACCCGGCCTTTGGCGATCGCTTCTTCAACCTTGGTATAGCCGAAAACCACTTCGCCAGCCTTGTTGGCGAGCGAAAGCGCAGAAATCGCCGCCTCGGCGAGAAGCTTGTCGACCTGGGCATCCAGCCCTTGAGGCGCTCTGGCCTCTTGCTTGAAGGCCCGAGCGAAGGCGTTGCGCTTTAACGCTTCGGCAACCGTGTCGCGCGCCGCAGTAAGCCACACGCCGCGTCCCGGCAGCTTTTCCTTGAGGTCGGGGACCACAGCCCCATCTGGGCCGAGCACGAAGCGGATCAGCTCGTCCTTGGGCCTAAGCGCGCGGGTAACGGCGCAGCGGCGGACGGTGTCCGCCGTTTCGCGATCTTGGTCTCGCTCCGGCGCCACTTGCCGCAAAGGCCTGGTCTCCTTGCCTTCTCATTAGTGGCCTGCGCTCTGGCTCGGCCCACCGGCCGGCGAGTCGCCTTCGACCGGAGTTGCGGCCTCGCCCTCAGCCTCAGAAGGCTCGGGCTCAGGCTGTGCTTCCTCGATCCAGCCGGCCTTCACGCGCGCGGCGATGATCACCTCCTCGATCTGCTCCCGCGTGAGGCGGAACGAATCGAGGATGCCTTCATGCCGGACGGCCTCTTTATCCTTACCGCGCTCGGTCCAGCCCGCGAGGTCGTCGGTCGCACAATCGGCGAGGTCCTCGACGGTCTTGATGTTGCTCTCGCCGAGTGCGACCAGCATCGCAGTGGTGACGCCGGGCACTTCCCCGACTTCGTCGGCGACGCCGAGCGTCTTGCGCTTGGCGTCAAGCGCCGCCTCGATCTTCTCGAGATGCTCGCGGGCCCGGGTCTGAATCTCGGCCGCGGTGTTCTCGTCGAAGCCCTCGATCGATGCGATCTCCGACGGCTCGACGAAAGCCACCTCCTCGACCGAGCTGAAGCCCTCCGAAGCGAGCAGCTGCGCGATGACCTCGTCGACGTCGAGCGCCTCCATGAAGGTCTGCGAGCGCTCCGCGAACTCGGCCTGGCGCCGCTCGGACTCAGAGGCCTCGGTCATGATGTCGATGTCCCAGCCGGTGAGCTGGGAAGCGAGCCTGACATTCTGCCCCTTGCGTCCGATGGCAAGCGAGAGCTGCGGATCGGGCACCACGACCTCGATACGCTCGGCATCCTCATCGAGCACGACCTTGACTACCTCGGCAGGGGCGAGCGCGTTGACAATGAACGTCGCGGCATCTGGCGACCATTGGATGATGTCGATCTTCTCGCCCTGCAGCTCATTCACCACCGCCTGCACGCGGCTTCCACGCATGCCGACGCAGGCGCCGACCGGGTCGATAGAGGCGTCGCGCGACACCACCGCAATCTTGGCGCGGCTGCCAGGATCGCGCGCCACTGACTTGATGGTGACGATGCCCTCATAGACCTCCGGCACCTCTTGCGCGAACAGCTTCGCCATGAATTCGGGATGGGTGCGGGATAGGAAGATCTGCGGCCCGCGCGGCTCGCGCCGTACGTCATAGACATACGCGCGGATGCGGTCGCCGTAGCGGAAATTCTCGCGCGGCAGCGTCTCGTCGCGGCGCACAATGGCCTCGGCGCGACCGAGGTCGACGATGACGTTGCCATACTCGACGCGCTTGACGATGCCGTTCACGATCTCGCCGACGCGATCCTTGTATTCCTCATATTGGCGCTCGCGCTCGGCCTCGCGCACCTTCTGCACGATGACCTGCTTTGCATTCTGCGCGGCGACCCGGCCAAAATCGAGCGGGGGCAGGGGTTCGGCAATGAAGTCGCCGACCTGCGCCGCCGGATTGCGCCGGCGCGCCTCCTCGACTGAAACCTGCGTCGCTTCCATGGTGACCTGCTCGACAACCTCGAGGAGCCGCGCGAGCCTGATCTCTCCGGTCTTTGGGTCGACCTCGGCCTTGATCTCGTTCTCGCTGCCGTAGCGGGACTTCGCCGCCTTCTGGATCGCGTCCTCCATGGCGGTGATCACCACTTGGCGATCGATCGCCTTCTCGCGCGCGACCGCGTCGGCGATCTGCAGCAGCTCCAGCCTATTGGCGCTTACGCCTGCCTGAGCCATGTCTTTTGCCTCCGATCTCTATTCGTCGGGCTTCGCGACTTCTCGCGGCCCGGGTTGAATCTCAATGTTTCTTGCCAGCAAGGTCGGCCCTGAAGCTGTCCATGTCGACGACGAGCTTCGCCTCGCTGATGAGCGAGAAGGGAAGGCCGATCGTCACCAATTCGGCCTTGCCCTCTAGCTCAATTCTGAGGCGCGCCTCGTCATCCTCCACGCCCTCGATCACGCCCCTGAAACGTTTGCGCCCGTCAACCAGCTCTTTCAGCTCCACCTTGGCTTCGTGACCCGCCCACAACGCAAAGTCGCTCGGTCGCACCAATGGCCGGTCGATACCGGGAGAGGAAACCTCGAGCCGATATTGGCCGGGCATCGGATCGTAGGCGTCGAGCACCGGGGACAGCCTGCGGCTGATCGTAGCGCAATCCTCGACAGTCATCTCTCCCGTTGGCCTCTCGGCCATGATCTGCACCGTGCCTCCGTCGCGCCCCGAAACCTTGACCCTCACCAGCCGGAAGCCCAGTTCCTCGAGGACGGGCTCGGCGAGATCGGCGATCACCCGGGCCGGCCCCGTCTCGCGGGCGAATCTTCGGTCAGTGGCGGCAGGGCTCGACATCGGGCCACACTCCTCAGGAAGCCGAGGAGACTAGGAGCCTAACAAAAAGGAGCGGGCGGCAAGCCCACTCCTGATCAAAACCAATCATGAGTTCGGACTTAATATACGAGCTTTTTCCGCGGTTTCAAGCGCCTTCGCGGGCCGGGAGGCGCCGCTTAGGGGGAACCCATCACCGCCTTCTCGATGCGCTCGAAGTCATTGATGCGCTCATAGGAGAGAGCGCAGAGACATGACGAATAATTGCCGCCAATCGCGGTGCCGCCGAAGGCGAGGCTGTCCTCGAACGTGCAGCTCGCATCGCGATAGGCGATCCATTGCTTCTGCGCGTCCTTGAGATAGCCGAGCTGAACCTCGGGGCTTTGGCCCATGTCCTTGGCGTCGGCACGGACCGCATCCTGCAGCTTCTTATAGCTGTCGTTCAGGAGTTGATCCGCCCTGTCCGCGGCGCGCACGACGCAGGCTTTATATTCGGGATTGGAATGTGTGCTGTCGGCGCAAGTCTGATAGCAAGTCGCGACGATGTCGGTCCCCGCCATGGCTGCAACGGGCATCAGCACGATCGTCATAACCATCCAAGCGACGCGCATCAGCCCCTCCGGATTAGACCCGCTTGAATCTCAAATAGACAGGCTTCCGGCCCTCGCTCAAGGCCTTCCGCTCGTAGCGGGTCTCAGGCCAATCAGCGGGCCGCATGCGCCAGTCCGATGGCCGTTCGGCGAGCCAAGTGAAGTCACGACTCCGGCCGATGGCAGCAAGCGCATGTGCTGCGTAATCGCCGCTGTCGCTCGCAAATCTAAGCTCGCCGCCGGGCGCCAGTACGCGAGCGAAGTGCTCTATGGTCTCCGGCGAGATGAGCCTGCGCTTGAGGTGCCGCTTTTTCGGCCAAGGATCAGGAAACAGAATAATGAGCCGAGAAACTCCGCTCTCGGGAAGCCAGCCAAGCACCTCGCGCGCGTCGCCGTCATGGACCCTAATCGTCTTGACCCTACTCGTCTCGATCGCACCGAGCAGGCTCGCCACCCCGTTGACGAACGGCTCGCAGCCGATGAATCCGATATCTATGTGGTGCCCTGCCTGAAACAGGAGATGCTCGCCAGAGCCGAATCCTATTTCGAGCCAAACCTCTCTGACTAGCACCGGGAAGAGGTCTTGCAGACACTTCGGAGCAGGGGCCTTGAGGTCGAGTTTAAGCTTCGGCAGGAGGTCGGCAATGAGGCGCTCTTTCCGAGCGCTCAGGGGCTTGGCCTTGCGCCGGCCATAGGACCTGAGCGGCTTAACCTCGGCGGTCGGACGTGTCTGCGGCGCCAATTCACGCACCATTGTCATGCCCGCGCAGGCGGGCATCCAGTAACAACTGGCCTTCGTTGCCGATAGCTCTGTGATTACTGGATCGCCCGGTCAAGCCGGGCGATGACAATAAGGCTAAGGATGAAGCGGGTTAGGTCAACTCGGCGCGGATCGGCTCGACGAGATCGAGTCGCTCCCACGAAAAGCCGCCATCATTGTCGGGCTGGCGTCCAAAATGGCCATAGGCAGCCGTGCGCTCGTAGATCGGGCGGGAGAGCTTGAGATGCTCCCTGATGCCGCGCGGGCTCAAATCCATGACTTGGCGCAAAGCCTGCTCAAGCTTGCCCTCGGCGACGCTGCCAGTGCCATGCAGGTCCACATAGAGCGAGAGAGGCTGGGATACGCCGATCGCGTAGGAGACCTGCAGTGTGCATTTATCGGCAAGCCCGGCGGCGACCACATTCTTAGCGAGATAACGCGCGGCATAAGCGGCTGAGCGGTCGACCTTGGTCGGATCCTTGCCTGAGAAGGCGCCCCCGCCATGGGGCGCCGCGCCGCCATAGGTGTCCACGATGATCTTGCGGCCGGTGACGCCGCAATCGCCGTCTGGACCGCCGATGACGAACCGCCCTGTGGGATTGACGTAGAACTTCGTGTGACCGTTCACCCAGCCCTTCGGCATCACCTCATCGACGAAGCCGCGCACGATCTCCTTGACGCGTTCCTGGCTTACGTCCTCGCCATGCTGGGTCGAGACCACGATGGAATCGGCGCGCACCGGCTTTCCGTTCTCGTAGGCGAGTGTCACCTGGCTCTTCGCGTCAGGCCCTAGCTCAGGCATGCGACCCGTATGCCGCGCCTTGGCCATCTCATGCAGGATCCGGTGGGCGTAGAAGATCGGCGCCGGCATGAGCGGCTCGGTCTCGCGGCAGGCAAAGCCGAACATGATGCCCTGATCGCCCGCGCCCTCGTCCTTCTTGGTCCCGGCATCGGCGTCGACGCCGCGGGCAATGTCCGCAGACTGCTCGTGCACATAATATTCGAACTCGGCCAGGTCCCAGTGGAATCCCTTCTGCTCGTAGCCGATCTCGCGCACCGCACGGCGCGCCGCCTGCTCGATCAGCTCGGGGGTCACCGTCTCGGGCCCGCGCACCTCGCCGGCCATCACGATGCGGTTGGTGGTCACGAGCGTTTCGATAGCGACCCGCGAATGGGGATCGGCAGCAAGATAGAGATCGACCACCGCGTCGGAGATGCGGTCGCACACTTTGTCGGGGTGACCCTCCGACACGGATTCGCTGGTAAAGACGTAATTTGTCCGGGACACTTGACCCACCCTGTTTCAAGTGAAGACAGGCGGCCGGATGACCGCCTTCGTTTCTCGCAAACCACAGGGCGCGTGGCGGGTCAAGCCCGCCGTCCAGCTCGAGACTGAGGCCAATCAGACTTAGGAGGTGCTGCCAGATCCGCTCAGGGCGCGCACCAGATCGACGACGCTCTTGCGAACCTTGGGATCGCCGATCTTCACGAAGGCGCGGTTGAGCTCGAGCCCTTCGCGGCTATTCAGAAACTCGAGGATGAAGGCTTCGGAGTCCGGCTCGGCCATCCCGCGCACTGCGTTACCGTCGCCCGTGTAAGGCGCTTCTTCGAAGAAGAATTGAACGGGGACGTCGAGGATTTTCGAGATTTGAAACAGCCGGCTAGCGCCGATGCGGTTCACGCCCTTCTCGTATTTCTGCACCTGCTGAAATGTAAGGCCCATGCTCTCGCCGAGGCGCTCCTGACTCATGCCAAGCAGCATGCGTCGCAATCGAACTCGGCTGCCGACGTGTGCGTCAACGGGATTAGGCTTCTTGCCTGCCATTAGCTTTCTCGCAATCAACATTGAGTTTGAAAATTCGAAGCTGACTCATATTCTTGATGAAACTGCCATACTGGTCGTTCTTAAGCGGTGCGGTTTGCCTCCGTCAAGCACGCAGGAGCCGCACCCCGTATTTGTCCGGGATGCGTTACTTCGTCCAATGAGACGATTGCACGCGACAGGCGAGCCATGCGGCAAAAGCCAACACAATGGTAGAAATTTCCAGAACAAATCCGAATTGAGCGAAGAAAGTCGATGAACCCACTTTGGGCAGGTCGACATCAATGACGCCTTTCTCGCCAAGACTAATCTTGGCGAGAATTCTGCCGTAAGGATCGATCAGTGCCGAGATACCTGTATTGGCGGCCCGGGCGAGAGGTAATCCTTGCTCGACGGCGCGGACTTGGGCCTGATGGAAGTGCTGATAAGGACCGGCGCTCGATCCAAACCACGCGTCGTTGGTGACGTTGAGCAGCCAGCCCGGTCTCGCCGAGCTCTCGGTCACGTCATCAGGAAAAATGATCTCGTAGCAGATGAGCGGGCTTGCCGGCGGCGCTCCGGGGATGGAGAGAAGCCGCGGGCCGGCACCTGAGCTGAAGCCGCCGCGCACACCGGTAAGCTGCATGATGCCGAGGCTTTCCATGAAGTCCTGGAAAGGAAGGTACTCACCAAAGGGAACGAGATGCATCTTGTCGTAGCTCGAGACGACGCGGCCCCGATCGTCGATTGTGAGCAGACTGTTATAGATGCGTGTCTGGCCAAGCGTGCCTTTTGCATCGCGCTCTTCGGTGAGCCTGGCAGAGCCTACGACGAGAGACGTTCCTTCGGGCAGCGCCGCTCCGATCGCTTCGAGAGCGTCGGGAGAGTCGGCGAGAAGGAACGGAACGGCTGTCTCTGGCCAAATCACGATATTGATACCGGCAAGCCCGTCGCTGCCCGACTTGGTGAGGTCGAGATAGTCTGTAAAGATCTCGGCACTGTTCTCTGGCCGCCACTTGTCTGCCTGATCGACATCGGCCTGCACGATACGAAGCCGGATGCCGGTGCTGTCTTGCGCCGCCTCGGCAAGCCTGTGCTCACCCCACACGTAGCCCAACCCGAGCAGAAGCAAGAGGACAGCAGTGAGCCCCAAGCCGGCTCTGCCCGCCTGAAGATTTGAGCCCTCCGGCGCCGTAATGGCGGCGGGACTGGCGAAAAGGAGGACGGCGAGCAGGCTAAGGGCGTAAACCCCGAACACCGAGGCGAGCTGCATCATCGGCAGCGCGCCGAGAAGAGCATAACCAACGAGGTTCCACGGCAGCCCGGTCAGCACGTGCCCGCGCGCGTACTCAGCAAGGCCGAAGGCAAAAGCAAGGGCAAAGACCCGGCCGATGCCAGGGAGCCAAAGCAGCATGGCAAACGCTGCGGCCGCCGCGGAGAATAGGGCCATGCCCGCGGGCATCGCCGTCATGACGAACGGGATCAGCCAGGCGTGGCGCCAAGGCTCTACCAGGAAGGCCTCGGCGATCCAGTAAAGCCCCGCGAGGAAATATCCGAAGCCGAACCAGAACCCCACCAAGCTTGCGCATTTCAACCTGCCGGCACGCTGGGGATTGACGGCGTGGCAGCCGTCAAGCAGCCAAACCAGTCCACCAAAGCTTATAAAGAGGATCGGCCAAGCATGAACCGGTGCGAAGGCGAGCACCGAGATTGCGCCGAGGAACGCCGCAAAAAAGGTGCGGCGGACGCCTTGCAGGCTCGCGACCAAGGTCGCAATGCGTAATCCACCGACATGATCTGCATGCGGCACGTCTTGCTTCGACACACCCCCGTTGAGCGAACTCACGCGCTTTCGGCCTGTCCGGTCTCGGCTGCGGGCGGGAGGTGGATGCGGAGCTTTTTGATCCGGCGTGGGTCGGCGTCAAGCACCTCGAACTCGATGCCGCTCGGATGCTGGACGAGCTCGCCACGCGCCGGGATCCGTCCCGCAATCGCAAAGACGAGGCCGCCAAGCGTATCGACCTCTTCCTCCTGCTCTTCGGAAGCGAGTTCGAGCCCGAGATGCTTCTCGAGGTCAGAGATCGGCGTGCGCGCGTCGGCGACAAGCCCAAGTCGCGGGTCTGACTTGATCAAAGGCTCGTCCTCGACGTCGTGCTCGTCGGCAATGTCGCCGACTACCTCCTCGACCAGATCCTCGATCGAGACGAGACCGTCGGTGCCGCCATATTCGTCGACCACCAACGCAAGATGGAGGCGCGTTGTTTGCATCTTGAGCAGGAGATCGAGCACCGACATCGAGCCCGGCACGTAGAGAATCTCGCGCAGGATATTGATCGAGGCGATGTTGCGTCCGAGATCGACCTTGCCGAGATTGAGGCTTCCCTCTTTGCACGCTTCCGCTTCCGATGTGATCCACGACATCAGGTCGCGGATGTGAACCATGCCACGCGGATCGTCGAGGGTCTCGTGATAGACTGGCACCCGCGAATGCTCGGCTTGGCGGAAGACGCCCATGAGGTCGGCGACGCTGATTGTGTCATCCACCGCAATGATATCTGCGCGCGGCACCATGACGTCCTCGATCGTGAGCGTGCCGAGACGGAGGATGCGGCGGAGCATGCTGCGCTCTTGTGAGCTCAGCGTGTCGCTCTTGCTGCGGGCGAGCGCATCCTCGATCAGCTCACGGAGATCGGGCTCTTCGCCGAGGCCGAAGGTCTGAAGCAGGCGCTCGAACCACGATGCGTCCTCGTCGGTCGGGCGAGCCTCCTCGGGTTTAAGATCGTTGTCGATGCTCGGGGCATTGCTCATGGTGAGACCTCCGCAGGCGTATCCTGCTGCTCCGCGTAGGGATCCGCGATTCCAAGCGTGGCGAGCGCCGTCCTTTCGAGGGCTTCCATCTGTTCGGCCTCATCGTCATCCATGTGATCGCGGCCAAGCAGGTGGAGCAGGCCATGGATGACGAGGTGAGAAACGTGATCGGCGAGTGAGATGCGGGCCTTGTGCGCTTCGTCGCATATCGTCTCATAAGCGAGCACGACATCACCGAGCGGACCAGGCTCTGCCAGTTGATCGCTGGCGGGGAAGGACAGAACGTTGGTCGGCGCGTCCTTGCCGCGCCATGCGCGGTTAAGCTCCCTCATTTCCGCATCGTCGGTGAGAAGGATCGTAACCTCGTAGATTCCGTGCCCGGGCGGGGGAGCGGTCAAGAACGCCGCCCCTGCCGCGCGCTTGAGCAGGGCGTCGTTCAGCGCGGGACGCCAAGCCTCAGCGTGGCGGAGAACATCGACCTCGAGCTTTGGGCTCGAAGAGGGCGCCGGCCTTTTGCGACTAGGGCCGCCGTCAGCCATCGCGCTCACCACGGAGCGGGGCCTGCTCGTAGGCATCGACGATCTTGCCGACGAGCTCGCGGCGCACGACATCGGTCCTGGCGAAGGCGATATGGTCGATTTCCTCGATGCGCTGCAACAATGCGATCGCCTCGAGCAGACCTGAGTCTTTGCCTGGCGGAAGATCGACCTGGGTCGGGTCGCCGGTGACGATCATCTTGCTTTCTTCGCCAAGCCGCGTGAGGAACATCTTGAGCTGCACCGGGGTGCAGTTCTGCGCCTCATCGAGAATAATAATGGCGTGCGAAAGAGTGCGGCCGCGCATGAAGGCGAGCGGTGCAATCTCGATGACGCCAGTGGCAATACCGCGCTCCACACGCTCAGGCGGAAGCACGTCGTAAAGCGCGTCGTAGAGTGGGCGCAGATAAGGATCGACCTTCTCGCGCATGTCGCCAGGTAGGAAGCCCAGCCGCTCGCCGGCCTCGACCGCGGGGCGCGAGAGGATGAGCCGGTCGCATCTGCCGCTTTCGAGGTAAGCCGCCGCGAAGGCCACGGCAAGATAGGTCTTGCCGGTGCCGGCCGGACCGGTTGCAAAGACGAGGTCGTTACGTTGCAACGATGCGAGATACGCGCTTTGCGCCGGCGTACGCGCCGTGATGAGGCGCTTCCGTGTGCGGATCTGCTGCGCCTCTGGACGATCATCGCCGGGCTCCGGACTTTCGGCCGGTTCGTAGGTGCGCGCGTGCCGGATGGCGCCGACCACCTCGCCCACCCCGATCATCTCGCCTTGCGCCAGCCGGCCGTATAGCTGCTCCAGCACCGACTTCGCCGTGGCAGTCGAGGCCTCCGGACCCCGCAGGCTGACCGCATTGCCGTTAACTACCGCCTCGATGCCAAGTCGATCCTCGAGCACGGCGAGATTGGCGTCGTAATCGCCAAGGAGATCGCGTACCAGTCTGATGTCGTCGAAAAATACGACCGTCGGCTCGCCGCCGCCATTGACTTGCGCGGCGGCAGAGCGCTTCAGCGCCGCTCC
>Ga0075431_100004747_pt1 | contig 13362 bp, 13 predicted proteins | sample RhiMetdeltSRZDD5_FD_75297 | JGI IMG/M metagenome (GOLD analysis project Ga0075431, IMG submission 75297) | Populus rhizosphere microbial communities from Tennessee, USA - Rhizosphere MetaG P. deltoides SRZDD5 | ecosystem: Host-associated > Plants > Roots > Rhizosphere > Soil | place: USA... | reverse complement strand
GGAAGGGGAGACGACGACAGCGCCGGCGGAGACGGCAGAGCTCCGCGTCTACTTCCTCCACGAGGGGAAGGTCTGGCCCGTGCTTCGGGAGGTCGACACGACGGGTGGCGAGGCGACCGGAGCGCTGACCGCGCTGCTCGAGGGGCCGACCCGGCAGGAGGAGCGGGACCTCGATCTCACGACCGCGATCCCCGAGACGACCGAGGGCGCCGAGGTCTCGGTCGAGGACGGCGTCGCAGCGGTCGAGCTCGACGTCGAGCTGGAGGACGCCGGGCTGGCGCAGGTCGTCTACACGCTGAGCCAGTTCCCGGAGGTCGAGCGCGTCGAGGTCCAGGAGCGGTTCCTGACCCGCGGCGACTTCGAGGAGCAGACCCCGGCGATCCTCGTCGAGTCGCCGCTCGCGTTCGAGGACGTCGCGAGCCCGCTCCGCGTCACCGGCACCGCGAACACGTTCGAGGCGAACTTCGAGTACGAGCTGACGGACACCGACGGCAAGATCGTCGACGAGAGCTTCGTCACGGCGACCTCGGGCACAGGGACGCGCGGGACCTTCGACTTCACCACCGACCCCTACACGGTGCCCTTCGACGGCGTTGGCGCGCTGATCGTCTTCGAGCGCTCTGCGGAGGACGGCTCACGGATGAACCTCGTCGAGATCCCGCTTCGGATGACGCGCTAGCTCCGCGGCGCTCTCTATCCTCGGGTCATGCCCGACGCCCCGTGGCGCTGCTCCGAGTGCGGGACGGTCAACGAGCCGGTCGCGAACTCGTGCCGCACGTGCGGCAAGTGGCCGAGCCTGTTCGACCTCCAGGACAGCCTCGTCGAGGACGAGCGCGAGGACCCCCGCCCGCCGGCCCCGACGGCCGCCTTCCCGGCGGACACGACCGTCCTGGAGCCCGAGACGTTCGAGCCGGAGGTTTTCGAGCAGGACGCCTACGAGCCCGAGCCGCTCGAGACCGAATCCTACGAGGCAGATCCCTACGTCCTCGAGGAGGAGGACGAACCCGCCCCGGGGCGCTCCAGGGGGCGCAGGCTCGCGTCCTTCATCGTCCCGATCGCGTTCGCGATCTACGTCGTGATCTCGGTCGTCTTCGGCGACCGGTGACGACGCCTAGGCGCCGTAGCGCACCTCGCCGGACTCGAGCGTTCGCACCTCGCCCGAGGCCGTCTCCACCTCGAGCCGCCCGTCGCGGAGGATCTGCAGGGCGACCGCGGGCTCGTCGTCGACGGTGATGCGCCGCCCGCGGAGGAAGTCCCGCGCGCCGAGCTCGCCGTACAGGTCGGCGAGGCCTCCGTGGCGCCAGCCGTCGTAGATCCGCTCCAGCCTGAACAGCAGCGAGCCGAGGAGCGCTGCGCGGTCGTGCTCGTGGCCGGTCACCGTCCGCAGCGAGCCGGGTGGAGTCGGCGCGTCGAGCGGTAGCTCCTCGCGAGCCTGGTTCACGTTGATCCCGATACCGACGACGACGGTCCCGTCGGACAGCTCCGAGATGATCCCCGCGACCTTCTGCCGGTTGACCATGACGTCGTTCGGCCACTTGACCTGCGCCGTCAGCCCGGTCGCCGCCTCGATCGCCTCGGCTGCGGCGAGTGCCGAGGCGAGCGAGAGCTCCGGGAGGTGCCGCTCTCGTGGCGGGTGGAGCATGATCGACACGAGCAGCGCGCTCGCGCGTGGTGCGTCCCAGCGCCTGCCGAAGCGCCCGCGCCCTGCCGTCTGGTGGTCGGACGCCGCGACAGCGCCCTCGGGCAACCCCGATCCCAGCAGCAGGAGCTGGGTCGACTCGCACTCCTCCTCGTACACGTACGGCTTCCCGAAGCGTCCGCGGAGATGCCGGTCGACCGCCTCGAAGGCGAGCGTGTCCGCGGTCGTCGCGCTCATCGCGCCGCGGCGCGCACCGCGCGCCGGATCGGCTCGATCCGGACCGCGCTCACCTTGAACTCGGGCGTGCCGATGAGCGAGTCGCCGACGTCGTGCGTGAGCCAGTTCACCTTCTGCTCGGCGAAGTGCAGCGCCATCCAGACCAGGCCGGGAAAGACGCGATCCGTGACGTGGGCCTCGGCCTCGAGCGCCCCGCGGCGCGAGACGAGACGCGCGACCTCCCCGTGGGCGAGGCCGAGCGCCGATGCGTCCTCGGCGGAGATCTCGAAGAAGGGCTCCTCCTGCTTGTCGGTGATCCCCGCCTCGCGCATGGTCATGTTCGCCGAGTTGTAGTGATACAGCGTGCGCCCGGTCGAGAGGACGAGCGGGAACTCGGAGTCGGGCTCCTCGATCGGCCGCTGGAACTCGACGGGATAGAACTTGCCACGGCCGCCAGGCCTCGCCGGTCGCGGTGCGTGCAGGAACTGCGTCCCCGGATGACCCATCTCCGGCGCAGGCCACTGGATCCCGTTCTCCTCCAGCCGCTCGTAGCGGATGCCGTACCACGGCGGCGCGAGGTCGGCGAGCTCGTTCCACACGTCCTCCGCGCCTGCGTACTCGGGCCAGTGGGCGCCGAGCGCCTTCGCGAGCAGGATCACGATGTCCAGGTCGCGCTTGGCCTCGCCCGGGAGCGGCGCCGCGGCTCGCACGCGGCTGACCCGGCGCTCCGTGTTCGTGAACGTGCCGTCCTTCTCGGCGAAGCTCGACGCGGGGAGGACGACGTCCGCGTGCTTCAGCGTCATGTCGTGGAGGAAGATGTCCTGGGTCACGAGGAAGTCGAGCTTCCCGAGCCCCTCCTCGACGTGGCGCGCGTTCGGCTCGGTCTGCGCCGGGTTCTCGCCGACGAGCACGAGTGCCCGCACGCGCCCGTCATGCAGTCCGCTCATCATCTGGTCGAGGCGGTAGCCCGGCGTCTCCGGCACCTCCGCCCCCCACGCCTCGGAGAACTTCCGCCGCAGCTCAGGGTCGTCCACGGACTGGTAGCCGGGCAGGTACATCGGGTTCGCACCCGAGTCGTTCAGCCCCTGCACGTTGTTCTGGCCCCGGAGCGCGTTCAGCCCCGTGGACTCGTAGCCCAGGTGGCCGGTCATGAGCACGAGGTTCGAGAGCGACCAGACGTTGTCGACGCCGCACGCGTGCTCGGTGATGCCGAGGGTGTAGAAGACCGCCGCGTGCCGCTCCGTCGCGTACTCGCGGGCGGTCGCGCGGATCTCCACGGCCGGGACCCCGGTGACTTTCTCCGCGTCCTCGGGGGTGTAGCGGGCCAGTACCTCGCGGAGCGCGTCGAAGTCCTCGGTGTGGTCGCGGATGTAGTCCTCGTCCTCGAGGCCCTCGGCGAGGATCGTGTTCATCATCGCGTTGAGGAGCCACACGTCCGTTCCCGGGTTGAGCTGGAGGTGGCGGGTCGCGATCTTCGTCAGCCAGATCTTCCGCGGATCGGCGACGACGAGCTTCGCGCCGTCGCGCACGGCCTTCTTGATCCTCAGCGCGAGCACGGGGTGCGCCTCGGTCGTGTTCGACCCGATGACGAACAGGAAGCGAGCCCGCTCGATCTCCGCGATGGAGTTGCTGCTCGCTCCTCTGCCCAACGACCTGACCAGGCCGTAGAGAGTGGGACCGTGTCAGGTCGACTCGCACGAGTGGACGGAGTTCGTCCCCACCCCCGTGCGCGCGAGCTTCTGGACGAGGTAGTTCTCCTCGTTCGTCAGGCGTGAGCTCGTCAGGAAGCCGACCGACTGGGCGCCGTGCTCGGCGATCACCTTCCGGATGCCGGTGGCGGCCGTCTCGAGCGCGTGCTCCCAGGTCGTCTCGTGCAGCTCGCCGTCCTCGCCGCGGACGAGCGGATGTGTCAGCCGGTCCGGGTGGTGGACGAAGTTGAACGAGAAGCGCCCCTTCACGCACAGGTTGCCCTCGTTCGGGAGGTACTCGGGCTTGGAGGTGACCTTCACGACGTGCTTCGTCTCGGGGTCGACGTTGAGATCGATCTGGCAGCCGACGCCGCAGTACGTGCACGTCGTCCGCACCTGCTCGAGCCGGCGCTCCTCGACTCCCGCCCCCTCCAGGAACTTCTCGTAGATCGCCCCGGTCGGGCATACGGACAGGCAGCCGCCGCAGAGCTCGCACTCGGTGTCGAGCCACGAGCGCTCCCAGGTGGGAACGATCCTTGCCTCGCCGCCCCGTCCCTCGAGCGAGAGCGCCGAGCACTGCATGACCTCCTGCGTGTAGCGGACGCAGCGGTTGCAGAGGATGCAGGCGTCCGGGTCGTAGCCCATCAGCTGATTGCGGTCGTCGTAGGGCTCGCGCTTCGCATCGGGGAGCACGAGTTGGGTGGTCGCGCCGAGCTCCTCGGCGAGGTCGAGCAGCTCGTTCGGGCGGCCGCCGGGCGAGGCGTTCAGGTGCTCGGAGAGCAGCATCTCCGTGAGTGTCCGCTGGTAGCCCGTGATCGGCCCGTTCGTGGCGACGACCATTCCTCCGGCGACGCGGGTCGCGCATGCAGGCAGGGGCCGCGGCGCGCCCTCGACGTCGACGACGCACATCCGGCAGCCGCCGTACGGGTCGAGCTTCTCGTCGTGGCAGAGCGTGGGGATGAAGGTTCCGTGACGCGCGGCCGCGTGCACGAGGAGCTCGCCCTCGGGCGCCGAGACGATCCGGCCGTCGAGCGTGAACTCGACCATCGGGCCGATCCTAGCTTCCGCGCGCGGCACGCCCGGCAGGGAGCGGTGGAGACCCGCCGTGCGTGCGGCCCGGGCCGCCCGCGCCCGCGCGTCCTCGGGCGCTCTAGGCCGCAGCGGCCTCGATCACGGCGAAGCCGTTGCTCGCGACCGTCGAAGACGAGTGACGGAGGCCGGCCTGTGCGAACAGCTCGGCGTACTCCTCCTGCGTGCGCTCGCGGCCGCCGGGCATCACGAGCATGTTCAGGTCCGAGAGCTTCGCCGCCGGGTTCTCGTTCGGCCCGCCGAGGTCGCGTTCGACCAGGAGCACGACGCCGTCGGGCCCGATCGCTCGCCGGCAGACGCTCAGGATCGCGACCGATTCCGCGTCCTCCCAGTCGTGGATGATCGACTTCATGACGTAGGCGTCGCCACCCGCCGGCACCGACTCGAAGAAGCTGCCCGCGACGATCTCGCAGCGGTCGAGCACGCCGGCCGCTGCGAGCACCGGCGGGGCGCCGCTCACCACGTGCTCCTGGTCGAAGAGGACTCCGCGGCTCGCGGGATGCGCGGCGAGGATCGATGCGAGAAGAGTGCCGTTTCCGCCACCGACGTCGACGATCGCCGCGAACCGTCCGAAGTCGTACGCGTCGAGGATCGCGGCGTTCGCTGCGGCCGTCAACGCCATCATGGCCTCGTCGAAGACGGCGCTCTCCTCGGGGCGCTCGGCGCGCCACTCGAACACGTTCATCCCGTGCAGCATCCGGAAGGAGTTCTCGCCGGCGCGAACGGCGTCGGCCAGGTTTCCCCACGAGCGCCAGATGTGGTCACGGCCCGTCAGCCTCGCCCAGCCGTGCAGCGAGCCCGGCACGTCGCTGCGAAGCGGCCGACCGAGCGGGGTCAGCGAGAACCGGCGTCCGCCCGACTCGTGCAGAACGCCGAGGCTCGCGAGCGCCCGGAGCAGCCGGTAGAGCGCAGATGGATCGGCACCGCTCGCCTCGGCGAGATCGTCGGCTGCGCGCTCGTCGTCTCCGAGGAGGTCCGGGATGCCGAGCTCGGACGCCGCGTAGATCGCCTGGGTCACGCGGAAGCCGTCGAGGAGACGGAGGAGATCGCCGCTCACACGGAGAGGGCCTCGCCGAGCGGCGCGAACAGCTCGGGCCACCAGCGCATCGCATTCCGCACCGGGATCGGGGACGCCTGGCCGAGGCCGCAGATCGACGTCTTCTCCATCGCGAGCAGCCACTCGTCGACCTTCTCGCGCGTCATCGGCGCGCGGCCGTGCTCGAGCTCCTCGCAGAGGTGGTGCAGCGCGCGGTTCCCGATCCGGCACGGCGTGCACTTCTGGCACGACTCCTCGGCGAAGAAGCGCATCGTCTGGCCGAGCAGCCGGAGCGGGGAGTAGGTGGGCGGGAAGACCTGCAGCGCCGCGGACCCGACTCCGGCGCCGAACTCCGCGAGCCCGTCGCGCGTCAGCGGAGCATCGAGCGCGCCGGGGGGCAGGATCCCGCTCGCCGCTCCGCCCGGGACGACCGCGCCGATCTCGCCCGCGAAACCGCCAGCGTGCTCCTCGACGAGCTCGCGCGTCGTGATCCCGTTCGGGGCTTCGTAGCAGCCGGGCCGCGCGACCGCGCCGGAGACGGACCAGAGCCTCGTCCCGGACGCCTCCAGGCGTCCGAGCGCGGCCCACCAGTGGCCGCCCCGGCGGAGGATCGCGGGGATGTGCGCCAGGGTCTCGACGTTGTTGATCAGCGTCGGCTGCCCCAGGTATCCGACCTGCGCGGGGAACGGCGGCCGCAGGCGCGGCATCGCACGCCGGCCCTCCATCGACTCGAGCATCGCCGACTCCTCGCCGGCGATGTACGCACCCGCGCCGACGACGAGGTCGAGGGTGAGCCCGTCCAGCAGACCCGCCGCGCGGAACTCCCGCAGCGCCTGCTCGAGCCTCGCGCGAGACGTCGCGTACTCCTCGCGCAGGTAGACGAAGCCGGCGTCCGCCTGCGCGAAGCGCATTGCGATCACCGTCGCCTCGACCAGCAGGTGCGGGCGCAGCTCCATCACGTACCGGTCCTTGATCGTTCCCGGCTCGCCCTCGTCGGCATTCACCACCACGGAGCGCGGCGGCGGCTGCTGCGAGACGACCTCCCACTTGAGCCCGGTCGGGAAGCCGGCGCCCCCGAACCCGGTGAGCCCCGACGCCTTGAGCTCTTCCACGATCCGCTCCGGCGCGGGGAGGTCGCGCAGCAGCTCGAGACCGCCACGCGCCTCGTAGTCGGCGAGGGTCTCGTCGCGTGTGCCGAGCCCGATCGCCGGCCCGTCGTCGTTGGTCGCGTGCGTGACCGCCGGGACGATTTCGTCGCCACGGGTCAGCACCGGGGCGAGATCGCAGTGCCCGAGGCACGCGACCTCGACCGCTCCGGGGTTCTCCTCGATCAGCCGGTGCGCGCCGAAGCAGTCGCACACGGGGCCCGTGCACACACGGGTGACGTCGACCGGGAGCTGCAGGAAGGAGTAGAAGGAGACGACCTCGTGCACCTCGCCGCGGCGGATCGACATGTGATCGGCGAGCGCGTCCGACAGCTCGGGGGTGATCGGGCCGACCTCGCGACGGACGCGGCCGAGATTGTCGAGCAGTTTCGTCCGCTCCCGTGGGAGCTCCGACAGCAGGGCCGCGAACGCGAGCACGCTCACGTTTCGAGTCTACGGCGCGGTGCGTGACGAAGGCGCCCCTGGGCGTTCAGGTATTGGGGGCTGCGTCCGATACAGGTCCCATGCACAGGACCACCGTCGAGCTCGACCTCGACGCATTCCACGCTGCCGAGCGCAACCTCGGCACGCGCGGCTTCAAGGAGACGCTCAACAGGGCGCTCGAGGACGTCAACCGCCGGGCCGCCTTGGACCGGGCGGTGCGCTACGTCGAGGACCGCCGCGAGAGCCTGCCGGCGTGGGAGGCGCTCGAGCGGACGCGCCATGTGGAGGCGTAGGTGACGCTCTACCTTGCCGACAGCTCGGTGTGGGTAGGCCGCCGCCGCGCGAGCTCCGGTGAGCTCCCGCGCCAGTTCCTCGACCGGCTCCGCCGGAGCGAGATCGCCACGTGCGTCCCGGTCGCCCTCGAGGTGCTCAGCGGCCCGGCCGACGGCGACGCCTACGTCCGTGACTGGACCAACCTCTGGGGCCAGCTGCACTGGCTGCCACTGCGCGAGCGCGCCACCGGGCGTGCGCTCGAGGTGCAGAGCGAGCTTGCCCTGACCTCGCCGGGCGCCCATCGCCATAGCCTTGCGCACTTCCTGATCGCCGCCTGCGCCGAGGACGCAGGCACGGAAGTCGTGCTCTGGCACTGGGACCCGGAGCTCGCCGCGATCTGCGAGCACACGGGCCAGCGGCACGAGCTCGTGCCCGCGCCCGTCGCGACGCTCCGCGCGGCGGAGGGCAACGGCGAGTCGAAGACCGCGCTCATTCGTCCGCCGGCGCGCGGCGGCGGCGCTTGACCTCGGCGCGCCGCCGCTTCTGAGCCAGCCGTCGCTCGCGGGAGGACGAGGTCGGCGTCGTCGGCACGCGGCGGCGTGGCACGGCGAGCGCCTCCCGTAGCTTCTCGACGAGGCGCTCGCTTGCGAGCTCGCGGTTCCGGAGCTGGCTCCGCTCGTCCTGCGCCACGGCGCGCAGCACGGGCCCGGCGCGCTCGACGACACGCCGCTTCTGGTGCTCGGAGAGTGCCGTCGACGCCTCGACGTCGAGGAGCGCCTCGACCCTCGTCGACGACTTCTGCGCGTGCTGGCCGCCCGGCCCGCTCGAGCGCGAGACCCGGATCTCGATCTCCTCGACAGGGAGCAGGACGGAGCGCGTGACGCGGATTCGCCGCTCCGGTGCCGGCTGAGCCGGCTCCTCCGCTCCTGGGTCGCCTCCGTCGAGCCGACGGCTCTTAGACTCACGCCCCATGGCCTGCATTCTGCTCGACGTCGACGGCGTGCTCCACGTCTCCGGGATGCCGATCCCGGGCGCCGCGGAGGCCGTCGCCGAGCTCCGCGCGAAGGGGCACCAGCTCCGTTTCGTAACCAACAACTCCACGCGGCCCCGCTCCCGCCTCGCGAGCGAGCTCCGTGAGATGGGCTTCGCGCTCGAGGACGACGAGCTGCAGACGACGCCGGGCGCCGCCGCGCGTGAGCTCTCCGGCAAGCGCGTCTTCGCCCTCGTCATGGCCGCGATCGTCCCCGACCTCGACCAGCTCGAGCTCGTGGGCCACGACGTCGATGCCGTCCTGATCGGAGGATGCGACGAGACCGTCGAGCCGAACCAGGTCTTCAGCTACATGAACCTCGCCCGGGCGTTCGAGGAGATCCGCATGGGCGCTGCGTTCTACTGCCTGCACAAGAACAAGTGGTGGCAGACGAGCCGCGGGCCGATGCTCGACGCCGGAGGCTTCGTCGCCGGGCTCGAGTACGCCACCGGCATGGAGGCGACGGTGCTCGGGAAGCCGAGCCCGTCCTACTTCGCGGCGGCGCTCGACGCGCTCGACGCGGAGCCCGAGCTCACCTGGCTCGTTACCGACGATGTCGAGGCGGATGTACGCGGCGCGCGACTGTTCGGCATGCGTACGGCGGTCGTGCGGACCGGGAAGTTCCGACCGGAGACGCTCGAGACCACCGACGCGTCACCGGACATCATCGTCTCGTCGCTCGCCCAGTTCCCCGCGCTGCTCGAGCAGGACCTGAGCGGCGGTCTCGCGCGGTGAAGGTCGGCGTCGACCTGATCGAGATCGAGCGCGTCCGCCGCGCTCTCGAGCGGCCGCGGTTCCGCGAGCGCTGCTTCACCGAGGCCGAGCGCGAGTACTGCGACTCGCGGGCGAACCCGGCCGAGAGCTACGCGGCTCGGTTCGCGGGCAAGGAGGCGGTGGGCAAGGCCCTCGGGTGCGGCGTCCGCTTCACCTGGAAGGAGGTCGAGATCGTCGGCAGGCCGAAGCCGGGCGTGCGCCTCACCGGCCGCACGGCAGCGTTCGCCGACAAGGTGCGGGCAGGCGCGATCGACCTCTCGATGACGCACTCGCGCGAGCTGGCCGCGGCGATCTGCGTCGTCTCGCCGCGCGATGCCTAGGCGACGCACGGCCGCCGGCGGAGACGCCGCCGACGCGACGCGTCCGCCTTCTGAGGTCTTCGCGCGATCGGGATCTGCCTCTGCAGACCTCGATCCTGCGCACTCCTTCGAGGCGCTGTACACGGCGGACGAGATGCGGAGCGCGGAGGAGCGCTACCCCGGCTACCCGGAGTCGATCCCGGAGCTGATGGAACGGGCCGGCGGCGCCGTCGCCCGGGAGGCGAGGTCCGCGTATCCGGATGCGCGCCGCTTTGCCTGCGTCTGCGGCGGCGGCTCGAACGGCGGCGACGGCCGCGTGGCCGCGCGCGTCCTCGGCGAGGCGGGGCTCGAGGCGGAGGTGACAGAGGACGTCGAGGGCTACGACGTGGTCGTCGACGCGCTCTTCGGCACCGGGTTCCGCGGCGAGCCGAGGGCGGAGGCCGCGGCGCTCATCCGGCGCATCAACGCCGCCGACGCTCCCGTCGTCTCGGTCGACCTGCCCTCGGGTGTCGACGCCTCCACCGGCGAGGTCGCGGGCGCTGTCGTCGACAGCGACCTCACGGTCACGTTCCACGCGGCGAAGGTGGGGCTCGCGATCGCGCCGGGCCGCTTCCACGCAGGGCGGGTCGTGGTGGCCGAGATCGGGCTCGAGGAGCGAGAGACCGAGCATCGACTGGCGACCCCTGGGCTGCTCGACCTCGTGCCCCTGCGCAGCGCCGGCGACACGAAGTACACGGCAGGGGCGGTTCTCGTCGTCGGGGGACAGCCAGGGATGACCGGGGCGGCGTGCCTCTCCGCCCTCGCCGCGCTGCGCGCTGACGCCGGCTACGTCACCGTCGCCGTCCCCGTCGAGTCGCTGCCGGTGATCGAGACGCTGGCGCTCGAGCCCGTGAAGATCGGCTGGACCGAGGACAGCGCGCTCGAGACGATCGCGGCCGCCGCCGAGCGAGCGGGGTCGCTCGCCCTCGGGCCGGGGCTCGGACGCGGTGAGGCGCGGCGCGCGCTCGTCCGCGACCTGCTGCAAAGGGTCGAGCTTCCCGCCGTGGTCGACGCGGACGCGCTCGACGGCTTCGAGCCGGTCGAGCGGTCGGCGCAGACGGTGCTGACACCGCACGCGGGCGAGCTCGCGCGGCTTCTCGACACGGGCTCGGACTGGGTTGGGGCGCACCGACTGGAGGCGGCCCGATCGGCCGCCGAGCACTTCGGCGCGATCGTCCTCCTCAAGGGGCCGGACACGATCGTCGCGGCGCCGTCCGGGGGCGCCGTCGTGTGCGACCTCGGTCCGCCTTCGCTCGCGACCGCAGGCACGGGTGATGTGCTCACCGGGATCCTCGGCGCGTTCCTCGCGAAGGGGCTCGACGCGCGAACGGCGGCTGCGGCCGCGGCCGTCGCTCACGCCCGCGCCGCCGAGCTCGTGCCGCACCGTGCCGGGCTCGTCGCCGGCGACCTGCTCCACGCTCTCCCGGCGGCGCTCGAGCGCTGAGCGCGACCGGCATCGCGGAGAATGCCCGGATGGAGCGCTCCTCGTTCACGATCGACCTCGGCGCGGTCCGGCGAAACGCCGAGACGCTGAAGCGCGCTGCCGGCGCGGCCGAGCTGTGGGCGGTCGTCAAGGCGGAGGGATATGGCCACGGCGCCGTGGACGTCTCGCGCGCCGCGCTCGACGGCGGCGCGACCGCGCTCTGCGTCGCGACGGTGCCCGAGGCCCTCAACGTCCGCACGGCGCTGCGCGAGGCGCGGATCGTCGTCATGGGCCCGGTCGGCGAGCACGAGGTCGCGGAGGCCGGCGCGGCGCGGCTCGAGCTCGTCGCGGCGGACGGGCGCATCCCCGAGGGCCTGCCGGTACACCTGAAGCTGGACACGGGCATGGGCCGGTGGGGGTTGTCCGAGCTGCCGGCGCCGACTCGGGACGTGGTCGGGATCATGAGCCACCTCGCCGTCGCCGAGAGCGACTCCGGCTTCAGCGCCGCGCAGATCGAGCGCTTCCGCAGCGCGACCGACGGTCTCGGGGAACTGACGCGGCACCTCGCGAACAGCGCGGGCACGCTCCGCTATCCAGAGGCGCGGCTCGACGCCGTGCGCTGCGGGATCGCGCTCTATGGGATCTCGCCCTCCGGCGGAGATCCCGCTGACGACGGCCTGGAGCCGGCGCTCCGCTGGGACTCGTACCTCGCGCTCGTGAAGCGGCTCGCTCCGGGCGAGAGCACGGGATACGGACGGCGTTTCGTGGCCGACGAGCCGACCTGGATCGGGATCGTCCCCGTCGGCTACGCAGACGGGTTCCGGCGCGACATGACCGGGACGGAGTTGGCGGTTGCGGGCAGGCGCTGCCGCGTCGTCGGGACGATCTCGATGGACGCCCTCGCGGTCGAGCTGCCGGAGGCGCTCGCTCCGGGCACTCCGGTGACGCTCGTCGGGGACGGGGTCCGGATCGAGGAGCACGCGCGGGTCGCTGGCACGATCGGCTACGAGATCGCCACGGGCCTGAACACGCGCTCGCGCCGGGCGCAGCGGCTGGTGCGCGATGGATGAGCACGTGCGTGAGGTCCTCGCCGGCGAGGAGGCCTGGATCGTCGGCGGCGCGATCCGGGACCAGCTGCTCGGGCGGCCCGTTCTCGACCTGGACGTCGCCTGCCGCGGCCCGCGTGACGCCGCGCACCGGTACGCGAGCCGCGTCGGCGGGGCCGCCTTCCCGCTCTCCGAGCGGCACGGCGCCTGGCGGGTCGTCGTCGACGGCAGCGAGCGGACGGTCGACTTCACGCCGCTCCCGAACGGGATCGAGGCCGATCTCGCGACGCGCGACTTCACGCTGAACGCAATCGCCGTCCCCGTCGAGGGCGGCGAGCGGTGCGATCCCCACGGAGGCGAGGCCGACCTCGCGAACGGGATCGTGCGCGCCGTCTCCCCGACGATCTTCGAGCACGATCCGCTCCGACTCCTCCGTGCCGTGCGACTCGAGGACGAGCTCGGGCTGCGAATCGACGCCGAGACGGAGGCGCTCCTGCGCAGGTCGACGGCGCTCGTCAGCCGTGCGGCGGGAGAGCGGATCCTCGCCGAGCTGCACCGGCTCTCCCCCTCCGGGTACCGGCGGCTCGCGGACGTGGGCCTCCTCGCCGAGCTCGGCGGGACGGTCGACGAGCGGCTCGACGCGCTCGACGACCCCGACTTCCGGCTCGTCGCCGCGCTGCGCGAGCGTCTCGTCTCCCTGCCGATCTCGAACGACCTGCGCCGGTACGCGAACGTGCTCCTGCGTGCGCGTCCGCCCGACGACCCGTCCCCGCGCTCGATCCACCGCTTCCGCCGCCAGACGGAGCCGTGGGCGCTCGACGCGCTCGCATTCGTCGGCGCATCGCAGCTCGCCGCGGTGGTCGAAGCCGCGCGCCGCGCGGACCCTCCCGGGCCGCTCGTCCGCGGGGACGAGCTCGGCCTGCAGCCGGGGCCGGAGATCGGACGTATCCTCGCGGTCATCGACGAGGAGCGGGCAGCGGGCACGATCGCGACCCGCGAGGAGGCGCTCGAGCTGGCGCGCGTCCTCGCGGAGGAGGGCGGCGGATGACCGTCGAGCTGCGGCAGACGTTGCAGGCCGAGCGGGCGGCCGACCTCGAGCACCGCCTCCGCCGGCTGCTCGGCCCCTTCTCCGGGACGGAGGCAGTGGTCGACGCCGGCTGCGGCACGGGAGCGCTCGCCTTCGCGCTCGCGCCGCACGTCGCCGAGGTCGTCGGCGTCGAC
>Ga0075431_100004743_pt1 | contig 13371 bp, 9 predicted proteins | sample RhiMetdeltSRZDD5_FD_75297 | JGI IMG/M metagenome (GOLD analysis project Ga0075431, IMG submission 75297) | Populus rhizosphere microbial communities from Tennessee, USA - Rhizosphere MetaG P. deltoides SRZDD5 | ecosystem: Host-associated > Plants > Roots > Rhizosphere > Soil | place: USA... | reverse complement strand
ACGCCCCGGCGCGAGGAAGTGCGGCCTGGTCTCAGAGCAACAGCTGCAGCAGCCCGTTGAGCGCTGCCACGAGCGCGCTGATCGACCCGCCGTCGAGCAGGCGTGCGATGGCGCAGAGCAAGTTGCCGAGCAGGTTTCCCGCACCCGGCACCGCAGTGATGTCGAGCACGACGCGGTTGAGGTGAACGACCAGCCCGAGCAGGTTGAGATCGAGTGGACCGAGCTCGAGGTGCAGGATGCTGCAACTCGCCTGCGTGACGAGGCCGTTGAGCAGCATCGTCACGGTCCGAACCACCGATCCGAGGACCTGGCCGGTCGAGTCGGTGAGCGTGCCCACGAGCACGCCGACCGCCACGATGTTCCCCCCTTGCTCTGCGAACCGCTGGATGGTCATCGTGCCGGTGAACTGGCCGACACCGCCGAGCGCATCGGTGAATGTTCCGGTGATGGGTACCACCAGGTCGGAGGCGCCGAAGCGCTGCGCATGGGCGGGGGAAAGCGGAGCGAAGGCAAGGAGCAGGACCAGCGGCAGCAACAGAACACGTAGACAGCGAGTCATCGTTGAGCCCCTTTTCTTTCAGCAGAGTTTTGACGGCAGAGATTCAGAAAGGACGATGGCAGGCGTTTCGCCCCATCGCCCCGGCTGCCGGCCTCTACCTCCCTTCAACGCCTGTGGTTTCACGCCGGAGGCGGTGGGGGCGTTCGCGCACCGTGCAAGCTGTGTGCCGCGTATTACATCAAATCAGTGAAGTATTTCACCGATCGTGCGCGGTGCGAGCGATCCGAAAAACGCTCGGTTGCCGCGCGAGGCGAGGATGGTCGCTCTCGGCGACGATGTGAACCGCGCTCGCGTGGATGCTAGTGGCCGCCCGGCGTGCTGCTCGTGGCCGGATCTTCTATGGCCACCGTCGTCGCCACGACGGAGCTTTCGCCGGTGAGCTCGTCGCGCACACCCACGGCGACGACGTGGATGCCCTCGGGGAGCTGGAGGACCACGCGGAGGTCGAGCGTCTGCGCGGTCGCCGGGCGGCCGGGCGAGAAGCTCTGCTCGAACCTCTCGCGCTTCCTCGTCTTGGGGTTGCTGGCCTGGATCGCCACCCTGAGGTTCGCGCGCTCGCCGCTCTCCTGCGGGAAGAACGTGATCGCCGAGGTGGGAACGAGCACGTGGAGCGGCATGCCGTATTTCCCCTTGTCGGCGCTGCCCAGCGTCCCCACGGCGAGCTTCACGCCGAGCGGATTGCGCATGGCGCCGAAGGCCAGGGCGCCCTCGAGCCGCTCCTGCAACACGTCTTCGGGCTCCCGGTCGCGATAGCCGAGCCGGTGGCGGAGCCGCGCGTTCTTGGCGAGGGTCCCCCTCAGGCGCACGTCGATGATGTGGTTCCCCGTGGCGGTCGTCCGCCCCGGCGCATAGCCGAGGGAGTAGTAGCTCGTCATGTCGGTGGCGAGACGGAGGAGGTCGTCGTCGAAGCGGTTGCGGTCGAAGACGGTGCGGCCGCCGGTCTGACGGGCGAGCTCGACGAGACCGTCGCGCCGCACGCTGCGCAGCAGGGAGTCGACGCCACTGCCGGCGAAGAAGTCGACCGCGCCCTGCTCGGCGCCCATCATCGCCGGCCCCTGGATTCCGGAGGGCTGGAACGGATAGACCGTGACGCGGTTGCGGTTGGCCTCCTCGGCGAAGTCCTGCAGGCGGCGGATGAGCTGCGCCGCGTCCGCCATGTGGCTGAGCTCGGCGAGGTCGCGCTCGCCGCCACAGACGTTGTTGGCGAAGCGCACGAGCTCGGCGCCGGGCCGCGTCTCGAGCGAGTCGCTGACGAAGAGGAGCGTCTTGTGCCCCGGCAGGGCTGCGAGCAGGCGCGCCGTCAGTCGCAGGTTGTCGATCGTGGCAGTGGCGCCGCGCTCGACGGCGGCGACGTGCACCGCGATCTCGCCCCTGGCGGAGATGGCGAAGTCGCGGCAGGGCATGGGCCGTTCCTGCGCCCGGGTCCAGGCTTCCTGCAGCCGCGTGAGGCCGAACCGCGAGTCGGAGGCGCCCATGGTCGCGCTCTCCGAGAGGCGCGTGAGCGCTGCCTCGAGCTCCTGGCGCGTCGACCCGAAGGGCGCCTCCGTGAAGAGGTCGAAGTTCTGGCGGAGGATGAGCACCCGCTCGGGCGGCATCGGGCCGCTGGCGAGAAATGACTTGAGATCGTTCGCCAGCCGGCGGGTGCCGGTGGGTGAGAGGTGGAGCTGATCGAAGTAGATGACGAGCTGGCCCTGCTCGTCGGGAGCCGATGCCGGTTGCGGTGCGGGTGCCGCCGCGCCCGGCGCGGCCGCCGGCGACGTCGCGTACGGCCTTGGCGCGGCCGCGGGCTCGGTGCGGATCTCGGAGAAGTTCGTGATGGGCACCGGCTTGCCGTCCTCGAGGATCTCGAAGTCGCTCGCCGCGAGGCCGCGGATCGGGATGTCCTTCTTGTCGGTCACCCAGACCTCGACGTTGACGACGATCACGTCCATCCTCTCGACCGCCGGCGGAGCTCCGGCCGCTGGAGCGTCCTGCGCTCGGGCGTGCGGCGCGATCGCCGAGGCGATCAAGAGGGCGGCGGCGGCCCATGGGCCGGCGGTCGGGCGCGTCGATCGGCGTGGGTCGGGCGACGGTCTCATGACGCGCTCCCCGCAAGCCGTGCGCTCCATGGCCCGGGCTCGCTGAGTCGGCAGGCGGCTGGCGTGAAGCCTTGACTGAATCGTTTTAGGATCGTACCACCAGCAACTCCCCCAGCCGGCCCTGGACGCCCGAGAGCCGGGGCAAGCCCTGCCGCCTCAGCGCGGGTAGAGACGCAGCCGAAAGGAAGACGAGCGGAGCTATCTCACCCGGCGGGGCTATCCACCGGCGGGCTGTCCACCGGCTGGGGCTATCCCACCGGCTGGGCTTCGCGCGACTGGGCCCGGCGGGGCTGCGCCGAGCGCGACCGGGCCCGGAGCTCGGCGAGCCTGTGGATCGCCCGCCGGCGGAGGGCGGCGGCGTCCCGAGCAATGGCGTCGGCGTCGGGCCGCTCCGGCTGCGGGCGTCGACGGTCCAGGGCCTCGATCAGCTCGTAGACGTAGAAGATGTCGCTCGAGTCGTCCACATAGGGGTATACGCGCCAGGAGCCCTCCGGTTCCAACCCGGGTGGGCTCTATCCCGAGGGAAGTGGTCGTCGTGGTTCGGGCTCGTTTCGGGCCCCATCGGCGCGATTCCCCCGCCTGCTAGCCTCTGGCGGTGATCGCCGCGCGACGCCGACGGCTCGCCGCGTGCCTCGCGATGCTGGCGCTCGTCGCGGCTTCCTCGGCTCGCGCGCAGCCGCCGAGCTGGCGCCGCCTCGGCGCCGGAGTCGACTACGCGGCCGTCGCCATCGCGCCGAAGCCGGCGATCGGCGAGGGCGTGCTCCACGTGGTGCGGATCGATCCGGCGCTGGCCCGGATCCAGCCGCGCATCGCCAAGCAGCTCGGCGGCGAGGCGCGCACGGCGGGCGCCTGGTGCGACAACCCGCGGGTGGCGGCGGTCATCAACGCGGGCATGTACAACGAGGACATGGTCACCCACACCGGCTACCTGCGGGTCGGCGAGCGGGTTCACAACCGGCACTGGGCGAAGAAGTACCAGTCGATCTTCCTGCTCGGCCCGCGGCGCAAGGGCCTCCCGGCGGCGACGATTCGCGATGCCGGTCCCGACGGCAAGGCCGCCGACCACGCCGACTACGACACGGTGATCCAGAACCTGCGGCTCATCCGCGACCCCGGCGTCAACGTCTGGTCGGCGAGTGGCCGTCGCTGGGCGGAGGCGGCCATCGCGCTCGACCGCGACGGGCACATCCTCTTCCTCTTCTCTCGCTCGCCGTTCACCATGCGCGACTTCAACGCGCTGCTGCTCCGACTGCCGCTCGGCATCGTGCGCGCCATGCACGTCGAGGGCGGGCCGGAGGCGAGTCTCTCGGTTCGCGGTCCCGGCGTCGCCCTCGACCTCGCCGGCAGCTTCGAGACCGGCTTCTACGACAGCGACGGCAACGCGGCGCAGTGGCCGCTGCCGAACGTGCTGGCGGTGGAAGTGAGCTCGCGCTGAGCGCGGTGAGTCTCGAGCGAAGAGCGGAAGCAGCGTTTCCTGCCGGTGAACGTGGTACGGCACGGGGCCCCGCGGGACGGCCGGTATCCCACCGTGCTCAGGGCCGTGGGCGGCCCTTCCGCGCGGCGGGAGCCCTCCGTCCGGCGCGCCCCATGCCTCCACGGACCGGCTGCGACGGACGAGCTGCTAGTTCGGTTCGGTCGACTTCGCGCTGCTGGGAGTCGGTTGGTGTGACTCGGCGGTGCCCGGCACGGCGGCGCTCGGTGGGCCGGTGACGGTTCGGAACTCGCTGAAGACGAAGTCGTGCTGGCCCTGCCTGGAGTGGCAGCCGAAGCAGGTCGGCCGCAGCTCGCCGGCGCGGCCCTCGGCGGGGTCGTAGCGGGCGAAGCCCCAGCCACCGGTGTCGCGGTACGTTTCGCTCTGCTTGACCATGAGGTCGACGCGCCGCTGCCGGCCCTCGTTGGTGTTGCCGTTCGCCTCGATCGTCTCGAGCAGGTCGTAGACGAGGATCGACCCGTCGGGGAACTTGCCGGTGCGGTAGCCCTCGACGGCCTGGGCGTTGGCGTAGATGTGGTGGATGCCGAGCTGGCTCGCGGCGAAGGCGCTCTGCGGTCCCACGAGTGTGCTCTTGACGTGCGCCCAGGTCCGGTAGTCGGCGGGGAACGGGACCGCATCGGGCGGGCGCGCGGATGCGCTCCCGGGTGGGCTCGCTGGTGGGCTCGCTGGTGGGCTCCCTGGTGGGCTCCCTGGTGGGCTCCCGAAGCTCAAGCTGCTCCCGGTCAGGAGCGTGACCACGGCTACCGCACCGAAGAATTGCCCGCCGGAGATTCTCATCGTGCTCCCCTTTCGCGAGCAGGCTAGACGGCGATGCACCGTCGCCAACGGTCGGCGGGCCAAAGCGACGGCGAACCGCTCCTAGCGGCCCCCGGGTGGGAGCGACTGCTCGCGCCCGTGCGTGAAGCCGACGCTCCGGCCTAGCTGCGCGCGCCCGCCGGGTGCGGAACGCCGGGCCGCGTGGCGATCTCCGTCTCCCCGGCGCCTGCGTCCTCGGCCCCGGAGCCCTTCCGCCCGTGCGCGAGGCCGGGGAAGGTCTTCGCCAGCCACTTCTCGAAGCCGTCCATGTAGACGTAGAAGACCGGCGTGACGAAGAGCGTCAAGAGCTGCGAGAAGACCAGGCCGCCGACGACGGCGAGGCCGAGCGGGCGCCGCGACTCCGCGCCCGCCCCCATGCCCAGCGCGATGGGCAGCGTGCCGACGAGCGCCGCCATGGTCGTCATCATGATCGGGCGGAAGCGCACGAGCGACGCTTCGTAGATCGCCTCACGCGCGCCGTGGCCGAGGTGGCGCTGCTCGATGGCGAAGTCGACCATCATGATGCCGTTTTTCTTCACCAGGCCGACGAGCATGATGACGCCGACGAAGGCGTAGAGCGACAGCTCCTGCTTGAAGACAACGAGCGTGGCGAGGGCGCCGAAGCCGGCGAGCGGCAGCGCCGAGAGGATGGTCAGCGGGTGGATGAAGCTCTCGTAGAGAACGCCGAGCACGATGTAGATGACGAGGATCGACATCAGGAGCAGCAAGCCGAGACCCTGCATCGAGGACTGGAACGCCTGCGCGGTGCCCTGGAAGTTGGTCTGCACGGTCGCCGGCAGCACCTGCAGCGCGAGGTCGTTGACGCGCTGGACGGCGTCGCCGAGGGCGGTGCCGGGTGCGAGGTTGAACGAGAGGGTGACGGCGGGGAGCTGGCCCGAGTGCGCCACCGAGAGCGGGCCCACCGAGCGCTGGAAGCTGGCGATCGCCGCCAGCGGCACGAGGTCGCCCTGGAGGTCGCCGCCGCTGCCGTGCACGTAGAGCTTGGCGAGCGCGTCGGGGTCGCGCTGGTACTCGGGGAGCAACTCCATCAGCACGTCGTAGGCGTTGTTGGGGGAGAAGATGGTGGAGACGCGCCGGCTGCCGTAGGCCGAATAGAGGGCGTCCTCCACCTGGCGCACGCTGACGCCGTACGAGGCCGCCTTGTCGCGGTCGACCGAGACCCGCACCTGCGGGTTCTTGATGTGGAGGTCGGAGTCGACGTCGAGGAACCCCGGCAGCTCCTTCATCTTCGCCACCATCTCGGCCGAGGCGCGGTAGAGCTCGGCGGTGTCGGCGCCCTGGAGCGTGTATTGGTACTGGGCCTGGGTGAAGCGCCCGCCGAGGCGGATCGGTGGCGGGATCTGCAGGAAGACCTGCAGCCCGGGCACCACCGAGAGCTGCTTGCGCAGCTCGGCCATCACCACCTCCGCCGGCGGCCGCGTGCCGAGCGGCTTCAGCCGGAGGAAGATGGTGCCGGAGTTGTTGCCGCCGCGGCCGGCGAACGACATGAACTGCTCGACCGCCGGGTGGGCCTTGACGATCGCCGCCGCCTGCTGCTGGTGGCGCATCATCGCCCACGGGGAGATGCCCTCGGCGCCCTGGGTGAAGGCGAGGATCGAGCCGGTGTCCTCGTTGGGGAGGAACCCCTTCGGCACCTTGACGAAGAGCCAGCCGGTGAGGACGAGCGCGATGGCGAGGAAGGCCATCGTCGTGCGGCGGTGGTCGAGCGACCAGGCGAGCCCGCGGCCGTAGCCGTCGCGCATGCCGTCGAAGAAGCGCTCGGACCAGTTGTAAAGGCGGCCGTGGCGCGCCTCGGCCGGCGGCCGCAGGAAGCGGCTGCAGAGCATCGGCGTCAGCGACAGCGAGACGAAGCCGGAGATGAGCACCGCCATGGCGATGGTGACGGCGAACTCGTGGAAGAGGCGGCCGAGGATGCCGCCCATGAAGAGGACGGGGAGGAAGACCGCCGCGAGCGACAGCGTCATCGACAGGATGGTGAAGCCGATCTCTCGCGCGCCGCGCAGCGCCGCCTCGAACGGCTTCTCTCCCTTCTCCATGTGGCGCACGACGTTCTCGAGCATGACGATGGCGTCGTCGACGACGAAGCCCACCGACAGGGTGAGCGCCATGAGCGACAGGTTGTCGAGGCTGTAGCCGAGCAGCGACATCACGGCGAAGGTGCCGACGATCGAGAGTGGCAGGGCGAGCGCCGGGATCACCGTCGCCGACAGGTTGCGCAGGAAGAGGAAGATCACCAGGACGACCATCGACAGCGCCAGCCAGAGCGTGAACTTGACGTCGTTGACCGACTCCTTGATCGTCGCCGAGCGGTCGAAGAGGACGTTGAGGTTGGCCGAGGCGGGTAGCTGGCGCTCGAAGTTGGGTAGCAGGGCGCGCACGGCGCTCGCCACCTGCACCGTGTTGGTGCCCGGCTGCCGCTGCACCCCGAGCACCATCGCTCGCTTGTCGATGTACCAGGCGGCCGACTTGTCGTTGGAGACGCTGTCGAGCACGCGGCCGAGCTCCTGCAGGCGCACCGGGGAGCCGTTGCGGTAGGCGACCACCAGCGGCCGGTAGTCGGCCGCGTGGGCGAGCTGCCCGTCGGACTCGATGGTGAACGCCCGCTCGTCGCCGTAGAGCGTGCCGGTGGGGAGGTTGACGTTGGCGTTGCCGACGGCCGCTCGCACCTCGTCGATGCCGATCCCGCGCGAGGCGAGGGCGTTGGGGTCGAGCTGGATGCGCACGGCGTATTTGCTGGCGCCGTAGACCTGCACCTGGGCGACGCCGGGCACCGTCGAGATGCGCTGCGCCATCATCGTCTCGGCGTATTCGTCGAGCTGCGACAGCGGCAGGGTGGGCGAGGTCAAGGCGAGGTAGAGGATCGGCGAGTCGGCCGGGTTCACCTTCTGGTAGGTGGGCGGGTTCGGCATGTCGGCGGGCAGGTTGCCGCCCGCTGCGGCGATCGCCGCCTGCACGTCCTGCGCGGCGGCGTCGAGCTCGCGCGAGAGGTCGAACTGCAGGGTGATCGAGGTGCTCCCCTGGTTGCTCGACGAGGTCATCTGCGAGAGGCCGGCGATGGTCGAGAACTGCTTCTCGAGCGGGGTCGCCACGGACGAGGCCATGGTCTCCGGGCTCGCGCCGGGCAGCGAGGCCTGCACCTGGAGGGTGGGGAAGTCGACGTTGGGGAGGTCGGCGACCGGCAGGCCGCGGTAGGCGACGATGCCGAAGACGAGGAGCGCTCCCATGAGGAGCGTCGTCATCACCGGGCGGCGGATGAAGATGTCCGAGAGGCCGCCCGACAGGCCGGTGGTGTCGTTCTTCTCCCTCACGGCGCGCTCCCCTGGGTGGCGCTGGCGGGTGCGGGCGCAGCGCCGGGCTCGCCAGCGTTCTTGATCGTCACCTTGGCTCCCGGCACCAGGCGGAGCTGGCCGTCGGTCACCACGGTCTCGCCGCCCTCCAGCCCCTCGGCGATCACCACCAGCTCACCGACGTTGCGGCCCACCTTGACCGGGCGCGACTCGACCGTCTGATCGTCCTTGACGACGAAGACGAAGTCGCCGCTCTGTCCCGACTGCACCGCCGATTCGGGGGCGACGACGGCCGGCTCGTCGCCGAGGCGGAGGGCGACGTTGACGAGCTCGCCGGGCCAGAGGCCGCGGTCGCGGTTGTCGATCGTCGCCTTGAGCAGGATGGTGCCGGTGGCAGGGTCTATGGCGTTGTCGACGAAGGTGAGGCTGCCGGTGCGCTCGAGGCCGTCGCTGTCGCGCACGAGCACCGCCAGCGTGCCGGCGGCGGCGCGCCGGCGCACCTCGCCGAGGTGCTGCTGCGGGACCGGGAAGCGGACGTCGATCGGCGCCATCTGGTGCAGCACCACCATCGTCTCGTCGTTGGCCTTGACGTTGTTGCCGGCATGGACGATGAGCGCTCCGGCGCGGGCGTCGAGCGGCGCGCGGATGGTGGCGTAGGCGAGCTGCAGCCGCGCGTCGGCCACCGTCGCCTCGTCGGCGGCGAGGCTCGCCTTCTGCGACCGCGCCTCCGCCTCGGCGGCGTCGTATTGCTCCTTGGTGACGAAGTCCTTGGCCACGAGCTCGGCGTAGCGGGCCGCCTGGCGCGCGGCGTTGTCGGCGAGCACGCGGTCGCGGGCGAGGCGCGCCTGTGCCTGGGCGAGCGCGGTCTGGTAGGGGCGGGGGTCGATGCTGAAGAGCACGGCGCCGCGGCGCACCTCGTCGCCTTCCCGGAAATGCACGCGCATCACCTCGCCGCCGATCCGCGAGCGGACGTCGACGGTGGACTTGGCCTCGACGGTGCCGACGGCGGCGAGGTCGAGTGGCGTCGCCGCGCGCTCGGCGCGCCCCACGGTCACCGGCACGGGCGGGCGGGGAGGTTTGGCTTCTTCGCTCTTGCCGCAGGCGAGGACGGTGACGGCCGCCGCGGTGACGAGTAGCGCGAGGCGCCGGATCGGACGGGCGGGGACAGGCCCCGCCCCTGCACCGGACCCGGATACCGGCGGTTGTGGAGCGCGGGCGACTCCGCTGCAGGGGCAGGCCCTGCGCCCGCCCGTCTTCGCCGCGGCGTAGTGGTTCGACGATGGGAGTGCGGTCTTCATGGGTTCTCTCGGTCGGCAACTGGTGAGGCGGTCGGCGCGGCGGGGCCCGCCGCCGCCAGCGTCCCGGTGTCGTGGGCGAGGCGGGCGAGCCCGAGCAGCCAGTCGGCGCGCGCCAGGATCTTCTGCGCCCGCGCATTGGCGAGGGCGCTCTGCGCGGCGAGGAGGTCGAGGATGCTGCCGACCCCCTCGTGGTAGCGGCCGGCGGCGACGCCGGCCGAGGCGTCGGCGGAGGCGAGGAGGTCCTGGGCGGTGGCGAACCGCTGCGCCGCGGTTTGCAGGTCGTAGTAGCTCGTCCACACCTCGAGCCGCACGCGGTTGGCCAGGGCTTCGGTGCGCGCGCTCTCCTCGCCGGCCTCGGCGCGAGCGCGCTCGACGTCGTGCCGATGCTCGAAGCCGGCGAAGAGCGGCACGCGCACCTGCAGTGACGCGGCGTAGTTGGTCGATGGGTCGCGATCGGGGGTGCGGTAGTAGAGGCGGTTGTCGCTGCCGACGAGCGACAGCGTCGGCAACCCATCCGCCCGCTCCTGGGCTATGCGCTCGCGCGCGGCGCGGGCCTCGGCGCGCGCCGCCAGGAGCTCGGGTCGGTTGGCGAGCGCGCGGTCGAGCGCCTCCTCGATCCCCTGCCCGGCCGCCACCACCGGCACCTCCTCGTCGAGCGGCGCGGCGTCGACGGGCAGGTCGGCGGGGAGACCCATGGCGGTGGCGAGGGCGCCGCGGATGACGTTCATCGAGCCCTCGGCGGTCAGCATGGCGAGCTGCGCCACGGACACCGCCGTCTTCGCCTGCAACGTGTCGGCGACGGTGGCGAGCCCCGCCTCGTGCCGGCGGTCGGCCGCCTCGAGGTTCGCCCGCGCGCCCTCGACGTCGGCGCGTGCGGCGTCGCGCAGCGCGCGGGCGCTCACGTATTGGTAGAACGCCTGCGAGACGTCGAGGATGACGTCCTGGATCTCCTGGTTGTGCGTGAAGTTCGCGGCGACGAGGCTCTCGCGGGCCTCGGCCACGTCGGCGCTGCGGCCGCCGAAATCGAGCAGCAGCCAGGTGATGTCGACGGCCGGGACGAGCGTCGTCTGTTGGAAGGCGAACTGACCGCCGCCCACCGTCCCCTTCTGCCGCTGCGCGGTGCCGGTCAGGTTGAGGTCGGGGTAGAGCTGCGCGCGCTGGCTGCCGACCTCGGCGGCGGCCGCGCGCGCGGCGAGCCACGTGGTGCGGGTGCGAGGGCTGTTGCGCAGCGCGAGGTCGATGGCGAGGGGTAGGTCGAGCTTGCCGCCGGGAAGGGCGGCCAATGCCTGCGCGGTGGTGATCGCCGGGGTGCCGGTGCCGCCACCGGCGCCCGCCGGCGCGGGCGTGGGCTCGCTCCCTTCGGTGGAGACGTTGGAGCCGGCCAGGAGCTCCGCCGGCGGCTCCCACGGCCGGTCGGCCGCGGACGGCACCGTCTCGGCGCCATTCGGCGCATGCGCACAGCCGGCGACCGCAAGTGCCAGCGTGGTCGCCGCGGCGACGAGCCGCGCCGCCATCCTCCCGCTCGCGGCGGCAGACGCCGCGCGCGCGAGAGGCAGCTCCGCGCTGACCATCCCCTCGTCGCTCATCGCACCCCGCTCAGGCCGCCACGGTCTCGGCGGCAAGGGCGCGGATGCCGGCGACGGAGAAGCGCACGGCGTGGGCGACGAAGACGGGCAGGTCCAACCGCCCGTCGCCGGCCGGCAGACAGCGCTGCAAGTGAACGGCGTGGACGAGCTGGCCGACGAGGGAGTGCAGGCTGAGCTGTGCGTCGGCACGCGAGAGCTCGGGACAGACCTGCGCGAGCGCGTCCACCATGGCCTTCTCGATCGGCTCGACCATCTCCGCGTGGAAGGTCGCTGGAGGGAGCTGCGGATCGATCATCTCCTGCGCGAGGAGGAGCATCCAGTAGCGACCGGAGCTGTCCTCCACCATCGGGGCCACGAAGGCGGTGGTGAAGGACTGCAGCAGCAGCTCGAGCGTGGCTCCTTCGCCGGCGTGCGAGAGGGCGCCGTCGATGGCGTCGAGCCGATGCTTGCGCAGCGAGCGCAGCCGGCGCAGGAAGACCTCGCGGTAGAGGTTGGCCTTGCCGCCGAAGTGATAGTTGACCGCGGCGATGTTGCACGACGCCTCGCGGGTGATGTCGCGCACCGAAGCGGAGCGGAAGCCGCGCTCGGCAAAGAGGCGCTCCGAGGCGTCGAGAAGGCGCTCGCGCGTGGCTGCGCTCTCGGGGTTGGTGATCGGCGGACGGTCCGGCATTGACGGTCTCCTTGGGGGTGCAGTCGGGATGACAAGGGAACTCTATGAAACATTGAATTCAAACATTCGTTTTTGGAGGTGTCAAGCACGGTTCGGCCCTGCAACGAGCACCCGCCAGCGGCTCGTTGGAAGCAGCGTTGCGAGAGAGAGGCCCTGAAACCTTGCCCTCCGCTCCGCGTACTTGCGGACGAACGTAGAGAACCCTGGAGATCCCCCATCCGATGCGACTCAAGCTCCCTGCCCTCGTCTTCTCGGCTCTGACGCTGCTCCCCGCCGTCGCCCTCGCCGCGGATGCGAAGCCCGACCTCGCCACTCGCCGCAAGGCGCTCGACGCGCTCATCGCCGAGCAGTGGGAGTACAACCTCTCGACCAACCCCGAGTTCGCGTCGATCCTCGGCGACCGCCGCTGGAACGACAAGTCGAGCGAGGTCTCGCAGGCCGCCGTCGACCGCGACCTGGCGAAGAGCCGCGAGTTCCTCGCCCGCTTCGAGGCGATCGACACCACCGGCTTCCCCGAGCAGGAGGCGCTCAACAAGACCCTCATGGTGCGCGACCTGCGGCAGGGGCTCGACAACGCGCGCTTCGAGGGGTGGCTGACGCCCGTCAACCAGATGGGCGGCATCCACCTCGACGCGCCGCAGTTCACGGCGCTGCTCCCCTTCGAGACGGTCAAGGACTACGAGGACTACGCGACCCGCCTGCGGAACCTCCCGGGGCAGATCGACGGCACCATCGCCTTCATGCGCGACGGGATGAAGAAGCACCTCATGCCGCCGCAGTTCCTGCTCGGCAAGGTGGCCGACCAGGCGAGCGGCATCGCGGGCAGGAAGCCCGAGGAGTCGCCCTTCGCGATGCCGCTCGGAAAGATGCCGGAGACGTTTGCTGCCGCCGACAAGGAGCGCCTGCGCACCGCGATCCTCGCCGCGATCAAGGACCAGGTGATCCCTGCCTACACCCGCTTCGCCACTTTCGTCGCCAAGGAGTACGCGCCGGCGGGGCGCACCGAGGTGGGCCTCTGGTCGCTGCCCGACGGCGAGGCGCGCTACGCGGCGCGGGTCAAGACCTCGACGACCACCGCGATGACCCCCGAGGAGATCCACCAGCTCGGCCTGCGCGAGGTGGCGCGGATCGAGGGAGAGATGCTCGCCATCGCCAAGCAGCTGGGCTTCGCCGACCTCAAGTCCTTCAATGCCTCGCTGGGCACCAACGAGGCGCTCAAGGCGAAGTCGGGCGACCAGATCGTCGCTCTCTACCGCCAGCACATCGACGAGATGCAGGCGAAGCTGCCCCAGCTCTTCGGCCGCCTGCCGAAGGCCAAGGTCGAGGTGGTGCCGATGGAGGACTACCGCGCCGCCTCGGCGGCAGCTGCCGACTACATCCAGGGCACGCCGGACGGTTCGCGACCTGGCAAGGTGAACGTCAACACCCACGAGGCGACGACGCGCAAGACCATCAGCGTGGAGACGACGGCGTACCACGAAGGCGTTCCCGGCCACCACATGCAGATCAGCATCCAGCAGGAGCTGCCCGAGCTGCCGCCGTTCCGCCAGCAGGGCGGCAACACCGCCTACGTCGAGGGCTGGGC
>Ga0075431_100004741_pt1 | contig 13371 bp, 10 predicted proteins | sample RhiMetdeltSRZDD5_FD_75297 | JGI IMG/M metagenome (GOLD analysis project Ga0075431, IMG submission 75297) | Populus rhizosphere microbial communities from Tennessee, USA - Rhizosphere MetaG P. deltoides SRZDD5 | ecosystem: Host-associated > Plants > Roots > Rhizosphere > Soil | place: USA... | reverse complement strand
AGGGCAGTGCGAAGAGATCGAGCGCCTGCATCCAGGGGAGCACGTCACGCTGGTCGCCAGCCATGCGCACGCGCATGCGCAGACCGAGCCGGTCGATCGTCGCCTCGAGCACCTCGCGCATCGGCCCATCGCCGACGATGACCAGCTGCAGGCCCTGCGGCAGCGACGTCATCGCCTGCAGCAGAAATTCGTGTCCCTTCCAGCTTCGCAGCGTCGCGACGATGCCGAGCAGCGTCGCATCGGCGGGCAGGCCGAGCTTGGTGCGCGCCGCGAGCCGGTCCCCGGGGCGAAAGCGCCCTGCGTCGATCCCGGTCGGCACCGATTCGATGCGCTCGGCGCGAAAGCCATTCGTCTCCACCAGCTCGCGCTTGAGCGCTTCGCCGGTGGTGACGACCTTCGCCGCGCCGCGCTCGTACAACCAGCGCGAAAACGGATTCCTCGGCACCGGCGCGGAGATATGGCGCGTACGCACGATCGGGACTGCGCGGCCGATCCGGGTCGCGAGCGCCGCCAGCCAGGAATCGGTCGAGCTGTGGGTGCTGAGGACGTCGCAGGGATTCGCACGCAGCCAGTCCATCAGCGCGCGCAGCCCCCCGACCCGCTTCAGCGCGATCGGCAGCGCCACCGCGGGAACGCCCCACGTGCTTGCCTCGGCGAGGATCCGCGCCTGCGGGGCGCAGAGCACCATGACCTGGTGGCCGCGGCGCGCCAGCCCCTGCGATTCGGCGAGGATGCGGATTTCCTGTCCGCCCCAGCCGAGCGAGGACTCGGTGTGGACGATCGCGAGCGGGCTCACGCCGAGCGAACGGCGCCCGCCGTCGCGGCGCCCGCCGCCTCGGTTGCAAACTGGATTCGATAAAGCTTCGCGTAGACCCCGTCGCGCGCAAGCAGCTGTGCATGCGTGCCCGTTTCGACGACGCTGCCCCGCTCCAGCACCACGATGCGGTCGGCGCGCTCGATCGTCGAGAGCCGGTGCGCGATGACGATCGTCGTGCGGCCGCGCATCAGAACGTCGAGCGCCGCCTGCACCAGGCGCTCGGATTCGGAATCGAGCGCGGACGTCGCCTCGTCCAGGATCAGTACCGGCGCATTCTTGAGCAATGCCCTTGCGATGGCCAGGCGCTGCCGCTGGCCCCCGGACAGCCGCACGCCGTTTTCCCCGACGAGCGTCGCCAGTCCTTGCGGCATCTGGCGGATGAACTCGGTGGCGTGCGCCGCATTGGCGGCCGCCACCACTTCGCTCTCGGTGGCGCGGCCCATTGCCCCGTAGGCGATGTTGGCCTGGATGGTGTCGTTGAAGAGCACGACGTCCTGCGACACCAGCGCAACGTTGCCGCGCAGGCTTTCGAGCGCGAGGTCCTGCAGGTCGTGCCCGTCGAGCAGGATGCGGCCCCTCGACGGCGCGTAGAAGCGCGGCAGCAGGTTGACGAGCGTGGTCTTGCCGCCGCCCGACCCGCCGACGAGTGCGACGGTCTCGCCCGGACGAGCCACGAGGTCGACGCCGGAGAGCGCTGGCTCGGTGCGCGTCGGATAGGTGAAGCTCACCCCTTCGTAGCGGACCTCGCCGCGGGCACGGCCGAGAGATACGCTGCCCTGGTCGGCCTCCACCGGCGAGTCGATCAGGCCGAATACGCTTTCGGCGGCGGCCAGCCCGCGCTGCAGCGGCGCGTTCACGTCGGTGAGGCGCTTCATCGGCGCGAGCAGCATCAGCATTGCGATCATGAACGACGCGAATTCGCCCGCGGTCGTGCGACCGGCGAGCGAATCCTCGAGCGCGATGTAGACGATGATCGCGACCGCGACGGAAGCGAGGATTTGCGTGATCGGGGTCGCTGCGGCGGAAGGAATGGTCTGGCGCATGTTGAATCCGCGCAGGCGCTGGTTGGCGCGCTCGAAGCGCCGCATCTCGTAGTCGTGGCCGCCGAAGACCTTGACGACCTTGTGGCATTCGATCGTCTCTTCGATCACCTGCACCAGCTCGCCCATCGAGCGTTGCGACTCGCGCGCCATCTGCCGCAGGCGGTGCGAAAGTTGGCGTACGACGAACGCTAGCAGCGGCGTGGCGGCAAGCGCGATCAGGGTCAGCTTCCAGTCGAGATAGAAGAGCCACGCGAGCAGCGCGAGGACGGTGACCGAATCCTTCACCACGACGGTGAGCACGCTGGTCGCCGCCGACGTGACGCCGGCGACGTCGTAGGCGACCCTGGACAGCAGCGCACCCGAAGTATGATCGTCGAAGAACTGCGTAGGCATTCGCACCAGGCGCGCGAACATCGCGCCGCGCAGGTCGAGCACGACGCGGTTGGAAACCCAGGCCATCGCGTACGACGAAAGCAGGCTCAGGACGCCGCGCACCGCGAAGATCGCGATGATCGCGAGCGCGAACACCCAGGGCGGCAGTGAAGCCGCCTTGCCCGCGGCAAAGCCGCCATCGAGCATCGGCTTCATGAGCGCGGGGAACAGCGGTTCGGTGGCGGCGGTGCCGATCATGGCGAGCAGCGCCAGCGCGAACACGCCCGCATACGGTCGAACGTACGAAAGCAGCCGGAAGTAAAGGTCCCGGCTCGAGGCGACGCTCATGCCGAACCGCCGCCGAGCGCCGCGTAGAGCGCTGTGAGCTTTCCCGCCATCTCGTCGATTCCGAACCCCTCCGCGCTGGCTCGTGCCGCGGCACGCATTTTTTCGTCCCGGACGGCCGCCGCTGCGGCGCCCAGCAGCATCGTCAGCGCGGCGACGTCGTGCGCTTCGCACGTCCAGCCATTCTCGCCCGTACGCACCAGTTCGGCCGCGCCGCACCGCCGGCTCACGATCACCGGCAATCCCATGGCCAGCGCTTCGAGGGCCGCGTTGGGAAACGGATCGTAAAGAGTGGGAAGGATAAAGCAATCGGCAGCGGCATAGAGCGGGCGCACGTCTTCGACGCCGCCAAGCAACCGGACCCGATCCGCGACGCCCGCCGCCCTTGCCTGGGCGGCAAAGCGCGCCGCATCCCTGTCCTCGCCGGCAACCGCCAGCCGCAGGCGCGCATCTGCCGAGCGCGCGAGCGCATCGATCGCGAAACGCAGGCCCTTGCGCTCGAAGCCCGATCCGACGAACGCAAACAGCAGGTCCCCGTCCGCGCACCCCAGAGCGCTGCGTGCTTGCGTACGCAGCGCGTCACGATGCCTGGGATGGAAGTGATCGAGATCGACCCCGTTATAGACCACGTGCAGCTTCGCCTCGGCAACGCGGAAATGACGCAGCACGTCGGCGCGCACCATGTGCGAATTGCAGATCACCGCCCGCAGCCGCGGATGCTCGAAGAGGCTTCGTTCGACCTTGCACACGTAGCGGTGATAGGGATTTGCCCGTACCTTCGATCGCTCGAGGCGCGAGGCTTCCTGCAGGCGGTATTCGAGCCATTGCCGGTGCACGCCATCGCCGGCGCGGTAGACATCGCAGCCGGGAATGCGCTCGTGCGACTGCACCAGATCGAAGCGCTCGCGCGTCCACGCGGCGCGCGCTGCGCGTGCGAAGCCTGCGTCGCGCCACAGCGCGCCGAAGTAAGGTGGGTTCACCCGCAGGAAGCGTCTTGCGCCTGCATCGCGCCATTCGCGTGCGATCAGCGTGACCTCTGCGCCCAGGCGTTCGAGCGATGCGAGCGCGCGTTCGATGAACCGCTCGGCGCCGCCGAAGGGGTTGTAGCGCTGCCTGACCAGCGCGATGCGCTGGCTAGCGGACACGCGGGTGGCGCGGCATCCCGCGCAAGATACACCACCCTGCGCGGCCGCGCCGTGGAGCGACGCTGCTAGTCGAGGCGCAGCTCTGCGATCAGGCTGACGCTACGCCCGGGCAGCGGGTAGACCGCATAACGATCCGGGACGAACGCGCTGCGCACTGCGTACGTGTAGTAATGCGAGTCGAACACGTTGTTGACGGCAAGCGCGATTCGTCCCCAGCGCAAGCGGTGCGCGAGCTTCAGGTCCGCGAACGCGTAGCGTGGTATTTGTGTTCCCAGCGTGTTCGGCTCGTCGTTGTCCATGAACTGGCTGCTGACCGCGGTGAGCGTGCCGGAAAGACGCGTCGCCGCCGTCACATCCCACGTAAAGGAAGCGTTCAGCTTGTGCTTCGGAACGAGTGGCACGGTCTTGCCCGCGACGCTGAGCCCGGTGCCGATCGCAAACGGGCTCCCGGCGAGCGCGCCTTCGAGAAAACGTGCGTCCGTGTAGGTGTACGCCGCCGCGATGCGCAGCGTGCGAGTCGCATCCCATTTGCCTTCCAGCTCGACGCCCTGGCGGCGCGAGGGCGGCAGATTCGTGTTGCCGACGCCGGTGGTGAATGGATCGAGATGGATTTCATCCTTGACGTTGGTGCGGTACGCCGTGCCGCGCAGCGAAAGCGTATCGGCGCGCCACTCGGCGCCCGCCTCGTACGTCCGCGAACGCTGGGGGCGCAGGATCTGGAACTGCGCGCTGAAGAACGCGTCATTCTCGTAGATCTCGTCGACATTGACGAAGCGAAAGCTCTCGCCCGCGCGAGCGAACAGCGACCAGGCCCTCGACAGCTCGTGGCGCAGCCCGACTTCCCACGCGCTGGCGCGTTGCGTCTGGCGCTCCGGCGGCGCCGCCGTATTGAAGAAAAATCCGGGCGCCGCCGGATCGACCGTGTCGCTCGCGTCGAAGCGCACGCGCTCCTCACGCCAGCCGAGCAGCAAGCGCGTCGCGCGCGTGAGCTCGATCGAGTCCTGCACGTAGAGCGCACGCGTCTGCTGCGTGACGCGCACGTGGTTGATCGGCTGATGAACGTTTTCCGGGCGGTCGGAGCGGCGGGATTCGTAGCGCCAGTCGTGCCAATCGATGCCGAGCGTCAGCCGATGCGCGATGCCGACCGTCGTAAACGGGATGCGCATGCGTGGAGTCAGCGAGCTCACGTCGGTCACATCGGCGCGCGAGATCGGAAAGCCGCTCTGGTCGAAATAGGAGCGCTGGTCCTTGCGCCGCCAGTCGAGTCCGACCGAAAGGTCGACCTCCCCCCAACGGCGGCTCACCGCGAGGCCGACGCGCTCGCCGTCGCGGCTCGCGAAGTCGAGCGGCGTTTGTGCGCCGCGCCGGTCGGAGGCGTATTCGTCCAGCCCGATCGAGGGCTGGACGCGCCGCGCACCGGGCAGCCGCAGATCCTGCCGATCGGTGCCGAGGCGCAAGTCGAACTTCGTCGCGCCGAGAGCCCAGCGCAGGTTGACCGTGTTGTTCTGCTGCTCGTTGCGATTGTTGGCGCGATAGCCGTCCGACCCATAGGCATAAACGAATGCGTTGACACCGAACGTTCCGGTTGCGGCGCTGCCGTAGAGTTGCCCTTCGCGCGTGCCGAAGGTGGCGATCCGGCCCCAGGCTTCGAGGGCCGCGCCCTGCTCGAGCGGCGAGCGCGTCACGATGTTGATCACGCCGGACGTGGCGCCGTCGCCGTAGAGAACCGCTCCGGTGCCGCGCAGGATCTCGACACGCTCGATCGACGAGAGCGGAATCGCCGCCCACTGCACCCCCGTGAAGTCGATGTCGGTGACCCGCCGCCCGTCGACGAGGACCAGCGTGTTCTGCTGGCCGGTGACGCCGAACCCGCGCAGGTCCACGGTCGTGGTGGCGGCGTTGTTGCCGAAGAAATCGTGCATCGCGATCCCTGCCTGCTGGGCGAGGAACTCGGGCAGCGTGCGCGCTGCGCTCGCTGCGATGTCCTCCGCGGTGAGCACGGTGACGCTTGCCGGCAACGTGCGTGCGACCTCGGGAAAGCGTGTCGCCTCGATGACGACCGCATCGACGGGTTGCGCGCCGACGCTCGGCGCATGCACTGCGAGAATGAAATGGAGACCGGTGTACGCTCCGGCGACGGCATGGCGCATGGCATTCCTCCCTGGCGTCGTCCCCGACGCCGCAAGTGGGTTGATGGACTGCAAGGCCGGTCTCCGGACTCGCGAGCGGCGGAAGGATTCCGCCAGGTGCACGGCCTTCCCGCGAGCGATCGATCTCGCAGTGGCCCTGCTGTGCACCCTCTCGCCTACCGTTGCGGGGGCAGTACAGGCATTGCGGCGTCCTCGCGGACGCGCGCACCTGTTTCCCGTTTCATCCCCGAGGAAACGAACTTCCCGCGGGGACACCGTGCAGCGCGATGCATTATAGGGCGGAGGGCGGCTCCCGGCATGCGCTGCGCAGCAGGATCAGGAAACACATTCAGAACCCGCCCTTATTTCTTGACGCTGCGGCGAATTTGAAAGATATTGTGCAGGCGTGGATGCCGACTTCGCCTCGCTCGAAGCCAAGGTTGCGCAGTTTGTCAGCCTGTGCGAGCGCCTGCGCGCCGAGAACACCGACTTGCGCCAGCAGCTTGTCGCCGCGCAGGGCGACGCGAAGCGCCTCAACGAGCGGCTCGACTCGGCGCGCGCGAAACTGGAGTTGCTGATCGAACGGCTGCCGGACTGACGCCGCGATGCCCGAAACCGCCAAGACGCTCGACATCACGATTCTCGGGCGCACCTACAAGGTGGCCTGCGCGGACGGCGAACGCGACGCACTGCTGCGCACCGCGGCATACCTCGATGCGAAGATGGCAGAAATCCGCAATGGCGGCAAAGTGTCCGGCACCGAGCGCATCGCGGTGATGGCGGCGCTCAACATCGCGCACGAGCTTCTCACCATGAAATTCGGCGGCGGCTTTGACATCGGTGAGGCGAAGCGTAGAATCGCCGCGGTCGAGGCGAAGCTCGATTCCGTCCTTGGCAAGCAGGAGAAGCTGTTCTAGTTCCAATGCCCCCTGCTGTGTTCGACCGGGCTCAATTTTTCCGAACCGATAGCTTCCTGAGGTTGCGGCCCTTAGCGTCACTGTTGTGATCGTCCCACGCCAACGCGTGCTGGATGAACCTGATGTGACCGGTAAGCAACCACCCTGTTTGGCGGGGTTCGGGAGCCGAGTCCACCGGCACGAGCGGGGGGCACCAATAAATACTGGATGCGCTGCGGAGCGGCACTGCGTGCCGCACCGCAACGCGAACGTCTGGAAAACCAATCTGTGAAATATTGGTTGATGAAGTCCGAGCCGGACGAGTGCTCGATCGACGACGTGCTCGCGGCGCGCGGACGCACGACGCCGTGGAGCGGCGTGCGCAACTACCAGGCGCGCAATTTCATGCGCGACGAGATGCAACCCGGTGACGGCGTGCTGTTCTATCACTCGAGCTGCGAAGTGCCGGGAATCGCCGGTCTGGCCGAAGTCGCTTGCGCCGCGTATCCGGATGAATCCCAGTTCGACCGCAAGAGCCCTTACTACGATCCCGCGGCCAAGCGGGACGCGCCGCGCTGGTTCAACGTCGACGTGCGCGCGCTTCGCAAGACCCGCCTCGTTCCGCTTGCCGAGCTGCGCGGGCAGAAGGGGCTCGCGAAAATGCGGCTGCTGCGCCCGGGCAACCGGCTTTCGATCACACCCGTCAGTGCGTCCGAATGGCGCCTGATCGGCAAGCTGCTTGCGTGAGCCCGCTCGAAAACGACTCGCTGCTGCGAGCCCTCGCGCGCGAGCCCGTCGCGCGCACGCCGATCTGGCTGATGCGGCAGGCAGGCCGCTATCTTCCGGAGTACAACGCGACGCGCGAGCGCGCCGGAAGCTTTCTCGCACTGGCGAAGACCCCGTCTCTCGCGTGTGAAGTGACTCTGCAGCCGCTGCGGCGCTTTGCGCTCGATGCGGCGATTCTGTTCTCGGACATCCTGACGATCCCCGACGCAATGGGCCTCGGGCTGCAATTCACGACCGGGGAGGGGCCGCGTTTCGAGCGGCCGCTGCGCGACGAGCAGTCGATTGCGCGGCTCGGAGCGCCGGACCCTACCGTGGACCTGCGCTACGTCCTCGATGCAGTGCGCGAGGTTCGGCGCGCGCTCGCCGGCAGCGTTCCGCTGATCGGCTTTTCCGGCAGTCCCTACACGCTCGCCTGCTATATGGTCGAAGGCGGCGGCAGCGACGACTTTCGGACGCTGAAGACGATGCTCTACGCGCGGCCGGACCTCCTGCACCGGATACTCGAGGTCAATACGCGTGCCGTCACCGATTATCTCAATGCGCAAATCGAAGCCGGTGCGCAAGCGGTGATGATCTTCGACACCTGGGGCGGGAATCTCAGCACCGCCGCGTACGAGGAATTCTCGCTCGCCTATGCCCGGCAGGTGATCGCCGGACTGGTGCGCGAAAACGAAGGCAGGCGCGTTCCGGTCATCCTGTTCACCAAAGGAGGCGGCGAGTGGCTCGAAGCCATGGCGAGCGCGGGCTGCGATGCGCTCGGCGTCGATTGGTCGACCGATCTCGCGCGCGCCCGGCGCCGTGTCGGTGCGCGCGTCTCGTTGCAGGGAAATCTGGATCCCGCAGTGCTTTTGGCGTCACCCGAGGTCGCGCGCGTCGAAGCACGGCGAGTGCTGGACGCATATGGCGGCGAGCCCGGACATGTCTTCAACCTCGGTCATGGAATCACTCCGCACGCATCGATCGACGCGGTACTGGCTCTTGTGGACGAAGTGCGCACTTACAGCGAGCGGCTGCGCAACGGCGCGGCGCAAAGTACCTGAGTTATTCACAAAAACGTCGTTCCCTTTGGAAAATCACCGACATACGTAGCGTAAATCCTACATGGCGACTAAGCCTATGAGTTCACGGCGTAAATCGTGTTGACGACGGGGCAGCGGGCGAAATCTCCCTCTCAACGGTGGATAACATTCGATGCGAAGGCCGTTTTACCCACAATCCTATCCACAGGGTCGCGTTAAACCAAAATGCTCTTTGCGAGCAATAGGTACGGACGACTATGCAATGCGGCAATTCAAGTCGGCCGACTAACCCGTTGGTGGCGTAGAGAAATACTACCCGCTCTACAGGCTTCCCTCTAGCGCCATGAGAGTGTGGCGCGTGGCGTTGGATGTGCCGCTCGAGACTCTCTTCGATTACCTCCCGCCGCAGGCGCTAGTCGTGGAGCCGGGCGATCGGGTCGCAGTTCCATTCGGCACCCGTCAGCGCGTCGGCATCGCAGTGGAGACCGCATCGCAGACCGACGTCGACGAAAGCAAGCTCAAGGAAATCACCGGCGTGCTCGTTGGAGCGCCGCGCCTTCCACACCATTGGCTCGATTTCATCCGATTCCTTGCCGGCTACTATCAGCGGCCATTCGGTGAGACCGCCGTCGCCGCGCTGCCGCCGAGGCTGCGCTCGCTGCGACCGTTGCCGAAAAAAATCCGTGCCGCCGTTGCTTCCTCGCCTTCAGGAACGCGTTTCGTACCCACGCATCTGCCGACCCCGGCGCAAGCCGGCGCGGTGCAGAAAATCGGCAGCGCCCTAGGATCGTTTCGCGCTTTTCTGCTGCATGGGGTGACAGGCAGCGGGAAAACCGAGGTCTACCTGCAGCTCATTGCGCGCGTCCTCGAGCGAGGCGCGCAGGCGTTGGTGCTGGTTCCCGAGATCAGCCTGACTCCGCAACTGGAAGGGCGCATCCGAGGCGCGTTTCCAGAAGCTTGCATTGTCGTGATGCATAGCGGGCTCGAGGAGGTCGCGCGGACTGCGGCGTGGCTGGCGGCAGCAACAGGCGATGCCGGTATCGTGCTCGGCACGCGGCTCGCGGTGCTCGGAGCGATGCCGCGGCTCGGTCTCGTGGTCGTCGACGAAGAGCACGACACCTCGTTCAAGCAACAGGAGGGTCTGCGCTACTCCGCGCGCGACGCAGCGGTCGCTCTTGCCAAGCGCGCGCGCTGCCCGGTGATCCTCGGCACCGCCACGCCGTCGCTCGAGAGCTGGCAAAACGCGCTCGCCCGTCGCTATGAACAGGTCGAGTTGCCGGAGCGCGCCGTGCCAGGCGCGCGCCTTCCGCACATTCACGCCGTCGATCTGCGCGCGGAACCGGTCCAGCACGGCCTCGCGAATTCTTCGATCGAAGCGATTCGCAACCGCCTGGCGCTCGGCGAGCAGAGCCTGCTCTTCATCAACCGGCGCGGCTACGCACCCGTGCTCGCCTGCGAGGCCTGCGGCTGGGCCGCGGGCTGCTCGCGCTGCACGGCGCGGCTCGTGCTGCATACGGCGGACCGGTGCCTGCGCTGCCACCATTGCGGCGCGGAGCACGCGGTGCCGCGCTTCTGCCCGACCTGCGGCAATGCCGACCTGCGTCCGGTCGGCCGCGGCACCCAGCGGATCGAGGAAACGATCGCCGGCCTTTTTCCCTCGGCTAGGATCGTGCGCATCGACCGCGACGTCGCAAGGCGGCGGGCGGCGCTCGCGCAGACGCTCGAAGACGTTCGCCGCGGCGACGCCGATATCCTCGTTGGCACGCAGCTGCTCGCCAAGGGGCACGACTTCCCGCAACTGACGCTCGTTTGCGTGCTGGACGCCGACAACGCGCTCTTCTCGACCGACTACCGGGCGACCGAGCGGCTCTTCTCGACGCTCGTCCAGGTCGCGGGGCGCGCCGGCCGGCGCGAAGAGCCCGGCGAAGTGCGCGTTCAGACCCGCTATCCTGCGCACCCGCTTTTTTCCGCACTCGAGCGTCACGATTTCGCGGGGTTTGCGGCCTCGCTGCTCGCGGAGCGCGAGGCGAGCGGGTTTCCCCCGTTCGTGTTCGAGCTCGCGCTGCGCGCTGAAGCGACGAAGCTCGACGCTGCGCTCGAATTCCTGCGCGAAGCGAAGCGACTCGTCGCGCCGCCGGGACCCGTCGAGGCCTACGACCCGGTGCCGCTCATCATCACGCGCCGTGCCGGGCTCGAGCGTGCGCAGCTGATTGCGCAGTCCAGGTCCCGCCGGGCGCTCCAGCAATACGCGCGCGACCTGCGCGAGACGTTGCAGGCATTGCCGGGCCGGCAGGTGCGCTGGCATCTGGACGTCGATCCGATCGAGTTCGCCTGAGTGCGCGGTTTATAATCCGCGCCTTTTCGAATGGACGCGAAAGCAAAGGTCGTTACGCTGCTGCGCGAAGCGCTGGCGCAGGTTGCGCCGGATGCCTCGCAGGTAGAGATCGTGCTCGAGCGCCCGCGCGAGGCGGCGCACGGCGACATCGCCTGCAACGTGGCGCTGCAGCTCGGCAAGCGCCTGCGCAGGAATCCGCGCGAGCTGGCGGCAAGCCTGGTCGCGGCGCTGCGCGCACTGCCGGGATACGCGGCAGGCGACATCAGCGACGCCCAGGTCGCCGGTCCCGGCTTCATCAATCTGCGCCTTGCGCCTCGCGCCAAGCTGGCTATCGTGGCGCGCGTACTGGCCGAGGGCACGCGCTTCGGCCATGCCGACGCTCGTACGGCGGAGAAAGTCCAGGTGGAATTCGTTTCCGCCAACCCGACCGGACCGCTGCACGTCGGGCACGGCCGCCAGGCGGCACTCGGGGACGCGATCGCCGCGCTGCTCGAAGCGCAGGGCTACGCAGTGACGCGCGAGTTCTACTACAACGATGCCGGCGCGCAGATCGAGAAGCTCACGCTCTCGGTGCAGGCGCGCGCGCGCGGAATCCGCCCGGGCGAGCCGGGGTGGCCCGAGGAGGGCTACAACGGCGAATACATCGAGGACATCGCCCGGGACTATCTCTCGAACAAAGGCGACACGGCAGACGTCGAAGCCATCCGCAAATTCGCCGTCGCCTACCTGCGCGCCGAGCAGGATGCCGACCTGCAGGCGTTCGGCGTCAAGTTCGACGAATATTTTCTCGAATCGAGCCTGTACACCGACGGCAAGGTCGAGCAAGTCGTGACCCGGCTTGCCGCGAACGCGAAGACGTACGAGAAGGATGGCGCGTTGTGGCTGCGCACCACCGACTATGGCGACGACAAGGATCGCGTCGTGCGCAAGTCCGACGGCAGCTTCACCTATTTCGTGCCCGACGTCGCCTACCACGTCACCAAGTGGCAGCGCGGCTTTCGCCGTGTAATCGACGTCCAGGGGACCGATCATCACAGCACCGTGACGCGCGTGCGCGCGGGCCTGCAGGCGCTCGGCCTCGGCATTCCCGCCGGCTACCCGGACTACGTGCTGCACAGCCTGGTCAAGGTGGTGCGCGGCGGGGAGGAGGTGCGGATCTCCAAGCGTGCAGGAACCTACGTGACGCTGCGCGACCTGATCGACTGGGCCGGGCGCGACGCGGTGCGTTTCTTCCTCGTCTCGCGCAAGGCGGACGCGGATTTCGTCTTCGATATCGACCTTGCGCTCGCCAGGAGCGAGGAAAACCCGGTGTATTACGTGCAGTATGCGCACGCGCGCGTCTGCAGCGTGTTCGCGCAGTGGGGCGGCGATGCGTCGCGCCTTGAGAGCGTAGCGCTTGCGCCGCTGGCGCTAGCGCGCGAGCTCGCGCTCGCGCAGCGGATCGCGGAGTTCCCCGAGCTTACGCGGTCGGCGGCGCAGGAGTTTGCGCCGCATTCGATCGCGTTCTACCTGCGCGAGCTCGCTGGCGAGTTCCACGGCTACTATAATGCCGAGCGGATTCTCGTCGATGACGAGCCGCTGCGCGACGCGCGTCTTGCGCTATGCGCGGCAGTGCGCCAGACGCTCGCCAACGGGCTTTCCCTGCTGGGCGTTCGGGCGCCGGAGAAGATGTGATGCGTAAGGCTGCAAAACCGACGGGGCGGGGTCGCACCCAGGGGAATTTTCTGCTCGGCTTGGGCGTCGGTCTCGTCACTGGTCTCGCGATCGCGCTCGGCGTGGCGTTCTTCGTCAACAAGACCCCGATCCCGTTCCTGTCCAAGCCGAAGCCCGCTGCCAAGGAAGCGGACGCGGCGAAGGCGCCGGCCATTTCGGGGTTGCCGACGCAACCGAACGTTGCAGCGAAAGGGCCGGAAAAGCCGCGATTCGACTTCTACAAGATCCTGCCGGGGGGTGAAGAGCCGGTCAGCGAGAAGGAGCTGAAAGCGGCTGCGAAAGCCGCAGCCAAAGGTCAGCCGGATCTCGCCAAGGACGTTTATTACATACAGGCCGGCTCATTCCAGAACCCGGCAGACGCGGACAACCAGAAGGCGCGCCTGGCGATTCTCGGTATCGAGTCGAGCGTGGAGCCCGCGGAGATCCCGGACAAGGGCACCCGGTACCGGGTGCGGCTGGGGCCGTTCGCCAGGCTGGAGGAGCTGAATCGCGTGCGCGCGACGCTCGCACAGAACGGGATCGACGCAAACATGGTCAAAGTGAAGCCGAACTGACATGAACCCTTCCCGCCGAAGCCTTTCGATTGCGCTCGGGATCGCAGCGCTCGCTGCGCCGCTCGGGCTGCGTGCCCAGGCGTTGCGTCCCGGTGTCGACTACGTGGTGCTCAAGCCGGAGCTGCCGGTCGATACGCGGGGCAAGATCGAGGTGATCGAGTTCTTCTGGTACGGCTGCCCGCACTGCTACGGCCTGGAGCCGCTGCTGGAGACCTGG
>Ga0075431_100004739_pt1 | contig 13373 bp, 15 predicted proteins | sample RhiMetdeltSRZDD5_FD_75297 | JGI IMG/M metagenome (GOLD analysis project Ga0075431, IMG submission 75297) | Populus rhizosphere microbial communities from Tennessee, USA - Rhizosphere MetaG P. deltoides SRZDD5 | ecosystem: Host-associated > Plants > Roots > Rhizosphere > Soil | place: USA... | reverse complement strand
GCCTTCGACATGAGCTTCTTCGACCGCGACGGCTTCGTGTACGACACCGAGCCCGCCTGCCGCGCTGTGGTGACGGCCCGCCGGCTCATGCCGCACATGGCGCTGCCGTTCATGGCGCGGGTGCAGCAGGCCTTCTACGCCGAGAACCGCGACATGACCGCGGCCGACGAGATCGCCCAGGTGGCGGAGGAGGCCGGCTTCGACCGCGCCGGGTTCGGCACGGCGTTCACCGCCCCCGACACGCGCAACGAGACGTTCCGCGATTTCCTCACCGCCGAGGCGCTGAGCATCCGCGGCTTCCCGACCCTGATCGCCGGCAGCGAGGACAAGGGTTATGCCCTTCTCACCAACGGCTACCGCCCGCTGGACGACCTGGCCGGGCCGCTGGAGCGCTGGCTCGACGCCGGCGCACCCGTGACAAAGGCGTAGCCAATCAACGGGGAAATGCCAATGCTCAGGAAACGCCACGCCCAGACGCTCGGAGCGGCGCTGCTGCTCGCCACCCTGCTCGCGCCCCTGCGGGCCGAGACCGGCGGCATGCCAAGCGAGATCGAGTGGAAGCTCGCTGAGCTGGGCTCGGTGATCAACCCGCCCGAGACCGCCAAGCTCTACGCCCCGCTGCAGGAGAAGGAGCCCTACCAGGGCGTCAAGGTCACGCGCGACATCAAATATGGGCCGGACGAGCGGCACCTCATCGATCTGTTCGTGCCCGAGGCGCCCGCCGCGGCGCCCCGCCCGGTCCTCATGTTCGTGCACGGGGGCGCCTTCACGCGCGGCGACCGGCGGTCGCCCCCCGGGAGCCCGTTCTACGACAACATCATGCTGTTCGCCGCGCGCCACGGCATGGTGGGGGTCAACGCCACCTATCGCCTGGCGCCGCAGAGCCAATGGCCGGCGGCGGCGCAGGATCTCGGCGCCGCCGTGCAGTGGGTGAGCGAGAGCATCGCCGCTCACGGCGGCAATCCGGCCCGCGTGTTCCTGATGGGGCACTCGGCCGGCGCGGCGCACGTGGCGGGCTACGTCGCGCACCGGCAGCTGCACGGACCCCAGGGCAGCGGCCTCGCGGGCGCCATCCTGGTCTCCGGGCTCTACGACCTCACATCGATGCAGCCGGGCGCACCGGAGAAGGCGTATTTCGGCGAGGACGCCTCCAAGTATGCGGAGCGCTCGTCGCTTGCGGGCCTCGTCGCGGCGCCCATTCCCCTGCTGGTCGCGCACGCCGAGCTCGATCCGCCCGTCTTCCAGCAGCAGGCCGGGCAGCTCAACGATACCCTGTGCAAGGTCGGCCGCTGTCCGCGCCGCGTGCCGCTGGCCAAGCACAGCCACATGTCGGAGATGTATGCCATCAACACGGCGGATACCGCCCTGAGCGGCGAGATCCTGGCGTTTGTGCAGGGTGCGAAGTGACGGACGGCGCGTATGGGCCCTGATCCTCGGTGTTTGATCCCGACCACGAAAAAGGGCCGCTCGAGGGAGCGGCCCAGTGCAGTCGCAAGACGAGTCGATAGTATTTTACGCGGAACCAAGCTCGTGCCGCAGTCGCCGCCCCGGCAGGGGGGCAGCGAGCGGGTCAATGGTGGGGGTGCCCGAACTTGTAGCTCAGGACCAGGCGCGCGGTGTGCATGGACGGCTCAAGATCAATCTTGATGTCGCCAAGGTCGAGAATGGTATCCTCATCGAATTGCGAGAAGCGGTACTCAAGCTTCAGTGTCCAGTTGTCGCGCAGGAACGTCTCGATACCGGCTCCGACGAAGTAGCCGCTCACGCTCGGCGAGCGCAGATAATTGTTGAGGTCGGACACGTTGCTGCCGAGGTCGAAATCAGCCTGGGTGTAACCAGCCGTGCCATATAACAGCGTGGAGGCATTGGTCAGGAACCCAAGGCGCGCACCAATCGACCAGGAATCCGTATGATCGAGTGAAGCCCTGATGCCACCCAGGGCGGGAACAGAGACATCGGTCGAGATGCCGGAGAAGTCGTAGTCCACAAACACGCCGGCAACCCAGCCAGGCCGGATGACGCGGTCGTAGCCGAGGGTAACGGTACCGAAGACGCCTTCCCCGCCAATGCCGTCAAAGTTCAGAACGTTGTAGTTTCCATACCCCTCGTCGTAATGATCGCGAGCAGACACCGAAAGATCATGCACCACAGCGCCCGCGCCAATGCCGACGCCCAGATAGAACCCGTTCCAGTTCGGGCCGACAGCCACCGGGGCGGCCTTGACGCTCCCCTTGGTCGGCATGCCGTCGGCAGCGGCAGGGCCTGCGGAGAGCAAGAGGGCGGCCGCGACGCCCAGAATCAGTCGCTTCATTGTCGTCATCCTGTTCGTTTCTTAACTCAGCACGACCCGGCGGCCTTGTTCTCGGTGTTATGAGGCCCACCGCTTGAAAAACACGCGGGACCGAGACCGTCTCTCTCCCGTCGCTGTGCCGCCCGGATGCCGTGATTCGAGGCACATCGGCTATCGGCTGCATGATGGCGGATGAACAACGTCGTGAGCTTGTGGCGCCGCCGCAACTATGACATCGCGCCGCCACATGGCAGCCGCTTTTTGCAAACGTTCAGGATTTGGAAAGGATGGTGTGCCTAGGGCAGATTAGCCGAGGGCGTAATCCGCCGAGGCCCCCGCGCAATGGCGGATGACGGGCTTCGCCCTAATCCGACGCCATCTCCGCCGCCTGCAGCGTGTTCCGCAGCAGGCAGGCGATGGTCATGGGGCCGACGCCGCCCGGCACCGGGGTGATGGCGCCGGCCACCGCCTTGGCCTCGTCGTAGGCCACGTCGCCCACGAGCCGGGCCTTACCATCCGCGCCGGCCACACGGTTGATGCCCACGTCGATGACGATGGCGCCGGGCTTGATCCAGTCGCCGCGCACCATCGCGGGACGGCCCGCGGCGGCAATCACGAGGTCCGCGCGGCGCACCACGCCAGCCAAGTCGCGCGTGCGCGAGTGAGCAATGGTCACCGTGCAGCTGACGCCCAGCAGGAGCTGCGCCATGGGCTTGCCGACGATGTTGGACCGGCCGACCACCACCGCCTCCAGCCCGGCCAGATCGCGCTGCACCGATTGCGCCAGGATCAGGCACCCGGTCGGGGTGCACGGGGCGAGCGCCTTGCCGCCCGCGGCCAGGCGCCCGATGTTGACGGGATGGAACCCGTCCACGTCCTTGGCCGGGTCGATGGCCTCGATCACCTTGACGGCATCGATGTGCTTCGGCAGCGGCAGCTGCACCAGGATGCCGTTCACGTCGGGGCGGCGATTGAGTTCGCCGATCAGGGCCAGCAGCTCCGCCTCGCTCGTCGAGGTCGGCAGCTTGTGCTCGATCGACACCATGCCCACCTCGCGGGTGGCGCGGGCCTTGTTGCGCACGTAGACTTCGCTGGCCGGGTCCTCGCCCACCAGCACCACGACGAGGCCGGGCGCCGAGCGGCCCTGAGCGGCGCGCTGGGCCACCCTGGCGGCCACGTCGGCCCGCACCTGGGCCGCCACCGCCTTGCCGTCGATGATGCTCGCGCCGGCCATTGCCTCCCCCTGTACTGGTCCTCAGCCCAGCCCTTCAACGGAGCGCTTCAACCGAATGCTGCAACGCGCGCCGCCAGCAGCTCCTCTAGCACGGACGGATCGCCGCCGATCTCCAGCATCTTGACGCGGGACTTGTGGCCCTTGGCCACCGTCACCCCGCGCGCCGGCAGCCCCAGCCACTTGGCCACCGCGGCTTCCACCGCAGCGTTGGCCTCGCCGTCGGCCGGGACCGCCCGCACCCGCACCTTGACCGCCGGCCCCTCGGCGGTCTCGGCCAGGCCATCGATGCCGTCGCGCGCCGACCTCGGGCTCACGCGCACCGCCAGCATGACGCCCGCCCTGGCTGGGCGCCACGGCCGTGCGCGAGGCGCGGTCACGTCACCAGCTTCGCCACGTTGGGCAGCACCACGATCTGGATGAACCAGCAGATCAGGATCAGCACCATGGGCGAGATGTCGATGCCGCCGAGATCGGGCAGGAACCGCCGGATCGGGCGCAAGGCCGGCTCGGTCAGCGCATTGAAGCCCTGCCACAGCGAGCGCACGAACTGGTTGTAGGGGTTGATGACGTTGAAGGCGATCAGCCAGCTCATGATGGCGCTGGCGATGATGATCCAGATGTAGAGATTGATGACCAGGTTGATGAAGTTGAGCAGCTCGATCATGGGTGCACTCGTTGGGGGCTTGGACCCTGGGGGACCGCCTGCGACCGCTTGAGGGACCGCCGTGGCGCCTGTGGGGACCCGCCCGTGAGGGTCGCCCGGAGAACCGCCTCGGGGAACCGAGTGAGAACGCCTATGGCGCTGACATGTACCGGCACAGGACAGTTGTCACAAGGGGTGCCCAGGGCCACGCTTCGTGTTGTACGACGCACCAATTGCGACCATGCAACGCGCACCCGACACCCCAGTTGACTCGGTCTGCTTGACAACCCCCCGCCCCAATTCATAAATGGCGCGGCCTTGGGGCCGTAGCTCAGATGGGAGAGCGCTGCAATCGCACTGCAGAGGTCAGGAGTTCGATCCTCCTCGGCTCCACCAAGTCGCCACAGGTAGAAATCTGATTTCATTGGAAAATTCGGCGCATCCGGCGCCGAAGTGCTGATTTCGCCCCTTTCATATCCGACAATCCATCCACAATCGACCGCCACGGGAGCGCGCCATCGCCCCCGCGCCATCAGCGTGCGCGACCGCACCGGCGCTATGGTTATTGGTCGCTCGTCGGGTGCCGCGCGAATTCTCCGCCAACGATACACGCAACCGGGTGATGAGCACGGACACCCGGATCGTCGACGATCCGCGCGCGCTCGTGGCCGCCACGGGGGCGCAGAAGCTCGACGGCGACCTGGAACGCTACTGGCGCGACCAGGGCAGGCCCTTCATCAAATTAAAAGACGTAGAACCATCAAACGTTGGGATCAGCACACCAATGGACGTGTGGAGGTTGTACAGTGCGTCTCGAGTTGGCCCCTTGTCGATGCGGGTCATCGCAATTGCCACCGGCGCAGTTATCGTAACGCAAGCGGCAACCAGCCAATGCAGCAGTTTCGAAGTCGCAGGATAATGATCCGTCCGGGTGCTGCAAGTCATCGCTCGCTCCCTGCCAAGCTTCGTTCCGACTAGGTTGCTGACAACGTAGACCTCTCGCACGGCCCGTTAAAACTGGATCAACGAAAGACTGCGACAATTTGCATTGACGGATTTTTTGCAGATCCCCTAGTGGAATGCCCCCTCTGCATGCTCCCGATAAACGAGGTGATCGACGTGGCAAGACCAATACGTTCCATCGTTCGACTGTTCGAAAAGCTTCCCTTTGAGGAGCAGAAGGAGGTGCTGGAGCATTTGCAGGACGCCCATGAACGTTCCCGCTTAGCGAAGAGGGCCGAGCTTGAACAGCGGCTGGCTGAACTGGGCTACGACGCACCGAAGAAGCTGACACGAGCGAGGATACTGAAAAGCGCCAATGGCCTGCCGAAGGAAAAGCCGAAGCGTGCGGCTAGAAAGAACGGCAGGGCGACTTCCGTGAAGGCCAAATACCGCGATCGTAAGACCGGCGAGACCTGGTCAGGACGCGGTCGCATGGCGGGCTGGCTCAAGGCCAAGCAGGATGCCGGCGAGAATATTGACACGTACCTCCTGAACTAGGCTTGGAAGATTGGGAGGCAGCGCGCGGCTGGTTCCGCGGGCCCTCCAGAAGCGAGGGAGAGGCGAACAGCGCTGCTGCCCGCTTCCCGATCCCAGGCCGCTGTTGCCCGGCTCAACTGGATGCATTGCGTATCGGCTCTGTCGGCGAGGGGCCTGGGCAGCGCATCACTTCAGAGGCGAGGACACGCGGTCTGGTAGGCAAAAGATGGCGCGTCGGCCTATCGAAGCGACGGCACCGAGCTAACCGGCGGTGACGGCAGGCAACTCGACGCTCTGCTTCCGCGGCTCAATTGACTCGTGCGGGAATGCCTTGCTCGATGCGCCGGATGAGCCACGCAAGGGCGTCCTGTCCACGATCGAAGACCATGTTCGGCTGCAGGACGTGGTCAAGATAGACATGCAGGCGGCCATCGCGATTGAGGACGGCAATGGGTCGTCCGCGATATTCGTCGGACCAGAATTCCGTATCGGCGAAGCGCGTCAAGACCGGCATAAGACTCTCGATCATCGTTGTGCGCCGTTTCTGCTGGTGCAACGCCGCGGATACTCTCTTGTTCCGACGATTGCTGTTGCAATCCACGCCCCCTCTGGGCGCGTTGCCGTGTGCTCATGGCGCGCGGCCGTTGCTCGGCCGGCCGCCGATGCGCCAATCTGTAACGTAACGTAACGGTGAGTTGGCAGAGGAAGCGATCGGCACGTCCATGCGAGGGATATGGCGGCGTATGCAGGAACCAACGTTCCCAAGGAGAGCTATATGTTCCAGCCCTCGGTTGCCATCCCAGAGCTCATGTTTCGTGTTGTGCTCGTCTACGCCGGGGTGTTCTTTCTCCTGCGCGTCGCGGGCAAACGGCACGTGGGAGAGCTTGCCCCGTTCGACCTGGTCGTGCTGCTTGTCCTGAGCGAGTGTGTACAGAACGCACTCATTGGCGACGATAAGTCCGTAACGGGCGGGTTGATCGCTGCCGCGACCTTGTTCGGCCTCAACCAGATTGTCGGTCATATAAGTTGGCGAAACAAGCACGCCGAGCGTCTCCTGGAGGGCACTCCGCGCGTTCTCGTTCGCCACGGACATGTTTTGAAGGACGTGCTGGCCGAGGAGCAGATCACGCACGCGGAGCTTTTGGAAGCCCTCCGCCGGGAAGGCTGCAGCTCCCTGAGCAAGGTCCGCTACGCGGTGCTTGAACCCGGCGGAGACATTACAATCGGGTTGCGCGCTGAGCGCAAATAGGACCTGTGTCGCGAGAGCTCGGAAGGCGAGGGTCGGCCGTTCTGCCCCAAAGCGTGGCTGGCGTCTGCGGAAACCGACGCACAGCTCGAAGGACGGCCTGACTCACTCACCTGAGATCTCGACCAGCCGACGGCAGCCCCTGCTTGGGGGCGGGAGTGCTTGGTCAGAGCTTCTGCCCGCACTACTTCATCGGGCGCGTCTTGGCCCATTCTGTGTATTTCTTGGCCTTGGCGTGGGTGTCAGCGAAGTACCTAGCGTAGTCGTCGCCCACCATGATCTTGATGGCGATGCCCTGGTCCTCGAGCTTCTTGACGTGCTCGGGGTTCTCCATGGCCCGCTTGAGGACGTCGCGCAGCTTGGCAATGATCGCCTCGGGTGTGCCCTTGGGCGCGGCGACGCCGCGCGTCGAGCTGGAGATGACGGTGGGATAGCCGAGCTCCTTCATCGTCGGCACGTCCGGCAGGAACTTGGAGCGCACATCGTCCATGACGGCGAGCGCGCGCACCTCGCCGGATTTGACGCGCGGCACGATGCTGCCGACGTTGTCAAAGGCGACCTCGATGTTGCCGGCCATGATCTCCTTGAACTGTGCGGCACCGCCTTCCAGATGCACCAGCCGGAACACGGCGCCGGGCGCCGCCTCCTCGGTCATGAGGATCGCCAGATGGTCGTCGGACAGGATGCCGGTGGTGGCGGCACGCAGTGTGTTGGGTGCCTTTCTGGCGGCGTCGATCAGCTGCTGCACTGTCTTGTAGGAGCTGTCGGACTTGACCCAGATGACACCAGGGTCCAGCACCTGGTTGATGATGGGCGAGAAGTCCTTCTCCGTAAAGATGGCCTTGCGCTCGGGATCGAGAATGACCGTATTGGTGGCCGGTAGGTTGATGAAGCCGATGTAGTAGCCGTCCGGCCGCTGGCGAACGAGTTCGGTCCAGCCGACCTGCCCGCCGGCGCCGCCCTTGTTCACGACCACGATTGACTGGCCAAGTTCCTTCTCCGCGATCGAGGCGACGATGCGGGCTGCGATGTCAGTCGAGCCGCCGGCGGGGAAGGCCACCATGAGCTGTATCGGCCTGGTGGGGTATTCCTGCTGTGCAATGGCACCGGCCATGGTCGCGGCAAGCGCGAGGCCGGCGGCGAACATTGCTGTGGCGAACCGTGACATTGGCGTTCCTCCATTGCTGCGCGCTGTTCAGTTGGTTGATGACTCGCGGATCTCGGCGGGAGCCAAACGCAGCGCCGAGCCGAGCAGGATCAGGCCGCCGACGACGAGCAGAGCGAGACACAGGGGGCGGGTGAGGAAGATCGAGAAGTCGCCGCCCGACATCTCGAGCGAGGTGCGCAGCGATTTCTCGATGAATGGCCCTAGGATCAGGCCCAGCACCAGCGGGGCGACCGGCAGGTCGATCCTGCGCATGCCGTAGCCAATGATGCCGCAGACGATCATGACGCCGACATCAAACACGTTCTGTTGCAGGCTGTAGGCGCCCAGCATGCAGAACAGCAGCGTCCCGACGCTCACGTACTGATGGGGCAAGTGCAGGATGCGAGCCCACAGGCCGACCAGCGGCAGGTTCAGCACCAGGAGCAGGATGTTGCCGAGGAAGAAGCTGGCGATGACCGCCCAGACGAGATCGGGGCGCTCCTGGAACAGGAACGGACCAGGGGTGAGACCGTTGACGATGAACGCCCCCATCAGCACAGCGATCGTGGGCGAGCTTGGAATGCCGAGCGTCAGCAGTGGGATCATCGCCGCATTGGCATACGCGTTGTTGGCGGTCTCGGGAGCGGCTACGCCCTCGATGGCACCCTGGCCGAACTTCTCGGGTGTCTTGGAGAGGCGCTTCTCGAGCACGTAGGCAACGAAGGTCGGGATGATGGCGCCGACGCCCGGAATGAGCCCCAGAAAGAAACCGATGCCGGCCCCGCGGCCGATGGCACCTGCCGAGCGGCGCCGTTCCTCGCGCGAAGGCAGCAGGGAGGTCAGCGTGGGGGTGATGACCTGGCGATCGGACGCCCCCATTGTGAGCAGGATCTCAGCGATACCGAATAACCCCATCACCACCGGGATGAAGCCGACGCCGTCGTACAGGCTTGGGATGCCGAAGGTGAAACGCGGTGCGCCGCGCACGGGGTCAATACCGACCATCGCGATCAGCAGGCCGAGCACGGCCATGGCGAGGCCGGCCAGCAGCGAACGTCCGGCAAGGCTGGTCACGAGCCCGAGACCCACCAGCATGAGGGCGAAGAACTCCGGCGGGCCGAAGCTCAGGGCCAGCCGCGCGAGCGGCGGCGCCACCACGACCAGCGCGACGGTGGCCGCAATGCCGCCGATGAACGATCCGACGGCGGCAACGCCGAGCGCAGTGCCGCCGCGACCCTGCTTGGCCATCTGATAGCCGTCGAAGCAGGTCACGACCGAGGCTGCCTCCCCCGGCACATTGATCAGAACCGACGTGATGGTGCCACCGTACATGGCGCCGTAGTAGATGGCGGACAGCATGATGAGGCCGCCAGTGGGGTCCAGCCGGAACGTCAGGGGGATCAGGATGGCAGTGCCCGCCGCCGGCCCGAGCCCCGGCAGTACGCCGATCAGCGTGCCGAGGGTGCAGCCCATCAGCGCAAATGCGAGGTTCTGCCAACTCATGGCCGCCGCCAGGCCCGCCATCAGGTGCTGCAGGGTGTCCATCACCGATCCCTCAAATGCCGAGCACGCCGATCGGCAGGGGCACCTTGAGCCAATAGTAGAAGACGTGAAACACGCCGAAACTTCCGGCCACGGCGCAGAGCGCGACGGCAAGCAAGGAGCGCGCTCCTAGCGCGAGCAGCAGGCCGGCGATGAAGGGCAGCATCGTGAGGCGGAAGCCGAGCGGCTCAAGGAACGCCGCTGCCATCGTCAGAGCCAGGAGCACGGCGCCTGCTTGGAGCGCCGCCTGCCGGCTCAGGGGCAGTGCGGCCGCGTCATGTGAAACGACGCCGCCGCGTACAAGCTGCACCAGCATGGCGAGACAAAGCGCGATACCGATGGCACTCAGCCAGAAGGGAAAGAAGCCAGGGCCTGGGCCCAGGGCGTCGGTCAGCGAGTAGTCGAGCGAGGTGACCAGGGCGGGGACGAATACGCCCAATAGACAAACGCACGCAACTTGCCAGCCGCGGCGCACGACTCCTCCTCCCTTGACGTCGTCTTCTTGAGCCCTTGTCTTTTGAGCCCTTGGCGTCGTCTTTTTGGGTGGATTGTAGCATGTGCAGTCCGGACTGGGCAATCAATCCGCCGACACCGACTTATTTTCTTGGCCGACAGACGGTTCCGTCGATGACTTGATCGGCCCGCAATCGGAAGTATCGCCGGTCTGCACCTGGGAGGTTGACGAGACGGACCGGCTGTCGAAGCGACAGCTCCCGCTGCGGCCGAGGGACGAGCGCCCTTCACCGACGCCGGGAGACTGCGATTTGGATTGTTTGTTGTTGCCGGTCGCTCACAGCGTCTCAGGCAACGGGAACGGACCCGTCAGGCGCGAGACCTCCCCGCCGCGCGACCAGCCGACCAGGACCGGAACCGCGGATGCGGGAATGTCGATCTCGAGAGGCTCTTCACCAGGGCTCTCGATGCGTAGGATGGCTCCTTTCTCCCAGCCCCACCGCATCTGCCTTATGCGCCTCGTGCCCTTCTTTCCGGTGTCCACAAAAAGCGGCCGCGGGTTTGGACCATACGCGCAAATGTCATGGCTCTCCCTGTCGCGCAGCAGAACCTGGTCCGCGGTCGTGCAAGCGACAGCGAGTTGCCTGCCAACGAATTCAACGCCCACGCCCCCGACAGCAGCAAAGGCCATGCTGGCCACTTCGACCGTCTTTTGGCCAGTGCTCTTCTTCGGTATCGTGACGGCTTCCCATGCGGCTGTCACGCGCGCGCCCGGAGGCATCTGGAAGAGCCGATCCAGGTGAGCGCGGGAGTGAGCCGCAAGGCCGCCAGCCCGTTTCACTTGGATGCCGCGGTAGATGAACCAGCCGTACGCGAGCGCGCACCCGAACACAGGGATGAGGTATTCCCAGGAGAAGTAGTCGCCAAAGCCGCTCATGTCTCCCTCCGATGATGACTTTGCTACTCCCGCCACCAGCACGCGCCGTGGGCATCCGCTCTTTGCTTCGGGGCAGCCTGCGCGAGGACTAGATTTTTTCCGCTTTGGCGAAATGGTAGTTGCAAGAGTACAGCTCGCCGGTCTGGAAGTGCCTCGTCGCCTCGATGTCGAAGGCAACCTTGATTTTGTCGCGGGCGGTCGCGGCTCCGTTCTTCGTGCGGATACGCAGCGCGTCCGGATCGATCTCTGCCGACTCCTTGCGAGATCCGCGAACGCCGTAAGTGGCCTTCCTGCTTGTCGCGGACGCCCAGAGATCGTCGATGTCCCCGGGCGATCTCACGTAGATCGTGATCGAATCGCCCGTACCCCGGCCGTTGGTATCGATTTGAGGGTAAAAGCTGAGGTTGGCCCTGCCGTCACGGATCGAAATGCTGCTCGGTAGCTGCAGGTAGCCCTCGAGCCAATACCGCTTGTCAGCGTTGGCGTTGATGCACATCTCCGCGGACCAGCCCTTAGCTGAGCTGGTCACGACAAACCTCTTGACCGACCCCCCCGGCTCACCCTCCCCCTTGCAGTCGGGCAGCCAGGAGAACACCAGGACCACTGCAACGAACCTACCAAGCATCGCAACCCTCCCAGGATTCCTCCCTTTACCCACATCCCATGGGGCGAAGGCAAAGGCGCCCGCATCTCAGCGTGGCCGCCTCGCCGGCCTGCGACGCGCTCCCTCCATGCCGGACTTCAGGAGCCTGGGCCCACCGACCGCACCCGGACGAGCTCCCCGGCTCCTACGTTGCTCGGGTCGAAGTCGGGGGCCTGCAGCGTGAGCGTGATCGGATGTACCGGCACGTCAAGGATGCGGTCGAGCCAACCGCTGGGCGGCGGACTTACGAGCCTGAGGGTCACCTCGACCTTGCCGTTTTGGTTGAGCACTCTTGCCTTGTAGGCGTCGTACTCCGCGAACTCGGGTAGGTTGGGAAATTTTCCACGCAGTTGGCTGAAGGTGACGACACCGGCGTCAGTCATTTCGGTGCGATACTTTTTATCCATGTCCTGATTGAAGATTCTAATTTTGCTCACTGGCGTGAGCGCCTTCGCGTTGCTGTAGCTCACTGGGTAGAAAATGACTGTGCCCCTCCAGGCCGAGCGCCCGGCGATCACAAGCGCCGAGAACGGCGTCCGTTGCCGGTCAGCCCTCCAGTCCGGATTGAAGTAGGATGGCTCCGCGATGTATGTGGCCTCGAAGCGGGCACTCAGGTCGGTCTGCAGGCTTTTGACGTCGAGATTCAGCGCTACGATCGCAGCGTCGCGCGCGCCGCTGTTGGCGATGGTGACCGGCACGGCGAGCACTTCGAAGCCGCCAGACGGCTGGATGTCGACGCTGGCGGTGGTGTCGCGCGTATAGGTGACCACGCCGGGGACATGGACGGATAGATCGGCCTGCTTGAGCGACGTTTCCCACAGGCTGAAGGCCGAAAAGGCGAGTGCCACAACCGTCCCGATGGCTGTAATCCGGCCGCCCCAGGAGTGCCTGGTGACGTGCGTCGCGATCTCGTTCGCGTCCGTCCCAGCGGGACGACGGCGGAGGATTCGCATGACTGGACTCCCTCGATACTTCCCCCAAGTGCTCGCTCGAGCCGCTCCCCCGCTGACTGAGCTTCGGCACCCTCAAACAAAAAGTCGGCACACCAAAAGAAACCGCGGGACCAGCACCGCCGCAACCCAAGGAGCGCCTCCGAGCAACTACGAAATGACGATCAAACCGGATTTAAGGTCAGCGATAACAAGTTTGTGAGCTGTCAGCTTCCCGCACCATTCGCTCGCTCCGGTGACGGCCAAGGCGGTAGCGGCGGCAGGCCCAGTGCCGTCCTGACAAGTGCAAAGGAACGCCGGTGGATGGCGCAAGCACCGAGTTTTCCAAGTGCGGCGCGATGCTCGGCCACGGGATAGCCCTTGTGCCTTGCGAAGCCGTAGCCGGGATAGGCGGCATCCAGCTTGCACATCAGCTCGTCACGCGCGGTCTTCGCCAGGATCGAGGCACCAGCGATGGTCAAGCTTTTGGCATCGCCCTTGATGATGGCCTGCTGCGGCAGCTCCAACCCCTTGAGACGCCGGCCATCCACGAGCACATGCTCCGCCCGGCGCGCGAGGCCTGCGATGGCACGGCGCATCGCAAGGCGGCTTGCCCAGTAGATGTTGAGGCTGTCGATCTCCTCCACTCCGGCGAATGCGACACACCACGCAACGGCCGTCGCCTTGATCTCACCCGCGAGCCGCTCGCGCGCAGCGGCGTCGAGCTTCTTGGAATCATCCACGCCGGGCAGGCGCGAGCCGGGGGCGAAGATCACAGCCGCGGCGGCGACCGGTCCGGCGAGCGGGCTCATCCCCGCTTCATCCACGCC
>Ga0075431_100004737_pt1 | contig 13374 bp, 5 predicted proteins | sample RhiMetdeltSRZDD5_FD_75297 | JGI IMG/M metagenome (GOLD analysis project Ga0075431, IMG submission 75297) | Populus rhizosphere microbial communities from Tennessee, USA - Rhizosphere MetaG P. deltoides SRZDD5 | ecosystem: Host-associated > Plants > Roots > Rhizosphere > Soil | place: USA... | reverse complement strand
GACCGAGGTGGAGCGACTGGCGCGACGCGAGGCCGAGCTCACGTCGCAGCTCGCGGAAACCGCCGCTCACGGTGAAAATGCTCTGCGGACCGCAAACGAGCGTGCAGAGCATGACCGGCGTGTCGCCGCTGAACAGGCCGCCGAACGGCAGGCGGAGTTTCAGGCGCAGCTCGAACGGGAAGTCGAAAAGCGCCGGAGCCTCGAAGACGACCTGGCCCGCGCACGGATAGCCTGCGACCGCGCGGAGAAACAACACCAGTCGGCAGTAGCGGCCGCTGCTGCGCTCCGGACAGAATTCGACGCGGAGTGGGCGAGGGCCGACGAGGCCCGCAAGACCCTTGGTTACGAGGCCCGTGACCTGGAGGCGGCGCTCAATGAGGCCAGGCAAACCCTCAAATCAAATGCTGCCACCCTCGAACGACTCACGCAACGCGAAGCCGAATTGACCTCACAGCTCGCGGAGGCCGCCACGACGCGGCGCAGCGTCGAAGCGCAGCTCGTCGCTGCGAGGACCGCGCTGACGGAGGCCGACGAGCGCACCACTCGAGAGCGGCTCGCGGCCACCCAGCACGCCACCCAGCGCGATGCAGAGTTCGAGGAGCTGATCCGGCAAGAACGCGCGACGCGGGCCGACGTCGAGCAGCAGCTGGCACAGGTCGAGGCGGCGCGGCGCGAGGCGGACCGGCAGCATCTGTCGGCCATGACGACCGCGGCGACCACGCTGGCTAAGTGCCAGGCACAGTTCGATGTTGAACTGTCGCAGACCACGGCGGCGCGCGATGACTTCAAACGACAGGTGAATGCCGCCGACACCGCTCTGCTCGCGGCTCGGCACGACCACGCGGCGGCGGTGACCGAAGTCGAGCGACTGACGGGGCGCGAAGCCGAGCTGACCGCGCAGCTCGCGGAAGCCACGGCAACCGGGCGCAACCTCGAAGGTCAACTGGCCGACGCGGCGACGGCGCTGAGGGAGGCCGAGGAGCGCGCTGCCCGAGACCGGCTGGCGGGTGCCGAGCACGCCGCTGCGCGCGACGCAGAGTTCGAGAGGTTGATCCGGCAAGAACGGGCGACGCGGGCCGACGTCGAGCAGCAGCTGGCACAGGTCGAGGTGTCGCGGCGTGAGGCAGAACGGCAGCACGCGTCCGCCATGACGACCGCGGCCACCAGGCTGGCTGAACGCCAGGCGCAGTTCGAGGTCGAATTGTCGCAGACCGCCGCGGCGCGCGACGACTTCAAGCGACAAGTACACGTCGCCGAGGCGGCCATAGCCGCCGCTCGGCACGACCATGCGGCGGCGGCGACCGAGGTCGAGCGACTCGCGCGACGCGAAGCCGGGCTCACCTCGCAGCTCGCGGAGGCCGCCGCGACGCGGCGCAGTCTCGAGGGTCAGCTGGCCGACGCCGCGACGGCGCTGACGGATGCCGAAGAGCGCGCTACTCGAGACCGGCTGGCGGCCGCCCAGCACGCCACCGAGCGCGAGGCGGAGCTCGAGGGGTTGATCCGGCAGGAACGCGCGGCGCGGGCCGACGTCGAGCAAAAGCTGGCACAAGTCGAAGTGTCGCGGCGTGAGGCGGACCGGCAGCACGCGTCGGCCATGACGACCGCGGCGACTACGTTGGCTGAACGCCAGGCACAGTTCGAGGTCGAACTGTCGCAGACTGCCGCGGCGCGCGACGACTTCAAGCGACAAGTGCACGTCGCCGAGACGGCCATAGCCGCGGCTCGGCACGACCACGCGACCGCGGCGACCGAAGTCGAGCGACTAACGGGACGCGAGGCCGAGCTGACCGCGCAGCTCGCGGAAGCCACGGCAACCGGGCGCAACCTCGAAGGTCAACTGGCCGACGCTGCGACGGCGCTGACGGAGGCCGACGAGCGCGCCACCCAAGACCGGCTGGCCGCCGCCCAGCACGCCGCCGAGCGCGACGCAGAGTTCGGGGAGCTGATTCGGCAGGAACGCGCGGCGCGGGACGACGTCGAGCAGCAGCTGGCACAGGTCGAGGCGGCGCGGCGTGAGGCGGACCGGCAGCATTTGTCGGCCATGACGATCGCGGCGACCACGCTGGCTGAACGCCAGGCGCAGTTCGAGGTCGAATTGTCGCGGACCGCCGCCGCGCGCGACGACTTCCAACGACAGGTGCACGTCGGGGAGACGGCCCTGGCCGCCGCTCGGCACGACCACGCGGCGGCGGCGACCGAGGTCGAGCGACTCGCGCGACGCGAAGCCGAGCTGACCGCGCACCTTGCGGAGGCCGCCACGACCCGGCGCAGCCTCGAAGGTCGACTGGTCGACGCCGCGACGGCGCTCACGGAAGCCGACGAGCGCGCCACCCGAGACCGGCTGGCGGCCGCCCAGCACGCCGCCGAGCGCGAGGCAAAGCTCGAGGGGCTGATCCGGCAGGAACGCGCGACGCGGGCCGACGTCGAGCAGCAGCTGGCGCACGTCGAGGCGGCGCGGCGCGAGGCGGAGAGGCAGCACGCGTCGGCCATGACGACCGCGGCGACCACGCTGGCAGAACGCCAGGCACAATTCGAGGTCGAATTGTCGCAGACCACCGCGACGCGCGATGACTTCCAACGACAGGTGAGCGTCGCCGAGGCAGCCTTGGCCGCGGCTCGGCACGACCACGCAACGGCGGCGACCGAAGTCGAGCGACTGACGGGGCGCGAAGCCGAGCTGACCGCGCAGCTCGCGGAGGCCGCCACGACGCGGCGCAGTCTCGAGAGTCAACTGGCCGACGCGGCGACGGCGATGAAGGAGGCCGACGAGCGCGCAACCCAGGAACGGATCACTGCGACAAGGCATCGGGCGGACATCGAGTCGCGGCTCGCACAGGAGATCACGAATCGGGAAGCTTTGGAGCGTGAGGTCTCTGAGGTGCGTGCGGCCGCTGCGGACGCCGAGCAGCGGTTCCGTGGCGAAACCGCCACCCTCACAGCGAGCGCCCGTGCAGAAACAGCCCGTCTCGAGGACCAGATCGCGCAGGAGCGGGAGGATCACAAAGACCGGCTGATCGCCGAACGGGAAGAGGCTCAGCGTCACCTCGAGGAGGCCCGCAGAGACTTTCAACAAACATTCGACCGCGTCTCCGGTGAACACGCCGACGCATTGGCCAAGCTCACTGCAGCCGTGGCCGAAGGTGAAGCACGGATCAAAGAGCAGGCGGCGCAACACGCATCGTCGCTGCAGGCCGCGGAACGCGACCGTTCGCAGCTCCAGCACGACCTCCAGACGACGTTAGCTGCCCGAGAGCTCCAGATTGAGCGGCTCCAAGGCTCACTCAATATGACGATTCAGGAGCTCACTGACGCCAGAAGACGGTGTGAAATCCTGCAGGCAGAAGCCGACCGTGTCACGCAGTTGGAGAGGCAACTCGACGAGAGTCGGGCAGAGATTCGCCGCCAGTTCCAACAATCTCCCCTTCCTTTGTGGCGATGCACCGGGGACGGCGGGCTTACGCACGCCAACCAGGCATTGTGGGATTTGGTCGGCTGCCGCAAGCCCGATAAGTTGCACACCGCTGATTTCGCCAAGAGGGTCTTCGAATCTCCGGCCGATCTGGCCTGGCTGATTGAGCGGTGCTCGAGCACGAAGGCGCGACAATCGCTGGAGACAGCGTGGAAGCGAGAAGACGGCAAACGCTTTGTCGTACGGTTGTCGGCTATGGAATCAGCCCCTGACGTGATCGAGATCGCCGTCGAGGACATTACGAATCTTCGCGTTCTCGAGCACAAACTTGACCAGGCGCATCGGATGGAGGCGGTTGGCCGGGTTGCGTCCGAAAGCGCTGTCACCTGCGGCAAACTGCTACGGGATGTTCATAACGATGGCCAGCAGTTCCTGAGGGCGGTCAACGGCGACCCACGCCTTCGCCAACGCGGTGAAATGCTGCTTGAGGAGATCGCGCGGGCGGCCGGCTACCTTCAGAGACTCGCTGCGTACGGGGACGAGCAGGCCAGCGCCCTCGAGCCGGTCGACTTGAAGAGGGTGCTGCGCGACCTGAGGCCGGTTTTGAAACACGTGGCTGGCGACAATGTTGAGCTGGAGGTATCGAAGATCTCGTCACCCCTCAACGTGGATATGAGGGCCGACCATGTCGAAAGGCTCTTCGTCAATCTGGCCGGCTACGGACGTGAACGCATGCCGTTCGGTGGACAGTTGAGAATCGAACTTGCCACCGTCGTCGTGGATCAGAAATTCATCGAACACTACCCCAACGTCCGTCAAGGTCCTCACGCGTTGATCACGGTCACGGAAGCGAGACGCGCCATGCCCGCAGAAGGACCGCTGCAACTTCGCGACGAGGCGATCGAATCGACTTCTGACGGGGTAGCCTCCGAAAAACCAGGAGTGGACCTCGGGGCCCTTCAGGAACTTATCCAGGAATGTGGCGGCCATCTGTGGATGACGGTCGAACCACCCGGAAACATGGTGGTGGAAATACGTCTGCCACTTCGGGCGTGGGATGAACTGGCCCACCAGACCACGTCGGATGCTCCGAGCGGTCGCGGGGGCGTGATGGCCCGCTGGTTTCGTCACTGAGGCTCACTGAAGCCGGACCACTGAGCTCCACTATGCGAAGCGGCGACCGTCCGGCCGATAAACGAATCTGAGAGGGAGAGGGAGAAGATGTGGAATCGTGATCAGGCGGTGTTACCAGACAGTAGTGAACCCCCGGTGCCCGCGCCGCCGAGTTCGGCGACGGCGACGCGGCGCCCTGTGGTTGCGGCGGCGACCGCCGGCGAAGGTCGGCCTGTCGTCTCCATCGGCAAATCGGTTGTCATGAAAGGCGAGCTGAGCGGCAGCGAAGACCTCGCTGTCGACGGAACAGTCGAGGGCACAATCGAACTCCGAGATAACGTGCTGATCATCGGGCCCAACGGACGCGTCAAGGCCCAGGTCTTTGCCAAGACCGTGATCGTGTCGGGAATTGTCAACGGCGACATTACTGCGTCGGAGCGGATCGACATTCGCGAAGAAGGATCGGTCGACGGGAACATCGTATCGCCGCGCGTGGCAATCGCAGACGGCGCCCATTTCCGCGGGAGCGTTGACATTCAGAAGAAAGGGCCCCACGGCGGCAAGCCTCAGCCCGCCATGAGCCAAAACAAGGTGTAACTTCGAATCAGGAGCGTTCCTCACGGGGAGCGGCGGGCATGGCCGCAGGGCGAAGGTGGACGAATCCCACCCTTCTCCGCCATTCGACTCGCCTCCTTAGTCGCGCGACAGGCGCGCGTGCCCATCGCGGCGGGTAGTTACTACCCGTCGCCGGGTGCCGATTCGAGCATCCGCGTTCCTGCAGAAGTGGAGCTATCTCCGCACATCGTCGTCTTGTGCCCGACGGTCTGTTCGCGGGTCGAGCTCGGTAACATCACGAGTCACGCTCGAGCGTACGCCGCCTCGCCGATGGCCACCGCGGACGAAACCATGGCACCGTAGTTCAACACTTAGATGGGCTCCTGCGTCGATCGAGGAGTCTTCGGTAACTCACCTAGCGTGAACCGTGGCTCACACGCCTGACCGTGTCGGCGCAGTCACGTACAATGGCGCGAGGTGCACTATGACCCTCAATTACCAGGACCGGATTCAGCGAGACCCGCAAATCGCGGGAGGGCAGGCCGTCATCAAAGGAACGCGGGTAACGTTGCGCACCGTTCTCGCCAGCCTCGCGGAAGGGGCGACGCTGGATGAGATTCTGAAGGACTTCCCTACGCTCACCGAAGAAGACGTTCGCGCCGCCATCGCGTTTGCGGCAGCATCTGCGCAGGAGGATCTTCCGGTCGTCGAGGCCCCCGCGCGGTGAAGATCAAGCTGGACGAGAACCTACCGATTCAACTTCGTTCCGCTCCTGACCGATCTCGGCCACGATGTGGAGACCGTGCCAGATGAGCAGATCGCCGGGAGCGATGACCATGTTGTGTGGACTGCAGCTCAGACTGATGGCCGATTTCTCGTGACGCAAGATCTCGACTTCTCGGACGCGCGGAAGTATGCGCCAGGGACGCATCACGGGCTTCTGCTGGTCAGGCTGCCACAGCCCGGCCGGACTGCGCTCTTCGAAAGGGTCTCCGCACTCTTTCGGACGGAGGCCGTCGACAGTTGGAACGGTTGCATTGTCTCGGCAACTCCCAGAAAGGTACGCGTCAAGAGACCTGAGTGAGATGGCTGTGGCCGTTTCGGAACCTTGGAGGTGTATCTGCTCTCGGCTGGCGTCCGACTGGCGATTTGAGTTGGACGGCGCACCTCTCGGATCCAGTCGCGTACCGGCGCGATCGCCGCAAGGACCAGTTGCTGCAACAGAACGGCTACTTCGTCTTGCGGTTTCTCGACAAGGATGTCGGTGAGGATCTGGACACCGTCCTCGATGCGATCTTGCCTTCAGCGCCCGTCGCCATCGGACGACCTTCGTGACGCGCTTTCAAAGCGACGACACTCGCCGTTCCCGGATCGCTCCAATTTCGGACCAACAGCTTTGTAGTGACGTTGCGGTCCTGACCGCGAACAAGGATCAGCATGAACACGATCTCACGGCGTGGACTCCTCAAGATGGGCGCGGCACTGGCGGCTGCGTCTTCATTCGTTGGCAGTGTCCGCGCGGCCCAGCGCCCGAGAGTGGCGCAGGATGATGGCGCGCTACTGCCGGCCGCACGCGTGCCGGTCAATCCGTCGCGTCATCTTCTGCTGCGAGGTGGAACGGTCATCACAATGGACCGCGCCGTTGGCGATTTCGCGCAGGCGGATGTGCACATTCAGGGGAAGCGCATCGCAGCGGTCGGGCGGGATCTTAAGGTGCCACCAGGGACACAGGTCATCGAGGCGGCAGGCACCATCCTCATTCCTGGGTTTGTGGATTGCCATCGCCACTCGTGGTCCGCGCAATTCCGGCGGATCATTCCGGACGGGCTGATCGCCAACTACATGGCGACGACGCATCAGGGCTTTGCGCCGTTCTACCGTCCACACGACATGTACGTTGGGAATCTGATCACCGCGCTTGGCTGCATTGACGCAGGCATCACGTGCATCATCGACAATTCTCACAACTCGCGCAGCGCCGCGCATTCCGACGCCGCCATCGAGGCACTCTTCGATTCCGGTATTCGAGCTGTCCACGCGTCAGGGCCGCCCCAGTTCGGGACGTGGGATATGCAATGGCCGGCCGATCTGGGCAGACTGCAGAAGAAATACTTCACGTCGGACGATCAGCTTGTGACGCTGCGCGCCTTCGCGAATCCCAATCGGGAGAATTGGGCCGTCGCCCGGAACCTGGGCCTGCGGATTCACGCCGACGGTGTGTCTTCAGACCAGATTCAGGCATTCGCACAGGAGAATCTCCTCGGGCCGGACTTCACGTTCAACCATGCGAGCGGCCTCTCTGATGCCGCCTGGCGCATCGTCCGCGACACGGGCTGCAACGTCAACGTGTGTCCGCGGTCGGACGCGCAGTACGGACTGGGCGGCGGATCGTCCGCCGGCGTGGGCGGATTTCAGAAGGCTCTCGATTTCGGCGTCGCACCCGGCTTCAGCGTCGACAACGAAACGTCGTACAGCACGGACATGTTCGGCGAGATGCGTGCGGCGTTCTTCATTCAACGCGCGCTCGCAGCGAATCGCCGTGTCAACAAGGATCCCGACGCACCGGCGCCGGTGACCGTGCAGCAGGTCATGGAGTGCGCGACCGTGAACGGCGCGCGGTGTGCCGCGTTGCTCCATAAGTGCGGCTCGCTGACGCCAGGCAAGGAAGCGGATGTGGTCATGATTCGGGCCGACGACATCAACGTGTACCCGTTGAACAACGCCATCGGGACCGTTGTCCAGGCAGCAGACGTTCGCAACGTGGATACGGTGATCATCGGCGGCGCCATTCGGAAACGCGCCGGCAGGCTGGTCGGTATCGACATGCCGCGCTTCCGGCGGCTTGTCGACGAGTCGCGGAGCTACCTCTTTGCCCAGGCAAATTACAAGTTGGACATTCTCTCTTGATCGGTAAAGGGCTCGCCTCGATATCCCATTGGCCGCGGCGCCTCGCCCTTGGCTGGTTGACTGTATTTGCTCGGCGCGCTCCGCGCGCCTATGGATAGACATCAGGAATGTGGCCGTATCGTTCCGGCGACGCCGACGTCGGCGTTGTCAGGTCGCGGGCGGCCGCGGTCGTCCGGGGCTCGCCGGTCATCGGCCTCGGGTATGGTGAAGAAAAAGGTACTCCCGCTGCCCAGGTTGATCATCCGTGAGCAGGATGCGGGGACGCGTCGGCATGACGACTTGCGGGATCGCCAGTGCCGCGGGACGCGTGGACGACGAGCAGGTGTTCGATCAGCCGCTCCGTGTCGATGTCTTTGACGAAGAAGCCCTCCGCGCCCGCCTGTTCGATCGCTCGGGCGGCCGCGCTCCGAGGCTGCATCGACAGCCCGAAAATCCGGATGTCCGGGAGCTCGGCCCGAATGCGCATCGTCGCTTCGATGCCGTCCATGTGCGGCATCGAGATGTCCATGAGGATGACGTCAGGCCGCAGCGTGTGCGCATGCGCGATCGCCTCAACGCCGTTGGACGCCTCGCCGACGACCGAGAGCTGCGGCTGCTGGTTGAGCACGCCGCGGAGCGCGCGGCGTACCCCCGCGTGATCGTCGACGATGAGAACCCTGAGGGCGTTCGAGGATGCGCGGCCGTTGCCGCCTGCCGATGCCGCGCCGATTGGTGCGAAAGTCGACACTTCCGGGTCGGCGACGGCGCTTTGCGCGTGGCCGCGGGGCGCGACCAGCCGCACGCGTGTCCCTTTGCCGGGTGCGCTGGCGATGTCGAAGCGGCCACCGAGCAGCGTCAGCCGCTCGCGAATGCTGAACAACCCCCAACCCACGTGGCCGGCCTTCGATCGGTGGTCGAGTCCTGCCGGTTCGAACCCAATGCCGTGGTCCGAAACGGTGATGCACAGCTGGTCGTCGGCGTCGAGCGCCAGCTCGAGCGTGACTCGATCGGCGTGCGCGTGTTTGACCGCATTGAAAAGGAGTTCTCTGACCGACTCGAAGAGCAGCGTACGGACGTCTTTCCGCCCGGAATCGGCGCGCGGGTCGGCGATGACCCGGACGTCGAGCTTGTACTTGTCGCGCGTCCAGTCTGCCAGCCACGTCAGCGCCGCGGGCAGTCCGGACCGTTGCAGCACGGGAGGAAACAACTCGAAGCTCAGCGACCGGGAAGCGGCGATCGCTTCCTCGAGCTGATGCTTTGCCTCTGAAAGCAGCTCCGTCGCCGCAGCGCCGCCCTGGATGTCGCGCGCAAGATGCTGCTGGAGGTTCAATGCGGCGACGACCAGCACCTGTTGGAGCCCATCGTGCAGCGTCTTGGCAATCTGCTCGCGCGCACGTTGTTCGGCGAGCGTCAGATCCGAGGCCATCTGGCTCAGCTGCGTCGTCCGATATTCCAGTTCGGCCGTGCGCTCCTGCAGCGCCGACGCGGCGCGGTGGCGTTCGGTGATGTCGGTCACGAACGCGAATGCGCGTCCGCCCCAGGGCGTCGGGACGTGATTGATGCTGACTTCAATCGGAAACATGGAGCCGTCCCTATGCACGCCGACGAGCTGCAGGCCGCCGCGCCGTTCATACGCGTCGCGAAACGCTGACGGCATCATGCGCTCGATCGGCTGGCCGATCAGGTCACCGGTCGCCCAGCCGAACATAGCGTTGAACGCCTGATTCGCAGTAACGATCACGCCCTGCGCGTCCACCGACACGATTCCCTGTGTCGCGGTTTCGAGCAGCGTTCGCAGAGCATGACTGTGTTCCTCATCGCGGCGCGCCTGCAGAGCCACCTCCGTTTGGTGGTGCTGGGTGAAGTCGAGATCGAGCCCGGTGAGCCGCGTGACGTTGCCGTCCGCGTCGCGGTCGACGCGTCCCCGGCTCTGGATCCACGCCACCGTTCCGTCGGGACGCACGATCCGGAACGTGCTCTCCCACGTATCTTTCGTTCTCGACGTCCACATCTCCTCGCGCAGGACGAGCAACCGCGGGCGGTCGTCTTCGTGCACGCGCGCAACCCACGCGTCTGGCGTCGCGAGTTCATCGGGCGCGAAACCGTACAGGGAACGGAATCGTCCGTCCCAGTCAAGCTGGTTGGTCGCCGCGGCCCAGGTCCAGGAGCCGCCGGCCGACGCTTCGAGCGCGATGCGGAGCCGCTGTTTCTGCTCGCGGAGCGCCGCCTCGGCTCGGGTGCGCTCGATGGCGTCCCAGGTCCGTTCGCCGACGTCGCGAACGAGCTCGACCTCTGCGGTCGTCCAGACGCGCGGCGCGACGTGATTGGCGCCGAAGGCGGCGACCATCCGTCCGCCCTTGAACAGTGCTGTCCCGATGAGCGCCGCGATTTGCCGCGGCAGCAGTGTCGCCCGGTCGGCGGCGTTCAAGCGCGGATCCGTCTGCACGTCGTCGATGACGATGGTCTCGCCGCGCCGGAGTGCCTCGCGCAGTTCGTCGCCCACCGAAATGTCCGGCCGCTGTCCGGCGAGCGGCGGGACCCCACGCGTGTACTCGCGGTGAATGGCATACTCGCCGTCGTCGAATTCCGCGTAGCCGACGCGGGTGGCGCCAAGGTGTTGTCCGAGAAGTTGTGCGGCGGTCTCCTGTACGTCACCGGGATCGTCCAGCGGCCGAAGCGCGTCGTTGAGCCGAAGGAGAAACGCCAGTCGTTCTTCGTTTGCGCGAAGCTGCTGGTTCGCCGCCTCGAGGTCGCGCTGCGCGCGCTGGCGCTCGCTTACTTCCCGCTCGAGCGTGCGATTCAGTTCGGCCAGCGCCCGGGAGTGACGAAACAGGTCGAGGAAGATACTGACCTTCGAACGCAGGATGTCCGCGTTGACCGGCTTGCTCAGGTAGTCGACCGCGCCGACGCCGTATCCCTGAAGCGCATCGGTTTCGTCACGCATGTGCGCCGTCAGGAACAGCAGCGGGACGTCCTGCGAGCGCTTGCGCTGTTTGATCAACTTCGCGAGCTCGATGCCGCTCATCCCCGGCATCCGGATGTCGAGCACCATGACCGCGAAGTCGTGCTTGAGCATGCACAGGAGCGCCGCGTCCGCCGACTCCGCGCGCACAGGCACGCAATCGAGCGGCGCCAGCATCACCTCGAGCGCATCCAGGTTGCGCGCCTGGTCGTCGACGATGAGAACCTTCGGCTGATCCGAGGTCATGACGTCAATAACCTCAGCGATAGAGCCAGACGCGGAGCAGCGACAGCAGCTGGTCCGTGTTCACCGGTTTCGCGATGTAGTCCGACGCGCCGGCCTGCAGGCACTTCTCGCGGTCGCCCTTCATCGCCTTGGCGGTTAGCGCCAGGATCGGCAGCATCCGGAACTTCGAATCGTTGCGAATCTCGCGCATCGTCTCGTAGCCGTCCATCTCCGGCATCATGATGTCCATCAGCACGACGCTGAGGTCGGGCGTCTCCTGGATGATGTCGATCGCCTGGCGGCCGTTGGTAGCGCTCACCACCTCCATCTCCTGGTTCTCGAGCACGGTCGTCAGGGCGAAGATGTTCCGCGCGTCGTCGTCCACGACGAGCACCTTGTGTCCCCGCAGCGTCTCGTTCGACCCGTGGAGCCGGTCGAGCATGTTGCGTTTCGTCGCCGGCAGGTCGGCGACGACGCGGTGGAGGAAGAGCGCGGTTTCGTCGAAGAGACGCTCCGGCGACTGCACGTCTTTGAGCACAGTGCTCTTGGCCACCGTCTTCAGCCGCCGCTCCTCGTCCTCGTTGAGCTCCTTGCCGGTGAAGACGACAATCGGCAGGTCGCGCAGTGTCGCGTCGGCCTGCACCCGGTCGAGCAGCTCGAAGCCGCTCATGTCGGGCAGCCGGAGGTCGACGACGCAGCAGTCGAACGGTTCGTCCCTCATCAGTTGCAGCGCTTCGGCGCCGGTCGGGACAGCGACGATCTGAATGTCGTCGTGCGCGAGCAGCTCGACGATCCCCTGCCGCTCGATGTCGTTGTCCTCGATGATGAGCAGCCGCTTCTTGTGCGGCGCTACGTACTTCTGGATGCGCTCGAACGCGTGCTCGAGGTCCTCGGTCGTCGCCGGCTTGACGAGGTACGAGAACGCGCCGTGCGAGAGTCCGTGCTGCCGCTCCTCTTCGACCGAGAGCAGCTGCACCGGGATGTGCCGCGTCATCGGATCGAGCTTGAGGTTGTTGAGGACGGTCCACCCGAGCATGTCGGGCAGAAACACGTCCAGCGTGATCGCGGTCGGCCGGTACTGCTTTGCCAGCGCGATGCCGGCCTGTCCACGGTTGGCGACGATGCCCTTGAACCCCTTATCGCGCGCCAGGCCGAGCAGCACGCGCGCGTAGTGCGGGTCGTCGTCCACGATGAGCAGCACGTTGTCGCTGTCGCAGATCTCCTCGCGGTCGTCCGCGACGATCTCCTCCGGTTCTGCAACGGCCAGTACGGGGAGCGTTGCCGCGTCGGCCCGGGCGTCGATGGCAGGGCGGCTCGTCGCCGGTGCCGTCACCGAGCGCGCCGGACCCGTGTACGTAAGCGGCAGGTAGAGTGTGAAGGTGCTGCCCTGTCCCGGCGTGCTCACCAGTTTGATCTCGCCGCCGAGCAGGGTGGCGAGCTCGCGGCTGATGGCGAGCCCGAGGCCCGTGCCGCCGTACTTGCGGCTCGTGCCGGCGTCCGCCTGCTGGAACGCCTCGAAGATCAGCTTCTGCTTCTCGGGTGCGATCCCGATGCCCGTGTCCTTCACCTCGATGGCCAGCGCGTGGGGCGCGGCGCCGAGAATCGGGTGGTCGATCGACCAGCCGGCAGAGGCAGCGTGCACGCGCATCGACACCTGCCCGTGCGACGTGAACTTGAAGGCGTTCGACAGCAGGTTCTTCAGAATCTGCTGCAGGCGCTTCGGGTCGGTCGTGAACCACCGCGGCAGCGTCCGGTCGATGTCCACCTGGAAGCCAAGACTCTTCGACTCCGCCAGGTGATGGAACGTCCGCCCGACCGAGTCGCGGAGTGCCGCGAACGTAATCTCTTCCGCTTCGACCGTCACGGTGCCCGACTCGATCTTCGACAGGTCGAGAATGTCGTTGATGAGCGTGAGCAGGTCGGTGCCGGCGGAGTGGATGTTCCTCGCGAAGTCCACCTGCTTGGTCGAGAGATTGCCCGCCGCGTTGTCGGCGAGCTGCTGGCCGAGGATGAGAATCGAGTTGAGCGGCGTCCGGAGCTCGTGCGACATGTTCGCGAGGAACTCCGACTTGTACTTCGAGGTCAGCGCCAGCTCCGCGGCCTTCTCTTCGAGCGCGCGGCGCGCCTGCTCGACTTCCTTGTTCTTCCGCTCGACCTCGACGTTCTGCTCGGCGAGCTGCTTGGCCTTGGTCGCCAGCTCCTCGTTGGTCTGCTGCAGCTCGCT
>Ga0075431_100004736_pt1 | contig 13374 bp, 13 predicted proteins | sample RhiMetdeltSRZDD5_FD_75297 | JGI IMG/M metagenome (GOLD analysis project Ga0075431, IMG submission 75297) | Populus rhizosphere microbial communities from Tennessee, USA - Rhizosphere MetaG P. deltoides SRZDD5 | ecosystem: Host-associated > Plants > Roots > Rhizosphere > Soil | place: USA... | reverse complement strand
CCGCAAGTACAAGGACGCAATCGACGCGATGTACGAGGAAAGGAGCGCGCGATGAAGAGGCACCTGGCAGTGGCAGTGGCCGTCGTGCTGGTGGCCCTGGCCGCGGTGGCGACGGCCCAGAGCGACAACCGCGGCATCAGCAAGACCGAGATCGTGCTCGGCATGCACACGGACCTCTCGGGACCGGCGGCGACGTATGGCGTGTCGTCGTCGAACGCGGTCAAGATGCGGTTCGACGAAGCCAACGAGAAGGGCGGTATCCATGGCCGGAAGATCCGGCTGATCGTCGAGGACACGCAGTATCAGGTTCCGCGGGCCGTGCAGGCCGGCGCCAAGCTCATCAACCGGGACCGGATCTTCGCCATGGTGGCCCCGCTGGGGACGCCGATGAACAACGCGCTCTTCAAGGATCAGCTCGACGCCGGCGTGCCGAATCTGTTCCCGCTGTCGGCCGCCCGGTCGATGTACGAGCCGTTCCACCGCCTGAAGTTCTACGGAGCGGCCTCCTACGTCGACCAGATCCGCGCGGGCATCCAGTACTTCGTGAGCAAGAAGGGCAAGAAGGCGCTGTGCGCGATGTACCAGGACACGGACTTCGGCAAGGAGGTGCTCGACGGCGTCCAGATGCAGGCCGACAAGCTGAAGATCAAGGTCGTCGAGACGGTGACCCACAAGCCGACCGACCAGGACTTCACGGCGCAGATCACGCGGCTGAAGGGCGCCGGCTGTGACCTGGTGGCGCTCGGCACCATCGTGCGCGATTCGATCGTCCCCTATGCGACGGCGCGGAAGATCGGCTGGACCGACGTCGATTTCCTCGGCTCCACCGCCACCTATGACCTCTTCGTCGCCGCCGCGCAGGGCGGCGTGACCGAAGGCCTCTACGCGATGGGGCTCACCGACATGCCGTATCGCGACACGCTGGCCGCCCCTGCCCAGGCGTGGTTCGATCGCTACAAGGAGCGCTACAAGGCGGATCCCAACATCGGCGCCGTCTACGGCCACGTGGCCGCCGACCTCACGGTGCTGGGGCTCGAGAAGGCCGGCGCGGATCTCAACCTCAACACGTTCGTGCGCGGGCTCGAGTCGATCAAGGGCTATCGCGACATCTTCAACGGGCCCGAGGCGACCTTCGGCCCGGACAAGCACCAGGGCGCCAACTCCTCCTTCCTGGCCGTGGTGAAGGGCGGCCGCTGGGTCCGCGTCACCGAGCCGCTGGGGTTCTGACCGCGGCTGCGATGCAGCCGGTCGTCGAGACGCAACGCCTGCGGTTGCGCCTCCCTGCGCTGGAGGATGCCGCCGCCGTCGCGGCACACGGTGGCGATCCCGGATGTCTGTCGCTGCGTGTCGTGGCCGCGCCACCGGTCGCTCGCCGACGCGGGATTGTGAATTCGACAATCGCAAGCTCGCTCGAAGAGAGGCGCGACCTCGTCCGTCCAACCCGACGAGATGAGCACGACTTCGGACGAAGAACGTTGTCGACGATACCTCGACTGGAAGCGAGCGACTGAGCGCGAGCGAGCAGACCGGCGCCGGCGGGCCGTCGCCTACGTCGCGGCGCCGGCGGTGTGCGTGCTCGCCATCGGCCTTGCGGCGTGGCTGGAACGGCCATCCCGTGATCGATCGCACGGCGTCAGCGCGGTGACGGTCGGAAGCCAATCAGAGACGACCGCGAAGCTTCTGGAGCCCGAGGCGACCGCGCCGCCGGTGCCGAACTCGCCGCCGCCCGCGTCGGACGAGATGGTGGCGCCGCCGCGGCAGGCCGAGGAGCCGGCGTCGCCGGTGCGCGCGCAGCCGCGCAGGCCGCCCACCGTTGCAGCGCGACCGCGCGTGCGGCCCGTTCCGCCGCGTCGTCCCGTCTCCGAGCCATCGCTCGCGGCGACGCCGGCACCACCTGCCCCGACTCATGAACCCGCGGGACAGTCCGATGTTGCTGCGGCCGTCGCACCGGCCCCGTTGAGCCCACCGGCGCCTGCGAGCCTGGCCGCGCCGGCCGGCGTTCCAGCCGAGGCGCGGCGCGAAACCGTTGTGAACGAGCCGCGAGAGGCGCCCGCCGAGGCCGCGGCGCCTACTCGCACCGAGCCGGTCCCCGTCCCGGCGCCCGAGCGAGCACCGACGCCACGCGACGTCGTAACGCCGCCAACGCCGCCTCCGGAAACGCCGATGCAGACTCCAGCGGTGCGAGATCAGACTTCGGCGGCGACGCCGCCATCGGGGGGTGCGGTGGCGGTGGCTCCGCCGACCGTGCGCGAGCGGGTCACCACCTGGGCGAAGGGCGAGGCCGACGAGTTCCGAGACGGCGTGAGGCGCGAGATCCGCGAGTTCCGCTCCAGCTACGAGAAAGTCCGCGACTTCTTCCGGCGCTGAGCTACTTCAGCTTCAGGTCCTCGCACGGCGCGGCGTACGGATAGCCCTCGATGAGATTCGCGCCGGCCTCGGCCACGCGCGGCCCGACGCCCCAGATGAATGCCTGCTGGAAGATCGGCGCCGCCAGCGTCTGATCGGCGACGATGCGCTGGATCTGGTGGAGCAGCGCGCCGCGGGCCTTCCTGTCCTGCTCGCGCGCCTGCCGCTGGAACAGCTCGTCGATCTCGGGCAGCGAGCCGTACGCGTAGATCCCGTTGCGCGTGAAGAACGGCTCGAGGCGTGCCGCCGCGTTGCCGGCGGCGCCGGTGGCCCCGATCAGCAGCCCCTTCAGCTTCTTCTCGCGCCAGGCGCTCAGGTACGCCGCGCGCTCCATGGTCCGGACCCGCGTGCGAATGCCGATGCCCTGGAGATAGCCGCCGACTGCTTCGCCGAGCGCCGTGTACGGCGGCAACGGCGTGAGATCGCCGGCGTCGAAGCCGTTGGCATAGCCGGCCTCGGCCAGAAGCTGACGCGCGCGCGTGGGATCGAGCTTGGGCGGCTCGACGCCGAGCGCGAAGTCGAACGTCGGCGGCACGAACGAGCCGGTCACCTTCCCGAGCCCCAGCATCTCCGCCTGATTGATGGCGGGACGGTCGATCGCCAAGCTCGCGGCCAGACGCACCCGCCGATCATTCCACGGCGACTTCGTGTCCCACTGGTCGAGGAAGTCGAGCCAGTAGATGCCGTAGACGAGCGGCGCCACGATGCGCATGCCCGGCGTCCGACGCAGCTCGTCGGCGATGGGTGCGCTCAGGAGGTACGCGAGGTCCACCTCGCCCGTTCGCACGGCGGCCGCGCGCGTGCTCTCTTCCGGGATGCTGCGCATGACGAGCCGCTTGACGTTCGGCGCCTTCCGCCAGTAGTCGGGGAACGCCTCCAGCACGAGCTCGATCCCGGCCGTGAAGGAGACGAACTTGTAGGGCCCGGCGCCGATCGGCGCCTTCTTGAAGCCGTCCACACCGACGCGCTCGACGTACTTCTTGGGGACGATCCAGGCGGCGCCGGTGGCCGAGGTGCCGTAGGAGGCGAGGAAGTCCGGCCACGGCTCCTTCAGGACGAACCGGACGCGATTGGCGGCGACGATCTGGATCTCCTTGACCTTCTCCTTCAGCAGCTTGGCGCCGCCGCCCGAGTAGCGGTCGAACGAGAACTTCACGTCGTCGGCGGTGACGGGATCGCCATTGTGGAACCGGGCATTCTTGCGGATCAGGAACTCGTACGCGGTGCCGTCCTTGGACACGGTCCACGACTCCGCCAGGCTCGGCGTGTTGAGCCCGCCCGGCATCGGCTTCACGAGCGCATCGTGGAGCGCGTACAGGACCATGAAGGGCGTGATCAGCGCCTCCGTCTCGCCGGGATCGAGCCAGCGCGAGACGAGCGTGACGTGAAGCCCGATGGTGAGCGTGCCGTCGGGCGCCGCCACCGCCGCCGGCGGCGCCAGGGCCACGACGAACACGACGAGCAGCGCGAACGTGGACACCCGTGAGCGGGCCGGCATCAGGCGCACGCGATCGCGTAGACGTCGAGCACGCCGGCCGGCAGCCGGTCCTCACGCCAACCGCGGCCGCCATCCCCGGTGCCGAAGACCTGCCCGGTGCGGCTGACACAATACGCGCGGTCGGGATCGCGCGGATGGAGCGCCAACCCCATCATCGTGCTCTCGGCCTTCACGCCGCGGTCGAAGCGCGACCAGGTCTGGCCGAGGTCGCTGCTGCGATAGACCGAGCCGTCCGTGCTCCGCGCCGCCGGGCTCAGGCAGGCGTAGAGCGTGCGCGCGTCGTGCGGCGACACGCGGATATCGCGGCCGTACGTGAGCGGCGAGAAGCGGCCGATCTCCACGTCCTGCCAGCTGCGACCGCCGTCGGCGCTCCGGAACAGTCCCATGCGAAGCGCCAGGAAGACGGTGCCGGGCTCGGCGCCGCTGACGCCGAGCGCGTGGACGTCCAGCATGCCCTCGATCTCCGTGTCGCTCACGATCCGGCTCTTGAGATGCGGCAGCTCGGCGAGCTTCACGAGGTCGGCGCTGCAGTCGACCCACGTCCCGCCTCCGTCGTCGCTGCGCATGACACCGCCGACCTCGATGGCGGCCCACAGCGTCTCCGGACGCGCCGGATTCGCGGCCAGGCGCATGACGCGACAGGCGAATGGCATCTTCACGCGCTCTGGCTGGACCGCGTTCGGCAGCCGGCGCCACGTGTCGCCGCCGTCGTCGCTGCGAAACACGCCGAGCGGCGACGTGCCCGCATAGAGCCGGCGCGAGTCGGACGGATGCACGAGGATGGACCAGATCTGAAGGCCCGACTCCGGAAAAGCCAGCCGCTCCCAGTGATCGCCGCCGTCGGTGGTGCGGAACGGACCATCGTGCGTCCCGATATAGATGGTCTCGGGGCGATCGGGGTGGACGGTGATCGCCATCACCTGGACGGGATCGGGCAGGCCCCGGGTGAGCGGCGCCCACGGCCCATCGCCGACACGACGGAAGATGCCGCTGCGACTGCCGGCCGTGAACTGCCCCGCCCCGACGAACACGCGCGATGGACTCGTCATCGACTCGCTCCTTGCGTACCTGCCGGCATGTGACGCGCTCGGCCTCCAGGGGTGAGCGAAGACAAGAGACCGAGAGGTGCCCGGAACGATGCCGTCTACGGCAACCAAAGTCAAGAGTATGATCGCGACATGACCCGCCTGGTGCTCCGCGGCGCGCGCGTCGACGGTCGCCACGTCGACATCGCCATGCGCGACGGCCGGATCGAGCGCATCGCCGCCGGCCTGCCGCGCGGCGACGGCGAGACGCTCGACCTCGGCGATCGCCTGGTGCTGCCCGGCTTCGTGGAGACGCACATCCACCCCGACAAGGCGTTCATCGCGGATCGCGCGCCGGGACTCCGCGCCGGCGGGCCCACCGCGCAGACGCTCGTGGCCGCCCTGAAGAAATCGTTCACCGTCGACGATATCTCTCGTCGTGCGCGCCGCGTGCTCGAGCTCGCCGTGCGCCACGGCTGCACCGCCATGCGCGCGCACGTCGAGATCGACGCGCTGGTGGAGCTGCGCGGCGTGGAGGCGATGCGCCGGCTGCAGGACGATTTCTCCGGCGTGCTGGATCTCGAGCTCATCGCGTTCGCGCAGGAAGGGATCTTTCACGACGGCATCACTCGCGATCTCCTCCGCGAGGCGCTCAAGACGGGGCTCCGGACGCTCGGTGGGTGCCCCTACATGGACGCCGATCAGCGCGCGCACATCGACTGGTTCTTCGAGACGGCGCAGACGTTCGGCGTGCCGCTCGACTTCCACGCCGACTCCGCCGACGATCCCGCGCTGCTGACCAGCGACTACATCGCCGAGCAGACGATCGCGCGCGGCATGCAGGGGCGCGTCTCGCTCGGCCATCTCTGCATGCTCGACGTGCTCGAGGTGGACCACCGCGCACGCATCATCGATCGGCTGCGCGAGGCGCGCATCCACGTCATCAGCCTCCCGGCCACCGAGCTGCACATGAAGGGTCGCACCGACGCGCGGCGGACGTGGCGAGGCGTGACCCGGCTCGGAGAGCTGCGCGCCGCGGGCATCAACGTCGCGATCTCCACCAACAACATCGTCAACCCGTTCACGCCCTACGGTCATCCCGACCTGTTGCGGCAGGCACTCATCACGGCGATGTCGGCGCATCTCGGGAACCTGGACCAGCTGGCATGGCTGCCCGAGCTCTTCACGACCAACGCGGCGCGCGCCATCGGTCTCGACGGCTACGGCCTCGCGGAGGGCTGTCGCGCCGACCTGGTGGTGCTCGACGCTGCCGACGCGGCGCAGGCCATCACGGAGCAGGTCGAGAAGCTGTACGTCATCAAGGGCGGACGCATCGTCGCCCGCAATACGCGCGCCAGTGAGCTCGTGGCCGGGCGCCCGGAGTGACGCCGGGCTCTCGCGGCGCGCCTTCCTGGCGCTGATGGCGGCCTCCACCGCCGCCGGCGGCGCCGGCGCGTCCGAGACGCCGATCCTGCGCGCGATCCCGTCATCGAAGGAAACGCTGCCCGTCATTGGCTTGGGCACCTGGCAAACCTTCGATGTCGCCGACGGCGCGACGCGCGGGCCGCTGCGGCACGTGCTGCGTCGGTTCGCGGAGGTCGGCGGGCGCGTCGTCGACTCCTCGCCGATGTACGGCCGCGCCGAGCGCGTGGTCGGGGACCTCGCCGCCGAGCTCGGCCTGCGCGATACGCTGTTCGTGGCCACCAAGGTGTGGACGAGCGGCCGTGACGCCGGCATCGTCCAGATGGAGGAATCCCGGCGACGGCTCCGCACACCGCGGCTCGACCTGATGCAGGTTCACAATCTCGTCGACTGGCGCACGCACCTCCGCACCCTGGCCGAATGGAAGCGCGCCGGCCGGGTGCGCCACGTCGGCGTGACGCACTACGCGGTGAGCGCCTACCCGGAGCTGGAACAGGTGATGAAGAGCGAGCCGCTCGACTTCGTTCAGCTCAACTACTCGGTGGCGGAGCGCGAGGCCGAGCGCCGTCTGCTGCCGCTCGCAATCGATCGCGGCCTCGCGGTCCTCGTCAATCGTCCGTTCGCCGAGGGCGCGCTCTTTCGCCGGGTCCGAGGCCAGGCGCTACCGCCGTGGGCGGCGGAGGCCGGCTGCCGGACCTGGGCGCAGCTGTTCCTCAAGTGGATCGTGGCGCACCCGGCGGTGACGTGCGTGATTCCGGCCACGAGCCGCCCCGACCATCTCGAGGACAACATGCAGGCGGGCGTCGGCCGGGTTCCCGACGCGGCCCTGCGTGACCGCATCGCGAAGCTCGTCGGTTAGCTCAGGTCGGAAGTCCGAAGAGCGATGTCATGCGCTGCGACTGCGCGACGGCGGCCATGGCGTCGTCCGGCGGCCGGCGCTCGAAGCGCGCCGCGGCATCGAGCACTCTGGGCAGCAGCGCCAGGTCGCCGACGGTATTGAGATGGATCGACGGGATGGCGAGCGCCCAGTGCACGGCGCGATCGATGTCCGACTGCTCCTCCAGCGGCTGATACCACGTCGTGTGCGTGCGCTCGCTCGTGGCCCAGGGGCCGCGGGCGATCGTCTTGATCACCTGCACGGCCACGTTGCGCGCGCGGCACAGGGCGAGCAGCTCCTCGAAGGCGGCGCGGTAGCGCGGATCCTGCACCATGAAGAAGTTGCAGGGCAACAGGACGGAGTCGAAGTCGAAGCGCGCGAGGCTTCGCCGGTGCATGGCGGCGATCGTCCATCCGTGCCCGGTGACGCCGATAAAGCGCACCAGCCCCTCCTCACGCGCCCGTACCGCCGCTTCGAGCGCGCCGCCGGATCCCATCGCCTGCTCCCAGTCGTCGGGATGTCCGAGCGAGTGGAGCTGGATGAGGTCGACGTGGTCGACGCGCAGCCGCTCGAGCGAGCGGTGGATGTCCTCGCGCGCCTCGCGCGCCGTCCGCGAGCCCGTCTTGGTGGCGAGAAAGAAGTCGGCGCGGTGGCGCGGCATCCAGGCGCCGATCCGCAGCTCCGAGTCGCCGTAGCGCGCGGCGGTGTCGAGATGATTGACGCCGTACCGCAGCAGGACCTCCAGGGCTCGATCGGCCTCGCCCTGGCTGGCGCGCGCGAGCGCGGCGCCGCCGAACAGCGTCACCGTGCTCGCGTGGCCGGTGCGCCCGAACACCCGCCGCTCGATCACGACATCACCCAGCCGCCGTTGACCTGGACGACCTGCCCCGTGAGGTAGCCGGCCGCCTCGTCGGCCAGCCAGAGCGTCGCGTAGGCGACATCGTCGAGGCTGCCGAGGTGTCGTACGGGCAGCTCCCTCGTCCGCCGCGCGCGGTACTCGGGCGTCATGACGGCGCGGCTCATGTCGGTATCGATTCCCCCCGGGGCAATGGCGTTGACCGTGATGCCGTGCTCACCCACCTCGTGGGCGACGGCGCGCGTAAAGGCCTCGATCGCGCCTTTCGTAGCGGCGTAGGCGGCGAAGCCGCCGGTCCCCACACCGGCACGCGCGAGCTGCGAGCTGACATTGACGATGCGTCCGTACCGCCGCTCGATCATCGCGGGGAGCGCCGCGCGGGTGCAGAGCATGGTACCGGTCACGTTCGTCTCGAACATGCGCGCGTAGGTCGCCACCGGAACGTCGGCGAAGATCCCGCGCTCCATGATCCCGGCGTTGTTGACGAGGATGTCGAGCCGCCCGAAGCGCGACAGCGTCCCCGTCACCAGCGCGTGCACGTCCGCTTCGCGGGCCACATCGGCCTGGATGACGAGCGCACGGCGCCCGAGCTTCTCGAGAGCCGCCGCGACCTCCGCCGCGTCCGCCGCGCTCGCGTGATAGTTGACGACGACGTCGGCGCCTTCCGCGCCAAAGGCGAGGGCGATGGCGCGCCCGAAGCCCCGACTTGCGCCCGTGACCAGCGCCACTCGACCGTCGAGCCGCATGCGACCTCCGTGATGCGCATTGATTGTAGCGCACGGTGCCAGCGCCATCTCGATGGCACTTGCGATGCAACACCGCGAGGTCAGATGAGACGTCGAGTCTTGAGCGCCATTGCCGTCGTTCTGACGCTCGCCACCATCGCCGTCGCCGCCGAGCCCACCGGCGAGATCAAGACGCGTATCGATCGTGTGCTGACACTGCTGGACGAGCCCGGCGACCGGCGTGCGGACATCCGGAAGGTCGCCGAGGAGATCTTCGACTTCGACGAGATGTCGCGCCGTGCGCTCGGACCGCACTGGAACGGGCGCACGCCGGCGGAGCGCCGCGAGTTCGTCACGCTGTTCAAGGATCTGCTCGAGCGCACGTACCTGACGCGCGTGGAAAGCGGGCGCGGCGGCCGCGTGCAGTACACTGGCGAAGTGGTCGACGGCGACGAGGCCACCGTGCGCACCCGGATCGAGCCGCCGCAGCGGGCCGAGATCCCCGTCGATTACCGCATGCACCGCAGGGACGGACGCTGGCAGATTTACGACGTGAACATCGAGGGGGTCAGCCTCATCAACAACTACCGCTCGCAGTTCAACGCGGTGATCCAGTCGAGCTCCTATGCCGCGCTCGTGGAGCGGCTGCGCTCGAAGGAGACCGACGCGGCGGCGAGTCCGCGGTCACCCCGGCGCTCGCCGCGCGACTAGAGCCGACGCGCGCCCAGGACGTCAGTCCCAGCATGTCAGGCCGGCACTCTGACGTCACCCCGGCAACACCGCGACCGCGACCCGGACTCAAGATTGCGATTTCCGAGGCGACCGGAGTGGCGCGGAGCTTGCCTCCACAGACATACGCGTCGAAGCGAATCGCGGAAGAAAGGCGTGTGGAAATGACGGCAACGAGACTGCGTTGCGCTCGCGTCGAATACCAGCTGGATGTTCGTAGCGCGCAGCCGCGCATTCCGCTCGGAGTCATCGTGCTCGCTGCGCACGGGCCGGGCGTGCGGACGCTCGTGACCGGTCGCGCGCCGCGACCAGGCTCGCCCCCGCCCGAGGAGCTCAAGGCGGTGGGACCGCTCGGTCGATCTCAGCTCGACGGCTGGGTCGCCTCGATGGGGAAGGACGTGCTCGCCTCGCTCGAGAAGCACGAGGATCCGCTCGAAAGCCTCGTCTCGACGTGGTGCTGGAATCTCAGCGTGAGCGTCACCGAGGACGTCACCGCCCGCCCGAGCGAGACGCTGCGCGACGTCGCCGCGCGGCTGCTGCCGTCCGGCATCCTCAACGCGCCGTCCGACTGGACCGTCGCCGAGGCGAGCTTCTCCGTGTCCTGACCCAGAAGCTCCGGGCGCAGGGCCGCGTCACAGAGGCGCGCCCCGGTTCGCCCGGGGCGCGCCGAACATCGGGGGGATGGGGGCCATTTCGGGGGCCCCCCAGGCCCCCAGGTCATTCATCGAGAGCGACGCGCTCGAGCAGATCGATGTCGTCGAGCAGCGCCCCCACGCCGAGCGCCACGCAGGACAGCGGATTTGCCGCGATCGTGACCGGCAGGTACGTCTCCTTGCGAATGATCTCGTCGAGGCCCGTCAGGAGCGCACCGCCACCGGTGAGGGTCACGCCGTTGTCCAGCATGTCGGCCGAGATCTCCGGCGGCGTTCGCTCGAGACAGGTACGGACGGTCTCGACGATCGTCGAGATACAGTCGTAGAGCGCCTCGCGCACCTCGTCCTCGTTCATCGTGATCGTCTTCGGCACGCGCGATACGAGGTCGCTGCCCTTCACCTCGATCGTCCGTGGCCGCTGCCGGCTGCCATCCTGAGCGCCGAGCGCAAGCTTGATCTCCTCTGCCCGCCGCTCACCGACCAGGAGGTTGTAGTGCTTGCGAATGTACTGGATGATCGCGTCGTTCATCTCGTCGCCGGCCGTGCGGACCGAGCGGCACTGGACGATGCCGGAGAGCGAGATGACCGCCACCTCGGTGGTGCCGCCGCCGATGTCGACGACCAGATGTCCGCCGGGCTCCTGGATCTTGAGGCCGGCTCCGATGGCCGCGGCCATCGGCTCCTCGACCAGGTACACCGCGCGGGCGCCGGCCTGCATGGCCGCCTCTCGCACCGCGCGCTTCTCGACCTGGGTGATGCCGGACGGAACGCCGACCACGATCCGCGGTCGCACGATCCGCCGGCGCGGATGCACGCGGGCGATCAGCTCGCGGAGCATCGTCTGCGCGACGTCAAAGTCGGCGATGACGCCATCCTTCAGCGGACGCACCACCTCGATGTTGCCCGGAGTGCGACCGAGCATGGCTTTGGCCGCCTGGCCGACGGCGATGACCGACTTGTGCGTCCGGTCGAACGCCACGATGGACGGCTCGGACAGGACGATTCCCTGCCCCCGGACGAACAGCAGCGTATTGGCAGTCCCGAGATCGATGGCGATGTCATTGGCCAGCATGTCCGAGATCAGACCGAACATAGTGAAGGCTCCTCCAGCTCGCAGTCCAAGGCATTGAACGGTCTTAGAGCCGTCGGCATTCTACGACGATTTGCTCGACGGACGAGCGCGTCGAAAAGCTCGCGAGAGGAAGCAAGGGCTGAGCCGGGCGGAAAAAACTTGCAAAAACGGCATGTTTCGGTGTTGCTCGGGCGTCTCGATGTCGGCGGACGAACACTCGGCGCCAGACACTGTCAGGGGCCCGCCGGCGTTTCGCCTCTCTGATTGCGAACGCGCGCCGGCGGGGAGATCGTCTGCCGCATGTCGACCACCAGCCCGCGGGATCTCCCGCGCGCGGAAAGTTTGCCCGAGCGCCGGCGGCATCGGGTGCGCTCGGAGGATACGCATCGCCGCTCGCGCGAGCAGCCGCCACGCGACGTCGAGCGTTTCGATTCCCCGGCGCCGCGTTTGGGGAGATCGCTCCGCATCCTCACTGGATTGCAGACCCTGATCGTAGACGATGACCGCGACATCCTCGAGCTCTTCGAGATGGCGTTGACGTGCTGTGGCGGGACGTGACGGTGACTGATAATGCTGCCGCGAGTTCCCGTCATTGCGGCCACCGCTTATGGGCGCGAGCATCGCGCACGCGCGTGCTGGAGGCCGGCTTTACGGAGCATCTCCAGAAGCCGGTCGACCCGGAAGAGCTGTGCCGGCCGTGGCCAAGGTCGCGGGCCGCTAGGTCGACTCGGCCTTCCAGCCCGCTCGCTTGGCGGCGGCCGCCGACCGCCGGGCGGCCTGCCGCGCCGCGCGTAACCGCTGGTCCAGTTCGGCTACCCTGGCTCGCGCGCGGCCCTGCTCCGCCTCGAGCTCCGCGACGGCCGTTGCGTCCTTGGTCGCCTGGCTGGCGAGCTCTTCGAGCTCGCGCCGTCGCCGCGCCTCGACTTCCGCGGTGCGGTCCACCGTCGTCTGGCGATCCGCCCCCGACGGCGTCGGCCTCGCCGGTGTGCGGACCAGGCGCAGCCCCGGCGAAGCCGGTGTCCGCGCTCCGCTGAAGGCCTCGAACCCTGGGGCCGCCAGCTCCTCCGTGAGCTCGCCGCGCCGAAGCGCCTCGGCGTGGGCCCGATCGACGGCCGCCCCCATCAGCGTGTCGGACAACCGCCGTAACACTTGCTGCGAGGCCGATACTCCCGCCTCACGGAGGACGTCGCGGCCGCGGGCGACGAGCGTCTCGAGTGCCGCACGCTGCGCGCGGAGCGCCTCGGACGCGGCGCGGGGATCACGCAGCTGGCTGCGGCGAAGCTGGGCGACGGCATCGAGCAGGGCCTTCAGCTCCTTGGCGCCGGTCGCGGCGAGCCGGTTCACTGCCCACAGCGCCCCGCTCGGCTTCCGCAGCCGCGCCACCGCGCGCGCCTCGTCGGCGCGCCCGCTCTTTCGCAGCTCCGCCGCCACTCGGTTCCGCGTGGCGGTGAACTCGGAAGGCGGGACCGAGTAGAGGCGGGCGATGGGCGCGGGCTTGCTCACTCTTCACAGCCTACCGCGCGGACGGGAGCAAGGGCTTGTCATTGGCAAAGGCGCGCGGTAGGGTATGCGGCCACACATCGGTCAGGAGGCGCAGGCAGGATGGGCCCGACAACCGCGATCACGCCGATCTTTTTGATCTTGCTCTGGCGGCGTCAGCTCTACGGGCAGCGCCGCTTCTACGCGATCACCAACTAGCCACCGGCGCTACAGAGTCCGGCAGGAGCTCGGTGGCGGCCAGTGCAGCAGGACGTGCGCGTAGCGGCTCGGATTCAAATCCGCCTTGGCCTTCTTGAAGTACGCATCCCAGAACCCGCCGATGTGACGCGCGAGCTCCGCCGACGGCGCGGACACTCCGGAGACGTAGACGCAGACGCCGGACAGGTCCGGGATCATCTTGCGAGCCTCGAGGTCAGTCAGCAGCTTCTGGGTGATGGTCGGTGTCCATGTCATGCGATCGAAGGCGTAGGGCGGGTAGTCCTCGATCATGTCGGACATCAGGATCAACACCTTGCGCCGTGATTCCGCGCTGAAGATCTTCTCGGCCAGCAGCACCGAGCTGAAGATGTCCGTATACCGCGCCTGGTACTTGCGGGTCAGCGCTTCCGCCG
>Ga0075431_100004735_pt1 | contig 13375 bp, 12 predicted proteins | sample RhiMetdeltSRZDD5_FD_75297 | JGI IMG/M metagenome (GOLD analysis project Ga0075431, IMG submission 75297) | Populus rhizosphere microbial communities from Tennessee, USA - Rhizosphere MetaG P. deltoides SRZDD5 | ecosystem: Host-associated > Plants > Roots > Rhizosphere > Soil | place: USA... | reverse complement strand
CTTCGGGCACAGTCACATACCCTTCGAAGTTTTCTTCGCTGAGGAGCGGTTTACCGGCGGCCACCTTGCCCAAAACCGGCACATCGCGGGTGGCGGTGATCACCGCTTTGCCCAAAGCATTGACCACTTCGATGGCGCGCTTGCCGACGCGGCGGATGTAGCCCTTTTTCTCCAGGGCTTTCAGATGGTCGGAGACGCCGTTGGTCGAAGCGATCTTGAATTGCCTGCCGATCTCATGGATCGACGGCGCGAAGCCCTTTTCGCGAATGGTCTTGAGCAGAAAATCGTAGATCGCTTTTTGCCGATCGGTGAGGGTGGGCAGCATAAAACAGCTATACTGAAAATATATTCAGTAGTCAACCGCGCGCTTTATAGCTGGGGGTTCAAATCGTTCCAGCCGTTCAAAACGTTCAAATCGTTTCGGAGGTTCGGAGACTACGAGTTCAGCCGGTTCAGATCCGGAAAACGTTTTGAACGGAGCGTAGCGGTTGAACGGCTTGAACGATTTGAACGGCGTAAACGCGCGTCGCGCGCTACACTTTCTTCCGTTGATGCGAAAGATAGTCGACCAGGAGATATTCTCCCAGCCGGTCGGGGCGGGTATAGAAGGCGCGGCCTTTATTGATACGGGTGAGATCGTCGACGAAGCCGCGCAAGATCGGGCTGTCGTCGAGCATGAAGGTGTTGATGGTGATGCCTTTGCGCGTGATGCGCTCGACTTCTTTTAACGTTTCTTCAGCGGCGCGCTGGCTGATGCCGCCGAAGCTCAACGGCCACTCGCAGTAAAGCCGGCCTTGGCGGCAATAGGCCGTGGGCTGGCCGTCGGTGATGACGATCATCTGCTGGTTGGCGCTGGGCTTTTTCCCGAGCATTTCTGTCGCCAGATGCAAACCATCCTGCAAGTTGGTGAACGGATCGCCCATGTTCCAAGTGGCTTGCGGCAGATCCTTCGCTTTCAGCTCGACCGCCCGGGTGAAAAAACCGACGATACCGAAGTAATCGCGCGGATGGAGCGAACGCACCAGGCTCTCCATGGCGAGGGCGACTTTTTTCGCGGCGGCGAAGCGCCCTTCCCAGCTCATCGACCAGCTCATGTCTAAAAGCAGCACGGTTGCGGCGCGCGTGTTGAATTCGGACTCGTAAACGGCAAAGTCTTTAGGACCGATGCGCACCGGCACGCCGCCGCCGTGCAGCAGCGCGTTCTTGAGCGTCTGCACCATGTTGATGTACAGCGGATCGCCTTGAACGTAGGGCCGGCTGGTTTCGAGAAGCAGCTCCTGATTGCCGCGATTGCGCGTCATATGGCGCCCCATGCCGTCGCGGCGAAGCTGCTGATAAATATCGCGCAGCGCGAGCTGGCCGACGCGCCGCACTCCTTTGGGCGTGAGATCGAACCGCTCGCCTTGTTCGATCACGTAGCCGCCCTCTTCGAGCAGCGATTGCATGCGCATGACGCCTTCGAAGTCTTGCTTGGGATCGGCGCCGAGCAATCTTTCCAACAGCTCCTGGTCGACGTCTTTGAGCTGCATGCTGGAAAGCTGGGATTCGAGTTTGCGCAGGTCTTCCATGCGCTCCATCAGCTCCTGCGATTGCTGGAGCTGCATCGGCGTCTGCCCCCGGAAAAGACTGCCCTCCCGGCGCAGCCAGTTTTCCAGCTTGCGGATCTGCTCGAGCTGCATGACCAGTTGTTGAAATTCCTTCGCCGCCTCGGCGTTTTCGAAATGGTAGGAGGTAAGCTTCTCGATCGCCTCGCTGCTTTTGCCCGGCAGGTCGTTGAGAAACTGTTTTTTCTCCTGGACGTCGTTGCCTTCCTGGTCCATCTGCTCGAGGGTCTGGCGCTCCTGGTCGACAATCGAGTCGAGCTGGTCCTGCACCTCGTCCATCGCCGACTGCAAGCGGTATTCGTCGTAGAGCTTGCGCATCTCTTTGGCGACTTGCGACAAAAGGTCTTCGATGCCTTTAGTCTGCTTCTCGCCCTTCATGCCCTTTTGCATGAGCCGACGCATGGCTTGCTGGAGATCGCCGGTTTCGTTCATGTAGTCGTTCAATTGATCGAACACCGAGTCCGAATCGAGTGAATCGCGGGCGCTGCCGCTCCAACGGCTATAGCGGAAATGAACCATGAACTGTGCGGCTCTAAGAAGGCCTCAGCGTGAACGAAGCAAGCTCATTTGCCGTAGGTGACCCGGCCGCCCTCGATCTCTTTGTTGAGCTTCTGATGCAAATGGAGCCCTTCGAGGACGAACTCGGTTGCCGAAGCCATCAAGGTGGGCGATTCTTGAATGCCCAAGGATTTGATCGCTTCCTTGAGGCCGGGAATCTCTTTTATGCCTTCCAGGTAATCTTGCGCGTTCATCTGGTCGGAAACTTCAACGCCCCAACCGGAGTTGAAGTACTCGACGACTTTTGCGAGCGCGTTGAGGCTGAAGTATTGATCGAAGACTTTGATGATCGAGCGGTTGACCAGCTTCTCGACCAACTCGTCTTCTTTTTTGTCTTCGCCGACATACTCCATTTCGATTTTGCCGGCGGTCGAGGCCATCAGCGAATGCAGGTCGCTAATGCGCGGCACGATATCGTTTTCCTTGCAGCGCAACGAGCGTTTTTCGGCGTTGCTGATGATGCTCTCGTAATTGTTGATGGTCACGCGCACGCTCACGCCGGAAGATTGATTGATTTCGTTGGACTTGCGCGCTTCGAAAGTCAGGTTGCCGAGGATCTCTTTCATGAAGCGCGGCACTTCGACTTTGCGGCTGCGCTGATGGGTCGGCGCCGCTTCCTGCTCCATGATGAGGATTTCGTCTTCGAGTTTTTTCGGATAATGGGTGCGGATCTGCACGTCGAAGCGGTCTTTGAGCGGTGTGATGATGCGCCCGCGGCTGGTGTAGTCTTCCGGGTTGGCGCTGGCGACGATCACGACGTCGAGCGGCAGACGAATCTTGTAGCCTTTGATCTGGACATCCTTTTCTTCCATCAGATTGAACAAACCGACTTGCACCTTTTCCGTCAGGTCGGGAAGCTCATTGATGGCGAACACACCGCGATTGGTGCGCGGCACGAGTCCGTAGTGGATGGTTTCCTCATCGGCCAGATAGCGGCCCTCGGCTACTTTGATGGGATCGATTTCACCCACGAGGTCGGCGATCGACACATCGGGTGTCGCGAGCTTTTCGCCGTAGCGGCTGTCGCGATCGACCCACTCCAGCGGCAGGGCGTCTCCCATTTCCGCCGCCTTCTTGCGGCAAACGCGACAGATCGGGTGAAAAGGGTTGTCGTTGATTTCGCAGCCTTGGACGATCGGAATACGCTCGTCGAGCAGGCTCGTCAGACCGCGAATAATCCGCGATTTCCCCTGGCCGCGTTCGCCCAAAAACACCATGTGATGGCCGGAAAGAATGGCATTTTCAATTTCCGGGATAACGGTGTCGTCGTAGCCGAGAATACCGGGAAGAATACGTTCGCCAGCTTCCAGATGACGAACCAGATTTTTGCGCATTTCATCGCGCACCGATAAAACCGCAACACCGCTTTTTTTAAGCTCTGCTAATGTTCTTGCCTCGCTCACTGGCAGTTGCCTCCTCCTGGGAAAGATTGCTTCGGCTTTCAACTTGGTTTTTTGTTGATGCCGGCGCCGGGTAGTTCTTGCAAGAGTATCATTTTTTTTTGTTGGACGCATTAAGCTGATAGATTTTGAAACAATGGCCGCAGACGATCGTAGCTGTCGAATAAATGTTGCGGCATGACTCGGGTCTCGCCCAATACCGGCATGAAGTTGGTATCCCCCTCCCACCGCGGCACGATGTGCCAATGGAGATGATCTTCGATTCCGGCCCCGGCGCACTTACCAAGGTTCATGCCGAGATTGACCCCGCCCGGCCGGAAAACTTCATGGACGATCTCGACCGAGCGGCGCAAGGTCTCATTCAGATCGGCAAAGTCTTCGGCCGGCAAATGCGCGAGGTTTTTTTCGTGCCGTTTGGGCGCAAGCAACAGATGGCCGTTGTTGTACGGATATTTATTGAGCATCACGACCGTATGGGCTGTATGCGCCAGGACCAGACCGGATTTTGGGTCACTGTTTCGGAACTTGGTGCAGAAAATACAACCGTCCTCCTTGGGGCCATCTTCGACGTAGGCCATGCGCCAAGGAGCCCAGAGTTGCTTCACTCATCGTCTCCGATTTCGGATGGGTCGAAGGGCTTGCCGTCCACGCGCAGACGCAGTTCCTTGCCGACCTTGAAGAAAGGCACCTTCTTAGCCGCCACCGACACCAAAGCGCCGCTCTTGGGATTGCGCCCCTGTCTGGCCCGGCGGTGTTTGACGACAAAGCTGCCGAATCCGCGAATCTCGATGCGGTCTCCTTGCGCCAACGCCTCCACCATGGAATCAAAAATAGCGTTGATGATCACTTCGGAGTCCCGCCGGGAAAGATGCGGAAATCGTTTGTTGACCTCATCGATCAAGTCCCTTTTTGTCATATCATCACCCTCACAACACAAGAAATTTGAGTTCAGATTAAACTCGGGGCACCGTACACTTATTGTAGCAACATGGGCGACCATTCGTAGCGCAGCCATCCGCCACGCTCGGGTCCGGGGAGCCGGCGGCCGAAGATGCCCATAAACATCCGCTCCCACCAGCGTTCCTGTTCAGGTCGCGAATAGTAAACCGCCGGTTCGGCTTCGATGCCGGCGCGTTTCGCCGCCAGCTCGATGGCGTCTTGCAACGTGCCGAATTGATCGATCAAGCCCAACTTCTGTGCTTGTGCGCCGGAATAGATTCTGCCATCGGCAAGCTTGCGCACCTGCGCCTCCTCCATGCTTCGCCCTTTGGCAACGGCCGTAACGAACTGGCTATGAACGTTATCGACCAGCGACTGAAGTATTTCCCGTCCTTCAGGCGAAAGCGGCTGAAACGGCGAACCGATGTCTTTGTTTGGCCCGCTTTTGACGTTGACTCCCTTGACGCCGATCTTCTTCATCAACTCCTCGACGTTGGTAAGCTGCATGATCACGCCGATGGAGCCCGTCAAGGTGCCTGGATTGGCCATGATTTTATCGCATGCGGCGGCGATATAGTACCCGCCGGAAGTCGCCATGCCCCCCATGGAAGCGATAAACGGCTTTTGCTTTTTTGAGCGCAGAATCTCTTCAAAAATCTCCTGGGTAGGCGCAACCGCGCCGCCCGGAGAATCAATCCGCACCACGACAGCCTTGACCCACGGCATGTCCTTAAAACGTTTTAGTTCGGCGAGCACGGTTTGTGAATCGTCGATGGCACCTTCGATCTGCAGGACCCCCACGCCGTCGCCGGCAAACATCGATAAAGCCTTCGAGTCGCCGCCGGTGATATACGCATAGAAAAAAGCGCCGGTGAAAACCACCAGGATAAACACCAAGAGCACGCCGAGGCCGCGCAGTATGGAATATCTTTTGAACATGGCAATTTAGAACATCTGTGGCCGGATTTAGCCGCGCCCTTTGCGCCCGCCCTCGTTTTCCTCATCCCGGTCCAGACGGAGCTCGTCGCCAAGCAGCGATTCGAAGGAAAACCGGCCGCCTTCCTTTTCTCGTTTTAGATAACTTTCCATCTCCTGGCGTTCCTCCGTGCGCCGCAAAGCGCGAACACTGAGGCCGATCTTACGATCTGCCGGCTCGATGCTGACAATTTCCGCCTCGACTTCGTCGCCGACCTTGAAAAGGCTTGCGGGTTTATCGACCCGTTCCGTACTGAGCTGGGAGACGTGAATCAATCCTTCGACGCCTTCTTCGATGCGCACGAAAACGCCGAAATCCGGCACGCTGGTGACTTGCCCCTTGATTTTCGAACCGATCGGGTGACGGTCCGCGACGACTTTCCACGGATCCGGCGCCATCTGCTTCACGCCAAGGGAAAACCGCTCGTTTTCGACGTTCACGCCGAGCACTTTTGCTTCGACGATATCACCCTTCTTATAGAGTTCGGACGGGTGTTTAATCTTCTTGGTCCAATGCAGATCGGAGATATGCACCAGCCCGTCGATCCCTTCCTCGATGCCGACGAAGATCCCAAAATCGGTAATATTGCGCACCGGGCCTTTGACGATCGTGCCGACCGGATATTTTTCTTTCGCCGCTTCCCAAGGATTGGCCATCACCTGTTTGAGGCCCAGTGATATCCGGCGATGCCCGGAGTCGACGTTCAAGACCACGACCTCGACCTGCTGGCCTACCTGGAGAAGCTTGGACGGATGGGTGACCTTGCGCGTCCAGGACATTTCGGAGATATGCACCAATCCTTCGATGCCGTTTTCCAGTTCGACAAACGCGCCGTAGTCCATGATGCTGATCACTTTGCCTTCAACCCGCGTGCCGACGGGAAATTTCTCCGCCACGGTATGCCACGGGTCAGGGGTGAGCTGTTTCATGCCGAGCGAAATACGTTCCTTCTCGGCATCGAATTTAAGCACGACGACTTTGATCTTTTCCCCGACCTGAACGATTTCGGACGGGTGATTGATTCTGCCCCAAGACATGTCGCTGATATGCAGAATGCCGTCGATGCCGCCGAGATCGACGAACGCTCCGTAGCCGGTGATATTTTTGACCGAGCCTTCGAGAATCACGCCCTCTTCCAAAACCTTGAGGATGTCCTTCTTTAAGGAGTCGCGCTCTTTTTCGAGAAGCGCACGGCGCGAAACGACGACGTTGCCGCGCGCGCGGTTGAACTTGAGTATCGCGAAGCGATCGGTGGTGCCGATGAAACGATCGAGATTGCGGCTCGGACGAATGTCCACGTGGGAGCCCGGAAGAAATGCCGGCACACCCACGTCAACCTTGAATCCGCCCTTTACTTTACCGACAATGTGCCCTTGGACGCCTTGTTCTTCATTGAATGCTTTCTCGAGGTCTTCCCAGACTTTTAGATTCTCCGCGCGCTGCCGCGACAGCGAGATGCCGCCGCCTTCGGATTCCGAGGAATCGAAAAAAACATCGACGTCATCGCCCACCTTGACCTGAACATTGCCTTGCCGGTCGGTGAATTCCTGGATTGGGATCTGGCCTTCGGATTTGTAGCCAACATCGATGAGGACATGGGTCGCGGTAATGCCAACCACTCTGCCCTTTACGATTCCACCGGGCTTGACCGTGCGCAGGCTCTCCTCGAACATCGTCTCAAATTCACTGGCGCCGCCTGCCGTCTCGCCCTGTTTCTCTTCATCCTGTTGAGCCATACATACCAACTCCGATCTGTTTAATTTTCTCTCAATTCGTTTTGAATACGAGCAAGTACCCTGGCCGCTACTTCGTCGGCGTTGACGCTCGACGAGTCGATCGTCAGCGCGTCGTCAGCCTTGCGCAAGGGCGCCACATCCCGTTCACTATCTCGCTTATCCCGCTCTTCGATTTCGCGCCGAGTCTCGTCCAAATCCACTACTCGACCCGCTGCTTTCAACTCATCATAACGGCGCCGCGCTCGTTCGCCAACCGAAGCATCAAGAAAAACCTTGACCTCGGCTTCAGGAAAGATGACCGTGCCGATATCACGCCCTTCCGCGACCACGCTGCCGCGTTTCCCCATCATGCGCTGAAGCTCCAGCATGCGCGATCTCACGACGCGAAGCGCCGAAACCTTCGACGCCATTTGGCTTACTTCCGGAGTGCGAATTTGGGCGGCCACGTCCTCACCGTCCAATAGCACTTCGAGCTTGCCGTGCGATTCCTGCAAATCGATCTCAGTTTCGGCGATCAATTCCTCCAGACGGGCATCATCCGCCAAATCAACACCCTGGCGCAAGACCTTTAAAGCCAAGGCGCGATACATGGCGCCCGTGTCCAGGTAAATAAACTGGAGTTCTTTGGCCAGGCGCTTCGCCAAGGTGCTCTTGCCGGCACCCGATGGCCCGTCGATGGCGATGATCAACCGTCCCCCTGTGCGCGCAAACTATCCCCCGTCTCTTAACCTAATGCAAACAAATTTGAGCCAGCAAATCAAAAAAGGACGGAAACGAAATATCGACGCATGCCGCATCATCAATTTCGACTCCGTTTTCGCTCACCAATCCGGCTATGGCAAACGACATAGCGATCCGGTGATCGCCGTAGCTTTTTACCGCGCCGCTTTGCAGGCGGTGGCCGCCCCGGATCGTCATTCCGTCTGCCCGTTCCTCTACTGAAACACCGAGGGCCCGCAGCCCTTCCGACATCGCCGCGATTCGATCCGATTCCTTGAAACGCAGCTCCTTGACGTCTGAAAAAGTGCTCACACCTTGTGCGATGGCGGCCGCGACCGCGAGGATCGGATACTCATCGATCGTGCGTGCCACCAAATCCTCTCCGACATCGACGCCCTTCAGGTGTCCGCCGATCACATGAATATCGGCGACCGGCTCGCCGGCTTCCAATCGTCGATTGCTCAACTCGATCGACGCCCCCATCTGTTTCAGCACCTCGACCACGCCATCGCGGGTCGGATTGCAGCCGACATCGCGTATAATCAAGTCCGATCCGGGAATCATCGCCGCCGCCGCCAGAAAAAACGCCGCGGATGAAATATCTCCCGGAATGCGCACGCTCTGCCCGGACAAAGCAGGCCGGCCGGCGATTGCAATCGTCAACCCGTCCACCGAAACCTTGCCGCCGAAACCACTCAGCATGACCTCGGTATGATCGCGCGATCGCTGCGGCTCGTGGATGATCGTTTGGCCTTCGGCTTGGAGCGCGGCCAGCACAATGGCCGACTTCACCTGGGCGCTGGCGATCGGCATGCGATAGTTGATACCGCGCAGGCCGCCGCCGTCTATTTCCAGCGGCGCCAAGCCATCGCCGTGACGGCTTCGGATGCGTGCGCCCATTTCGCTCAAGGGATCGATCACGCGCCGCATCGGCCGCTGGCGCAACGATGCGTCGCCGTCCAACTCGCTATGAAAAGCCTGTCCCGACAGAAGCCCGGACAAAAGCCGCAGGGTCGTTCCAGAGTTGCCGCAGTTGATCGTTTCGCCAGGCGCGCGTAACCCATCCCATCCCTTGCCTTCGACGCAAAGCGCGTCGCCATCGCGAAAAATCTCTACTCCCATCTGGCGAAACGCGCGTACCGTGCGTGAGTTGTCGTCGCCCCCGGATAGGTTCAATATCCGGCTGCGCCCCTGGGCTACGGCGGAAAAAATCACCGCGCGGTGCGCCATCGACTTGTCGCCGGGCACCGCGATGCTGCCGCGCAGCGGTTTCTTGCGGGGTTCGATCCGTTTCATCTCTGAAGCATCACGGGATCTGCGCGCGCGTGTCATAGGCGCGGGCAAACTCCTTTTCCAAAAGCGCGCCTTTGCCGTTCTGGATCCAGCGATTGAGCCTTTGTAAATACTTAATATAGTCGCCGAGCGAGCGACCGAGCGAGCGCCTATTCATGAGACAAATGTCGCGCCACAGCTCGGGCCGGCTCGAGGCGATGCGGGTAAAATCTTTAAAGCCGCCGGCGCAGTATTTTTTCAGATCGATGCCGTTTCGCGGTTGATGTTCCAAGGCATTGACCAGCGCGTACACTAATACATGTGGCAAATGGCTGATCACACCGAGCACATGGTCGTGCACATCGGGCGGCATTATTTCCACATCCGCGCCGACTTCGCGCCACAGCGCCGTGATTCTCTGCAGCGCTTGGCGATCGGTTTTCTTCGTGGGCGTCAGGATGCAGCGATGGCGCACGAACAAATCGCGGCGTGCCGCCTGAGCGCCCCACTGCTCGCTGCCCGCAATCGGATGGCCGGCAACAAAAGAGACGTGCTTGGGCAACAGCAGATCCATAGCCCGGACGATCTCGCCCTTGACGCTGCCCACGTCGGTGATGATCGCGCCCGCGTTGAGGTTCGGCAAAAACGCTTTGGTCAGCGGCGCAATCGATGCCACCGGCGTGCCCATCACCAGCAGATCCACGTCCGTTGGAAAATCCTCGGCGCTCAGAAAATAACTATTGATAACGCCTTTCCGTTTGGCCAGACGGAGATTGCCCTCGCTGCGGCCGTAGCCAATGATCTCTTTCGCCAGCCTGCGGCGGCGCATGTCCAGCGCAAGCGAGCCGCAGATGAGCCCGACCCCGGCCATCACAACCCTTTCAAACATTATCGCCATCTCGCAAATCTCTGCACGTTAAACCTGCCCGTCAAATCGCGCCGATCACGTTCTCGAGCGCTTGAATGAATTTCCGGTTCTCTTCCATGGTGCCGACGGTTACGCGCACATGCTCGGGAAAGCGGTAACCCGCCGTGGGCCGAACGATGATCCCCCGTTTGAGCAATTGCCGAAAAACTTCCTGTCCCCTGCCGACACGCACTAATATGAAATTGGCTTGGCTCGGGACAAACTCCAGGCAAAGCCGGGCAAATTCTTTCCGCAGGAACTCGAGCCCTTGGCGATTGACCTCGAGACTGCGCTCTACGTGCTCGGCATCCTCGAGAGCCGCCAGCGCGCCCCATTGCGCCGGAGCATTGACGTTGAAGGGCTGGCGCACGCGCTGCATCAGGCCGATCAGTTCCTTCGAGCCGATTCCATATCCGATGCGCAGCCCGGCCAATCCGTAGAGCTTCGAGAAGGTCCGCAGCGTAATGATCGCGCGGTCGTTTGCATGGTAGCGCAGTGAGTCCGGATAATCGGCGTCCTGGACATATTCGAAATAGGCCTCGTCGACGATCAGAACGACATCCGGCGATACTTTGCCAAGAAAGCGCTCCCATTCAGCGCGGCGAAAGATCGTCCCGGTTGGATTATTCGGATTGGCCAGAAATATCATACGCGTGCGCGGCGTCACCGCTTCGGCGAGCGCGGGCAAATCGTGGGTGAAATTTTTAAGCGCCACCGCACGGCTCCGGCCGCCCACCGCCTGAACGATCAACTGATAAACGACGAACGCCTGCTCCGCCATAACGGCTTCGTCGCCGGGACGAAGAAAGGTTCTTGCGGCCAATTCGATGATCTCGTTGGAGCCGTTGCCGAGGATGAGAGTTTCCGGCGCAACACCGAGCTTTCGCGACAGCCCCTGCTTCAAATAGTAACAGTCGCCGTCTGGATAGAGGTTCAGCTGATCCAACTTCGCGCGCATCGCCGCCACCGCTTTGGGCGACGGCCCCAACGGATTTTCATTGGACGCAAGCTTGACCGAGTTCGTGATGCCGTACTCGCGCTCCACCTCTTCGATTGGCTTCCCGGGTTCATACGGAATCAACGACCGGATATAGTCCGGAACCTGCTCGACTGTTTTCATCTGCCGCTCGGATAAGAACCCATGACTTTAAGAAACGAACAGTTTTTCTCCAGCGCCGCGATCGCCTTTTTGACAGCCGCTTGCTCGCGATGGCCGCGCAAATCGAGAAAAAATAAATATTCCCATGGCCGCTTTTTTATCGGCCGCGATTCGATCTTGGTCAAATTAATTCGGCTCCGGGCAAACGGCTGCAGCATGCGATGCAACACGCCGGGCTTATCTTGGACCGAGAACACCAGTGATGTCTTGTCGTCGCCGCTCGGCGCCGCGCTGGTCTTGCCGATCACCAGGAACCTCGTAATATTGGTGCCCTGATCCTCGATATTCGCGGCGACGGATTGGAGGTCATAAACCTCCTTAGCCATGGCGCTGGAAATCGCGGCCAGAGAGGCATCGCCCGCCGCTTTGATCGCGGCATGCGCCGTGCTCGCCACTTCCTCAACCGGCACCGAGGGGAAATTGCGCGCCAGCCAATCGCGGCACTGGGCCAATGCCTGGGGATGGGAAATGATCCGTTTAACGTCGCCTGCTTTGCCGGAACGGGACAAAAGATTGTGGTGAATGTCCTGAAAAATCTCCGCAATGATTTGCAGTTCGGACTCGACGAGTTGATCGAGCGTGTGCGCCACCACGCCCTCCGTCGAGTTCTCGATCGGCACCACGCCAAATGCTGCGCGTCCTTGCGAGACTTCCTGGAAAACTTCCAGGATGCTGGTCGTCGGCCGCAGGCTTGCCACTGAACCGAATTTCTCCCGAGCCGCAAGATGCGTATACGTCGCCTCGGCGCCAAAAAAAGCGACCGCAAGCGGACCCTCCAGGGAGCGGCAAGCCGAAATGATTTCTCGGAAAACGGCGCGAACAGCTTGTGCGGGCAGCGGGCCGCGGTTTAGTCCATGGACGCGCTCGAGTACTTCCTTCTCGCGCTGGGGAGCGTAAACCTCTTGATTGCTTCGGCTCTTGGAATGACCAATCCTTTGCGCCAGGGAAGCTCGATCGTTTAGCAGGTTAACGACTTTAGCATCAATCTGATCGATCTTTTTTCTCAGGACATCGACCGACTCATTACGACTCAATGACAACCTCGCCTCGGCGCAAACCGACGCAGACCAAATGCCCCAGCGCCATCGACGTAAGCTATCTTAATCCTTGAAGTATTGCAAATATTGCAAATGTTTGAACTTGACTCCGTGGGGTTTGTACCGGTATCACGCTTTATAAATGCGCGAAATTGTCCTCCCTGCGGAAGAAACCCCCGGAAGCCTTGAGAACTTTCTAAGAAAGAATTTTCCGATCGGTTATGTCAGAAAACTCTTCCGCAAGAACGGCGTGCGCATCAACGGCCGGCGGGCCAGGGAAGACGACGTAGTCCGAGCCCGCGACCGCATTCAACTCTACATTCCCTTCGAAGCAACCAAAACGACGTTAGTCCCGGGCACAGACAGCTCAAACATAGAAACCATTTTCGAAGACGAAGCGCTGCTGGTGGTCAACAAACCCGCAGGACTTGCCGTTCACGAAGGTAAAACGGTCAGCAAGCGTGCATCGATTCTAGGCATTTTGGAAACCCGATTCCGTGCCGCGGCAATCGTGCCGCGGCTCATTCACCGCCTTGATAAAGACACCTCCGGGTTGCTGATGATCGCCAAAAATCCGCAGGCGTTGGATGAACTGGAAGGCATCTTCGAGTCGGGCGAAGTCGCTAAAGAATACCTCTGTCTCGTCGTTGGGCGTCTACCTTCAAATGAAGGCAAGATCGACTTCCTCCTTCCGGGACGGGAAGGCAAGCCAGTTCGCTCGCTCACCCGCTTCCGAGTTGTGCAGCGATTCTCGGAAACCACCCTCGCCCGCGTCCAGATCGAAACCGGCCGCTTGCATCAGATTCGCTTGCACTTCGCCAAACTCAACTATCCCGTGGTCATGGACGACCAGCACGGCGACTTTGGCTTTAACAAGCGCTTCCGCAAACAATACGGGTTGACGCGGCAGTTCTTGCACGCAGAGAGACTGAAAATCAAATATGGCGGGAAACAGCGGGAGTGGAGCGCCCCGCTCGCCAGCGATCTGAAACGGGTACTGTCGCGATTGGCAGATTTCCAATGCTGATTCGCTAAAGCTTTCGAACCAGCATGATTCCATCCCGCAC
>Ga0075431_100004734_pt1 | contig 13376 bp, 6 predicted proteins | sample RhiMetdeltSRZDD5_FD_75297 | JGI IMG/M metagenome (GOLD analysis project Ga0075431, IMG submission 75297) | Populus rhizosphere microbial communities from Tennessee, USA - Rhizosphere MetaG P. deltoides SRZDD5 | ecosystem: Host-associated > Plants > Roots > Rhizosphere > Soil | place: USA... | reverse complement strand
AGAATCTCCTGAGAGTGTTCCTGAATCGCCGTGCGCGCCGCGGCGAGAAGACGGTCTCCCATAGGCTTCACCGGCTGCGGCAGCGTCAGACCTTGAGTCTGCTCGGGTCTCATGAAATCAGACGCGCGCTGCGCCAACAGGGTAGCCTGTTCGGCGACACGAGAGCCAATCTCGATCCCGGTTAGGACCAATGCTGCAACCAGGAATAGGTAAACGATGGCCAGCGCCGGCGTTCTCGATCGCCTCATCGGCAACACACGATCGATGAAATCGACGAGAGGCAGCAATAAGTACGCGAACAGCAGCGAGACGACGAAGATGAAGACGGTCTGACGGATGGTGTAGAGCATCACGCACAGCAACACTATGACAATCGCTGTCCAGGTCGCGCGCGCGATACGTGGTTCGATGCCCAGCATACAGATCCGCTACTATCCTATCTCGGCGGACGCGTGCTAGCTTGGGAGGTGCATAACGAACAAGCTAAAGCTTGTTCCACAACGTCAGGTCATCGATGTGGAACAAGCTTTAGCTTGTTCGATTCACGTTTTTCATGACGCGAGTGATCATCCCTGACGACGGGCCGCCTGTGATGCGCGCGAGCGACGCTTATCGAACGCTCGCGGAGCGGCTGAGCGTCGGATACTTCGATAAGCTCCCTTCTTCTGAAATTGACCTCATCGATCGCATTCGCGAGGCGGAGGTAGTGATCAATATCCGGTCCTCATCACGATTCACGGAGAGCGTCTTCGCGCAGTCCAAGCAGCTTCGGCTCCTCTCCTTGTGGGGAACCGGTACCGACAATGTGGATCTGGCCGCAGCGGCGGGGCATGGAGTCACTGTCACGAATACACCGGGCGTCGCGGCGACTTCCATCGCCGAGCACTGCCTCGCGCTGCTGCTGGCGACCGCACGCCGGATTCCACAGGCCGACAGCCAGGTCCGCGAGGGTGGCTGGCCTCGCGGTGGAGGCGTCCAGATGCACGGAAAGACGCTCGGCGTGATCGGACTGGGCGCGATCGGCCGCCGTTTCGCCCGGCTCGGCGCCGCCATCGGTATGCGTGTCATCACCTGGACAATGCACCCCGATCCGGCGCTCGGCTTCGAGCACGTTCCGCTCGATCAGCTCTATCGCGATAGCGATGCGATCAGCATACACCTGCGCTTGTCGGACGAGACGCGGGGAATGATCGGCGCGCCCGCGTTCGCCTTGATGAAGCCCTCGGTGATTCTGATCAACACGGCGCGCGGGCTAATCGTCGATGAAGCGGCGCTCCTCCAGGCGCTCACCGAGACTAGAATCGCCGGCGCCGGTCTCGACGTATTCGACACCGAGCCGCTGCCGGCTGGTCATCCTCTGACCAAACTAAGCAACGTCGTCATGACGCCGCACTCCGCCGGAATCACTCCGGAAGCGCTCGAAGCAGGACTGCAGATGGCGGTCGACAATGTCTTCAACTTCCTCGCTGGAAGGCCCAGCCACGTCGTCATTCCACCACGGTCAGCTTCGCCAGGGGCCCCATGATCCGCATCTGCTTGCCGCCGTTCGAAAGCTGGAGCAGCAGGCGGCCATCGTCCTGCGTCGCGCCCCGGCCGACGTAAAGCTCCGAGCCCACTTGCAACTGCAGTTCGGTGAAGCGCAGCCGCGGCCCTTCCAGGCGATAACATCCCGACACGCTCTTACCGATATCGAGCCCGCGGGCTGCGAAGGAACCCTCGGATCGAATCTTGGATAGCAGCTCGGCGCCGATTCCGGACGTGTCAATACTTCCATCGGCGTCGATTTTGCCGCCTTTGAAGTCGAGGGCGTCAGTATGAAAATCCAGACGGTACGAAGGAATCCGCCCTGACAGATCTGCTTTCAACTCGCCGTAGCCCATTCCCTCTTCGAGGCGCGCTTCCATCCCTGTGAAGGCCACCTTCGCGCCGTCCCACTTGACACGAGAGCGGAGGCGGCGCAGCACGATATCGCCCGCGGTCAATTCGCCGATTTCGACTGCGCCATCCATGAACCGTTCGGTTAGCCATTCCGGAACCGTCGATCCACCGATGCCGAGCGTCCGCGCAAGGAATCCCTCATTGCGGCGCAGCGAGGGCATCAGCAGACGTTCCAGCTCGGCCGTATCGGCAGCCGGAATCGCAATCCGAAAGCGGTGTGGACGCGTAGCGCCGGGTTCGTAGCGGTAGTCACCTTGCAGATCGATCGCGCCAATGCGGGCGGCCATTTTGTCCACCCACAATTTCGCGCCATCGAGCCGGGCGGCGGCGCTGCGAATGCGCAACGGTTCGGCGAGACCGGGAAGCGGGATCTCCGCCTTAATCAACTGGATCTGGCCGCTCCAGCCCTCTTCGATCTCCGGACCACGGCGGTAGCGCAGCTTGCCCTTCCAGACGCCCGTTCGCAGCGCCGCGAGAAGAGGAGCCGGCAGGCGCGCCGCATGTGTGCGGATGTCGGCAATGGTCATCGAGTCACTCGATATGTTGAGATCGAGCTCCTGCGTGGTCCAACGGTAGTCGGCGTTTACGCTCGCCTGACTCTCAGGAATCCGCGCCACTGCCGGAGCCAGGTGGATGCGATCGCCATCAAAAACGACGCTGGCTTCTTCGAATTGGACCGCCGTCGAATTCGGAAAGGTCACTGCGGCGTCGTGAAAGGCGATCTGGCCTTGCAGGCTTCCCTGCCCCGACCAGCTCACCGCGCCGTCGAGCGTGCCGGCCAGCTTGATGTCCTCAGGCAGTGAGGCGCCCATGTGGCGGGCGATGGCGGCCAGCGGCTCGACCGGAAAACGGTTCCAACGCAATCCCAGAGCCCAGCGCGGCTTCGAGAGATAATCCGCGACGCGGTACCGCACCCCGATCGGAAGCAGCGCCAGATTCTCAGCCGCCGATTCCATTTCCAGGAGTTGTGTCGTCGCGTCGAGCCGACCGCGAAAATCGAGCGGCCAGCCATCGCCTTTCATCGGCATCTGATCCCAGCGATGCAAATCCTGGACCTGCAGGCGGCCGGCGATCCGGATGTCGTTCGGCGGTCCGTTGAGCTGAATCCGCGAAGAGACGGTTCCATGGATACCGACGTCCCGCCCGAAAATCAGGGAACTGATTTCGCTGAGCGCGCTTTTCTCGAGCTGAAGGTCGAGATTCACCAACTGAGGCCGCCATTGCCCCCTTCCGGTGACGCTCTGGCGATAGAGCTGCGCAGAGCGATCAGTGCGGCCCGGTTCACCGGAGAAGCGCAAATCCCAATGTCCATCCGCGCGCGCGGCGGCGTCCAGCTCTATGTTGCCGATGTAGAAAATCGACTTGGTGTCACCGAACCGAAAATTCACGCGGCCGTAGTCCCGCAGCTCGATTCTCGGCAGCGCGGAGACGATTCTGGGCTTGAGCAGCGATTCGAAGTTCCAATGTCCCGAGTCGGATTTGACGAGATTGACGCTCGGATGGTTCAGGACGATGGAAGCCCATTCGAGCTTGCCGGTCCAGAGGAAGCTCAGCTTCAACCGCGCTTCCAGCGAATCCACTGTGACGAAACTATCGACTCCAAAAGCGGGATCATCGCCGATCTCGACCGTCTCCAGAGTGAAGCCGGGACCCTGTAGGAGATTGAAGCGCACCTCTCCGGCGATATTCACTTTGCGGCCCAGCGACGCTTCCAAAGCATCGCCGATGCGTTTCCGGTAGCCATTGGCGCTGAAGTATGGCGCGACGATTCCGATCGCGAGGAAGAGTGCGAGACCGGCCACCAACCATCGCAATGAGATACGTCTGAAAGTCATGCGGTCTCGAGCAGCCGGCGGTAGGCGGCCGGATCGTCGATGTCACTCAAGATTCCCGGGTCGTCGACTTCGGCGTACCGGATATCCGCCGTGTGACGGTTCACCACGAATTTTGCCTGCGAATCGGGGGGAAGCGCCAGGAATTCCGCAATCAGATCATGGTGGAAGTAAATCGGATGGCCGCGCCGGCCTTGAAAACTAGGGATGGCTAAAAGGGCCGGATGATCGAGCAGCGCTTCGACCGTCGACGGGCGCACGTTGGGATGATCCACCAGCGTGAACAGAACGCCGCCGGCGCACTCAGGAACAGCCCGCAGGCCACACTGCATGGAGGAGAACTGGCCCAGACGGTAATCCTTGTTCTCGGCGAACACGACCCGCTCGGGATTCTTTACGCCGGACTGGATCTGCGCCGCATCATGGCCGACCACGACCACCACCGGCGCGCAGAACTGTGAAAAGACGGCGATCAGGCGATCGAGGAATGTCTCGCCACGAAAATCGAGCAGGGCCTTCGGAGATCCCATGCGCTTCGATTCACCGGCCGCCAGAATCAATCCGGCGGTATTCACTTCAGCAGCGCCCGCGACAGCTCGTCGGCGAATATGGACATGGACAGCGTCCGCCACGCCGATTTCGGATTGCGCCGGACCGCGATCATTTCAGCCGCTACTGAGATCGCAATTTCCTCCGGCGAGATAGCGCCGATTTCCAGGCCCATCGGCGCGTAGATGTGCGCCAGTTGCTCGCGCGACAGCCCGTCCTTCTCCAGCTCCTTGATGACCGAAATCACCTTGCGCTTGCTGCCGATCATGGCGACATAGCGCGACGGCGTGGTAGCCGCCCAACGCAGCACGCGCATGTCGTCGCGATGTCCGCGCGTGACGATGATAAGGTAGGTCGAGTCGTGAACGGTGAGCTTGGAAAATACTTCTTCGTACTCCTCGGCGAAGATCTCGTCAGCCTCCGGAAAACGCTCGCGGTTGGCGAAGGCTTCGCGATTGTCGACGATCGTGGTGGAAAAACCCGCGAGGCTGGCGACTTTGCAGAGGCTTTTCGAGATGTGACCGGCGCCGAAAATGATGGCGGCCGGGGACGGAATGACCGGCTCGACGAAGACATCGAGCTGCCCGCCGCAGATTAATCCGTTATCATAGGCGGCGTCCTGGCCAAGGTTAAAACTCATGTGCTTGGGCTTTTCGGTTTCCATGACTTCCCGGGCGGCGTTCCAGACTTCGGCTTCGACGCATCCACCTCCGATGGTACCAATCATGGACCCGTCTTCCCGGACCAGCAGCTTGGCGCTTTCGAAGCTGGGAATGGATCCCCGGACCTGCACGATGGTGGCGATGGCGCACTTTTGGCCCAGTTTGCGAAGGCGTATCAGCTCGTCGTAAACGTCCATTCGCTAGGATTATACCGTAGTGCCTGGGGGCGCTGATTTAAAGGTACTTAGATCCAAATTGGGTTTGCTTTGCACTTTTTGTTATTTATGGTGTCTTTGTGCCGTTCCTTTCGCTTCATAGGCCAGATTCATTGTTGCAAACAGGATCCTCGGAAGACTAAGTTCAGGGTCTGACGTCTCTGGAAATAAAAGGCGACCGCAGTTGTGAACGGCAAACTTGAATGAACAAGCTAAAGCTTGTTCCACAGTGACTTCGACTCCTTGATTTGTCGTTGTGGAACGAGCTTTAGCTTGGTCTACACAGCCGCGGCTCGGCCGCCTAGTATAGATCGCACTCTTTCCGCCAGTTCATCCCCTGTATACGGTTTCTGCATGAAGCCGGATACTTCATGGCCGACGAATCCTGACAGGGCTTGCGACTGGTCATAGCCGCTGGTCAGGATGATCTCGACGTCGGGCCGGATCGCCCGAAGGCGGTGAAAGGCCTCTTCACCGCCCATCACGGGCATGGTGAGGTCCAGCAGGACGAGCGCGATTTGGTCCGACAAGCCGGTGAATATGTCTACGGCCCGCTGTCCGTTTTCGGATAGGAGCACGGTGTATCCGTAACGCTCAAGGGCGTTCATCGCGGCTCGGCGGACCACTTCCTCATCATCGACCACGAGGATATGTCCCTTGCCTTGATGGGCGCGGCGGGATACAGGTTCGCGTGAGGTGGGTTGCTTGCGAACCGTACGGCTGGACAGCGCAGGAAAGAGAATCTCAAACGTGCTTCCCTCGCCGGGCCTGCTATCTACCTTCAACGCTCCCTTGTGCCCGCGCACGATTCCCATGGCGGCCGCCAGGCCTAGGCCACGACCAGTGAACTTGGTTGTGAAGAATGGCTCGAAAATTTTGGATTTGGTGGCGAGATCCATTCCGCATCCGTTGTCGCTGACCTCGAGAAAGACATACTGTCCGGTCTCAAGGCCGTCGGCGCCGAAATGCCGCGTGGCCGGGCCGGGCTCGATCGTGCGCAAGCCCGTGGTCACGGTGACGGCGCCCTGCCGGTCTCCAATCGCCTCGGCGCCGTTGATGAGCAGATTCATGATCAACTGCTGCACCTGTGTCGGATCGGCTTCGATGAGCGGGAGGTTCGGCTCCAGATTAAGTGACAGGCTCACTTTCTTCGAAATGGACGTGCGCACCAAGCCGGCGATGTCCTGCACCAGCGAGGAGAGGTCCGTCGGCTCGCTCACGAAGCGGCCTTTACCGGCGTAGGCCAGCATCTGCCGCGTTAGATCCGCTGCCTTCTGGCTCGCCAGGACGACGTCGTCAAGCAGCGGGACGATCGGACTCGATTCAGGGAGCATGTCGATCGCCAGGCTGGCATTGCCCATGATCCCGACTAACAGGTTATTGAAATCATGCGCCACGCCGCCGGCGAGCACTCCCAGGCTCTCCATTTTCTGGCTCTGCCGTACATGCTCCTCCAAATGCCTGCGTTCCCGTCGAAGGGCGGCCTCCCGAAGTTCCCTGTCTACGGCCGGAACCAGGCGGGCCAGCTTGTCCTTCATGATGAAATCATGCGCGCCTTCGCGCATCGCCTGGATAGCGGATTCCTCAATGATGCTGGCCGATACGATCAGAAAGGGGACGTCGGCGTCCTTTTCGCGAACCATCTTCAGGGCTTCGGGCAGAGTGAAATTTGGCATCGCGTAGTCCGCCACCACTAAATCCCAACTGCCGCTAGCCAGCGCTTTTTCCAGACCCGCCCTCGTATCCACCCGTTCGGTGGCCACCTTGTAACCGCCGCGCCTCAAGGCAAGCGTCACTAGTTCGGCGTCTTCCTCGGAGTCTTCGACCAATAAAACTTTCAGCGATTCTTCCATGGATCAATCCCCTTAGATCAGTCCCCTTCGCCCACTCGCTGCCTTTCCGGAGTGAGTGAAAAATAAAATGTCGCGCCCTGCTCCGGAGCGCTTTCGGCCCACAGACGTCCGCCGTGCCGTTTCACAATCCGGGCCACTGTGGCCAGACCAACGCCGCTGCCGGCAAACTCCGATGAGGAGTGCAATCGTTGGAAGGCCTGAAAAAGGCGGTCGCTCGAGGCCATATCGAAACCGGCGCCGTCATCACGCACGAAGAATACCCATTCGCCGTCTTTCGCCACTTCGCCGAACTCGATACGCGCGGCCGGATGTTTTCCGGTGAATTTCCAGGCGTTGTCAAAAAGGTTGAAGAGCGCCGAATTCAGCAGGGCAGCGTCGCCGAGCACGCTCAAATCTGGATGAAGGATAAATTCCACCTCCCGATCCGGCTCCCGCTGCTTGAGGTCCGCCATGATGGCGCGCGCCAGGGCGCCCAAATCCACTCGCTCGCGCCGCATCTCCATGCGGGTCACCTGCGAGAGCATCAGTAAATCATCCACCAGGCGGCACATGCGCTGTGTTCCGGCGCGGACGCGATGCAGGTAGCGGCGGCCTTCGTCATCCAGGCGGTCGTTCTGCAATTCGAGCAGCGCCTGGCTGAATCCGTCGATGCGGGCCAGCGGCGCGCGCAAATCGTGAGCGACGGTGTAGCTGAAGGCCTCCAGCTCGTGAATCATGGCATTCAGCTCGATGTTCTTGGCCTCAAGCAACTCCGACTGCCGCTTGAGCTGCACGAATACGGCGACTTTGGATTTCAGTATCGCGGGCACTACCGGCTTGACGATGTAGTCCACGGCGCCGACGTCGTAGCCACGAAAGAGCGCCTCCTCGCTTCTGCCGAGGGCGGTGAGGAAGATAATCGGCGTGTGGCGCGACCGCTCGCGCTGGCGAATGAGAGCCGCCGTTTCGAAGCCGTCCATTTCCGGCATCATCACGTCGAGGATAATGGCGGCAAAATCATGCTGCAGAAGATGGCGGAGCGCCTCGGAGCCGGATCGCGCAAAGACCAGCTCCTGCCCAGGCGCTTCGAGAATCGCTTCCAGCGAGACGAGGTTTTCCGGGTGGTCGTCTACTAACAGCAGTTTTACGCTCTGCCCAGCCGCGACACTTTCCTCTTTAGCGCCAACCGAACTCGTCATGAATGCTTAAGGATCCTAATCCGCGCCGCCGGTGGCGCCGACCACGTGATCTTTCACGCGAGAGCGCCAAACGCGCAACAACGAGAACAGGTGATCGAGGTCCACCGGTTTCGGAATATAGTCGGAGGCGCCGGCCTGCACGCACTTCTCGCGGTCGCCCTTCATCGCTTTCGCCGTCAGCGCGATGATCGGCAGGGAGCGGAAGCGCTCGATTCGCCGGATCGCGCGCATCGTTTCGTAGCCGTCCATTTCCGGCATCATCACATCCATGAGGACGATCTCGATGTCCGGCGTCTTCTGCAGTGTTTCGATCGCTGCTTTGCCGTTCTCGGCGTGGACCACCTGCAGATTCTTGCGCTCCAGCACGCTGGTCAGAGCGAAGATGTTGCGCACGTCGTCGTCGACGATGAGGATCTTAGCGCCCGCCAGGACGACATCCGCCTGCCGCGCCTGTTTCAGCTTTTGCTGCTCGTTCTCGGGAAGGTTCGATTCGACGCTATGGAGGAAAAGAGCCGTCTCATCTAAGAGACGGTCGATCGTCTTGACCCGTTTCAGCACCAGGTTTTCGGCGACTCGCTCGAGCGCTTTTTCTTCGTCTCTCGACAGCTCACTGCCGCCGAACACGATGATCGGCAGGTCCCGCGTGGATTTGCCTTGCAGGTTGGCGATCAGCTCCGGCGCGGACATGTCCGGAAGGGCTGAGTCGATTACGATGCAGTCGAACTCAGCGGATTTCACCGCGTCGATTGCGGCTTCTCCGCTGCTCAACGCGGTGGTATGGACATCCTCGTTCGAGATCAGGCCTTCGATACTTCTGCGAATGGTCTCGTGCTCTTCGACTACGAGCAGATTCTTGACCCGGTTCTCAATCGATTTCTTGATCTTTGCAAATGCCTCGGCGTAGAGATTCGCGCCGTCGGTCTTCTGCATGCAGGAGAAGGCGCCCAGCGACAAACCGCGCCTCCGGTCTTCCTCGATCGAGAGGATGTGAACGGGAATATGCCGCGTGGATGCGTCGTGCTTGAGGCGATCGAGCACGGTCCAACCCTCGGTGTCGGGCAGGTGGATGTCGAGAGTGATGGCGTCCGGCTTGACCTTCTTGGCTAGGGCCAGGGCCTCATCACCTGTCGGGGCGACCAGGGCTTTGAAGCCTTTCTCATGCGCCAGGTCCAGAAGGATGCGGGCGAATGTGCTGTCGTCTTCTACGATGAGCAACACTTTGTCGCCGGGTTGAATCGTTCCACGGTCGTCGTCGACTTCATTTTGCACGAGCGCCGAGGGCTTGGTCCGCGCGACGGAGAAGTAAAGATCCATGTTCCCGGCGCCTGTTCCAGGATTCGAGGAAACTACGCCGGTCTCAGCCTTCTCCCGGGATGGAATTCCCGTGACGAACGTCTGCGGGAGATAGAGCGTAAACGTGCTGCCCTGGCCCGGAACGCTTTCGAGTCCGATCTCGCCGCCCAGCAAGCGGGCGATCTCGCGGCTGATCGAGAGGCCTAGACCCGTGCCACCGTACTTCCGGCTGGTGGTTCCGTCGGCCTGCTGGAACGCCTCAAAGATGATTTTCTGTTTCTCGGGCGGAATGCCGATGCCGGTATCGTGCACCGAAAACGCGATAACCCTCTTCGCGTTATCGAGCACCGGATGGTCCGGCCGCCAGCCGGTAACCACCGAATGCATCCGCAATGTTACCGATCCTCTCTCGGTAAACTTCAAAGCGTTGGAGAGCAGGTTCTTCAAAACCTGCTGCAGTCGTCTGAGGTCGGTGGTAACCAGATCGGGAAGACCCGGCTCCAAATCGATCTTGAGATCGAGGCCTTTGCCATCGGCCACGTGACGGAACGTTTTCGAAACGTACTCGCGCAGATCCGTGAATCGGACCTCGCCGGGCTCGACTACCATGGTGCCGGATTCGATCTTGGAGAGATCGAGAATATCGGTGATCAGCGCCAGCAGGTCGGTCCCGGAAGAGTGGATGGTTTCGGCGAATCGGGTCTGCTTGGCGCTTAGGTTGCCTTCGGCATTCTCGGCCAGCATGTTCGCCAGGATGAGCAGGTTGTTCAATGGGGTTCTCAGTTCGTGAGACATGTTGGCTAAGAACTCGGACTTGTACTTGGAGGTTAGCGCGAGCTGTTCGGCCTTTTCTTCGAGGGCCCGCTTGGCCTGCTCGACCTCGGCGTTCTTCCATTCCACCTGGTTCTTTTGTTCAGCCAGTAGGGCCGCTTTCTCCTGCAGCTCGTCGTTGGTTTGCTGCAATTGTTCCTGCTGATTCTTGAGCAGCTCTTCTGACGCTTGCAGCGTGGCGGCCTGTTGCTCCAGGCGCTTGTTGGTGGTCGTCAGCAGCTCCTGGCGGCTTTGTAACTCTTCGGCCAGCGCCTGGGACTGTTTGAGCAGTTCCTCTGTCCGCATGGTGGCGGTGATGGTGTTGAGCACAATACCGATACTTTCGGTAAGCTGATCGAGGAACGCTAAGTGGATGTCGCTGAAGCGATGGAAGGATGCGAGCTCAACTACTGCTTTAATCTGACCTTCGAACAGAACCGGGAGGACGACGATGCTCAGCGGCTTCGATTCTCCCAGACCCGAGGTGATTTTGATGTAGTCGGTGGGTACGTCTGTGAGCAGGATGCGCTCCTGCTCCATCGCGCATTGGCCTACGAGGCCTTCGCCAAGCTTATATTCTGTCGCCAAGTGACGGCGCTCCTTGAAGGCATAGCTCGCGAGCAACTTGAGCTTTGGCTCTTGATCTTGTTGCTCTGTAATGATATAGAAGATGCCCTGTTGGGCTTCTACGAGTGGGGCAAGCTCGGAAAGCACCAGTTTTGACACGGCCAGTAAGTCTCTCTGGCCCTGCACCATGCGCGTGAACCGGGCGACGTTGGTCTTGAGCCAGTCCTGCTCGGTGTTCTTGCGGGTGGTCTCTTTGAGATTCAAAATCATCTCATTGATGTTGTCCTTGAGGGCAGCCAGCTCACCTTGCACTTCGACCGAAATCGATCGCGTGAGATCGCCCTTGGTCACGGCCGTGGACACCTCGGCGATGGATCGGACCTGCATGGTGAGGTTGGCGGCAAGCTGGTTCACGTTGTCGGTAAGATCGCGCCAGATGCCACCCGCGCCGGGCACCCTGGCCTGACCGCCGAGCTTTCCTTCGATACCGACCTCACGCGCCACGGTGGTTACCTGGTCGCCGAAGACCGCCAGGGTATCGATCATTCCGTTGATGGTGTCGGCCAGCTCGGCGATTTCGCCCTTGGTCTCGAGCACCAGCTTGCGCTTGAGGTCTCCGTTGGCCACACCGGTCACGACTTTGGCGATACCGCGGACCTGGGTCGTGAGGTTGGCCGCCATCGAGTTCACGTTGTCGGTGAGATCCTTCCAGGTTCCGGCGACGCCCTTCACCTCGGCCTGACCGCCGAGTTTTCCTTCGGTACCGACCTCACGCGCCACGCGCGTCACCTCGGATGCGAACGAGTTGAGCTGGTCCACCATGGTGTTGATGGTGTTCTTGAGCTCCAAGATTTCTCCGCGCACGTCCACCGTAATTTTGCGCGAAAGATCGCCGTTGGCGACGGCCGTGGTAACCGATGCGATGTTACGCACCTGGTTGGTCAGGTTCGACGCCATCGAGTTCACCGATTCGGTGAGCTCCTTCCAAGTTCCGGCGACGCCTCGCACCTGCGCCTGGCCGCCGAGCTTTCCTTCGGTACCGACCTCGCGCGCCACGCGCGTTACTTCCGATGCGAACGCGTTGAGCTGGTCCACCATGGTGTTGATGGTGTTCTTCAGCTCCAAGATCTCGCCGCGCACGTCCACCGTGATTTTGGTTGAGAGATCGCCTTTGGCCACGGCGGTCGTCACGCCGGCGATGTTACGGACCTGGTTGGTGAGGTTCGACGCCATCGAGTTCACCGACTCGGTCAAATCCTTCCACGTTCCGGCGACGCCTCGCACCTGCGCCTGGCCGCCGAGCTTTCCTTCCGTACCGACCTCGCGCGCCACGCGCGTTACTTCCGATGCGAACGCGTTGAGCTGATCCACCATGGTGTTGATGGTGTTCTTCAACTCCAAGATTTCGCCGCGCACGTCTACCGTGATTTTGCGTGACAAGTCGCCGTTCGCCACAGCCGTGGTCACTTGGGCGATGTTACGCACCTGGTTGGTGAGGTTCGACGCCATCGAGTTCACTGACTCGGTGAGATCTCGCCACGTACCGGCTACTCCCTTCACGTCCGCCTGACCGCCAAGCTTTCCTTCGGTACCGACCTCGCGCGCCACGCGCGTCACTTCCGATGCGAACGCGTTGAGCTGATCCACCATGGTGTTGATGGTGTTTTTCAGCTCCAGAATTTCGCCGCGCGCATCGACGGTGATTTTTGTTGATAGATCGCCTTTGGCCACAGCCGTGGTCACACCGGCGATGTTACGCACCTGGTTGGTGAGGTTACCGGCCATGGAGTTCACCGAATCGGTGAGATCCTTCCACGTTCCGCCGACGCCCTTCACGTCCGCCTGACCGCCCAGCCTACCTTCGGTACCGACCTCGCGGGCCACGCGCGTTACTTCCGAGGCAAACGCGTTGAGCTGGTCCACCATCGTGTTGATGGTGTTCTTGAGCTCGAGAATCTCGCCTTGCACGTCGACCGTGATTTTGCGCGATAAGTCGCCGCGGGCGACGGCCGTGGTCACACCGGCGATGTTTCGCACCTGGTTGGTGAGGTTCGACGCCATCGAGTTCACCGACTCGGTGAGATCTCGCCATGTGCCGGCGACGCCTCGCACCTCGGCCTGACCGCCGAGCTTCCCTTCCGTACCGACCTCGCGCGCCACGCGCGTCACCTCCGACGCAAATCCGTTGAGCTGGTCCACCATGGTGTTGATGGTGTTCTTCAGCTCCAAAATTTCGCCGCGCGCATCGACCGTGATGCGCGTTGAGAGATCGCCTCGGGCGACGGCCGTGGTCACACCGGCGATGTTACGCACCTGGTTGGTGAGGTTACCGGCCATGGAGTTCACCGAGTCGGTAAGATCCTTCCACACACCGGCAACGTCCTTCACGACGGCCTGTCCGCCGAGTTTCCCTTCCGTACCGACCTCGCGCGCCACGCGCGTTACTTCCGAGGCGAACGCGTTGAGCTGGTCCACCATC
>Ga0075431_100004733_pt1 | contig 13376 bp, 9 predicted proteins | sample RhiMetdeltSRZDD5_FD_75297 | JGI IMG/M metagenome (GOLD analysis project Ga0075431, IMG submission 75297) | Populus rhizosphere microbial communities from Tennessee, USA - Rhizosphere MetaG P. deltoides SRZDD5 | ecosystem: Host-associated > Plants > Roots > Rhizosphere > Soil | place: USA... | reverse complement strand
ACCACCGCCCTACATTACAGAGCGGGTATTCCCCAAGTTAAAATTCCGAGAACCGGTGGAGCTCGCGCCTATGCCAGGCACGGACCGGCTGATCCTCGTCGAGCGCGAGGCGAAGATTTATTCGTTCCCGAACAAGGCGGATTGCGAAAAGGCGGACCTGTTCGCGAATATGAAGGACCTGGACAGCGAAATGTGGGAAATTTACAGCATTGCATTTCATCCAGGTTTCCGGACCAACCGTTACATATTTGTATTTTGCATTTACAAGCACGGCCTGCCCGATGGCACTCACATTTCGCGCTTCAAAGTCAAGGACACTGACCCGCCCACGATTGATCTTACGACCAGGAAGCTCATTATCACCTGGTTGTCCGGGGGGCATAACGGCGGCTGCATTCGTTTCGGGCCGGACGGCTACATGTATCTGTCGATCGGCGATGCCACGGTGCCCAGTCCGCCCGACCTGCTGGATACCGGCCAGGACCTGAGCGATCTGTTGGGGTCGATCGTGCGAATCGATGTCGACCGCGAGGAGAAGGGGCGTCCTTATCGCATCCCACCGGACAACCCGTTCATCAACACGCCGGGCGCGCGCCCGGAAATCTGGGCGTACGGCTTTCGCAATCCGTGGCGCATGAGCTTCGATCCCGCCACTGGCGAGTTGTGGGCCGGCGACGTCGGCTGGGAACTTTGGGAGATGATTTATCGGATCGAGCGCGGGGGCAATTACGGCTGGAGCCTGATGGAAGGCACGCACGTCGTCCGTCCCGGGAGCAAACGCGGCCCGACCCCCATCCTGCCGCCGGTCGTCGAACACCCGCACTCCGAAGCGGCATCCATCACCGGCGGATATGTCTACCACGGCAAAAGGCTCACCGAACTGCAAAAAGCTTACATTTACGGCGATTACGAGACCGGTAAGATATGGGCGTGGCGCGACGGCAGGACGCGCGAGATCGCCGACACGCCCTTCAAGATCATCAGCTTCGGTGAGGACCACCAAGGCGAGCAGTGCATCCTGGATTATGCCGGAACAATTCACCGGCTTATTCAAAATCCCACGGCTGGTAAGCCGTCCGACTTCCCGCGCAAGCTGAGTGAAACCGGCCTTTTCACCTCGGTCGCCGATCACAGGCTCGCACCGGGTGTCGAGGCCTTTTACGTGAATGCGGAGTTGTGGTCCGATAACGCCCTGGCGGCGCGGATGCTCGCATTGCCGGGCGACTCGAGGATTGCCACGACAAACGGCCACTGGGCTTTTCCGACGAATGCGGTTTTAGCTAAAACTTTAAGATTGCGAGGGCGAAAGATTGAAACGCAGATGCTGCATTTCACCGGCGAATCCTGGGGTGCGTACAGCTATCGGTGGAACGACGATCAGACTGACGCGACCCTCGTTCCCGCAGAAGGCGAGCAAGCCGTGATCGGCAAACAAACGTGGCGATTCTTCAGCCGCGCGGAGTGCCTGCGCTGCCATAACTCGTGGTGTCACACCACCTTGGGCTTCACCCCGGTTCAGTTGCGGGACTCGATGCCCGAACACGGCGCGGTGCTTTCGCAGAATCGCAAAAACGTGGTGGACCCTTACGACACGAAAGCGGACCTCGATGCTCGCGCGCGCTCGTGGTTGCACGTGAATTGTTCGCACTGCCATCGCGAGAACGCCGGCGGCGCGGTCGTGAGTTTCATGAATTACGAATTGCCGCTGGAGAAATGCCGACTCGTCGATGCCAAACCGACGCAGGGCGATTTCGGCATCGCGGACGGCAAGATCATCGTGCCTGCCGACCCATTTCGATCGATTCTGCTCTATCGTATCTCAAAATGGGGCACCGGCAAAATGCCTTACCTCGGCGCACACGTCGCCGATGAAACCGGATTGAAACTGATTCGCGACTGGATCGGCGCCATGCCAGGAGCAGCCGCCGCCGTTCAAAAGACCCTTGAGACCGTTAGCGGCGCGCTGGCCGTTGCACATGCGCTGCCTGAAATGCCAGCCGAGAAACGTCAGGAAATGGTCGCAAAGGCGAAGGACGTTCCGAATCCGCTCGTGCGAGAGTTGTTCGAACGTTTCCTGCCCGAAGAGGAACGCCGAAAAATCCTCGGCACCCAAATCGATCCGCAAGCGATCCTTTCATTGAAGGGCAACGCGACGCGAGGGCGGCACATTTTCTTTCTCGAGGGCGCACAGTGCGGCACGTGTCATCGCATCGGAAGCGAGGGGCGGGAATTTGGACCGGAGCTGAGTCAGATCGGGCGGAAGTACGATCGCGCGCAGCTTTTGGAGCAGATCCTTTCGCCGACCAAGGTCATTGATCCGCAGTTCGCAGCGGTGTTGCTCGAAACATCGGACGATCTTTTCAGCGGGTACGTCGTGCGCCAAAGTGAAAGCGAAGTTGTGCTGCGCATCGCGGGCGGCGAGGAAAAGCGGATTCCAAGCTCCCAAATCAAACGTCTTGGTCCGCAGCAAGTCTCCTTAATGCCGGAAGGATTGCTGCAGGGGTTGACCGCGCAGGAAGCGGCAGACCTGCTGGAGGTTCTCGCAGCGCAGCGTTAGCCGCCGACTTCAGCTTTGGCTTCGGCGGCGAGCGGTGTGCTAAGGTAGCGTTCACCGGTCGAGCAAGCGACCGTGACGATCATCTTGCCTTTGTTCTCCGGCCGCTTGGCAACTTCGATCGCAGCGATGACATTTGCGCCTGTCGAAATGCCGACCAAGAGTCCTTCTTCTTTCGCGAGACGGCGAGCCATGGCGAATGCGTCGTCGTTGCTCACCTGGATGCATTCGGTGATCTGCGCATTCCCTTTCTCGTCCTTGAGGTGGAGATTCTTCGGCACAAAGCCCGCGCCAGTGCCCTGGATTTTATGTGGGCCGGGTTTGACAGGCTGACCTGCGAGCGTCTGCGAAATGACTGGCGAATCTTTCGGTTCGACGGCAATCGCCTGGAAGGTGGCCTTGCGCGGCTTGATGACTTCGTAACAGCCGGTAATGGTGCCGCCGGTGCCGACCGCGGCGACTAGAATGTCCACCTGACCGTCGGTATCATTCCAGATTTCTTCGGCTGTTGTGCGCTTATGAACCTCGGGGTTTGCCGGGTTCTCAAACTGTTGCGGAATCCACGAATTCGGGATTTCGCGGGCCAATTGCTCAGCGCGGGCAATGGCGCCTTTCATCCCTTCCGTCCCAGGAGTAAGCACCAGCTTTGCCCCCAACATCGCGAGCAGCGTGCGGCGTTCGAGCGACATCGTTTCCGGCATCGTGAGGATCAGCTTGTAACCGCGAGCCGCGCAAACGAACGCCAGGGCAATGCCGGTATTGCCGCTGGTTGGTTCGATGATCGTCGTATCCTTTTTGATAACTCCGCCGCGCTCAGCGTCCTCGATCATCGACATGCCAATGCGGTCCTTCACGCTGCCCAACGGATTGAAGAACTCGCACTTGAGGAGGATCGTGGCGGGAACACCAGCCGTCACGCGGTTCAGGCGCACTAAAGGCGTGCGGCCCACAGTTTCGACAATATCTTTATAAATACGCCCAGTCATAATTGCTTCCAATCACTTAAAAGGGTCCAAGACTATTTCAGCCGATACTGCCGCAAGCCGCGCGCTCCTCGCAAGTTTTTATTCTGACGCGCCAAATAGCTACGACATTTTGACGGAATGGGCCTCGGCAGCGGCTTTCAACTCCAGTGGAAGGCGGTCTATGCGATTGCGGGCGGTGTCGGCGGACGCTCCGGAGGGGTTCATGTCAACGATACGCTGGAGCGTGGCGCGCGCGGCTTGAAGGTCCTTGCCGAATTTGATCTGCATATCAGCCATCACGTTCAGGCAATGAATGCGCTGGCGCGGCGGCTGGCGGCCATCCTGAACAAGCTGTTCCATCTGCCCGAGAGCAAGGTCGAGACGTTCGAAATGTTCGACGTAAATCCAGGCCAGTTTTTCGCGGGCCTCGTGGTCGAACGGGTTCTCCTCGAGGTGCTTCACGTAAGCTTCGGCTTGAGCGGCGGGATCGTCCGGAGGCCGGCGCAGTGCGGACTGGTCTTTCATGAGCCCGAGCCGTTCCGGGCCGCGAGGCAACGCAATGCGTGGGCGATCATGGGGCGCGAGCACTGACTCGGCGGTACCGAGGTGCACAATCCGCTGGTGCGCCTGGTGGGCAACCTCGGAATCGGGAAAGCGCTCGACGATCTTTTCGAGCGTTGCGCGCGCGGCGTCGATGTCCTGCGCGTATTTCAAATGCCAATCGGCCAACTCATTCAAAGCAAAGGCGATCTCCTGCGGCGGGTGGTTCGATTGCGCGATGAGGCGTTCGATGGTGACCTGCGCGCCCGGAAGATCATTCAGATGTTTCGCCTGCAATTCCGCCAGCATGTGCTGGCCCTGGAAGTCGCTTGGAAATTTCAGGAGTTGCTGTTTGATCTCGAAGGCCGCGGCCTGGAATTCGCCTTTGCGGATTTTGTTGATCGCCACCGAGTACAGCGGCGCAGGCTCGATTTCCTCGTCGCCGCCGTCGAAAATCGAGGTGAACGGCTTTGCGAACCATGCGCCGAAATTTGGCGCCCAAATCGCACCGATGATAATTCCGAAAAACGCAACGATGCCCGGCACAAGAAAGGCGCGCTCACGAGTAGGCTCCAGCCGGGTGACCAGGAAGATGAGGCCCGCAAAGAAGAGTGTGGCGATCCATTTGACGATCAATCGCCGCGGTTCCTCACTACCCGAGAGCCAGCGGTAGAACGTCCAGAGAATAAGGAGCACCGAGACCACCGAAAGAGCTATGGCCACCGGGCGAGGCATATCAGTATCTTAATACAAACTTCGAAACCCGGCTATGGAAGAATGAACGGTATACCTTTCAGATCTTCAGTTTAAACTGCTCGCCCTTCTTTAGCGACAGGGCAAAGGCTGCAAGCAGCTTTGGAATTTGTTCGAGGTCCTTCAGGCTGACGACCTCGACGGGCGAATGCATGTAACGGTTTGGAAGGCTTACCAGACCGGAGGCGATGCCGCCGCGGGTCCAAAAGATCACATCGGTGTCGGTGCCGCTGGTCGCGGACATGGCTTCATGTTGCAGGGGGATTTTTTCCTGTTTGGCGACCTGCTCCAATCGATCGATCACGTCCGGATGATTGCAACCGCCATGCGTGAGGGTCGGACCACGGCCGATCTTGATGGCGCCGTGCATCTGTTGATTTACGGTCGGGTAATCGGTCGCATGTGTCACATCCACCACAACGGCAACATTGGGCTGTAAGCTATACGCAATTTGACGCGCGCCCAGCAAACCGACTTCCTCCATGACATTCGACACTGCGCAGACCTCGGCTTGAAGCTTCTTCCTGCCCTCCTTCAGGAGGCGCAAAGCCTCAGCGACAGCGAACGTGCCGATGCGGTTGTCAAAGGCGCGCGACACAGCCAGATCGCCGCGGAGCACATCGAAAGTATCCTCGAGCGTAATCGGATCGCCGATCTGAACAATCCTATCAGCTTCCTCCTTCTTGCTTGCGCCAATATCGATGAACAACTCGTGAATCTCGGGTATCTTCCGTTCCTTTTCGGTTTTGGTGAGATGCGGCGGTACATTGCCAACCACGCCTTTCACCGGGCCTTTTCGCGTGTGAATGACAACGCGCTGCGCGCGGGTGATTGCTGGATCGACTCCGCCGAGTCTGCGCACGTAAATAAAGCCTTCGGGATTGATGAAATTGACGACCATCGCGATTTCGTCCGCGTGCCCGGCAAGCATCAGGCGCGGCGAACCGCCTTTGTTCAGGATGGCCACTGTGTTGCCATAAGCGTCGCTGAAGGTTTCGTCCGCAAACTGTTTTGCGTATTCAAGCCACACGCGCTGGCCGCGCACCTCGTGGCCGGAAGGGCTGGGAGTGTTCAAAAGTGTCTTCAGAAACTGGAGTGAGGCTGCGCGCATTCGCGCTATTTCGCCAATTCCCGCTGTTGCCAGCAAGCGATTTATATGGTGTATTGGTGCGGATTCATTTTATGACAACGACCCAGGACAGCGTGCAACAGAAGACCCGCGAGCTCTGCCAGGCCATCGTGGACCAGCCGGAATTCCAGCAGATGCGCCAGCAAATCGATGCGTTCATGAGCGATGAGGCCGCCAAATTGCAGTACCAAACTGTGATGGAGAAAGGCCAGATGCTGCAATACAAGCAGGAGACAGGATCGCCATTGTCGAACGACGAAATCATGGCGTTTGAAAAAGAACGCGACGCCCTGGTCAACAATCCCGTCGCCCGCGCGTTCCTGGACGCCCAACAGCAGATGCAGAAGGTCCAGGAAACGGTCGGGCAATATGTGTCCAAGACCTTTGAACTCGGCCGCATGCCGACCGATGAAGACATGAGTGGGGGTTGCGGGTCCGGCTGCGGCTGCCACCATTGAGTGAGAAACTGGGTTGGAGCCTGGTTATGTTTCGCCACAGCGGTGCTGATTGCCGGACACCTCCTTAAGCTTTCGCCCACGCTTCAGTTCTACATCGCGCTTCCGCTTGCGGCAATCGCCGGGATCGTTTGCCTGGTGGTGCTGGTGGTTGAAAAACGATGAAGCGCGCATTTCTTCTCGCTGCATTCGTTGTGGGGTGCAAGCCGGCAGCGCCGCCACAGCTGCAGGCGCCAACCGATTTCGCGTCCACGAAGCCTAACGTTGTGGTGGCGCCAAGCGTGGTTCCCGAAGGGATGGTGTGGATTCCGGGCGGCGAGTTTTCGATGGGCAGCGCAGACCCGCGCAATGCGATTTGCGGCGGTCCCGACGCCATGCCGGATGCGCGGCCGATTCACCGCGTGTATGTGGATGGATTTTGGATGGACGCAACCGAAGTAACTAATGAACAATTCGAGAAATTCGTAAACGCCACGGCTTACGTGACGGTAGCGGAACGCACTCCCACCCAGGACGAATTCCCGGATGCGCCTCCCGAAAACCTGGTTGCAGGCTCGACGGTGTTCACTCCCACGATCGCGCCGGTGCCACTGGACACGCATTACCGGTGGTGGCGTTACGAGAAAGGCGCGAACTGGCGCCACCCGGACGGGCCGGCCAGTGACCTCAAAGGCCGCGAAAAATATCCTGTGGTGCACATTGCTTACGAGGACGCGCTGGCATATGCGAAGTGGGCTGGCAAGCGATTGCCGACGGAAGCCGAATGGGAATTCGCCGGGCGCGGCGGTCTCTCGGGCAAAGTATATCCGTGGGGCGACGACCTGAAACCCCAAAACAAGTGGGGTGCAAATATCTATCACGGAAAATTTCCTGTGCAGGACACGGGTGACGACGGATTTCCAGGTCTCGCACCGGTGGCGCAATTCCCCGCAAACGGCTACGGCCTTTTCGACATGGCTGGGAACGTGTGGGAATGGTGCAGCGATTGGTATCGTCCGGACACCTACGCCGAGCGAGTTACTGGTGTGGCGCGGAATCCGACAGGCCCGGAAAGCTCATATGATCCGGCTGAGCCGCGTGAGAAGAAGCGCGTCCATCGAGGCGGTTCATTCCTTTGCACCGACCAGTATTGCACGCGCTACATGGTTGGCACCCGCGGCAAAGGCGAAGTAAGCACGGGCAGCAACCACCTGGGCTTTCGGTGCGTGGAGTCGCCGTAGTTTATTGGCCTTTCTCAGGCGCGGCTGCTTGCGGCTTCTCTTTCTCCGGCTGCGAACGGGTGATTAAAAGCCAATCGCCTTCCGATGGCGTTGGAAACTGACAGGTGTTTTGCGTGACCACGGCCACTGCGGGACTGTTTTCGCCCGTGCGCGGATTGAGCCAGGTGACGTTTGGGGAAGGCGGCAAAGCATCCAATTTGATTTCCACTGTGCGATCTTCCGGAACGTAGACGATGAGAAGGTCTTTGTTGTCGGTGCGCGCCGCGGAGATGAAGCGGGCAGGGTTGTCCTTCCCAGGCTGGTTGACGATGAACACCGGCGTTGGCCGCAAGCGCGAGAAGTCGTTCGTGGTGAAGAAATCGTGAAAGAATTTTACCTGCTCGGCCGCAGGCATGGTAAGCGCCTTCTTCCAGGGCATGGGCGTGCCGGTCGAGGGATGATCAACCGGTGCTTTAGTTCCATCATCCCAACCCCAGACTCCGTGGCCGCCATACGTGACTCCGGCCGAAGCGGTGTTCAGCATCGACCAGTACATCGCGCGACGCACGAAATCCGCCGTTAGCGGCTTTTTGGACGAATAGCCCAAGTGGTTTTCGTAAGGGGGCTCAAGGTTGATGATGGGTTTGTGCGGCAACTTGGCCCAGTCTTCGGTGATCGGTCCTTCGGTGAGCCAGCGCAACGTTTTATCGTCATCGCCGTGGCCACTTTGGTAGCCGATGAAGTCATACCACTTCTCGTCGATGAATTCCTTCCAGACCCATTGCATTCCGCCAGGGTGCATCGTGACGGGTCCATGCGAGATGTCGTTGAAAACGGCGCGGCCGATGCGCTTCCACTTTTCCGCCCTTTCACCGCGGTAATCGCCGTCGCCGCCGAGGAACCATGCCATGTCATTGCCGCTCCAGCGCGCGACCATGTAACGCGCCAGGAGGATCGCCTGGTCTTCCGCGAGCGACACGCCAGGGTTAATTTGCGGATTACTGCCGCCGCCAATTGCCCAAAGCAACACGGGCACGTTCAACATCCCGGCCTTGTTCAGCGCTTCGACTTTGCGGTCCAGTCGTTGAAAGAATTTGGGATTGATCACGATGCGATTATTCGGGCCGGTGTAGGCGAGTTGCTTCTCGATGTCCCCATCCGGCGCCGCGCGCCATTGGGTTGTCACCCATTGGACAGCCGTGAATTTCTGGCCACTGCGCGTCTTGATGTAAAAATCCCACTCCTCGTCCGTCGAACGCAAAGCACCGTTCCACCCCGTGTCGCCCACGAACAGGAAAGGCGTGGAATCCTCGTGCATCAGGTAGCGGCCATCCTGCGAAACACGCACTGGGCCGTGCTTGCTGAACCGATCGTTGCCCGACGCCGCGCCGCAGGTGAATTCGCCCTTTTGCTGGTGAAGACCTTTGTTCGACGCGTCTGAACAAGCAGTCGTGAATGTCCACTTGCCTTCCTTGTTCGGTGAGAAACGAACGCGCCACGTCTTGGCGCCATCCCAGAAGCCCGGCACTTTAAAATTCTCGCCCGACGGCGAAACGAAAGTCGCTGTCAACGTCGCTTCTTGAACCGGATTCGAGTAATTGGCCGCACTCTCCAGCGAATGTTCGAAGCGATCCCATTTTGGAACGGAGGCAGCGTCGGCCGGCGGCAGAACCGCTAAAGCAGCCACAGCTAAGAAGGCAAATTTGAAATTCATTGCGACCGTATCAGAGCCAAAATGCACGGCACTGTCAATGGGGCTGTAGCTGTCCGCCAGCCTGCCGATACATAAGGTTGGGCATGGATCGGAAAGCCTGGTGAAGGTTCAGGATGGCAGCGTAAACTACAGATTATGAACCTGAAAACGTTCAATGATAAGCAGCGGCAAGCCCTGCTGGATTTGGTCATGCTGGCGATGTACGCGGATGGGCATCTGGGGGCGACGGAGGATGATCGGGTGGTCCGGTTGCTGACGGCGATGGGATTCACGACAGAGTACGACCGGGGCAAGCATTTCGATGCGTCGGTCTCGCGCGTGAGCCGGCATTCAGCCACTGCCGCAGGGGCGCGTACGCATGCTGCGGCCCTGGCGAAAAGCTTTACGACACCGGAGCAGCGGCGGGAAGTTCAGGGTGTGCTGCAGGACATGGTGGGGAGCGATGAAGAGGTTTCGGCGCAGGAAAGCAGCTTCCTTTCGGCTGTGCGCGACGCTTTGGAGAAGTGATTTCAAATATTTGCTGGAATCGGCGGGATGAATTTGCGTCGGCGCCTGCCGATACATAGACTTGGGTATGGATAGACCGGTGACGGATCCTGAGCTGAAACGGCGGATCCAGGAATTAATCGAATACAAAGGCGGTGGAGCGAATCCGGACCTCGTCTCGGACATCATCGAGAGTGCGTTGAAATTGCTCACCGACGTGGAAGCCCGCGGCGACGTGCGAGTGATCCAGACTGCGATTCGCGAGCTGCGCTACGCCTTCAAACTGTTTGCGCCTCACGCTCATGTGCGCAAGGTAACCATGTTCGGCTCCGCCCGGATGCTGCCCACCAAGACGGAGTATCAGCAGGCCGTGGAATTTGCGCGCAAGATTGCGCAGGAAGGGTGGATGGTGATTACCGGCGCCGGGCCGGGCATTATGCAAGCGGGCCACGAAGGCGCCGGCCTGGAGAAGAGTTTCGGGGCGAACATCCGCCTGCCCTGGGAACAAAGCGCCAATCCCATCATTCAGCACGACAAAAAATTAATTACATTTAAATATTTCTTTACGCGCAAGCTCACCTTCGTGCGGCACTCGGACGCGATCGTGCTGTTTCCGGGGGGCTTCGGGACATTGGACGAGGGCTACGAAGCGTTGACGCTGATGCAAACCGGCAAGAGCCGCATGATGCCGCTGGTGCTCATGGACCGTCCCGGCGGGGCGTACTGGCGGACGTGGGACAAACACATTCGCGAGCATCTGCTGCGGAACCATTTCATCTCGCCCGAGGATTTGAATCTGTACCACGTGTGCGATGATTGCGATCAGGCGGTCAAGATTATCACCCGCTTTTACCGCAATTATCACTCGATGCGTTTCGTGAAGGAACTCCTCGTCATCCGGCTCAATCATCCCCCGCCGCCCAGCGCAATCGACGCATTGAACGCCGATTTTGCGGACATTATTGTTGGGCCAAAAATACAAGTGATCGAGCCCACGCCAGAAGAGGTAGAGGACAATGCGTATCTAACTTTGCCGCGCATCGCGTTCGGATTCAACCGCCGCGACTACGGCCGCCTGCGCCAGATGATCGACGTCCTGAATAGCTGGTGATCAAAGACCCGACGTCGCAATTTCCACCAACGCAGCTTCTTTTTCGGGACCCTTGATGAAGTCCAGGGCGCGGAGGAACCGCGCTTTGTCCGCCTCGGGAACGTTCTTGTCGGTGACGAGCTTGGCCAGGAGCGCGGGGGTTTTTGAAGTGCGCGAGCGCCAGACAATCTCCCGACCGGCAGGCGTGTTCCATTGATCTCCGACTTCGGTCAACCAGGCCTGGAAGAATTTTTCCTCCTGGCGGTCCATGCCAATGCCGAGCGCTTCGAGGTACCAACGATCATTGCCGTCGTGCTGTTTGGCGAGTTGCGCCCAGAGTTTTGGTGCTTCAGGAGACGAGTTGTGGCGCAGCGCGATACTGCATTCGCGGCGGATCGCCGGGAAGTCATTCGCAAGTTGTTTCACCAGTGGGATAACGTCCATGTTGAGCGAGCGCGCGATGCGAAGAGCCGCTAGGCGGATATCCGGGTCTTTATGTTTGGCGGCCGCCTGAATATAGCTTCGCTCTTTCCCCTTGATGCGCGCGAGCAGATGCAATGCGCGGGCCTGAATGATGCTGGCGGTGTTCGGAAACGATTCGACCCCCGGCTCGGAGCCAGTCCAGAGCGATCTTAGCCTCTCTTCGGCCTTGTCTTGCACCTTGTGAAGTTCTGTCCAGGCGAGATAGCGGGCAGCAAGATTCGGGCTTTGGAGAGCTTTCGCGCAACCTGCCGCCGATGTTAAATCGACCTTTGGAACCAAATACTTGTGGCCTTTGGGCGCGACACGGTAAACACGACCGCGCAGAGACTCCGCTTTGTTGTCGCCCATGTTGTGGCCCCCCACGCCGGGGTCGTTCCAATCGGCCACGAACAGCGAACCGTCCGGCGCGACACAGGCATCCGAGGGACGAAACCACGAATCTGAACTCGAAAGGATATTCACGATTTTGGCTTCGTAGCCTGCGCCCTTGGGCTGCACTGGATATGCACGCACGACTCGTGGGCCCGCATCGCAATGGATGGGCGTCGGCCAGTAGCTTTTAACGATCAGATCGCCTTCGTAGGCCAGAATCCCGCAAGGTGAGCCTGCGCCGGTGTTCAGGAGGTTCGGCACCACGCCGGGATCGTCCTGATGCCAGTGAAAGCGCCACTTTTGATCATCCGGGAGTTTCGCTTTCGCGTTGGCTTTTTTCCACGCTTCGCCCCAGCCCGCGCCGGTAAGCTCGTCCTGGTAACCGAAGTTGCCGAATTCCATCACGTAATTGATGCGCACGCCGAAGTTGCCATCGTCGTCGTTGTCCGATTGCCAGAGCGTGCCGAACGAGTCGACGCACACTTCGTAATTGTTGCGGAAATTGTGGCCGAGGGTTTCAAATTCCGAGCCGTCGAGATTGCAGCGAAACACCATGCCCTGACGATAGGGTTTGCCGTTGGCAGTCACTGTGTTGCCTGCCACGTCCACAACGGGCTTGGACTCCATTTTCGGCACCGGGCCGTGCAGAGGAATCTCGGGGCTGCTGACGGGACGTTCAATTTGCCGGCCGTCGTTTCCCATGTTGAAGTAGAGCTTGCCGTCAGGGCCAAACACAAATGCGTGAACCCCGTGGTCGTGTTGTGCGCCTCTGATCCCCGTAAAGAGCACTTCTCGCTTGTCCGCTTTGTCGTCGCCATCGCTGTCCGTGAACACGAACACATGCGGCGAGCAGGACACGATGACCCTGTTCCCCAGGATGCAAATGCCGAGCGCCGAATTGATCGACGGGTCCTGGTAGAACGTCTTGCTCTTGTCCGCAGCGCCGTCGCCATTCGTATCTTCGAGAATCACAATGCGATCGCCTTCCGGACGCAAAGGCGGGTTACTCCACTTGCGGTAGTTCGCGCCTTCGGTGATCCACACCCGGCCACGCGCATCAATATCCATGTCGCACGGATTCACCAGCATCGGCTCGGACGCGAACAACGTGACCTCCAGTTTGTCCGCAACCTGCAGCTTCTTCAATTCTTCGCGAGCGGCCTCAGGGCCAAACCCACGGTCGGCTGCAACAAGGATGCAGGAGGTGGCGAGCAGCAAAGGCAGGAGGGACTTCATATCACTTTTTCTTCGGCTTGGGATCGAGGTTGGCTTTCAATTCTTCTTCGGAGATGTCGCATTTTGCACCTTGGGCCGGCACATCGGCTTTGGCGATCCAAAGCAACGCGTTCAGAACCACTTTGCGAAAATTCTCGTCGCCCCAATTCACATGACGATGGCCACCGGTGAAGCCGAAGGCACGGCCGCCTTCGGGCCGCTCCGAGACCCACATCATGATTTCATCGCGACCGCTCGCTTCGACGATGTGCGGGTAGGGACCCTTCGGATAAACGTAAGGACCCTTGCGCACTTCATCAGGACACTTCGCGACGAGGATCGGCGTCACGCTTTTCATTTCAGGACGAAAGCGCATGTTGAAGTACCACTCGTCGAGGACGCTGAACGGTTTCACGCCGCG
>Ga0075431_100004730_pt1 | contig 13378 bp, 10 predicted proteins | sample RhiMetdeltSRZDD5_FD_75297 | JGI IMG/M metagenome (GOLD analysis project Ga0075431, IMG submission 75297) | Populus rhizosphere microbial communities from Tennessee, USA - Rhizosphere MetaG P. deltoides SRZDD5 | ecosystem: Host-associated > Plants > Roots > Rhizosphere > Soil | place: USA... | reverse complement strand
GCGACCTCCTCTTCCGCCGCAACGCGGGCAGTGGCAAGGTCGGGCGCGCCGAGGCGCTCGTGCAGTTGCGTTGCCAACGACTCCACGAGTGTCTGGCGATCCGCCTCGCTGGCTTCCACAATCTGCGCCAGCGTCGACCAGCCGAGCGAGGCCACGCCGAGAAACCCGCCGCGGAAGGCCGCGCGGAACTTGCCCTCGAGCGCTTCGGGATCGGCGTCCGCGAACATGAAGGCGCCGGATACCGCCCACTCGCCCGGCTCGGCGGCGCGCTCGAACACAAAGGTGTCCGACGGGTCGAGCCGGATAGTGCGCAAGAGTCTCACCTGCGCGGCCCTCCGCTCGCGGGGTCGAGCCACGAGGGCTCCGCGAGGGCGCGCAGCAGCGAGCGCCGCTCCGGCTCAGCCCCAGGCGCTGCCATCCGCCGGCCCAGAAGATCGCCATTCTCCGCGATGTCGCGGCGCACGCCGCTTTCAGGCGCGAGGCGTGTGAGGTAACTCTTCGCGATCTCTGCGAACCCTTGCTCCTGCCAGGCATCGATCGCGACCATGAAATGCCGCGCGAAGCTTTCCACCAGCTTGCCCGAACCGAGATCGTCGAAGCCTTCATCCTCGAGCGCCGCCGAGAGCGGACGCAGTCCGGGTTCCTCCTCGCCCATGGCCACCGTGCGGATCATGGCGGCGAACACCAGCCACGGCGGCGGTTGGTTCTCGTCCGCCTCCTCCGGCCAGGCGAGGCGGGCCCCGCCCACAAGCCCACCATCGACGCGTAGCGCGTCCGGCCAATCGAAACTAATCGGCCGCTCGGGCGGAGCGTGAACCGCGAGCGCGTCCGCGAGCGCAGCGAGGCCCGCATAAAGCGCGCGTCGGGCGGTCTTGAGCGGCTCCTCGGGCTCCAGCACGACCGCAAACTCCGCGAGATCGAAGCGGCCCACATAGACGAGCGTGCCGGCTCCCTCTTGCGCCGCCACACGGGTCGCGTGGGCAAAGGCATCGCCCACCTCGCGCAGCGTCACCAGCCGAAACGGCGGCGGCAGGTCGAGTGCGGGCTTTGACGACCGGCGCAGGCGGGTGCGCTCGTGCAGCGGCATTTGGACAGCCAGGCTCGCAATGGTTGTTTATAATACTTATAACGTGATACGGACCACGGCCAGAGCCGCGCTCGGTGCCATGCCCGCGCAGGCAGACCCTGTAGCCGCCATCGCTCGACCATCGCCGAGACGGCGCTTGCCGGAGCATCCACTTGCGCCGATGTGGGGCGAAGAGGTGGTGCCTCGAACATACTGGGAGACGAAATGGCCGATCGGCCGCCGAACATCTTGATCTGCTCGTGCGAAGACACGATGCCGCTCGACGGCTCCGCCGTGCAGCGTGGGTGTCGCGGCGCCGAGGTCTCGACCGCGCGCCAGCTTTGTCGGGCAGAACTGGAAAAATTCCGCGCCGCGGCGGCCGGCGGCGAGCCGCTGATCGTGGGCTGCACCCAGGAGGCGCCGCTGTTCTCGGAAGTCGCCGGCGACGCCCAGGTCACATACACCAACATCCGCGAGACTGCCGGTTGGTCGAAGGACGCCCATGCGGCGGGTCCCAAGATGGCGGCGTTGCTCGCCGCCGCCGCAGAGCAAGCGCCCGAGGTTCCCTTCGTCAGCCTAAGCAGCGAGGGCGTCGTCCTGATCTATGGCCGCGACGAGAAGGCGATCGATGCCGGCAACCTGCTCAAGGATCATCTCGACGTGACGGTGCTGATCAAGCCGCCCGCCCAGGTGGCGCCGCCGCGTGTGACCGATTTCCCGGTGGTGAAGGGGGCAATCCGCTCGGCCAAGGGCCATCTCGGCGCGTTCGAAGTCACTGTCGATGGATACGCGCAACCTGCGCCGTCCTCGCGCGGCACGCTGACCTTCGCGGCACCCCGCGACGGCGCGGCGTCGCGCTGCGACCTCGTGCTCGACATTTCCGGCGACGCGGCGCTGTTCACCGCCTCCGATCTGCGCGATGGCTACCTGCGCGCGGATCCCGGAGATCCGGCGGCCGTGCTCAAGGCGGTGCTCAAGGCGCGCGATCTCGTCGGGAGTTTCGACAAGCCGCGCTATGTCACCTTCACTGAGGATCTGTGCGCCCATTCGCGCTCGCGGATCGTCGGCTGCACGCGTTGCCTCGATCTCTGCCCGACCGGTGCGATTGCGCCTGCCGGCGATCACGTGACGATCGACGCGTATATTTGCGCGGGCTGCGGACAATGCGCGGCAGTTTGCCCGACCGGCGCCGCCAGCTACGCGCTGCCGCCGGCGGATACACTGATGCGCAAGCTGCGCGCCCTACTCACCGCCTATCGCGATGCAGGGGCACGCGAGCCGCCGGTTGTGCTCATCCATGACGAAGCGCATGGTGTGCCGCTGATCGATGCGCTGGCTCGTTTCGGCGACGGTCTGCCGGCGCATGTCTTGCCCGTCGCAGTCAACGAAGTGACGCAGGTTGGGCTCGAGACCATTGCCGCCGCATTCGCCTACGGTGCGGCGGCGCTGCGGTTGCTGCTGCGCGCAAAGCCGCGCCATGACGTGACGGGCTTGAGAAAAACGCTTGCGCTCGGTGAGCCGATCCTCGTCGGGCTGGGATTTGGCGACGCGCGCGTGGCGACGATCGAAACCGATGACCCCGATGCTCTCGCCGATGCGCTGCACGCGATCGAGAAGCGGGAAGGCGCGCCGCGTCCCGCGAGCTTCCTGCCCGTGGGGGAAAAGCGCGATGTGATGCGGCTCGCGTTACGGGAGTTGCAGCGCGCGGCGCCCGCTCCCGTCGACGTGGTGGCGCTGCCTGCGGGCGCGCCCTTCGGCGCGGTCGAGCTCGATGCTGCAGGCTGCACGCTCTGCCTCGCCTGCGTGTCGGCCTGCCCGACCGGCGCGCTCAGCGACAATCCGGAGCGGCCGACGCTGCGCTTTGCGGAAGATGCCTGCGTCCAGTGCGGGCTATGCAAGGCCACTTGCCCAGAAAAGGTGATCACGCTGACGCCGCAGCTCGACTTCCGCGCCGCGACCGCGACCGCTCGCGTCCTCAAAGAAGAGGAGCCGTTCCATTGCATCCGCTGCAATAAACCGTTCGGGGTCAAGAGCACGATCGAGCGGGTGGCCGCCAAGCTCGAGGGCAAACACTGGATGTTCCAAAATTCCGCGCAACGCCTCGACCTGATCAAGATGTGCGAGGACTGCCGCGTGGTGGCGATTACGGAGCAGGAGTTTGATCCCTACGGCGCGCCGCAGCGACCCAAGGCTCGCACGACCGAGGATTATTTGCGCGAGAGCGAGCAAGCGGAGCGCGCTGGCAAGCCGGAGACATGACCGGCGCGACATGGACCGTCCACCCCTTCTCAACGGTGTCCGCACCAGCGTGCTGGAGATCGCGTATGAGGAGAGCGGTCCGGCGCATGGCGCCGCTGTCCTGCTCATGCACGGCTTTCCCTACGACCCGCGCACCTATGACGACGTGGTGCCCTCGCTCGCGGATGCGGGATGTCGCGTGATCGTGCCGTATCTGCGTGGCTATGGCCCCACTCGGTTTCTCGCTCCCGACACGCTGCGCTCGGGCCAGCAGGCGGCGCTCGGCAATGACCTCAAGGAGCTCATGGACGCGCTCGCGCTCGAGCGCGCCGTGCTCGCCGGCTACGACTGGGGCGGGCGCGCCGCCTGCATCGTCGCGGCGCTTTGGCCGGAGCGCGTGCGCGGCTTGGTTTCAGCCAACGGCTACAATATCCAGGACATTGCCGGATCGGCCAAACCCGCACCGGCGGAACAGGAGTACCGGCTTTGGTATCAATATTACTTTCACACCGAGCGCGGCCGCGCGGGACTGCAGGCCAACCGGCGCGAGTTTTGTCGATTGTTGTGGCGATTGTGGTCGCCGAATTGGGAGTTCGATGATGCCACCTACGACCGCACCGCAGCGTCATTCGACAATCCGGACTTCGTCGACGTTGTGATCCATTCGTACCGTCACCGTTATGGCTACGCGGATGGTGATCCGGGCCTCGAGCCGATTGAACGGCGCCTGGCGGCGCAGCCAAAGATTTCGGTTCCGACGATCGTGCTGCATGGCGACGGCAGCGGTATCTCGCCACCGGAAAGCTCGCTGCGGCACGCCGCTTCCTTTAGCGGTCCCTATCAGCGTCGCGTGATCCCGATTGCCGGCCACAATCTGCCGCAGGAAGCGCCCAACGCGGTCGCCGATGCCGTTCTCGAGCTGATCCGCGCAACGAAATGAACTGATCGTTCTCACGGCTGCGTGGTCGCCTTCTCCAAAAATTTCACCAAGGCGGTGCGGTCCTCGGCCGAGCCGATGCGCTGCTCCGGCATTTTGGTCCCTGGCGTATAGGTCATAGGTCCGACCTCGAACAGCTTAGCGACCGTCTCGGGCGTCCATACGATATCGAGCTTTTTGAGCGCGTCGGAGAAATTGTAGCCGGGCAGCGTTGCGATCTTGCGCCCGAAAATTCCAGCGAGCGTGGGGCCGGCACGGACACCGTCGTTGGCGCTCAAGGTGTGACATGCGACGCAGGCGCGGAACACCTCCGCGCCGGGGTCGCCTGCAAAGGCGGCGAGCGGATCCTCGGGCGCGCCCATGACGACGTTGCCAATCGGCTCGCCGGTCACCGCGTCCCAACGGCGGATCATGCGATCGCTGCCGCCGGTCAGTAGCGTGCGCCCGTCGGGAAAAAAGGCCGCCGCCCAGACCGGCAGTCCCGGTCCGACGAGCGTGCGCTCCATTTTGCGCGCAGCTTTGTCGATGATCGCAACCGAACCACGCACGCCGGCAGCGGCAATCAGACTGCCGTCGCGCGACAAGGCCACCGAAATGATGGGCGCTTGCGCCGCCTCGATCGCGCCAAGGAGCTCGCCCGTAGGCGACAGCACGTAAACCTTGCCGTCGGCACCCGCGGTGACGATCTCGCCGTCCGGCGCGACCGCAACCGTGTTGAGCGGCGTCGGCAGCGTCGTGACAGTCGGCGCGGCGCCGCCCGCAAGGGGCGAGATGCGCAGCGTCGCGTCATAGCCGGCAGTGATAAGCGCGCGGCCATCGGGCGCAAACGCTACGCCATTGACGTTCTGTGCATGACCCTCGATGACACGCGGCATCCCGCCGGCGAGCGGCCACAGCCGCGCGGTGTGATCCCAAGAGGCTGAAGCGAGGGTGGTGCCGTCGGGCGATATCGCAAGAGCGACCACCGGTGCTGAGTGGCCTTCAAGCACCTTCGCCGGCTGTGGCTCGCCCGGCGTCCAGATCGCGATGCGCGCATCATCGCCGCTGGTGGCGATGCGGCCGTCGCGCAGGAAGAGCGCCGCGTTGACCGCGCCGTCATGGAAGCGCAGCACCTGCTCGGCCGCGTTCTTCGGCAGCGACCAGCGGATCACCGAGGCGTCGAAGCTGCCGGAAACAGCCTGCGTGCCATCCGGCGAAATCGCGAGTGCACGGACCGGTCCGCCGTGGCCGCGCAACTGCGCTTGTGCCATGTGCGGCGCGCCCAACACGAGAAGCGCAATGACAGCAAACGCGCGCAACGTCATTGCGAATCTCGAACGTCGGCAGGGTGCATGCCCAACGCGCGGATTTTCTCGCGCACGCTCTCGTCGCGCAGCGCAGCGACAAAGGCTGCGACCGCGGGGCGCTCGCGGCGGCTTTCGACCAGGAGAAAATCGTAGTCTTCCGGCGCGATCGGGATGAAGGCCAGGCCGTAAAGGCGCGCCACCGATTCGATCGCGATGCCCCAATCCGCGCGGCGCTGCGCCACCGCGGCGGCGACGGCGTTGTGCGAACGCGGCTGATTGCTGTAGCCGGCGGGCCGCGCGCCCTCGAGCAGCCGGTCGATCAGCACGCGCGTGCCGGCGCCGGCATTGCGGTTGACCATCAGACAGCGGGGATCGGCGAGCGCCGCCTTGATCGCATCGGCCGCGCTGCGTCCGGCGAAGCGGGCGTCGTCACCGCGGTGCAGGAAGCCCTGCATGCGCTGCCAGCCTTTAACCAGCGCGAGCCCAGGCCGTAGCAGATGTGCGTTGTAGACTCCGCTCGCGGGGTCGACGAGATGCACCGGTGCAAGATCGCACTCGCCGCGCTCGGCGGCCGCGAATCCGCCCATGCTGCCGACGGCGATGGTGCGCGCGGCAAAGCCGCGCTTGGCCAGCGCCCCGAGCACAACGTCTAGCGCGATGCAGTGGCTGCCCATCACGACGAGGTCGGGCATGGCGGCCGTCTCCCCGATCAGGGTCACGCGGGCGCGCGTCCCGGCGTCGAGCGCCGCCGCGAGCGCGTCCACCTCGAGAAAGCCGTCGGCCTGAGAGAAGCTCGTCACGGCCCCCGACCCCTTGGCGGTCGGAAACGCAACCGGCCCGTCATCGCCTGCTGTCAGCGCGACAAGGACGAACTCCTTGCGGCCGAGCTCGGAGGCGATGCGCACGGGGACCGTTGCCTCCATGCTATGGACAGCCTCCGGCGCAAAGCCGGCGCGGGCGCGGATCACCGGCGCGACGAAGGCATGGAAGGTGAAGATCGCGGACGTCGGAAATCCCGGCAGCACCGCGAGCGGTTTGCCGTCGATCACGGCGAGGCAAAGCGGCTTGCCGGGCTTGAGCGCGACGCCATGAACGAGAATGTCGCCGAGCTTCGAGACGATGCGGTGGGAGAGATCGCCCGCACCCTTCGACGTGCCGCCGGAGAGCACCACCAGGTCGCAGGCCGCGAGCGCGCTGCGCACGGCACCCTCGAGGGCCGTCTCATCGTCAGGCAACGCGCCGAAGGCAACGGCTTCCCCGCCCGCTTCCGCGACCGCAGCCGCGATGATCGCCCCGTTGCTGTCGTAGACCCGTGCGGGACCGAGCGCGACGCCCGGCGCGGCGAGCTCGTCGCCGGTCGAGAGCACCGCGACTTTCGGCCTGCGCACCACGTCGATCTCGGCGAGGCCGCAGGCCGCGAGCATTCCGATCTCGCGCGACGAGAGGCGCGTCTTGCGGCGCAGGACCACTTCGCCGCGCGCGATGTCGGAGCCCGCATAGGAGATGAACTGCCCGGGCGCGAGCGCGCGGCGCACGTCGATGGCCGGCATCCCGCCCTCCTCAACCAGCTCGGTATGTTCGATCATGATGACGGCATCCGCACCGCGCGGCAGCATGCCGCCGGTGGCGATGGTAGTCGCGGAGCCCGGCGTCACTTCGAGCGCGGGTGCATGCCCGCAGACGATGACTTCGCCATTGAGACGAAACCGGAGTGGTGCGCCGTCGCTCGCGCCTACGGTATCGGCGGAGCGCAGCGCGAATCCGTCCACATTCGCGCGATCGAACGGCGGCACGTCGATCGGTGCGGTGATGTCGCGCGCCAGCACGCGGCCGAGCGCCGCCGCCAGACCGATCGTCTCGCTCGACAGCGGCGACAGATCGAGGTGCTGCATAAAGCGCGCACGCGCCTCCTCGGCAGATACGACTTCTAGGAATTGCTCCTGTCGCGCGGCGCGGCGAATCGCCGCCAAGAGATCGGCGCGATCGCGCTGGGCCGACGTTGGTTCGAAACGCGCAGTCATGGCCAAGGTCTTATCACGACCTCGCTCTGGGCCGGATATCCCTCGCTGTCCGCATTGATGAGAATCCATCCATTCGCTTGCGCGAGCGCCGCGAGCGGCACATAGCCCGAGGCTATGGGGGTGGCCGAGAGATCCTCGCAGCGCACCGGGACGAGTTCCGCAAGACCAACGGAAGACGACACCTTGTGCGTGAGTCTTGCGCTTCGCATGGAGGGCGCCTCCTGGTTTGCTGCGAGCCGCGCCAGCATGAGGCGACCCAAGACATGCCACGCCGCGAGCGCGGCATCGAGCCGCCCCGGCAGTGCCAACACCGGTCGCGCGCCGACGGTTCCTAACGCGGTGGTTTCGCCCGGCAGCAGGGCGACCCCGTGGACGAGCACCTCACCCATCGAGGCGAGCGTGCGCACCGTGACGTCGCGCCTGCCGCTGCCGGTGCCGCCGATGGCAATGACCGCATCGGCACCCGCGTCGGCCAAGGCATTGGCCGGATCGTCCGGCGCAGCCATGAGGGCATCGCCGCCCTGCGATCCAATGGCGTCGGCGATGCAGCCGATCGCGGCGTCGATCACGGCATCGCTGCCCCGCCGGGTGCGCACAAGGCGCAGCCGCGGGGCGCGCACGCGCACCTCGGCGATGCCCGCTGCCGCGAGCAGTGCGATCTCGACTCCGCCGAGGCGCCGGCCGGCCGACAGCAAAGTTGCTCCGCGCCCGCCGTCGACGCCGGCGGCCAATACGCCTTCGCCGGGACCGATGGGAGCCAGCGCTTGCGCCGTGCCGTCGCGAATCGCCACTGCATCGAGCGCTGCAACCGCGTCTGCATCGCGCGGCAGAGGTCCCCCGACATCGACCCGCACCGCGAACGGCAGCGGCGCCGGGGCATAGCCGCTCGCGTCGCTGGTGAGATCGGATCGCACCGCCCAGCCGTCGCGTAGCGCCCGTGCCGTTGCGGGCATCGGCGCCGGGATGACGACGTCCTCGGCGAGCGTGCGCCCGCGCGCAGCGAAGAGATCGGTCGCGCGCGGCGTCACCGGTTCAATCAGTGCCTCGAGGCGCGCGAGCACGTCGGCAAGCGGCGTCAGGCGGGCGATGCGCTGCGGTCTATCGGGCTCCACGATCATTGCTCGTGTTCGTATGATATCGTCATGTCCCACGAAAGCGGTCCTCGCGATCGCTCAATCGCAGACGGAAAACGAGACCTCGTGGCCGAGAAGATACTCAATTTGCGCGGGCTCAAATGTCCCTTGCCGGCGTTGCGCGCGCGCAAGGCGCTGAGCGGATTAAGGACAGGCGACATGCTGATCGCCGAATGCACCGATCCCCTGACCGCTATCGACATTCCCAATCTGTTGCGGGAGACCGGAGACACGATGGTATCGAGCGTGCGCGAGGGCGAGGTGCTGGTGTTTCGGATTCGCAAGCGCTGACGAGGCGAGCGTGCTTGAGCCTTCCGACGTCGAGGCGCGCTCTCACCCCTTTGCCCGATTGGTGAGATGAATGACTTCGAGCGCGTTATGGTCGGGGTCGTGGAAATAGGCGCTGCGGCCGGTGAACACGCCTTCGGCGCGCTCCTCCTCCCGGAACACGTCCACGCCCCTGGCTTTGAGTTCCGCCACCGTCGCGTCGTAGGCATCGCCGTCAACCATGAAGGCGTGATGGATGATGTCGGAAAATCGCTCACGGCTCGTCTCGCGCCCAAGCAGGACATAGTCGGCGCCCGATTTAAGAAACACGAAGTGCGGATTTTCTTTTGGCGCCTGCGCCACGAACTCGAGCCCGAGAATCTCGGTATAGAAGGCGCGGCTGCGGGCGAGATCGCTCACCGGAATGGTCACGTGCAAAACGCCTTTGGTCTTGATCATACGCACCTCCTCCCCAGCCGCGACGGGATTGCACCTCAGATGGTCAGCACAATCTTCCCGAAATGCTTGTTCTCGCGCATATGCGCCTGCGCCCCCACGGCTTCGTCGAGCGGGAAGCGGCGGTCGATCGGCAACTTGAGCTTGCCGGCGGTCACCGCATCCCACAGGTCGGCGCGCATGCGGCGAGTAATCTCGCGCACCTCCTCGAGCGTTCGGGTGCGAAAGGTCACACCGATATAGTCGATGCGCCGCATCGCGTGCAGGTCGAAGTTGAACTCGGCCTTCATGCCCGCGAGGCGGCCGACGTTGACGATGCGACCGAGAATCGCCGTCACTTGCATGGTCTGCGAAACCACCGGCCCTGACAGCATATCAACGACGAGATCGACGCCCTTGCCGCCGGTGGCGGAGAGCACCGCATCGGGCCAGGACGCATCTCGGGTGTCCACGGCGAGATCGGCGCCGAATTCCTTCAGACGCGCCCGGCGCGCGTCATTCGTGGAGGAGCCAATCACGAGTTTGGCACCCATGAGCCTGGCGATCTGCAAACCCATGAGGCCGACGCCCGAGCTTGCGCCCTGAATCATCACACTCTCACCCGCGCGCAGCCGGCCGGCCGTGACAAGCGCGTTGTGCAGCGTAATGAGCGCGACCGGGAGCGTTGCCGCCTGCTCGAAGCTCATGCCATTCGGCATCGGGTTGACGCGCCCCCAGTCGGTGACCGCGTATTCGGCATAGCCGCCGGTACCCGAGCACATCACGCGATCGCCCGACTTGTAGCCCTCGACCTCGGCGCCGGCCTCGACCACATCTCCCGCCCATTCGAGGCCGACCGGCGCGCCGATCCCGCCATGGCTGCCGTGCGGGATGCCGCGCGCGGTGGCAAGATCGGCGCGGTTGAGTGCGGCGGCCCGCACCTTCACCAGCACCTCGTTCGGCTTCGGTTGCGGTTGCGGTATGTCGCGCAGCGCCAGTCCGTGCTCGGTCGCAACGGCGGCCTTCATCTCGCGCTCTCCATCGATGTACGCGCTTAGTTGCCGGGGCAGTGTACATGAGAACGCGTCCCCGCGTGCCAGCGATTGTTGTCGAGACCTGCCACTTTGGGGCTCGGCGTGATGCGCCACGCTCAGGCTTCTACGTAGCCGCACGTCTTGCGCTCTGATAGCGTCCGCGCGGAAGGCAAGCCGTTGGGAGGCACCGTGCAAGAGCAAGTCGCGATCCGCAAAGAGACCAAAGCGTCCGAACCCCAATACAAGATGAAGGTCGAGAAGGACGTCGATATCCCGATGCGGGATGGCGCCAGGCTCAAGGCTGACGTGTTCCGGCCGGACGGCGATGGGCAATTTCCCGTCCTCATCAACATGGGCATCTACCAGAAGGACAAGGTCTGGATTCCGCCGGCCGATCTGGAGGAGAAACCGAACCCGCACATGAATTGGGAGACCGTGAACCCGGAATGGTGGGTGCCGCGCGGCTATTGCTGCGTGCGCGTCGACGAGCGCGGCTCCGGCAAGTCGCCCGGACAATCGGTCCTCTATTCACCGCAGGAGGCGATCGACTTCTACGATGCGATCGAATGGGCAGGGCATCAGCCTTGGAGCAACGGCCGCGTCGCCACCATCGGCATCTCGTTCTTCGCGCGCACCCAATGGTGGGTGGCAAACCTCAAGCCGCCATCGCTCGCCTGCATCGTGCCATGGGAAGGCGCTGCCGATCAGTACCGCGACATTCTCTATCACGGCGGCATTTTCGGCTCGGGTTTCATTGTCGGCTGGTTCACCACCCATATGGCGCACCACCTGCTGGGGCGCGCCTACGAGAACAATCCCGACACGTTTCAGGACAACGTGCTCTGGCGCTTCATGCGCAACAGCCTGGACAGCGGCGTGTTCAAGAGCCAGCAGGCGCAATGGGACAAGATCGGTGTCCCGATGTGGGCGGTCGGCAACTGGTCAGGCATGGGATTGCACCTGCGCGGGGCCACCGAGGGATACATACGCGCCGCCTCGAAGCACAAGAAGCTGCGCATCCACTGCGGTACGCATTATCATCCGTTCTACAGCGAGGATGGCCGGCGCGACCAACTGCGCTTCTTCGACTGCTGGCTCAAGGGCATCGACAATGGCGTGATGGAGGAGCCGCCGGTGAAGCTCGCCATCCGCACCGGCCACGGCGCGTACCATTTCCGCTACGAGAACGAGTGGCCGATCGCCCGCACGCAATGGACCAGACTCTACCTCGACCTGTCCACGCCGGTCGCCGAAGGCACCGGTATGGCCGGCACGCTCGCCAAGACCAAGCCCGCCGCGGTAGCCAAGCGCAGCTATTCCGCGAGCGGCGCATCCCACGCCGGGCACGCCTCGGCCTCTTCGACGTCGCTCGCGTCCGGTGGCGGAGGCGGAATTTCGTTGATGTCACCTCCGCTCGAGCAAGACACCGAAATCACCGGTCCGCTGGCTGCACAGCTTTGGGTGTCGAGCACGACCGAGGACATGGATTTATTTCTCACGCTGCGCAACATCGATCCTTCCGGCAACGACGTGCTCGAGGTCGGGCAGCAAGGACAGCCGGTGCCGGTGGCAAAGGGCTGGCTGCGGGTTTCCCATCGCGAGCTTGATCCTGAATTGTCGCTCCCCTATCGGCCCTATCACAAACATCTGCGGCGGCAGTGGCTCAAGCCGAACGAGATCGTGGAAGTGCAAGTGGAGATTTGGCCCACCTCAATGGTGTTCAAGCAGGGCCACCGCATCCGCCTCGACATCCAGCCGCGCGACGGCATCGGCAGCGCGCCTTACACGCATTATCACGCGGACTACAATGTCGGGGAGAACGCGATTTATTCCGGCGGCGACAAGGAATCGTTCCTGCTGGTGCCCGTCATTCCACCGAAGTAGCCAAGTCACTGATAATTGGCATGCGACCGCTCTGCGCCGGAACGCGTGCCGCAGTATTACCCGGAGGACCTGAATGCCTACAGCAGTCAAACGGCGCAAGCAGGCTGCCCGCCTATCTAGCCGGCGTGTCCGGTCCAAGTCGGGTAAGGCCGGACGCACGGCAGCGAAGGTTTCGCGCGGTCGTTCGCCCAAGCCGATCGTCATCGACGTGCACGCCCATGTGCTCGTGCCCGAGGTGGTGAAACGGACCTTCGAGCATTCGCAATACGCGCGCGGGGTGGCGGTAGATGGCGGCGTGCCAGAGCCGTTGTTCAAGCGGATGACTGAACTGCCGCTGCGGCTGCGGGAGATGGACGCAACCGGCGTCGACATGCAGATCATCAGTCCGAGCATCATGCAGCAGTGCACCTACGGCTTCGAGCCGCAGGAGGCGCTCGAGCTGGATCGTCGCAGCAACGACCGCGTCGCCGAAATCGTCGCGCAGCATAAGGACCGACTGATCGGACTGGGCTCGCTCCCCCTGCACGACGTTGCGCTCTCGGCCACCGAGCTCGAGCGCTGCGTGCGCGACCTCGGTCTGCGCGGCGTCATCATTTCATCGCACATCGACGGGATCGAGTTGGGCGACGCGCGCTTGCGATCGTTCTGGGCCAAGGCGGAAGAGTTGGGCGCTGTTATCTTCATCCACCCCGCCGGCAGCACCGAGAAACGCATGCTCCGCAATCGATTGATGATCACCGTCGGACAGCCATTGGAGGAAGCCTACGCACTGTCCTCGCTGATCTATGAGGGGGTGATGGATCAATTCCCCAAGCTGAAGATCCTGGTCGCCCACGGCGGCGGATACCTGCCGTTCTATACCGGACGTCACGATAACGAATATCGTTACGGCCGCGCGCCGCAGCTCAAAGGCGACTTCAGCAGCTACCTGCCCCGCTTCTTCTACGACACGGTCCTGTTCAATCCGGATATGCTCGAATTCCTGGTGACCAAGGTCCCCTCCAGTCACCTCATGCTGGCCTCAGACTATCCATTTGCGGAGAAGAAGCCGGTCGAATATGTCCGCCGCGCCAAGAA